>Ga0302325_10009028_pt1 | contig 21845 bp, 18 predicted proteins | sample Palsa_T0_2_FD_201948 | JGI IMG/M metagenome (GOLD analysis project Ga0302325, IMG submission 201948) | Peat permafrost microbial communities from Stordalen Mire near Abisko, Sweden - Palsa_T0_2 | ecosystem: Environmental > Terrestrial > Soil > Palsa > Peat permafrost | place: Sweden: Abisko...
GGTCGTATTCGATTTCCCGAGGTCCGCCTACTATAAACCCGAGGGCCAGAGCCTGCTCTTCGTGGGCAGCATGGAGGCGGAGCTGGACGAGTCCAGTCCTCCAGCCGACCCGGACCACTACAACCAGGGAATTACGTTCGAGGAGACCGAGAAGTTCACGGGATGGACCTCGGAGGTATATCCAGCGATGGGGTCGGGTGGCACCTTCGAGCGTGGGTACAGCGGCGTATACGACAACACTCCGGACCAGCAGCCCATCATAGGCGAACTGAGCGAATACGGTTACAAGGGTCTCTTCTGCCTAGTCGGATTGAGCGGGCACGGGTTCAAGCTGTGCCCTGAGTTCGGGCGGATAATGTCGTCCCTTGTGGCCGAAGGCCGTTTCACAGACTACGACGTCTCGGTCTTCAGCCTGAAGCGCTTCGACACAGGCGAGCTCCTGAGGGGAAGGTACACGCTCTCGACCGTCGGCTGACCTCACAAACGCGCATTGTACGAGATTTGGACTTGGCTTTTTATATCTACAGAGATTACTGACAACCGTTGAACGTTTCAGCTGGAAGCGCGCGACGCCGGCTCCTTAGCGTTCCAGTCGTGATTTCTCTTCTTACGCTCTCGATGCTCGTGGCATCTCCGCTCGACGCCGCAGCGTCATCCCAGACGTCTTCCGGTTCCTCTCAGGTCGTGCCCACTGTCCTTAGCGGCTACAAGGAAGTAGGCCCTCTACCCGGTACTACGCCCGTCTTCGTAACTGTCGGCATACCTCTCCAGAATATCCAGACCTTAGACTACCTCACTCAACAGATTTCTTCCCCTAGCTCGTCGATGTATCACCACTTCCTCACGCAGCAGCAGATACAGGAATTCCTGCCCGTCGCCCAGTACGACGCGGCCATTTCTGCCCTGAGCCGTGCCGGGCTCTCAATCATTTCGTCGTCGCTTGACTCGGCGATTGTGGCCGAAGGGACAGCGTCACAAGTGTCGCAGGCGCTTGGACTGAAGTACGCTGTCTATAGCAACGGCTCGAGCAGTTACTACACCGCTTCAGGAGCGGACCCGATCTCGGGCTCTTACCTCATCTCGTCCAACTTCAGTTCTATACTTCTCCGGCAGCCGACAGACCTGGTGACCGGCCACATGGTGCCCGCGCTCGGTACGACTAGTCAGTCGGGCAATAACCAGACCGCGCCTATCGAGGCATATCCAATCACCGACCTCCAGTCCGTGTACAACGCCACAGGCCTCTATGCGGCCGGCGACAACGGCAAGGGCTACACGGCAGGTATCCTGGATTTCTACGGTGACCCGTACATCGCTCAACAGCTCCAGTACTTCGACCAGCAGTACAACCTTCCAGCCTCTCCCTTCACGGTCACTGCGATCGGTCCTTACAACCCGGGACTCGGGACTCTCGAGGGCGGTTCACTCGAGATCAGCCTTGACGTAGAGTCCGTTCACGCGATGGCTCCAGGCGCCGCAATAGACCTCTACATCGCGAACGCCGCGCTTCCGTTTTCCGCCATAATCGCCGCCATAGTCCAGCAGGACAAGGTGAACGACCTGTCGCAGAGCTTCGGCTTTTCCGAGTACCAGTTCTCCGAGGCAGGAGCGACCACGCTGGAGATGACCGTGATCCTCACAGACCAGTACTACATGCTGGGCTCGGCAGAGGGGATCACATTCGTCGCATCCACCGGAGATACCGGTGGCAGCGGCTTCTCGGCTTCGCCCGAAGGAACGCCCGCCTATCCCTCGACATCCCCATACGTCACCGCGGTAGGTGGGACCACCACGTACCTGACGTACGACGGGTCGAAGGTATCTTCATTCTACCAGACCGCCTGGTCCAACTACGGCTTCGTCCCTGACCAGGTAAACTATGGAGGAGGGACGGGCGGTATCAGCATCCTGGAACCCGAACCGTGGTATCAGTCAGGGCTGAAATCCCCCTCCACTTTTGCCTCAGGCAGAGAGGTTCCTGACATCTCTCTCAACGCGGATGTCTTCCCTGGAATCCTCGTGGTTGTTCCCGGAAACCAGACAGAGATCTCCGGCGGTACGAGCGAATCCGACCAGCTTCTTGGAGGGCTGCTGACCCTCCTCATGGGAGCATCAAAGTCGTCGCTGGGTCTCCTTAACCCGACACTCTACACCCTGGGCCAGAGCTCGACCCTCAATCCAAAGGTATACGACCCAATCACGTTCGGTTACACCATCCCCTGGGTCGCCAGCCAAGGGTACAACCTCGCCACGGGCTGGGGTGCACCCAACGTAGGAGAGATGGCCGGGTACATCAAAGCATCAGGACCTGCATCGCTCGGCGTCAACGTCTCCGCATCCGTAAACGGGATCGAACAGTCGAACATATTCTCGGGCCAGCATGTCACCGTCTCAGCTGTAGTCACCATGGGCAGCGCGGCGATATCGAGCGGCACCTTCAGCGCTCAGCTTGACACGCTCGCCGGAGCCGTCGCGGCGACCGAGCTGTCCTATGACTCCTCGAGCCACTCCTGGACGGGCACGTTCACCGTCCCTGCCGGAGCAGCAGGTATTTCCTACCTCACAGTGAATGGCAGTTCGGGTGGCACGTCCGGGAGCGGCTTCCTTGAGCTCTTCTCGGGGTACGTCGCCACCATAATCTCGCCCACCGCCGACACGCCGTATTCCAGCGAGTATGGTATCGTCATCGAGGCGAACGTCACCACGCTCAGCGGTGTCCCTGCCAGCGGGACGTTCTCGTTCTCAGCTTTCACCTACTCGATCCAGTCCAACAACTACACGAGCGTAGCTACCGCGAGCACGACGTACTCCGCCACAGATTACGGCCTGCTATGGAGTGGGCTGATGTTCGGTACCTATCCAAACGGACCCATGCTTCTGACAGGGGACGGCGACGTCTACGCCTACCTCCCGTTCGTCAACGGTGTCGGTCTACAGGGGTCATACATCGAAACCACGGTGCTTGCGGAGCCCGGAGCGGTCTCGCCCGGCCAATCGGTGTTCGTATTGGCGTCGCTAATCCCACCTGTGAACATCCCGTACGTCCTTTCTCAGGAGACGGGCCTCCCCGTATACTACAACATTGAGGAAGCCTCGAATGTCACGGTTTCCCTGGTCAGCCAGACAGGCGCTGTCGAAGCATCCTCGCAGCTGTACCTGAACAGCTTTGTCACTACATCACAGGATATCTCGGGAAGCCTCACTGTGCCGTCAGGACTGCAGCCAGGGCTCTACAACGTCATACTTAGATCGAGCTACAACTCTACGGACCTCGGGACCACGGTAAACGGCTCGTACTTCGGGCAGGTCTACGTCGCCAAGGCCGCGACCACCATCAGCACGTCGATAACCCCTTCAACGACCTACGAGGGTCAGACTGTCGCGGTCAACGCGAAGATACAGTACTCGAACGGCACGAGCGTCAAGTACGGCATGTATCAGGCGACCGTCTACCCGACCGGCCTCCAGAACGACTACACGATCTTCACCGAATACGCCTCGGTGCCGCTCTGGTATGACTCTGTCACCGGGCTATGGACTGGCAACGTCACTCTTCCGTCAGCATACAACACGGGCGGGACGGTCCAGGTAGACCAAGGGGCTTTGTACCTGGACGGTCCCTACGACGTCTTCATATCCGGGGTCTCGGCGGACGGAGTACCGTCCAATACCGACATCTCGACGCAGCAAGGGTTTGCGGTGCAACCATACCTCTACCTCGAGGGCGCGACTGTCACATCCTTCGCGCAGACCTCGCAGGTGGCATTCGTCGGCGATACCATCATCGGACCTACCTCCTACCTATCGAGCGGACCCGCGACTTCGCTTACCGATGACATATTCGTCGGCTCCAATACCATTCAGGGAAGCATCGTGACGATCTCACAGTCGCAGATCCAGGGAACGCTGACCATCAATGACGCAGACGTCACCCTCATCGGCGTGACCGGCGGCACGGTGGTGGCGCAGAACAGCAAGGTAATCCTCGAGCAGTCCAGCATCACCTCCCTGCAGCTCACCAACTCCCAAGTCTCGTTGAACGCTTCGCTGGTGGACCAGGTCTCACCGTCGCTGCCTACCATATCGATTCAGGCCCCTGCAGCGCAGGGCGTCTACAGCGGGACCACCGGCAACGTCACGGTGACGGGAGAGGAGGTCTCGTCGGTCGCTGTCTACCTCGACGGGGTGCTATTGACTACCTTCTCAGGAGCTTCAGCTTACAGCTTCCCTCTCGACTCCGCGTCCATGTCGGTGGGAGTGCATACACTAGAGGTCGTAGCGACCCAGCAGGACGGCCTCTCAAGCTCCAGTTCCGTCTCGTTCAGCACAGACGGTCCTCTCGTCGCCGCCAACAACTCGATCAGTTCGCTCACGACCCAGGTCTCCTCCGAGAGCAACAAGGTCAACGCTCTGAGTTCGCAGCTGAACTCTGCAGACGACATCACCTACGGACTCGCATTGTTGGCCGTCATAGCGCTGGTCGTCGCGATAGTCGCTCTCACCCGGAAACCGTCTTCTCAACCGCCCGCGAGTGCTTCCCCGCCTCCTGCTCATGCTCCACCGGCGCAACCTGAGCAGGGGTCAGTGCAGGAAGGGCCGGCCGCTGCCCCCGTTTCTAGCTGACGGTAGGGTCCTTTTCCGTCTGTGCCAGACTTGTGCTGGTTTCCCACAGACGACTGGCGGCTTCTCCATCCGTCGATTGCCTCGATGACGAGACGGCCTTTCGCTTGTAGAAGTACTTCCCCGATACGTCTGCAACCTCGGGGGAGGAGGCTAGGTAGACCAGAGTGTCTGCCCCCTTCTCGGCGTTGATCATGAACGGGTGGGCAAGCCTGACCCCGACGCCAAGGACGCCCGCCGACCGTGTCGCCCAGCCTGTGGCGACCAGTCCGGGGTGCATAGCGTTCACCGTAACTCCGGTACCCTGGAGCCTCTTGGCTAGTTCATAGGTGAACAGCACCTGCGCAAGCTTGGACTGGGAGTACGACTTCATGGCGCCGTAGCCTTTCTCTTCCTGCAGGTCACCGAAATCAATGTGTCCCCCGGTGTGCGCGCTCGATGAAACGTTGATTATCCTGGAAGGCGCGTTGGCCTTCAAGTTTCCTAAAAGGAGGTTCGTTAACAGGAAGTGCGAGAGGTAGTTGACTTCGAACGTCGTCTCAAGACCGTCCACAGTCACAGTGCGCCTGCCCATGATCAGTCCCGCGTTGTTCGCGAGCACGTGGAGCGGCTGATTCGTCTTAAGGAAATCGCTCGCCAGCTTCCGCACGGAATCCAGCGACGCAAGGTCTGCGATCATCAAGACGACATCCGCTTCCTTTGCGCCGCTCCGGCTCAATATCCTCGACTTGGCGGCAGCTCCCTTCCCGGCGTCGCGGCATACCATCACGACTTTGGCACCCATCCTTGCCAAGCCGGTCGCTGCTGCCTCTCCTATGCCTGAGTTCGCTCCCGTGATCATGCAGGTCTTTCCGGATATCCAGACGGATTTGTCGCTCACAACAGGTACCTTCGCGTCGCGGCGCCCGTCATACGACATATGAGTTCCTCCAAATCGCGGTAGGGCGCCCGTCTCCTTTGCATCAGATGCTCGTGTAGATCAGTGCTATGTTCAGCACGACTATGGCGATTCCTACTCCCAGAGCGACGAGGATCGTGGGATGCCGGTTTACGTAAGGACCCATCACCTTCCTCTTGCTAGTGTACCAGATCAAGGGAATCATGGGGAGGGGAATCAGTACACTCAGGAAGACCTGGCTGTAGAACAGGAGTGCAAGCGGACTGATGCCCACGAGGATGCAGGCAGTCGTCGGGAATACGTTGATGCCTCTGGTGATTATCCTCCTCAGGTAGGGGTTCACCTTGACTCCTAGCAGTCCGGTCATGACCTCTTGCCCTGCAAGGGTCCCGACGACCGACGACGCGATTCCGGAGAAGAGGAGCGTGATCGCGAAGATTATCGCTGCCGCGGAACCGAACAGGGGGACAAGGATGTCGTATGCCTGGTTGATCTGCTGGATGTTGGTGTAACCGTATTTGAAGAACGCCGCGGCTCCGACGACGAGTATCGCCACGTTCACGCAGCCGGCTATGGCAAGGATGACTATCGTTTCCCTGAGGTGGAGCCCTAGTAGCTTCCTCTTCTGGGCATGGTCATCCGGCTTTATCCCCCACCTGGGCAGCTTCGCCGCCGTGAGCGAGGAGTGGAGCCAGAGGACATGGGGCATCACCGTGGCGCCGACGATCCCCACTATCACGAGCAGCGTTCCGCTCGATATGTCCGGCGAGACCGAGCCGATCACAAACTGGTTGAGGTTCGGACCGACCCTGAACAGCTCGTAGAGGAACCCGATCGCTATGACCGATACGAAGACCATGAAGAAGTACTCGATGACCCGGAAACGCTTGCTCGTCAGCGCCAGCAGGATGATTACATCCAGGGCCCCGAAGATGCTCGCGTACAGCAGCGGGATGTCGAAAAGTATGTTGAGCGCGATGACCGTGCCCAGATATTCCGCCAAGTCCGTCGCGGCGATCGCGATCTCTGCAGCGAGCCAGTACGGTACTATGCGAGCCCTCGTCTTCAGGGAGCCGCGAATCAGCTGCGGAAGGCTGTTCCCTGTCGCAATCCCCAACTTGCCCGACAGATACTGGAGAATCATCGCCATCATGCTGGCCATCCAGACGCACCAGATCAGAGCGTAGTTGAACTGGGAACCACCAGCGATGTCCGTCCCGAAGTTGCCCGGGTCGATGTACGCCAGGCTGACTATCAGGGTGGGGCCCAGGTAGGCGAAGAAATCGCGGACGGAGATGTGCGGGTCGTTCTTCTGGACCTCCGTCACCTCCTGCTCGATGTGTTCCGGAGGTGCGAGACTCCTATCTGGCGCTCCGGTCATGTAGTATAGGACTTTGTGACACGCGGCATATATAAACTTAGACGCATCTAAGATAATTTCAGTGCTCTAATCTGTTTGGCTGGTCAAATTCCTTGTCCTGGGCCTTTGTCCAGGATGTTTCCAGCCACAACGACCTCGTCGCTAGTTACTACTTGGGATGACGGTAGCCGACCATACCTGTGAACATGATTGCTGGGATTGATGAACCTCATAGATCGATGAGGCGCGAGGCTTGGTGCGGGGGGTGGGATTCGGACCCACGAACCCCTAGAGGATGGGATGTCTTACAGCGACCGAACCTGTTGAGGACTTAAGTCCCACGCTATCACCGCCAAGTTTGGCGTTTTTGACCAGGCTCAGCAACCCCCGCAGCGACTTCTACCTTGAGGATGCGTCAAAAGCATTTCGACTTCCATTCACTATATCTCTTCAAATGAGTATCGCAAATGGATTCGACGTGCTCCATCCATCGGCCCACTTCCTCCTTTACCCCAAGATATGCCAGGTGGAGCGGTAGTTTGTTGTGACCGCCGCGATGAATGTAAGAATAAGCGTGAAACTCAAACCCTAACCTCTTGGCGAGAACAATGAAGCTATCTCTGAAGCTGCGGCTGGATACCTCAAATCTGCACTGCCCCGAGTTCTTCTTGTACCAGAATGAACCATCTGAACTGAAGGCTCCCTTCAGGAAGCCTGCCCAAACTTCAGGGTTCTTGCTGGACACTACTTGTGCGGGCGCCTCGACTATTCCGGCCTTCCGCCCGCGGGGGAACCCGTACCGTTCGAAGAATTCTCGGACCTGCTTCTTCCCTGACTTGACAATCCAATAATTATCCGGTCGTATCTCGATGTAAGGCTCCACGCCCAGTACTGATTTGGTTAGTGATATGGTCAGTTCGAGCATATTGCGATCGTTTCCACCCACAGAGATGCCCCAGCTATCGGAGAGGTGGCCGTCGCCGGCATGGAGCCCAAGCAAAAGAGCTGCCTCGTAGTTCAAATCTTTGAGAACAGGATGATAGGTCGCATGTACATGGCGCATCCGAACCTTTCTCTTGTGGAGGATTGTTCTGGCTGTCTCGTGAGGAATACCCGTTTCTTCTTCGATCTTCTTCAAGCTCGATCCAGATTGGTACAGACGAACGATGTCACGTTCGAAGCTTTTGCCTGGTTTGCTCGGTCCTCGAGTGCCATACTTCTTCATGAAGGCGAAGCACGGGATTGCAGATAAAGGCCCCCAAGACCAACAGGAAAGACCACACTTGGCGGAAGGTCGAGGTTACGTGAGCTTCATCAGCAACCCCTTGAGAGGCAGAGTGTTTGCCACGTCCTTCTTCTCCAGCCACGCGCGCCTCGCAACCGTGACTCCGTACTCGACGTTCTCGAGCTCGCCGGTGCTGTGGGCGTCGGAGTCGATTATGAGGCTCACCCCCTCCTCCATCGCCCTGCGGGCCCATATCTCGTCCAGGTCCATCCTCATGGGCGACCCGTCGATCTCGAGCATCTTCCCATTGTCCTTGGCCGCTGCGATCACCTTGGGCAGGTCCAGCGGGTTACCCTCCCTCTTCCCGATGAGCCTGTTCGTCGGGTGGAACAGTACGTCCACGCTGGGATGGGAGAGAGCCATTATCGCTCGCTCTGTCAGTTTCTCCGGGCTCTGCCGGTATGCCTGGTGGATGGAGGCGCCGACCATGTCGAAGTTCTCGAAGAACTTCCTGTCGTAGTCCAGCGTCCCGTCGGACCTCACCTCGGCCTCGACGCTCTTGAGTATCCTGAAAGGCTTCAGCTTCTCGTTCAGCTCGTCGATTGCCTTCCACTGCCTCCTGAACCTCTCCTCGGATAGCCCGTTCGCTATCCCGACCGAGACAGAGTGGTCCGTGAATGCCATGTACTCGTACCCTCTCTGCTGCGCCGCAGCCGCCATCTTCTCTATCTCGTCGGCTCCGTCGCTCCAGGTGCTGTGCATCTGCAGGTCCCCCTTGAGGTCCCCGACCTCTACCAGGTGCGGCAGCTTGCCCTCCCGGGCGGCCTCGACCTCGCCTCTGGCCTCCCGGAGCTCCGGGGGGATGTATTCCAGCCCGAGCTTGAGGTAGACCTCCTTCTCTGTCTTCCCGGCCAACCTTCGTCCCGTCTTCGTCTCTAAGAGGCCATATTCGTTCAGCTTCCATCCTTTGTCGATTGAAAGGCTGCGGAGCAGGATGTTGTGCTCCTTGGACCCGGTGAAGTAGAGGAGCGCGGCGCCGTACTCTTCCTTCTTGATCACCCTCGTATCGACCTGGACCCCGTTCTTCAGGAAGACGCTGGTCTTGGTGCTGCCGCTCTCGATCACCCGGTCGACGCCGGGGTAGTCGGCCAGGAGTTTGCTGGCCTTCGCGTCGGACGAGAGCAGGTCAAGGTCGCCGATCGTCTCTTTACCTCTGCGCAGGCTTCCGGCGGGCTGGACCTTGACTCCCTTCGAGCTGAAATATCCCTCCAGGTCCTTTGCCAGGTATACCGCCTCGACTAGCAGCATGCGGGTCTGCCCCGGCTTCATCTTCTCGACTGACTCCAGCAGCCTCTTCGCGATGACGGCGCCGACCGCCGGCGTGAGCTCGCCGGACACGAGGCCGTCCTTGAGCTGCTGCACGCTCCTGACACCGTAATCCTTGGAGAGCCTGTAGGCCGTCCTGGGCCCTATACCCGAGACCTGCATCAGCTCTACGGCTCCTGCTGGGACCTTCTTCTCCAGCTTCTCCATGAACTCGAGCCTCCCAGTCCTCAGATACTCGTCGATCTTCTTCGCTATCCCCTCCCCCACGTACTGAATCTGCTCGAGTTCACCCCGTTTCCATATCTGCTCGATGTCCTCCGAGAGGTTCTTGACGCTGGTCGATGCCCTCCTGTACGCGATGGCCTTGAACCGGTCCTCGCCTGCCGCCTCGGAGAGCACCGACAGCTTCTCCAGCAACTCGGCCACATCGTGGTTCTTCGTTACTTCCACCAGCCGTATTCCTTCGGCACCATACCTGTGATGACGTCCACGCCGCTGGCGGTGACGACCACGTCGTCCTCAATCCTCACACCGAACTTCCCGGCGACATACGCGCCAGGCTCGACCGTGAAGACCATCCCAGGTCGGAGCTTCTTGCGGCCGCCCGACACTATGTATGGCTCCTCATGGATGTCAAGACCTAGCCCGTGACCGGTCCGGTGGAAGAACTCCTCGCCCCTGCCATGCGCCTCGAGTATCCTCCTTGCCGCGGCATCCACCTCTCCCGTCGTGGCGCCAGGTCGGACCATCCCGACAGCAGCCTTCTGGGCCTCCAGCACGTCTCCGTACACGCCCTCGACCTGCTCGTTCTTTCCGAGGACGAACGTTCGTGTAATGTCGGCGCTGTAGCCCGAAACCGTGCAGCAGGTGTCAATCAGAAACTCCTCGTTCTTTCCCAGCTTGGCCAGGGAAGGGGCCCAGTGAGGGTCCGCCGCGTTCTTACCCGCCTGTACGCTGCAAAAGTCCACGGTCTCCCCGCCGTTCGCGAATATCTCCTCCCTCAGCGCCTTGGCGACTTGCTGCTCACTCATGCCCGGTTTGGCAATCTCGGGCACCTTCAGGTAGGCCTCCCCCAGTATCTTCGCGGCTTTTTTCAGCAGTGCTATCTCGCCGGGGTCCTTGGTCTCCCTGATGGTCTCCAGCAGTCCGTCCGCCGGCTCGAGCGCCAGCTTCTTGTCGAATATCCGGGTCAGATACCCGAAAGGCACCCGGCCCTCGCAGCCCCACCTCCCCTCCAGGCGGACGTCCTTCCTCAGCGCGGCGAATGCCGCAGTCGGCCCGCTGGAGTCATCCCAGGCGTGAATCTCTATCTCTACGGGGGACCTTGTGTACGGTCCAGCTTCCAGGTTTGGAGCGACCAGGTTCGCCCGCCCCTCACGAGGCACAAAAAGCAGGAAGGGCCTCTCAAGGATCTGCGACTGAACGTTGGTGTAGTATCTGATGTTCGGCCCCGGGGCGAGCACGACGCCTTCAAGTCCTTCCCTCGCCGCGGCACGCTGAAGCTTCTTCATCCTCGACCTGAACACAGACGAAGCCAAGTGCTCTCCCTCGGTCTATGCGGAGCATGCGGCTATTAATCCGTCGTTAGGCCGATTGGACTGCATGGGCCTCAGGCAGGACCTGGTCTTCCGGATAGCAAAGCGGTGGATCGCGGGCAAGGATATGAAGTCGGGGTTGGCCGCCGCTGGGGAGGCGAACCGCAAGGGGTTCTTCGCTCTCATGAATTTCCTCGGAGAAGATGTCACCGAGGCCCAGCTGGCCGGGAGCCAGACCAACGAATACTTCACCCTCCAGAAGGCAATCGCCGAGGGGGACACACAGGGCGCCGTCTCGGTAAAGCTCACGCAGCTGGGACTCCTGGTTGACGAGCGGGTCGCTGCCGAGAGGCTCCAAGGCCTGGCCTCGAACGCGGCTTCGCTTGGGCAGCAGCTGTGGCTCGACATGGAGGGCTCAAAGTTCACCGACAAGACCATAGAGATGTACTTGCAAGTCCTCCAGACCAACAAGAACGTCGGGCTCGCCCTGCAGGCGTACATGAGGCGGAGCGAGAAGGACCTGTCCTCGCTGCTCGACGCTGGGGCGAAGGTGCGCCTGGTGAAGGGAGCCTACCGCGAGGACGCCCAGACGATCTTCAAGTCCAGGAAAGAGGTAAGCGAGAACTACTCCAAGTTGATGCTCAAGCTTTTCGAGAGGGGCGAGGACTTCACCATAGCGACACACGACTCGAAGCTGATCGACGAGGCGCGGAGGCTCGCGGAGACCCATCACAAGAGGTTCGAATTCGGCATGCTCCGCGGGATACGCGACGAGCTCAAGGCCGAACTGGTCGCCTCGAGCTACAAGGTCGTCGACTACATCCCCTACGGGGACCAGTGGTATGCTTACTCGGTAAGGAGGATAAAGGAGCATCCGAGCAACATCTGGCTGCTCCTGCGCTCCCTTTTCTAGCGCGCATCTCTAACCTTAAATAACTCAGACAGCGTGAATCGCCTAGATCGATTTGGCTCTTGACGCGCTCGAACTCGGCGTCATCGCGCTGATGGGGATAGCGGTCTTCATCTGGGGCCCAGAGAAGGTCCCGGAGATCGCAAAACAGATAGCGACAGCGCGGAAGCAGATGGACGTCTACACGAAGCAGCTCCAGGGAATATCAAAGGAGCTCCAGACCTCAATGTCCACCGGAAACCTAGACAACCTCGGTAACGTTCTCACCGGTGTCGGCGCTCCCATAGCGGGAAACCCGTCTGCCCAAGAGCTGGCCGCTGCTGGAGCAGTCCCGGCCGGCATAGCGGTCGCGGCAATAGCAGCGCCAGCTATCGTCCCACCGGCGCCTTCAACTTCCATACCGCCGGCGGTGGTAAAGTCCGGCGACGAGCTGCTCCTCGACATGGCTAGGAAGCTCGGCATTCCGACGCAGGGAAAGACCAGAGACGAAATCCAGAACGAGATTCTCAACAGGGCCTCTCACCAGACCGAAGAACAGCCTCCTGTAGCGGCCCCCGCGGAGGTTCAAGTGACCACCCCGGGCTTGACTCCGGCCCCCTCAGCAGCCTGAGGGTAGTCTAATCCGATAGCTGCGAATGCTCAAGTAGTATAGACCCCGTCTGCAAAATATCCTGCGGCCGGTATATTGCTACAAGGTCAATCAAGATGAGCACCTACACGACCGGACAAACATGGGGGGCCCTGAAGAAGGCATGGAAGGCATACAAGATCGCAAAGGTCCAGAACGACGCGGTCAGAATCAAGGAATATTCTGAGCGCATTCGCACGCTGCAGACACAGCTCGGCGTTCCGCAGACAACCTTTCAGTCTTAATCAGGAATTCAGGTCCTGAACGGGAGAAGACCCCTTCTCCTCCTTTTTTTGCTAAACTCAGAGGTTCTTCTGCAGGTTGGCGAGTATCTGTCGCACCCAGTCTTCCCGCAGCTTGAGCGACCGGGATATCCCCTCGACGGTGGTGTCCCGCTCTGCGATCAGCTGATACAGTGCCTTCTTCTCGTCCCACGTTATCGGCATGCCGCTGATCGCCCGTGCGACCTCCTTCATCGCCATGTGCCTCAGGTGAAGCAGGACCAGTCTCTCGTCCTCGATATTGCCGAGCCTCTTGTCTATCTCGGATATCAGCGACCCCAGCGGGCGCATCTTTCCGCTCTCCGCAGGGTGCTGGACGACGTCGTTGAGGCTCCTGAAAAGGTCGTTAGGGTCCCCCGTGGGGTTGGCCTCCGGCGCGTCGAACGAGAACAACCTCGCCCTGAAAAGGTTGGGGGCGAAATCGATGGTCAGTGAAATGCTCTTGTTGAGCAGGTACTCCCTCCTGCGCGGGCCGTGCGGGCTCTCTTCCATGAGAGACGATACCAGGCCAGTCCCCTCCATGGCGTCAAGGTGCTTGGCCACGAGCTGCTGGCTGAATCCTAGTTCCTTGGACATCTGGAGCTGGTAGCTTGGCGCCTTGCTCAACTTCCTCAAAATCTTCCTTCGGACGGGGTTCTCCACCGCGAGAAGAATCGAGTCCAGGCCGTCGTCCTCAGCAGACATCGGTACATCTCCTATCGGCGAGAGAGGGAAATCTCATCCGTTTCCTTTTTCAGCTCTTGCGAATATAAAGGCTTATCGTGCCAGAAGATTCTCTAGTCTTCTCCATCGCGGCCCGCGCATCGCGCGCTGAACTTGGACTTCGAGCCAAAGCTGATATAGAGTGTCGGCTCCCCTGAGCCCGTCTCACGATGACCACGAAGACCTCAAGCGGTGTCTCCGGGCTTGACTCGATGCTGAAGGGTGGGCTGCCGGAGGGCCGCGTCGTGCTTGTCCTCGGCGAACCAGGTGCGGGAAAGACCATCCTGTGCTCACAGTTCCTGTACTATGGGGCCGCCAGCGGCAAAGAGAATGCGGTGTTCGTGGGGATGAACGAGCCAAAGTCGCGCTTCATGACGGAGATGGCCGAGTTTGGAATGGACTTTGCCAAGCTGGAGTCCGCCGGGAACTTTTCGTATGTCGATGCCACCGAGATAAGGCGGATACCAGAGCAGGCCCGGGTCGGGCGCATACCGGTCGGAGGAAAGGAGCTGGGACTGGTCAACCTCATCGACATGATACAGGAGTCGGTCGAGAAGACAAGGCCCAAGCGGATAGTCGTCGACTCGATATCGGACCTCATCTTCCGCTTCCCACTCGTCGAGGAGCGCAGGCCCGTGGTCCTCGATATGGTCGAGACGCTGCAGTCCTCCTGCGCCACCACCCTCCTTACGAGCGAGCTGCTGTCGACGGGCGACGAGCGCGCTCTGCAACCGGAGGAGTACCTCGCCGAAGGCGTCATCCTGCTCCGCACACTGAGAAAAGGCGTCAGGGCTATCCAGGTGCCCAAGATGAGGGGCTCCGAGGTCGACACGGCCCAGAGGCCCTATACCATCAAGGGCAGCGGCATAGAGGTCTACGCTACGGAAGAGGTATACTGAGACTCTACGCGTGACGATGCCCTTGGCAGCCCGCGAAAAGAATGAGATCCCCAAGGAGGTGCTGGAGGTCCTCGGCGCCGAGAAGATAGGCTACCTGTCTGTCAAGTCTGAGAAGGGCGACCTCTACACATACCCGGTCGCGTTCGTGTTCTCAGGGAACAACGTGTACACGATGACGCCCGTCAGCGCTGCGAAGCTCAGGTTCATGAAGGCAAACCCCAATGTCTCGTTCCTCGTCGACAACAAGGGGCTCACCCTCGGGGCCGTCGGTGCCATGGTCCAGGGGAGAGCGAAGGTCTACAGCATAACGAAGACGGTGACCTCGATCCTCTCCATCGGCCCGAACATGGCAAAGTACGCGAAGAAGTACCCGAGCCAGTTCACCTTCTATGCCCGCGGAAAATATCTGCCGGACGAGAGGAAGCTCTACAAGTACAGGTTCATCAAGATCGAGCCTACCAAGATCCTCTACTGGGTGGGCTACGAGTTCGGACGATACAAGGGCAAGCCCGCGAAGGACGACGGCCTGGCCAACGCGTCGGACGACGAGAAGATGCAGACCTTCTCCACCCTGCTCCAGGAGGCCGACAAGGAGTTCGCTGCGGGAGAGGTGCCGCCGCCCGAGGGTGAGTGGACGAGCAAGGTTGACGAGGCCGTCGAGAAGGGGATGATCACCGAAGAGGAGAGGCAGGCAATGGGGTCCTTCCGGGGTTTCCTCCGGCAAGCGACCGAGGAGAGTAAGGTCGGCCACGAGGTCACAGGGGCGGAGAAACGCCTGCTGAAGAAGTGGAAGTCATCAAGCTAGACGCGCGCGTCTGTCCGCATCATCGCAGTTTCCGCGCTTTCATCCTCTCAGCCATCTTTTGCGCCGCTTTCCGACGGAAGCAATCCGGCGCATGGTCATTTACCATGCCCACCGACTGCATCCACGCGTAGACGATTACGGGACCGACGAACTTGAAGCCCCTCTTCTTCAGTTCGCCCGACAACTCCTCAGAGAGCGGCGTCTTGGCCGGTATGCTCCCCGTATTCTGGATCGGCACCCCTCCCACCGCCTCCCAGACAAAGGTCGAGAAATCCTCGCCACCTGACTTCATCCCCTGATAGACGCGGGCGCCCGCAATGGTCGCTTCGATCTTGGCCCGGGAACGCACTATCCCTTCGTCCCCGAGGAGCCGAGCCACGTCAGCGCTGCCAAAACGTGCGACTGCGGCCGGGTCGAAGCCCTTGAACGCCCTCCGGAATGCTTCGCGTTTGCGGAGGATGGTCGCCCAAGAGAGGCCTGCTTGAAACCCTTCGAGCATGAGCATCTCCCAGAGCCTGCGGCCGTCTTCGAGTGGCACTCCCCACTCATCGTCGTGGTAGGAACGCATGAGGTCGTCACCTTCGGCCCAGGAACAGCGTCGCACCGCCGACGAACTCTTGACGCTCAAAGGTTCTCGATAGTGCGAATCCACCCCATGTTATTTATTCGTTGGTTGGAGCCGAGCCACAAAGACCGAAGCGGGCGGTGCGAATCCGAAACCCTGAATAGACGAGGGGATTTGTTCATCGACGGGACGAATGGTTTCTACCGGCATAGCCAGCCTGGACCAGATTCTGAACGATGGCTACCCGGACAAATCCTCCGTTCTGGTGCTGGGCCAAGCCGGCCTGGGTAAGCAGGCGGTTGGTTATCATTTTGTTCTTTCGGGGTTAACACAAGGAGAATACTGCCTCTATGTGACACACCGTTCTGCCTCCGATGTCCAGAGGGACATGAAGGGTTTCGGCATCCCCGGCGACCGGGTCCCTGAATGGATCGCCAGCTCGGGTTCTCCCGTCAAGTGCGACCTGCGCGACGCCACTGCCATTTCCTACAACATCAAGCAGGCCCTGCAGAGGAACCCTGGTAGGCGCATCAGGGTCGTAACCGACGTCCTCTCACCCCTTCTCGTCCTTAACCCCTCGGAGTCGATGTACGGGTACTGGACGCAGCTCCTCGAGGAGGTCAAGCGTCACGACGCCGTCATCCTGGCGACCGGCGACGAGGAGATGCATACACCCGCCGCTATCGCCGCCATGGAGCAACTCTTCGACGGTGTCATCGAGCTGAAGCTGTACGAGGAGGGACTGACCGTTACCCCCCTGCTGAGGGTCCGCCAGATGCTCGGGCAGCCGCCTCTGCCTGGATGGTTCCGGTTCTCGTTCGTGAAGGGATCGATGGAGGTAGTGCCAAACGCCAGCAACTGAGATACTACACGCCGTCGTGCTGACCATCGCCGCGATCGCCTGCCTGTTCATTGTCTACAGAGCCATGAGCCTCCGAAGGGTGCTGGTCGACCCCCTCTACCGGAGGAGGGCATTGTGGACTGCAATCGCCGGCAGCGGACTCCTCGGCTTCCTAATCTCAGTCACAATAGACGCTCTTGCGGCGTCGGGATATGGTATCTTGGCGAACAACTCGACGGCGCTCTTGGTAGAGGACTTCTCGTGGGGCCTCTCTTTTCTCGCCCTTTTTGGGTGGATCTACACCAGCGTCAACGTAGCGCTCTCATCCGACTACTTCCACAGGGACGTACTGGGCTGGAGCCGGGGAGGAAAGTTCGTGTTCGTCGGGGCTGTAGTCGTCTCCTACCTCGTTGCATCTCTTCCGCCACCAACCAATCCTGCTCTTCTCGCAGACTTCAACGCATTCGGGAACCTCGTGGGTCCCATCTTCGTCATCGGGCTTGCGTATGGGGGAGCCGTGATAGTGGTCACCTACCGGAGGATCAAGGACAGGGCGATCAAGAATTATTCGAAATGGGTCATCGCGTCGGTGGCATCGACGTTCATCTTCATAGCGTTGCCTGTGCCCTTAAGCTTCGTGTTCTTCGCGTTCACAATATTTTGTATGTACTGCGCAACAGGTGCCCTGGTGATCAGGACACACGAGATCGAGGGACAGAAAGTCTGAGCGGGCCCGGTGCGATTTGAACGCACGACCTACAGCTGACCCCTCCGGTGAATAGGGGGCTGCCACTCTGTCCGTACTGAGCTACGGGCCCAAACCAGAGCCCGTCAGCACATCAATATCTTGTTTTGCCCGTGAGGCGGCTAGGCGTTCGCTAGTTTCATCAGGTCCGAGAGCTTCGTCTGGAGCCCGAACCTCCTCTCGTTCCTGGACATGTAGAGGTACACCGAAAGCAGCTCCGGGAAGTTCCTCATGATGCTAAAGTCGCCGTCCATCTTCGACTTTACAAACCTGAAAACCTTCGAGTAGATGTCGGTCTTCTTTAGCACCTCCTCAGAATAGGCTCCCAGGTCATCGATGTTCTCGATGAACATGTCCGCGCACTGCATGCTCGGGATGATTCCCTCACCGAGCATCGGGAATACCGTCCCTATGCTCTCCCCGACCCCCACCACCTTGCCCTCGTAGAAGGGCTGGCAGTACGCCGGCGGGACCACCCTGACCGGCCTGCCGATCTTCCTGATCACCTCGCAATCGTACTTCTTGAGCATGGCCTCGAGCTCTCCCTTGTACCCCCCGTGAAGCTCCCCGGCCCCGATGTGGGCCATCCCTTCGCCCAGCGGGAAGTACCACAGGTAGCCCGTCAGCCCGTGGTAGGGCTTGATGTAGAAATCGTCCCATGGGAACTTGTCAGACTTGACCTGGTACTCCACACACGGGACGATGATGTCGTCCTTGATCTTGGGCAGCAGCGCCCTCTGCATGCCAGTAGCGTCAACGACCAGGTCGAAGTCCTCGAACTTGGAACCGAGCTCCTTAACCTGCGTCCCCCAGTGCATCTTCTTGCCCTTCAGCATATCCTCGCAAAGCCTGTGCTTGTCGTAGCTGACCAGCCCCGAGAGCTTGATGTCGAACGTCCCGTGCCCGGTGTCTACCGTCATCTTGTTGCCCTTGTGCAGCACGTAGTCGTCGAAGTTGAAACCGGCCTTCTTCACCATCTCCGAGATGTAGGGCTGGCTCGTACCCCAGGCGCAGACGGTGTACCACTTCTCCTGCGGCCGCATCTCGAAGCACTCCACTTCATGACCGTCGAGCCTGTTCAACAGGTAGGAACCCGCGACCCCTGCACCCACAACGGCGATGCGCATTGACCCTCACGCGTTCCCGACCGCTTCTAAACCTTTTTCCGGAGCAACTTCGACAATAGCCTAAAAGGGATAAATCCCTAGAGCCTTCGAGCAAAGCCGATGTCGAAGGGCCTCGAGGACGTCGTTGCCAGCACGAGCGCGATAACGTTCATCGACGGGGTCAGCGGCAGGCTGATCTATTCCGGTTACGACATAAACGACCTGGCGGAGCACTCCAACTACGAAGAGGTCGCCTACCTCCTCTGGCACAAGCGCCTCCCCAGGGAAGAGGAGCTGAAGCCCTTCACGGAAGACCTCGTCTCCAAGAGGGCCGTGCCCAAGGGAGTCCTCTCGAGCATCGACTCGCTCTCGTACGACTGCGACACCATGGACGCAGTGGAGATGGCCATGGCTGGCCTCGGGATTTACGACGACCCCGCGCTCTCCCTGATAGAGAAGGCCGCTTCCATCGCCTCGAAGATAGGCACGATCGTGCCCTACATCCACAGGCACAAGTACCGCTTACCGCCGCTCGAGCCGAGGAAAGACCTCAGTTACGCGGCTGACCTGCTTTACCTCCTCACCGGGAAGACGCCTGACGCGTCCTCCGAGAAGCTGATGAGCGTCCTGCTCGTGCTGCACGCCGACCACGAGCTCAACGCGTCGACGTTCACCGCAAGGGTAGTGGCTTCCACCCTCTCCGACATGTACTCCAGCATCACCGCGGCCGTCGCTGCACTAAAGGGGCCCCTCCACGGGGGCGCCAACGAAAGGGTCGTCGAGATGGTAGAGGAGATCGGGTCGCCCGGCAACGTCCCGGCGTTCCTCCATGCCAAGCTCGCAGACAAGCAGAAGATAATGGGGTTCGGCCACCGCGTCTACAAGACCCTCGACCCGCGCGCCAAGATACTCCGCGCCTACGCAGGCCGGATCGCGTCAACGAGCGAAGAAAAGAACAACCTCGCGATCCTGGACGCGCTCTCCGAAGTGATGGTGAGGGAGAAGGGCATCTACCCGAACGTCGATTTCTATTCCGGTTTCGTACTTCACCACCTGGGCGTCCCGACCTACATGTTCACCCCGTTCTTCGCCGTGGGAAGGACCCCCGGATGGCTCGCACACATCATGGAGCAGTACGCCGACAACCGCATTATGAGGCCCATCGCAGAATACACCGGCCCGAGGGACGAGCGGTACGTCTCGCTCGAGCTGCGCGGCGGAAAGATCACGGCCTAGCCGCGGCCGACGCGAAACCCTTCAAACCTTAAAAACAGGCGACGGCCCGTTCGTCCAGTTTCGGCATGGTGCTCTTCGGAGATATCGGGGCCGTCTTCGCGATGGGGCTGATAGGCGCCGGTTTCGCCGTCCCGACCCTCATCATACCACGTTTTCTCGCACCCAGGCGCCCCAACCCCATCAAGAACGCGCCGTTCGAGTGCGGACAGGTGCCCGAGGGGAAGGGCAAGATGCACTTTATGATGCAGTACTATGCCTACCTCCTGATGTTCGTGGTCTTCGATGTCATGGCCATGTTCCTCTACGCGTGGGCCGCGGCGTACCAGCCCCTCCTGCTCGGCGTATCTTCGAGCTGGATGATGACGATATTCATCGGCGCCCTGCTCCTCCCGATGGCCTTCACAGTCTACATGGCCGGGAAGCGAGAGATTTGGTAGAGGTGCAGAAGACCGGCGCGTTCGACGCCCTGGTAGGGAAGGCCAGCGACATACTCCAGGACTCAGTCGGCGCCCCCATCCGCTACGTGGTCAACTGGGGCAGGCTCTACAGCCTATGGCCTGTCCACCTGGAGACGGCCTGTTGCACACCTCCGGACACCATACTCCTCGGTGACAACAAACCCATCTCCTCCTATCAGGTCGGCGACCGGGTGGTCGGCGCTTCGGGCCACGTCGGCGTCACGCAAACGTTTTCCAGGGACTATCAGGGCGACCTCCTGAAGATACGTGGTCGGGGTATGCTCCCGATGCTCGTTACCCCTGAACACCCCGTCCTGACCGTCGGAAGGAAACTCCGCAGCGGTAAGGGAGAGTACTCCGAAGCCCAGGTCTGGAAGAGCGCCGCCGAGCTGGCTCCTGCGCCTCCGGTCAAGAGCAAAGGACGTTTCCTCTATCCCACGGCAGACCACGACTGCCTCCTGATTCCTCGCATCGAGGGTTCCGTGAAGCTGAAGGAGATCAAGCTCGATGCCTTTGCGACGACGCGAGGCCTGAACATCGTGAGGGGCCGCGGCGAAGACCCTCCTCTCGAGCTCCCGCTCAACACGGAGACCGCGTGGTTCCTCGGCCTGTACACCGCTGAAGGCTGGACGACCGAGAATCACGACGTCTATTTCGCATTCGGACACGATGAGGACAGTTTGGTCCGCAGGGTCGAACGCATCGCCAGGTCGCTAGGATATTCACCGTCCGTCAATGAGAGGGAGACAGGAGTCAACGTCAGGTTTTCCTCCAGCATACTCGCCCGCGCGCTGCGCGTCTGGTGTGGTCATCTAGCCGAGAACAAGAAGATGCCCGACTTTATCCTCTACCACAGGGACATAGAGATTCTCAAGGCGTTCATGGCCGGCTATCTGGAGGGCGACGGAAACGGGACGGTGGATTCGAGGGGGCCCGAATACGACAGGGCGAGCTCGACTTCGCGCACCCTAGCTCTCCAACTCCAGCTCGCTTACGCGCGCCTTGGCATGTTCGCAAGCGTAAGGCCAGGTGCCAAAGGCGGGAAATCCCGGATAATGGGCCGAGAGGTGGTTACCCACGACGCCTACGAGCTCTGGCTGCAGACGAACAGGAAGCGCTCTGGCTTTGACATTCAGTCAACCTTCATCGCCGTACCCATCAGGAGCATATCCAGAGTCCCCTACTCCGGGCCCGTGCACAACATCGAGACCGCTGACAACACCTACCTCGTCTCGAACGCCGTCGTCCACAACTGTTCGGTCGAAGTCGGGGCGGCTGGCGGTGCCCGGTTCGACATGGAGAGGTTCGGCGTTCTCGAGGCCTTCGGCTCGCTCCGCCAGTGCGACCTCCTGATAGTCATGGGGACGGTGACGCGGAAGCTCGCGCCCCGCCTGAAGCTGATCTACGACCAGATGGCCGAGCCGAAGTGGGTCATTTCGATGGGAGCTTGTGCGATAACTGGCGGCCTCTACTTCGACTCTTACAACGTCCTGCGCGGCATCGACGACTTGATTCCAGTGGACGTGTACATACCCGGCTGCCCTCCAAGGGCGGAGGCCTTCATGCAGGGCCTGATACTCTTGCAAGAGAAGATACGTAGATCCAACAGCATCGGCGGTAGGTAGGAGTTGCAGTCAACAGGCCCGGCAGCCGCGCAGCCGCCCGCGCCCGACGCGCGTACGGCGGAGCTCTCGGCGAAGTTCCT
>Ga0302325_10009029_pt1 | contig 21844 bp, 20 predicted proteins | sample Palsa_T0_2_FD_201948 | JGI IMG/M metagenome (GOLD analysis project Ga0302325, IMG submission 201948) | Peat permafrost microbial communities from Stordalen Mire near Abisko, Sweden - Palsa_T0_2 | ecosystem: Environmental > Terrestrial > Soil > Palsa > Peat permafrost | place: Sweden: Abisko...
GCTTCCTGCCGGCTGCGCCCGACGCGCGCGAATGCGAATGGTGCGACTACAAGCGCGTCTGCGGCCCATATGAGGAGCGCCGCTCGAAAATCAAACCGAAAGCAAGGCTCGAGGCGCTGACGCGGCTGCGCGGGATGCCATGAAGATTTCCGACCAGGCGGTGCGCGACCGGATTCGCGACGACCTTGGCGTCACGCTCGTCATCGAGGCGGCGGCCGGCACCGGCAAGACCACGGCGCTGGTGAATCGGATCGTGTCGGTTATCGGGACGGGGCGTGGAGAGCTGGCGCGAATCGTCGCGGTGACGTTCACCGAAAAGGCTGCGGGCGAGCTGAAGCTGCGGCTGCGCGCTGAAATCGAGCGCGCGCGGCAGGATACCGAGCCTTTAAGCGAGGGGCGCGCGCGTTTCGACGAGGCGTTGAAGCAACTCGAAGAAGCGCGCATCGGAACGATTCATTCCTTTTGTGCCGACCTGCTGCGCGAGCGGCCGGTCGAGGCGCAGGTCGATCCGATGTTCGAAGTTGCGCCCGAAGACGTTGCGGGCGAGATGTTCGACACGGCGTTCGATCGATGGTTCGAGCGGGTGCTCGACAATCCTGGCGAGGGGATGCGGCGGCTGCTGCGGCGGCGCGATCTGTCGTCGCGCACGGGGCCGCGAGCGATCGCGCGCCGGGCGGCGCTCGAGCTGAAGGAATGGCGGGACTTCGATTCGCCGTGGACGCATTCTGCGTTCGCGCGCGATGCAGAGATCGACGCGATAATCGCGGAGGTCGAGGCGCTGGGCAAACTCTCTGAGCTTGGTGAAGACGGCGACTGGCTGGCGAAAGGCCTTGGCGCGATCGCGCGGCCGATTGCGGAAGCGACGCGGCTGGAGGCGGTGCGCGGGCGCGATTACGACGCGCTCGAGTCGGTGCTGGTCGGGCTGAGTACGGGGCGCCGGTGGGAGTGGAAGGGTTACGGCGGCGGCTTCGGCGAGGTCGAGCGCGAGGAAATTTTTCGGCGGCGGGCCGAGTTGCATGAGCGGCTGAAGAAGTTTCGCGAGGATGCGGGGGCAAATCTTGCGCCGCTGCTGCGCGACGAATTGTGGCCGATCGTTAGTATCTACGAAGATATCAAGCGGCGGGCCGGGCGGCTGGACTTCCTTGACCTGCTGCTGGTTGCGCGCAACCTGGTGCGCGACAAGCCGGCGGTGCGGGCCGACCTGCAGAGCCGGTTCACGCATATTTTTGTCGATGAATTCCAGGATACTGACCCGCTGCAGGCGGAAATTCTGCTGCTGCTTTCGTCGGCCGACCCGGCCGAGACCAACTGGCTCCAGGTCAAGCCGATCCCTGGCAAATTATTTATCGTCGGCGATCCGAAGCAATCGATTTATCGATTTCGGCGCGCGGACGTTTCGCTTTACCAGGGCGTCAAACAATTGCTGCTGATGCATGGCGCGGAACTGGCGCATCTGATGGTCAGCTTTCGGGCGACGCCTGCGATTCAGACGATGATCAATGCTGCGTTCGCGCCGCTGATGAGCGAAGATTCGCGCACGCAGCCGGTGTACGCGCCGCTCACGCCTTATCGCGCGGAGCCGGGGACGCAGCCGTCGATCGTCGTGCTGCCGGTGCCGGAGCCGTACGGCGATTTCGGGCGCGTGGTCAACTGGAAAATCGACGAGTCGCTTCCCGAGGCGATTGCCGCGTACGCGCGCTGGCTAATCCATGAGAGCGGCTGGACGGTGACGGAGCGCGAGGCGCCCGACGTGCGCGTGCCGATTCGCCCGCGGCATATTTGTATCCTGTTTCGCCGGATGAATTCGTTCGGGCGCGACGTGACGCGGCCGTATTTGCGGGCGCTCGAGGCGCGGCATATTCCGCATGTGCTGGTGAAGGGCGGGTCGTTCAACGAGCGCGAGGAAGTGATCGCGGTGCGCAATCTGCTGGGTGCGATCGAGCGGCCCGACGACGAGTTGACGGTGTTCGCGGCGCTGCGCGGGCCCGTGTTCGCGCTGTCGGATGCGGCGCTGCTCGAATTCAGGACGACGATTGGCAGCCTGCATCCGTTTCGCAAGCTGGCCGACGATCTGCCCGAGAGTCTCAAAGAAGTTAAAGGCGCGCTCGAGATCATCCGAGGGCTGCATCGCGGGCGAAATCGGCGGCCGATTGCGGAGACGCTGGCGACGCTGCTGGCCGAAACGCGGGCGCATGCGGGGTTTGCTATCTGGCCGACGGGCGAGCAGGCGCTGGCGAATATCATGCGAATTATGGATCAGGCGCGGCGCTACGAGGCGCGCGGCGGGACGACGTCGTTTCGCGCGTTCGTCGATGAGCTCGAAGCGCGCGCCGAGCGCGACGAGGCGAGCGAGATTCCGATCGTCGAGGAAGGGACCGAGGGCGTGCGGATCATGACGGTACATCGGGCGAAGGGCCTCGAATTCCCGGTCGTTATCCTGGCCGATATCACCTGCAACGAAACGCGCGCCGGCGCGTCGCGATATATCGAGCCCGCATCGAAGCTGGCGGCGATGGAACTTGCGGGATGCGCGCCGCGCGAGCTGCAGCAGAATCAGGCGCGGGAGCATGAGCGGGACGAGGAGGAGGCGGTGCGGCTGCTATACGTTGCGGCCACACGCGCGCGCGATCTGATCGTCGTGCCGGCGGTCGGCGACGAGGAAGGCGACGGGTGGCTCGCGCGGCTGAATCCAGTCGTTTATCCGCCGCAGGCGGAACGGCGAATGCCGGAATCGACGAAACCTGCAGGATGTCCCGAGTTCGGCGACGACAGTGTGCTGACGCGGCCGCCGAAAGCGCCGGCTAAAAGCAAATCCGTCGCGCCGGGATCGCATCACGGGCAACGCGGGGAGCATCAGATAGTGTGGTGGGATCCGCGGCTGCTGATCCTCAACGTCGAGGAAAAAATGGGACTGCGGCAGGACAAGCTGCTGCAGGCCGACGAGAACAAGCAGGTGTCGGACCGCGGCGTCAGACTTCATGACGAGTGGAGCGCGAGCCGGGCGGCGATGCTCGCGGCGGGGATGACGCCGCGGATAAATGTCGCAACCGCGACCGAGCTTGCTCTTGCAGCGCCGGCCGGCGGGCCGGCTTCGGCCGATGCAATTACGATAGAAGAGACACGCCGCGATCGCGGCCGGCCTCATGGCAAGCGCTTCGGATCGCTGGTGCATCTGACGATGCTGCGTGCGCCCTTCGACGCGGACGCGGGCGAGATAGGCAAAATCGCGGCGAGTGCGGCCAGGATGATAGGCGCGCCTGACGAGGAAGTTGTCGCGGCGGCTGAAGCCGTAACAGCTGCGCTCGAGTCTCCGCTGATGCGCCGGGCGCGCTTATCGCAGACCGTCGTGCGCGAATGTCCGCTTATCGTTCGGCTCGAGGACGGCACTGCAGTCGAGGGAATCGCCGACCTGGCATTTGCGGAAAATACAGATGACGGGGTGGTCTGGACGGTGGTGGATTTCAAGACTGATGTCGAGGTCGCGCCGCGGCTCGATGAGTATCGTGCGCAGATCAGGTTTTATGTGCGGGCGGTGAGAGAGAGTACCGGGAGGCCTGCTGGTGGGGCGATATTGTGGATTTAGGAACGTGATTTAATGTGAAACCCGCGGTGGGTTTCACGCTTCCTTCGGCAGGGGTGACCCCTGCACCCGGGATTAAGAGGAGGAGAGCGAAATCGCGCGGACGCGATTTCGCTCGGGGGGTTTTTGGGAGGAGGCGCGGTGCGGAGATCGAGCGCATTGAATAAGAATTGCCTCGCCCGTGAGGGGAGAGGCCGACGCGCTTCCTAGCGTGGCGGGTGAGGGACCGAATTTCTTCGGTTTTGCGCGTTGGTTTCTCAGAAACTATTCCAGTTCGTGCGCAGATTCGACTATCAAGTCGTAAACCCGGCGAGCATCCGCCAGCGCGATCAGACGGTAACACTCGGGTCCGAACCAATCCGGAAGAACGGACGGGTTAGTGAACGGCAAGTATGGAGGCTGCAGCATCTGCTCGCTGGGCGCGCGCAACTCTATGTGTTTGTTGATGCGCCGGGCAGTGAGTTGCGGAGTGTTCAACCGGTCGATCAGAACCCCGACCATCTCCGGTTCCCGCAAGCCGGATACGATGATCACGCGCTGATTGGTCACCCCATAGAACGTATTCGAAAGATACCGATGGAAGACGATCGCCTCCGCGATCAGAACGCCGACCAGCCCCGCCAGCAGAATTGAGTTGGCGTCTGCGCGCTCTGCCAGGCTGGAATCGAGTGGCAGAGAATGCATCACGAGCGCTGCAGCTCCCACCAACACGACCGCGCCGGCGCGCCATCGAAGCGCGGTCGGATCATGCGGACGCCCGCACCAGATCAGCTTCTCGCGCGCGAGCAGATGCGGTGTGATGACGGCGGCCGCCTCAGGATCCATCGATCACTTGACGATGCCGGCGCTCCGCAGGCTTGCGATTCTATCGGGCGAGTAATCGAGAAATTCGCGGAGGATTTCGTCAGTATGCTCGCCGAGGAGCGGCGCGGCGCGGTCGATCGTGCCGGGCGTCGCGGAAAACTTTGCCAGTATTCCCGTCTGCTTTACGCGGCCCCATTCAGAATGACGCAACTCAGCAATCAGATCGTTCGCGACTACCTGCGGATCGTCGAACAATTCACGGGCATGAGTTACCGCCGCCGCCGGGATTCCGGACTTGTTCATACTGATGATCGCCTCGCCGCGATCGAGTTTCAAAAATTCCTCCGCGAGCGCCTCCGCCAGCGCCCCTTCGTTCGGTTCTTCCGCGGCGGTATCCCATTTGGCATTCGGCAGCTCGGGCATAATAGTCAGTAGTGCTTTCCATTGAGTCTCGCCGGATAGTGAGATGAATAGCCATTCGCCGCCGTGACACTGGTAGGCGCGCGACAGGGCAGAGCGCCCGCGATACTCGGGGCTGCCGTTTTCCATGTCGGGGCGGCCCGGATAGAACGCGAACTCTCCCGCCTGGAACGCCATCGCGGATTGCAGCAGCGAGGTCTCGCAGAATTGGCCGCGCCCCGTGAGTTCGCGCGATCGCAGCGCCAGCACGCATCCGAACGCCGAGAGCATCGCGGCGCCGTAGTCGCAAATCGCGCAGGTCAGATACACCGGATGCCCATGGTGACCGCCTTGAGCCGCCATCACGCCCGATCGCGCCTGCAGCAGCGGATCGAAGCCCGGTTGATTGTGTTCGGGCCCGCGATTTCCGAACGCATTAACCGACATATAGATGATGCGCGGATTGCGTGCCGCCAGAGTTTCGTAGTCGAAACCGAACTTGCGCATCCGCCCCGGCCGAAGATTCTCGACGACGATATCAGCCTTGTCCGCGAGCCCATGAATGATCTCGCGGCCTTGCGGTGTCGCCAGATTGAGCGAGATGCCGCGTTTGCCCTGGTTCCAGCCGAGAAAGCCGAAACCAAAATGGCGAAACGAGTCGCCCTCGAGGCTTTCGATCTTGATTACCCTGGCGCCGAGTTGCGCGAGGATCATCGGGCCGTATGAACCCGCTATGTAGCTGGCGAAGTCGAGCACGGTGACGCCGTCGAGCGGAGGCCGTTCGCCGGTGCGCGGCTTGTCTTTGGTAGCTATGTCAGGGACTGGCTCTGCAAACCATTGCAAGGCCGCGCGATCGTCGCTGCTGCGCGGAGCGGGACCGGTGATTTCGCCCGGAGTGTCGTTGAGAAAAACCGGCAGACCCATCTGGATCGTATGGCCGAGAGCGGGGTCCTCGATTTCCCGGCGCATCGCCAGAGCGCGCGTCTGCGGATGGTCGATGAACTCATGCCGGCTCATCACGGGCGCGCATGGCACGTCGGCCTCGCGCAGGATATTCAGCCATTGGTCGCGCGTCCGCGTCCGCATGATCGGTTCGATGATGTCTTTAAGCGGCTGCCAGTGATCGGCCGGAATTCCCCACGGTGCATTCTCGAAGCGCGGGTCGCCTACGAGCTCGGGACGATCGATCGCGATCGCGAACTTGCCCCAGAAGGTCGCGTTGCCGCATGCAGCGAACAGGTACTTGCCGTCGCCGGCCTCGAACAAACGATAAACCGGTATCGGACCGAGCGGATCCTGCGGCCCATGATAGAGCGTGGTCATTTTCTCGTGCCGCAGAATGCCGCCGGTCTGGAGCGAGAAGGCACCGGCCAGCATCGAGACTTCGACTGCCTGGCCCGCGCGATCTGCACCGCGGGCGAGGATTGCCGCGACTGCCGCCGTCGCCGCCATCACGCCTGCTGAATAACTCGCGGCGGGAAATACCAGCGCGACCGGATTGCCGCTCCGCGCCCATTGGCCGCCGGTGATTCCGCCGCGTGCGGCAACCAGATCGTCGTTCGCGTCGAAGTCGGCGTCGGGACCGCGGCTGCCGAGCGGCGGCACGCCAAGTACAATCGCGCGCGGATTTATCTGGCGAAGGGATTCGGCGTCGAGATTCAATTCCTTCAAGCGCGCCGGCGTGAAGCCGGTGACCACGACGTCCGCCCATCGCACGAGTTGCGCGACACGCGCCGGCGATGCGCCATCTTTCAGGTCCAGCTCGAGCGCGCTCTTCGAGCGGTTCAGCACGTGGAAATGCGCGGTGCCGCGATACTTCGAACCGCCCGGCGGCTCGACCAGGATCGCGCGCGCCCCATTTTCCGCGAGCAGCATGGTGGCGTAGGCCGCGCCTGCGTGCGAGGCGAATTCAACGAGGTTGATTCCGTCGAGTGCTTTACTCATTGCAAATTGCCGAGCGCTGATTTGGAATTGGATTGTCGTTGAGCACGGGCGAAAAAAGCAAACGGTCGAGCCAAAGCGCCGCTATGCACGCGAATCGCGATCCAGGCGGACAAATTCAACCGGTGGACACGGTGGGTTCATCGTCCCTTAATATTCAGTGCATAGCTTCTCCGCGCCGCATTCCGATCAGCACAAATCCAAACCACCAACTTCGAGGCGAGTTCATAAGATGACCAGACGACGACTAATCCCGGCCCTGTTCATAATTCTTGCGATAGCAGGGATCGGCCGCTACGGCTACGCCGACATGCTGGTCAATGGCGCCGGCGCGACCTTCCCCTACCCCATCTATTCGAAGTGGTTCGACGTCTACGCGAAAGAAAATCCCGGCATCAAGTTCAACTACCAATCAATTGGATCGGGCGGCGGCATCCGGATGCTCTCGAATCGCACCGTCGATTTCGGTGCGAGCGACGCGCCTCTGACCGATGAACAGATCTCCGACGCGCCCGGAAAAATTCTCCACTTCCCCAGCGTGATGGGTGCAGTCGTAGTTGCGTACAATATCCCCGGCTTCACCGGTACGCTGCGTCTGACGGGTCCGGTAATTGCGGACATTTTCTCCGGCAAAGTGGCAAAATGGGATGACGCCGAGATCAGAACGCTGAACCCCGGCGCCGCGCTCCCGTCGCAGGATATCGTTGTCTGCCATCGCTCCGACGGCAGCGGCACCTCGTACATCTTCACCGACTATCTCTCGAAGGTCAGCGAAAGCTGGGCGAGCGACCCGGGCAAGGGCACTGCGGTGAAATGGCCGGTGGGGCTCGGCGGCAAGGGCAACGAGGGCGTGACGGCGCTGGTGCAGCAAACGCCCGGCGCGATTGGCTACGTCGAATTGATCTACGCGCTCAATAACAACATCCCGTTCGCCGAGTTGCAGAACAAAGCCGGTAGCTGGGTGAAGGCGAGCCTCGAAGGCGTGACGGCTGCGGCGGCGTCGGTCGCAGGCAACATGCCGTCAGACTTCCGTGTGTCGATCACGAATGCACCGGGCGCCGACGCGTATCCTATTTCGTCGTTCACCTATCTGCTCGTTTATAAAAAGCAGACCAACAAGGACATCGGCGAGCAGATCAAAAAGTTCCTCGGCTGGGCGATGGCCGAAGGGCAGTCGTACACCCTCGATCTCAAGTACGCACCGCTGCCGCCCGAGGTCGTGCAGAAAGAAAAGGCCCAGATCGAGGAAATCGAGGTTCCATAACAATAGTCGCACGGGCAGAAGCGCGCGGGCGTCACCGATGGCGTCCGCGTTTTCTTTTTATGCACCGCACGGCAATATGGAAGACCGTGATCCGACGAACGCAAGCATTGGTCCTGGCGACCATACTCACGATAGCAGCGCCCGGCATCGCGCCGGCACAGAATTATGTGATCGACCAGGGTACCAGCGACGCGCTCACCCGCTACCTTCACGCCGACCAGCTGCCGATGGTCAACGCAGAGTTCTCGACCTCACCCGGCGGCAGCAAGCAATTGATACTGACCGGCTTTGTGGCGACGCAGTTCGGGCGCACCGACGCGGAACGAATCGCGACCGGATACCTGAACGATCCGAGTGTCAACATGGTCGATCAGATCCTGCTCGACCCGCACATCGAAGGTATGCGCGGAACGGCTCCAGGTGCGGCCGCATCCTCGTCCGGTGCGCAATCGCCCAACTCACCCGATCAGCTGTGGAACAAGACGATGCAGGGCATCTATCGCAACGGCGGCCAGACGCCGTCGGGCAGCGGCCCGATGCTGCCGTAGGGCGCAACTTGCAGCGCGCGCCGTGGTAGGATCCGGCTTGCCGTGGCCGACAAGGTAATTTACCTGCGCGAAAAGCCGGCCTCGCCGGCCGACGAGCGCAACTTCAAGATCAAGTACGCCGATCTGCTGAATCCCGCGCAGCTCGCCGCCGTCACGCATCGCGACGGCCCGCTGCTGGTCGTGGCGGGAGCGGGATCGGGCAAGACGCGCACACTTATCTATCGCGTCGCCCGCCTGATAGAGAGCGGCGTGCCGCCCGGCGCCATTCTCTTGCTGACATTCACGCGGCGCGCGGCGCAGGAGATGCTCCGGCGGGCCGAGCAACTCGTGGGAGACCGCGCGGGCGCGGTGGCCGGCGGTACGTTTCATTCCTTCGCGAACAATGTGCTCCGCCGAATGGGCGCTCCGATGGGCCTGAAGCCCAACTTTACGATTCTCGACCGATCCGATATGGAAGACGTGATCAACTTGTTGCGGACGCGGATGGGACTCGCGTCGCGCGAGCGCCGCTTTCCGAAGAAAAGCACTATTGCCGAGGCGATCAGCATGGCGCGCAACAAGCGGCGCGCGCTCGAAGAGGAAATCGATATTGATTTTCCGCATCTCGGCGAGCATCAGACCGAAATTCTCGAGCTCGCAAAAAATTACGAAAGCTACAAGCGCGAGCGAGCGCTGCTCGACTACGACGATCTGCTGTATCGGCTGGCGGAGCTGCTCGAGCAGTACGAGAACGTGCGGCGCCGGCTGTCGGACAGTTATCGCTATATAATGATAGACGAGTACCAGGACACCAACCTGATCCAGGCCGACCTGGTGCGGCTGCTCGCGATGAACCATCGCAACGTGATGGCAGTTGGCGACGATGCGCAGTCGATCTATTCGTTTCGAGGCGCGAACTTCCGCAACATCATGGACTTCCCCACGATTTTTCCCGGCGCGAAGGTCGTCAAGCTCGAAGAGAACTATCGCTCGATCCAGGGCATCCTCGACGTTGCCAACGACGTGATTTCGCGTGCTAGCGAGAAGTACACCAAGGCCCTGTTCACGCAGCGCGAGGGCGGCTTTCGTCCGTTCCTGGTGCGCGCGCAGGACGAGCACATGCAATCGCGATTCGTCGCCCAGCGCATCCTCGAACTCCGCGAGGAGGGGATGGAACTCAGTGAGATCGCGGTGCTGTTCCGATCGAGCTTTCATTCGTTCGACCTGGAACTCGAGCTGCAGCGCCGCGACATCCCATTTATCAAGCGTGGCGGATTCAAGTTCATCGAGACCGCGCACATCAAGGACCTGCTGGCGCATCTGCGGGTGATTGCGAATCCTGCTGACGCCGTGTCGTGGCTGCGCGTGCTCACCCTGGTAAAGGGCATCGGCCATCGCACGGCCGAGCGAACGATCGAAGCGCTCATCGCTGCCGATGATCCCGCGGCCGCCGTTACGAAGCTGGCGGAGAAGGCTCGCGGCGGTGCAGAGGGCGGCTTGAAGCGGCTGGGCACGCTGCTGTCGGAGTTGCGTGCCGGTGAAAAACGTCCGCCCGAGCAGATTGCGATGACGCTGGAATACTATCTGCCCATAATGCGTGAGGCTTATGCAGACGATTTTCCCAAGCGCGAGCGCGACCTCGAGCATTTTCAGAACTTGACGGAACGTTACAAGAGCCTCCAGCAGATGCTGGCGGACATGGCGCTGGAGCCGCCCAACGACTCGCTCGACGGCGTGCTCGCGACGGATTCCGAAGACGAGCACCTGACGCTCACCACCATTCATTCCGCCAAGGGACTCGAGTGGAAAGTGGTGTTCCTTATATGGGCGGCCGATGGACGCTTCCCGGGACCGCAAAGCGTCGGCGACGACGAGCTCGAGGAGGAGCGCCGACTCATGTACGTCGCGAGCACACGCGCGCGCGACGAGCTCTACTTGTCGTATCCTATATATATGTTCGACCGCAGCTTCGGCTTCGTGATGGGCCGCGTTTCGCGCTTCCTTGAAGACGTACCAGCAGAGCTGCTACAGACCGCGACGCTGCAAGAGTCCGAGGAGTCTCAGTGAAATCTACTCGCCGATTATCTTGATCAGGATGCGCTTGGGGCGGCGGCCGTCGAATTCGCCGTAGAAGATTTGTTCCCATGGGCCGAAGTCGAGCTTGCCGGCCGTTATCGCGACTACTACTTCGCGGCCCATCACCTGGCGCTTGTGATGCGCGTCGCCGTTGTCCTCGCCAGTGCGATTATGATGATAGCGCTCGGGGCTCGGGTCGTACGGCGCGAGCCATTCCAGCCATCGCTTGTAATCTTCGTGAAGACCGGGCTCGTCGTCGTTGATAAAGACCGACGCCGTGATGTGCATCGCATTGACTAGGCAAAGTCCTTCGCGCACGCGGCTTTCCTTAACCGCCTTGTCGACTTCGCCCGTGATGTTCACGAAATCCATCCGCTCAGGCACTTTCACAGTGAGATATTTCGTATGCGACAGCATAGCGGCCTCCGATGATACTTCGCCGTGTTATTTGACGGCGGCAGGTTCGAACTTTGCGTAGCCTGTCAGGTCTTCATCCGGGGTTGTGTGCATCGGCATTGAGACTTCAAGTAGTACCGGGACCTTCTCAGTGATTGTTCCGGTGGCCGGGGCGTCCTTTGGCACTGTGATTACGCGGGTGCCTACGAAGCGAACTACCGTCGGGAGCATTCCGCCGGTGTCGATGTAGTGTGTGTGCGTTGCCTCGAAAACCGTGTCGCTCTTGAAGAGTTTCGAGCCGGCTCTGATCAGGTACTCGTTGTTTCCGAGCGGGCGCACCATCGTCGACTGGCTTATCACATATAGATGACCCACGGTCGGGCGCAGAAATCCCGGGTAGATCGGATTCACGCCCAGCCAGTACGGCATGACAATGCGGCGGCCGGGCTTCCAGTCGGTGAGGCTGACGTGCGCCTCGTGATCGTTGTCGGCGAGGATGAAGTCGCGGCCGGCGAAGTCGCGCATGATGTCGCGGCTCAGCTGATCCTCGGGCGGCGTCGTGATCTCGCCGGTCGGCCCGAAGTCGAGCGCCTTGTCTGGCGTGCATCCGCTGACGATCGAGATGACCGCAAGCGCGATTGCCCCGACTATCGTTCTGCCGCCGCGAGTCACGTGCGGTATCTCGCGTAAACTGCCGGGATATGGCCGCCGAGCGTCCATTTCATCGGCAACGAAACCTCGCGCAGCACCGGGATTTGCACGGGCGTGCCGTCGGACCGCGTGAACTGGCGCTTGCCCATGTACTGAACGATAGTCGGCAGAAGTTTCCCCGGACCCAGGTATTGCGTGCGCGTCGTGATGAAGACCGTCTCCTTCTTCACCAGCGAGCTGCCCGCTTCGATCATCCATTCGCCGGGGGTGTCAAGCGGCTTGCCAAGCTCCGCCTCGCTGATGACGTAGAACTCGCCTTCCTTCGGCGCCATCACGCCGGGCACGAGGATGTTGATGCCGAACCAGAACGGCAGCTTGAGGAACTTGTCCTTGGGCCAGTCGACCGGGCGCACGTCGGCGATTTCATTGTCGTCGCCGAGCGCGAAGGTATGGCCGCGAAAGTTCAGCTCGACATCCTCGGCGCTCGCATAAATGCTCGGCGGCGCTGTCGGAGGCGTCGTCGGATTGCCGCATCCCCAAAGTATCGTTGTGAGGAACGCGAGCGCGGCTGCGGTCCGCGCGAATCTGTCAGGCGGTGGCGTAGTGCGACGCAATTTCCCGGCCGACCAGTTCGATTTGCTTCGGCCACGCATCGGGTTCCGCAATCGGCCACAGTACAAACTTGTCGAGACCCTTCGCAACATACTCACTGAGACGCGCGATCACGTCGTCGGGCGAGCCGTAAACCGTGCGTTCGAGGTAGGCCTCCGCGCCGCGGCCCATCGCGGTGAGCATCGGGCGCATTTCCTCGAGTGCGCGCTCGCGTGACGTCGAGATGCGGCAGAGCAAAATCAATCCCGACTCGATGTGCGCGTTGGCGCGTCCGTAGCCGGCCGCATAGTCGTGGATCTTTGCCATGCTCGTGCCGAATTCCTCGGGCGTCTGAAACGACGCGAAAAACCCGTCGGCCAAGCGCGCCGCGCGTTTCAGCGCCGCATCGGAACGGCCGCCGACCCATATATCCATTGTGCCGAAGTCATTGTTGGTGCGCGCGGCCGGGCGCGGATCGATGGTGACGTTGTCGAAGTTAAAAAAGCGTCCGTGATAACTCGCGACGCGCTCGCGCCAGACGGTGCGCAGCACCTCGATGCCCTCGTCGAGGCGCTTGCCGCGGCTCTCGACCGGGATGCCGCACGCGGCGTAGTCGGCGAGATTGGCTCCCGTGCCGACCGCCATCACCATCCGGCCGTTGGACAGGTAGTCGAGCGACGCGAACGACTTCGCGACCATCAGCGGGTGTCGCAGGTTGAGCAGCAGGACGCTCGGCCCAAGCTTCATCCGCGAAGTGCGCGAGGCCAGCAGCGACAACGTCGCAACCACGTCGAGTTCTGGTGACGGAGCGAGCAGGTGATCGGAGAGCCAGAACGAATCGAGGCCCCAGTCTTCGGCGCGTTCCGCGACGCGCGCAATCGTCTCCGCCGACGGCATGCCGAGCCGCCAAAGTCCGAAACCGACGCCGATTTTTACTTGCTTCATTTTGCAACGCTCCCTGGTTTGCGCGCCTTGGCTGATGATAATAGCATAGGCCGCCTGAATGAATCAGAATCCTACGGTGTCGAATGGCGATGGGGCGGGGGTGACGGTGACTCTGATGGGCACCGGCGATGCGTTCGCGAGTTTCGGCCGTTCGCAATCCGGCTACCTGATCGATACACCCACCGGCCGTGTCCTGCTGGAAGCAGGGCCGGGACTGATGCAGGCGCTCAAGGGCGGCGGCATCTCAACTGACAGCTTCGATTTGCTACTAATCAGCCATCTGCATGGCGACCATTTCGGCGGCCTGCCGTTTCTGATTCTTGACTACATGTGGGAGACGCATCGCAAAAAGATGCTGACCATCGCGGGCCCGCCCAAACTCGAGGAGCGGACGTGGCTGCTGATGCGGACGATGTTCCCGCATTTCGAGCTCGACAAGATCAAGCACAAACTGAAGTTCGTGGTGCTCGAGCCGGGCAGCTCGACGCGCCTGGGCAAGTTCAAGGTGAGCGCCATCCGCAGTCCGCACACCAAACCCGACATTTCGCTCTCGCTCAGAATCGACGGCGGCGGCAAGTCGATCGTTTTTTCGGGCGACAGCGGATGGAACGACGAGCTGGTCGAGTTGAGCGACGGCGCCGATCTGTTTCTCTGCGAATGCACTTACTACGAGAGCGTGCATCTGAATTTTCATCTGAACTATCCGCTGCTGGCGGCCAATCGCGACAAGTTCAACGTACGCCGAATGGTGCTGACCCATCTCGGACGCGAAGTGCTGAGCCGCAAGGATGAGATCAAGCTCGAAATGGGCTATGACGGAATGAAGATCGAGGTTTGAGCCCCGCACACCTTTCGCAGTAAGGATACCTTCCATGGGCATAGTACAGGGCAAGCGCGCGCTGGTAGTCGGCGTCGCGAACGACAAGAGTCTGGCGTGGTCGATTGCGCAGACGCTGGCGGCGGAAGGCGCCGAGATCGCGATGACGTACCAGGGCGAGGTGCTTGAGAAGCGCGTGCGGCCGCTGGCAGCGCAGATCGAGGCGGATGTGATCGGCGAGCTCGACGTCAACAATGACGCGCAAATCGAGGCGGTGTTCGCGGCGGTCAAAAAAAAATGGAACGGGCTCGACCTGCTGGTGCATGCGGTCGCATTTGCGGAGCGGGAAGATCTTCGCGATCGATTTTTGAGCGTGAGCCGCGCCAACTTTGCGAAGTCACTCGAGATCAGCGCCTACTCGCTGGTCGCGCTCGCGCGCGCGGCCGAACCGCTGATGGAAGCGCGCGGCGGCGGATCGATCCTGACGCTCAGTTACCTCGGTGCGGTCCGCGCCATCCCGAATTACAACATGATGGGCGTCGCCAAAGCCGCGCTGGAAGCCTGCGTGCGCTATTTGTCGGTGGACCTTGGGAGCAAAAACATCCGCGTCAATGCGCTCAGCGCCGGACCTGCGCGCACGCTGTCATCGTCCGCAATTCGCGACTTCCACTCGATGGCGCATGAGGTCGAAGCGCGCGCACCGCTGCGCCGCGCGATGAAAATCGAGGAAGTCGGCAAGATGGCCGCCGCCGTGCTCAGCGATTTCTCCAGCGGCGTCACCGGCCAGACGATCTACGTCGATGTGGGCTATAATATTGTAGGCGTCTAGCTGTAAGGAGAATCGCGATGCCGATAGTCATCGTCCCCCAGCTTTCGGACAACTACGCGTACCTGGTGATCGACGACCGCAGCAAGGAGTGCGCGGTCGTCGATTGTGCCGAGGCCGACACCGTGATCGTCGCGGCACGATCGCACGGCGCGAAGATCGTCGCGGTGCTGACCACGCACTGGCACGGCGATCATTCCGGCGGCAACAGCGATCTTGCGTCGAAGGTGCCGGGAGTCAAGGTGTACGGCGCCAGTGCGGAAGGCGGGAAAATTCCCGCGCTGACGAATCCGGTGGCGGACGGCGACAAGGTTGAAATCGGCGCGCTCGAAGGCCGCGTGATCGGAATCCCGGCGCATACCAACGGCCATGTCGCGTACTATTTTCCAACACTCAGCGCGGTGTTTACCGGCGACACGATGTTCGTCGGGGGATGCGGCCGCGTGTTCGAGGGCAAGGCGGCGACAATGGTCTCGTCGCTGAACAAGCTCACGTCGCTGCCCGACTCGACCCAGGTCTACTGCGGGCATGAGTACACGGAGAAAAATTTGCGCTTCGCGCTGACGCTGGAGCCGCACAACGAAGCGCTCAAGAGAAAGCATGAGTGGAGCGTAAAGACTCGCGCGGAGAACAAGTTCACAGTGCCGTCAACCATCGGCGACGAAAAGAAGACCAATCCATTTCTGCGCACTGACAGCGCAGAGCTGAAGGCGAATCTGAAACAGCGCGATCCGTCAATCAACGACGATCCAATCGAAATCTTCGCCAAGACCCGCGAATTGAAGGATCACTACTAGGGTTGTTCCGAATCCTCCCTCCGAATTGCCTCTCCCCTCACGGGCGAGGCAATTCGGAATGCTCGCTCTGCTAGAACGGCTTCATCACCGCGAGCACCAGGATCGCGATTAGCAGCGCGCTTACCATCCCGTGGATTACGCGGAACTCCTTGCGCGTTGACTGGCTCGGATTGTTCTCGAGGAAGATGATCCGCCGATAAAACCGCACGTGGTAGAAGAGCAGGATCGCGACCAGCAGCAGCTTCGCGTGGAGCCATCCCTGTCGCAGCACCGCCGGCTCCATAATGATCAGCAGCAATCCGAGCAGGATCGTGATGGCGGCTCCGAGGTTGGTCGCGCTTTCGAACAGACCGCGCGCCGCGCCGAGAAAGCGCTCCTTCGGCAGTCCGACTTCTTCCGGCACTCGCGCCAGCAGGCTGGCGATCATCAGCAGGCCGCCGAGCCAGAAGATCACGCCGAAGAGGTGAAGTGCGAGAATGAAGCCGCGAAGAAAATACATCGTGTCCCCCGGTTGAGTTAGCTTGCGCGGATGGCATTTGCGCTGATGGTCGCGGGCGCGAGCATAGGCACTTGCTTGACTGCTTCGATGCTTGGCATTTGATTGGAATACGCCGGTTGAAGAAAATCCTACGCTACCGGCGTAGTCAAGCGAATCGAGACGAGGGCGTTTAGATGGCGACTTCCTACGAGGGCGAGTTCAAGCGCAAAAAAATCGGCGCCGATGAAGCGGCGGCGAAGGTCAAATCCGGCGATTGGGTCGAGTACGGATTCGGGCTTGGGCAGCCGGACTTGTTCGATCGAGCGCTCGCCGCACGAGTGCCGGCGCTCAAGCGCGTGAAGGTCCGCGGATGCCTCGCGATGCGCCCGCGCGCGGCGGTCGAGGCGGATCCCGACGAAAGTCATCTGACGTATCTGTCGTGGTATTTCTCGGGCCTGGAAAGAAAGCTGCACGATCGCGGTCTCGCCCATCATATTCCGATGAACTTCGGCGAGGCGCCCGACAACTATCGGCGCTTCGTCGACGTCGATGTCGCGGTGTTGAAGACGGCGCCGATGGACGAGCATGGATTTTTCAACTTTGGCCCGTCGGTCACGTATCACAAGGCGATCAGCGAAAAGGCGAAGACTCTGATCGTCGAGACTGACGCGAGCGTGCCGTACGTTTTCGGTATCGAGAACGCGGTGCATATCGATGATGTCGAGTTCGTGCTCGACTCGGGCGCGTCGGAGATGCCGGAGTTGAAGAATCCCGCCGCGAACGCCGTCGATCAGAAAGTCGCAGAACTGATCGCGCCGGAAATTCCCAGCGGCGCCTGCGTGCAGATCGGAATCGGCGCGATGCCCAACGCGGTCTGCGAACTGCTCGCCGCCGCGCCAATCAAAGACCTCGGCGTTCACACCGAGATGTTCGTCGACTCGATCGTCACGTTGTTCGAGACCGGCAAAGTCACCGGCGCGCATAAGGCCACCAATCGCTACCAGATGACCTACACCTTCGCGGCCGGATCGAAGCGGATGTACAATTTTCTCGATCGCAACGCCGCGTGTTTCGCGGGGCCGGTCGATTACACCAACCTGCCGGGTAACATCATGCAGAACGACCGCGTCATCTCGATCTGCAACGCGGCGCAAATCGATCTCACCGGACAGGCGTGCTCCGAATCGGCCGGCAAGCGCCAGATAAGCGGCACCGGCGGCCAGCTGCAGTTCGTGCGCGGCGCGTATGCCTCGCGCGAGGGCAAGTCGTTCCTGTGTATCGCGTCGACTTACGAGCGCGAGGCGCGGCGGGCGAGCCGCATCGTCGCGCGAATCGACGACTGCAATATCGTGACGACGCCGCGCACCGACGTGATGTACGTCGTGACCGAGTACGGGATGGTGAATCTCAAAGGCAAGTCAGTGCCGGAGCGTGCGCGCGCGCTGATCTCGATCGCGCATCCTGACTTCCGCGAGGAGCTGGAACGCCAGGCGCGCGAGTACCGGCTGATCTCGCGCGCAATTTTCTGAAGGTTGCGAAGAGCCTCAGTGCGACGGCTTGTCGCGGTCGGTATTGCTGTCGTCCGTAAACTTGTAGACCAGTTCGTCGGGGCGCGCGTAGCCGAGCTCGCGGCGAATCATGCGTTCGATATAGAGGTCGTTTGAACGGAGGTTCTGAATGCGTGTTCTGAACTCGGCGTTGTCCGCTGCCAGTTGATCGCGGCGTTGCTCCAACGCCGCGCGATGGCTCTGGAGGGCAATCAGGTCGCGCGGCCCCAGCTTGCCGAACAGCGCGCTTAATACCAGCATTAGCAGCACCCCGCCAAAGATTAGGCTGAGCCACTCGCGCCGAAGTAGAAAGCTTAACCGAGTCATCCGCGTCATCGTAATTCAAGTGCGATGGCCAGTTCAAGTGATCTAATTTTGAACGACATTCTAAAGACCCGAAACAGACCGGTTCGGTTGCATTCTTTCGACTTTAAAATTTGTTTATAAATCACGCCGTAGCCCTTGATTTAAGAATAACATGTTTCTATAATCGGCCCCACTCAATGAGGGATGAACCCTCATGTATAAGAAAGGGTGCTTTTCCAGCAGCAGCCTAGGAAGAGGAGGTACCTATGCCAGTGATGAAGAAACGGGCCAAAAAGGCCACCAAGTCCAAACCGATGCGGAAGAGTAATATGGCGAAAAAGAAGCCAGTCAAAAAGACCAAAAAGAAGTAACCACTTAACGAGTTTACCTCCGGGCTAATACCCCGGGGGCTGGCTAAGGCTGCCAGGATTGCTGCTGGAATAAGCCGAGGCTGAAAGGCCTCGCAACACGGGAGAGCCCCCTCGAAAGAGGGGGCTCTTTCCTTATGCGGCGCTTGCTTGCCGGCGCGCGCAGTCAACATGATAGGCTTCGGTCGCCGCAAATTTGCGCAAGTCTTCATGGCTGATACGGCAAAAACTTTTGATGCGATAATTGTCGGCGCGCGCGTTGCCGGCAGCGCGGCTGCGATTCTGCTTGCGCGCGACGGACGTCGCGTTCTGCTCGTCGACAAGGATTCATTTCCGTCCGACCGGCTCTCGACCCACATCGTGCTTGGCGGCGGAACCAAAGTGCTCGAGCGCATGGGCGTCCTTGAAATGCTCGAGCGCGCGGGCGGCGTGCGCTTCGAGCGGATGCGATCGATCGGCCCGGACTTCGATTACAGCGCCGGCCTGGTGCGCGACGGCGCCGACGATCGCGGACTGTGCCTCGGGCGCGTGCTGATGGATGCCGCGATGATCGACGCGGCGCGCAGTTTCGAAAACGTGGCGTTTCGCGATCGCTTCAGGCTCGTCGATCTGCTGATCGAAGATGGCGCGGTAGTCGGAATTCGCGGCGAGGATTCGTCGGGCGTCCACGAATTTCACGCGCCGCTGACTATCGGCGCCGACGGGATGCGCAGTTCGGTTGCGCAGATCGCGTCGGAGCATATCGACGCATTCAAACGGGTCGACGTGCCGTGTGCGCGCGCATACTACTACGCCTACTTCGACGGCGTCTCGCGAAAGAATCTCGGCGACGAAGTCGTGACGGAATTCGAGTCGGTGCCTGGCGCCGGCAACCTGGTTTGTCGATGTGAGCACGGACTCACCGTCGCCGCGACCGCGTTCGACGCGGCCGAGATGCAAACTTTTCGCACCGACCTCGCGTCGAATCTGCGCCGCTATCTCGACCGCTCGGTCGCGGTCGGCAAGATGCTCGAAGGTGCGACGATGGTGACCAAGGTGTTCTCTTCGGGCCTGCTCAACAACACTTGTCGCGATCCGGTGACGAATGGCGCGCTGCTGCTCGGCGATGCGGGCCTGCATGTCGATCCGCTGTTCGGCCAGGGTCATTCGCTCGCGCTGATGAGCGCGGCGATGGTCGGCGAGCTCGCGCCCGGATGGTTCTCCAGCGAACGAGGAAAATCTATTGGGGGCGAGACAATGGCTGAGTTTACGCGGCGGCGTGACGCGGAGCTGATGCCTTATTACAGGGCGAGCGTGCGCGTCTCGCGCGAAATCCCGCTGGATCGGAGCAGCCTGTATGCGCATCGCGCGGCCGGCCGCGAGCAATGGGCGGCGGACGAGATGATCCGGTTCGCGCAGATGCTGACGCCGCGCGCTGCGTTCCCGTCGTTCAGATTCGCGCGCCTGATGGCGAACGCGGCAAAGGCCGCATAGTTCGGCACTCAAGTGGATGACATCGAACTTGGCCGTATTCCCGCGCAGCGCGAGCTGCCCGAGCCGGTCAAGTTTGCGTGGCCGATCATGTTGCTGCCCGAACTGTTCGCAACGCCGCGCCATCTTGCGCTCGTGCTCGGCTATCTCGCGTCGACCGGATGGGAAGTGTTCGTGCCGAATCTGCGGGCTGTATTCGGCAAAGGCGCGACGCCGCCGATCGAGAAACTCAGCTTCAACGATCTGGCCGCGCTGGCCGGCGAAGCACTCGAAGCGATTGGCCGCGATGCGGTCGTGTTCGGCCACGGCGTGGGCGGATTGGTCGCGCTCAAACTGAGCGCGCATCGGCGCGTGAAGGCGTCGGTTGCATACGCGCCGCTGGTGCCGGGCTTTCGCACACCGCTGGTTGGTGGCTTCGCGAATCGGATCGCGATGATGTGGGGCAGACCGATCAAGCCACCGAGCGGACGGACGCTGTTCGAGCTGATCGCGGATTCCGATCCGTTCACGCGCGACGGTCTGATAAATGCGATGGTGCCCGACTCGGGTGCGCTGGCAACCGATATTATGAGTGGCGCGATCGAGTTTGCCGCGGCCGACAAAGCCGCGCCGCGCCTGGTTGTAGCGGGCGATTCGGATATCTTCGCGCCGTTGCCGCAGACCACGGCGTTTGCGGAATCGATCGGCGCAAAGCTGGCGACGATTGCCGGCCGGGGGCATTGGCTGATTGGCGGGCGCGCGCTCGAACGTGCGATTAATGAGACGCAGCGATTCCTGGTCCGTGCGCTCGGCCAGGACTTGTTGCTGCTCTATCCGGAAGAATGGAAGAACGAGCCGGGCGGCTGAAACCATGAGAATCCAAAACAGGTGAAGGCGATGGCGAACGAAAACGGGCAGAACAATGTGATCGTCGAAGAAGAAGCGGGGCTGGTTACGCTCACGATGAACCGTCCCGAGAAGCGCAACGCGCTTTCGACCGCGATGATGACGGAGCTGAACGCCGAGCTGGCCGCGATCGGAAAGCGCGCCGACGCCCGGGCGGTGATTATCGCGGGCAACGGGCCGGCGTTCTCGGCCGGCCACGACCTCAGCGAGCTTAAGGGGCGCGACCTGGCGTTCTACCGCTATGAGTTCGATCTGTGCGCGCAACTGATGCTGACGATTCAAAGGATTCCACAGCCGGTCATCGCGCGCGTGCATGCGATCGCGACGGCCGCGGGATGCCAGCTTGCGGCGACGTGCGATCTGGTGGTCGCGGGCGAGAGCTCGAGCTTCGCGACGCCGGGCGTGAGGATTGGACTGTTCTGCTCGACGCCGATGGTGGCGCTGACGCGCGCGGTCGGCCGCAAGCATGCGATGGAAATGTTGCTGACGGGACAGCCGGTGAAAGCGCGCACGGCGGCCGACTGGGGACTCGCGAACCGGGTAGTGCCCGACGCGGAGCTGGTCGCGGAGACGCGCAAGCTCGCGATGCAGATAGTGGAGGCCAGTCCGCTGGTCATCGGGATAGGCAAGCGGGCGTTTTACGAGCAGATCGATCTCGATACAGCGAAAGCCTACGACTACACGAAAGAGGTGATGAGCCAGAACGCAACGGCGGTGGATGCCCAGGAAGGCATCGGCGCGTTCCTTGAGAAGCGCAAACCAGTCTGGTGCGGCAAGTGAGCGGTCGTCAGTCCGTGGGTTGGTAAACCGCTTTAATGGCTCCGATAAAACCTCTTACGTCCATCAGCCAATCACGCTGACGAGGGTTGTAAGTGGCATGCAGAGACTGTGGCAGAACGAGGAGCAAATCGTTTTTTCTCATCTCAGCAGTTTGAGCCTCGCTTATTCCCGGTTCGAGAGTCAGCAAGTGCTTTGCCTTGATTCTGTCTGCCTCAGCCAACACCTGGCGCCACCGTTCCTTGCAAGTCGATTTAACGCCGAGCATACGCAGGTGCGTGTCCGGGAATGAAGAATCGTGGTACTCGCGCTTCCCGGGAAAGAGAAAGTCTGGTCTGGAGCGGCCTTCCGTTAGCGCGCCTCGTGAATATCTGACGTTATGGTCCTTCAGGATTTGCT
>Ga0302325_10009032_pt1 | contig 21841 bp, 17 predicted proteins | sample Palsa_T0_2_FD_201948 | JGI IMG/M metagenome (GOLD analysis project Ga0302325, IMG submission 201948) | Peat permafrost microbial communities from Stordalen Mire near Abisko, Sweden - Palsa_T0_2 | ecosystem: Environmental > Terrestrial > Soil > Palsa > Peat permafrost | place: Sweden: Abisko...
CTGAGCGGTCCCGTCCTGCAGCTCGACGAGCGGGTTCTTGCGCAGGTTCGCCACCCATGCGGGGTTGCTCGGCGCACCGCCCTTGGACGCCACGGCCGCATACACGCCGTCGTGCTCGACGCGCATTACGGGGTGCTTGCGCAGCTTGCCCGTGCTGGCTCCGACCGACGTCACGACGATCGTCGGCACGCCGCGCAGCAGCGTTCCCGCGGTCCCGCCCGATCCCTCGTACTCGGTCACCTGCTTGTTGACCCATGCGGCCGTGCTCGGCTCGTATTCACCCTCTAGTGGCATCGCGTCGCTCCTTTGCGGTTCGTTCATCTCCAGCCTAGGAATGTCGGCGGCGAACCCGACTCGACGATCCTCGACGCGGCAGGCGAGAATTGCCGGCGATGTCGGAGGCCTCGTCGCTCGAACTGTTCCGCACGCTGCTGCGGACCCCGATCACGGTGCTGGCCGACGTCGATGATGACCCGTCCGGGGCCGAGCGGCTGCTGATCCGTGGCGATGGCACCGGCACGATGCAGCTCACGGAGATCGTCGACGGGCAGCCGGTCGTGCTCACCGATCTGCCCGAGCCCGTCCGCGGAGCGCACTACCTGCCGGGCTCACGCCGAGCCGTGCTCGAAATCGACACGGGCGGCAACGAGCGCTTCGGCCTATGGCTCCTCGACCTCGACGCGGCGAACTCCGAGCCAGTCACGTCGCTGTCCCGGTTGCGGGCACTGGCCGACGATCCCCGCTTTGGCCACCACTTCGCCGGAGTGTCGCCCGATGGACGTGTCATCGCCTACCTCTCCGACCGGGCGGGCGGCGTGGATTTCGATCTCTGGAGCGTCGCGCTCGATACCGGCGAGCACCGACTCGTGTACGCCGGCGGAACCTGGCTTCACCCGAGCTCGGGGTTTGCTCCCGACGGCCGCACCGTCGCCGTGCTCGCACCCGGCGACCGCCCGCTGGATACGGATCTGTTGCTGGTCGACATCGACAGTGGCGCGGCGGTGACGCCGCTCCCCCATCTCGATGAGGCGGCGCTCGTCGGCGCTCCGGCCTGGATCGGGGATTCGAGCTTCGCCGTCGCCTCCAACATCGGCCGCGACTTCATGGCGATCGTGCGCCACGAGCCCGGCTCAGGGGCGACCCTCCCGCTCCCCGGAGGTCCGCTCGATGCCGACGCCGACGTCGTCTCCAGCGGAGACGGCAGCACGCTGCTGTTGATCGAGAATCGCAACGGCGCCGACGTGTTGACGCTGCGCGAGGCCGCGACGGGCGCAATCGGCTCAGAGCTTCAGACCCCGGAGCCCGGGATCGTCTCGGGGCTGTTTGACCCGCCGATCCTCTCGCACGACGGATCACGCGTCTACTACACGCTGTCGACGCCGCGGATGCCGACGTCGGTGTACGCCTTCGAGGCGCGCACCGGCACCACCCGCCGCCTGGTGCAGGGACGGTCCGGGGTGCCGGTGCAGCGGCTCGCGCGGGCCGAGAGCGGCACGGTCACGAGCTTCGACGGCGAATCCGTGCCCGTGTTCGTCTTCCGTCCGGCGCCCGTGGCTGACGAGGACCGTGGGCCGCGGCCGCCGGTGGTCGTGCTCGTCCACGGCGGTCCCGAGGCGCAGGCGACGCAGCTGTTTGCACCGATCGTCCAGGGGCTCGTGCTCGCGGGGTTTGGCGTGGTCGTGCCCAACGTCCGCGGGTCGACCGGTTACGGCAAGCGCTACGCCTCGCTCGATGACACGACCAAGCGCCTGGACTCGGTCAAGGATCTCGCCGCGGTCCACGGGTTCCTCGACGAGCTTGGCTTCGACCGCGACCGGGCGGCGCTGTGGGGTGGCTCCTACGGCGGCTACATGGTGCTCGCCGGGGTCGCATTTGCCCCCGAGCTGTGGGCGGCCGGCGTCGACATCGTCGGGATCTCCGACCTCGTCACGTTCCTCCAGAACACCTCGGACTATCGCCGGGCGCACCGCGAACGCGAGTACGGCTCGCTCGAGCACGATCGCGACTTCTTAGAGGCGGCATCGCCCATGCGACGGGTCAAGGAGATCCGCGCGCCACTGTTCGTGATCCACGGACGCAACGACCCCCGCGTCCCGGTCTCGGAGGCCGAGCAACTGGTCGCCGACCTGCGCGAGCGCGGGATCCGGTGCGAGCTTCGGATCTACGAGGACGAGGGCCACGGCCTCGCGCGCCTGGCCAACCGGCTCGACGCGTACCCGGCGGCCGTCGAGTTCCTGCACGACGTGCTCGGCAACTGACGCTGTTCGCCCGCGATCAGCCGAGGCGGTCAGCCCCGAGACGGCGATGGTGGCTCACGAACGCACGCTTGCAGGCCGACGCCAGGTCAGCGGGGAACTTTTTGCACCGTGGAGGGGCATAACGTTCCCCGCCCCTCTCCTCCGCTGGAGCATGAACCGGCGTGTGTCGTCTCAGCAGACGGTGAAGGTCGTCTTGATCGTCTTCGACTGAGTCGAGCGGACCGTCCGGTGGCCGACATGCCTTGTGCGCGTGTAGACGAGCGTGATCCGCAGCGCGTGGCGGCCGGCGTGCAGGCCGCGCAGCGATGGCGACAGCGTCGCGGGCAGGTGCCGCGCGGTCGCGTTGGCGACAAACACGGTCACGCGCTTGCGGCGCTTGTGATGGTGGATCATCACGAGCTTGACCCGCGTCCGCTTGATGCCACGGTCGATGAACACCTGCGCCTGCTTGAAGCGCAGCTTCGACGCCTTCGATCCCGGGATCGCGACCGAGCTGAGCTGCAACGGCAGCCGGCCGCTCGCGGCCAGGCACGGCGACGTCGATGGCAGGGTCACCGTGATCCGCTGGTTGCCGGCGGTCGCGTGCAGGGTCCTGGTCGCCGGCACGGGCGGCGGCGGCGGCGCGGCAGCGGTCGTGAACTGCAGCGTGCTCCCCGACACGGTCCCGTACGCGTTGCTCGCCGTCACGCGGTAGTCGACGACGGTGCCGCCGGCCAGACCGGTCAACGTCGCCGAGATGGCTCCCGCCGTGTCCGCGGCCGGCTCTGAGCCGGCCGCGACCGTCGAGCCGAGCGCGGGCGTCGTCCCGTACTGGATCGTCACCGTGGTGGCCGAGCCCCTGGCGTTGACGGTGCCGTCGATCAGCGCCGAGGACGTGGTCACGTTCGCCGCCGTCCCGGTCGTGACGACGGGTGGCAGCTGGACGTCGGCACGGCCGATCGCCGGGCCGGGGTTGCCCGCGTGGGGGAGGTCGATGAACCAGAGGTTTCCGTCCGGTCCCGAGACGATGTTCGTGCCGTCGTTGATGAACGCACCCGGCCGCAGCCCGCTGCTGAAGATGTCGATCTTGCCGGTTGCGGTCGTGACCCTGGCGATGCCGGTGTCGGTGCCGTCGTTGTTCCCCACCGGCAGCCAGACGTTGCCGTCGATCCCGACCGTCAGATCCCAGGGCTCGCCGGCGCTCGGGAATTCCGTGATCTGGCCGGATGGGGTGATCTTTCCGACCGCGGGGTTGTTTGCGTACTGGTCGTCGAACCACACGTTGCCGTCGGGCGCGGCCGTCAGGGCGTCGGGATCGGCCGAGGTCTGCAGGCCGCTCAGCGTGCCGAATTCGCTGACCGCCCCGCTCGGCGTGACGCGACCGATCCCCGGGCTCCCCGGATCCGCGAAGTACAGCTGGCCGTCGCTGCCCTGCGTGATCCCGGTCGGCATCGTCGTCGGGAACGATCCCGAGTCGGTCGGAAAGACCTGCGCCGGGGTCGTGGTCGGGGCGCCGAGCTTCGCGAAGGCGACGCCCGCCGGCTGCGTCATCGAGCCCTGCTCCACCGTGAACCACGCGTCGCCGTCGGCGGCGACCGTCAGCTCGTCGGGCATGCTGCCGGTCGAGTCCTGGTACTCGGAGATCTGCCCCGACGGACTGATCGCGCCGACCCCGGGCCCAGCGGTGGCGTCGTCGAGGAACCAGACCGTGCCGTCGGGCGCGGCGGCCATGTCGAGCGGGATCGCGTTCGCACCGAGCCCGTCGTTGCCCGGCGTGATCACCGTCACCTGCCCTGAGCTGGCGAGCTTGCCGATCGCGTGGGCGGTGTCGGCGATCGAGAACCAGATCGTGCCACCGGCGCCGAGCGCCAGCGACTCGATGTCGCCGGTCGACGGGACCGGGATCGACGTGATCGTCCCGGTCGTCGTGATCCGCCCGATTGCGGGCGTGCCGGCTGTGGTGGTCTCGCCGAAGTACAGCGCGCCGTCCGGGCCGTCGATCAGGCTGGACACCGCGGTCGCGTTCGGCACGTTGAACTCCGTGATCGGCGCCGCCGAGGCCGTCGCCACCCCGACGCCGAGAACCGCCAGCACCATCCCTGCACACACTCCGACCAAGCGTCGCTTCAGCGCCAGATTCACCCGCATCCGAACGACTCCCATTCCGGTTCCGGCGCCACCCTAACCGCTGGACGGCACCTCGGCAAGCGGGGCGGCCGGTAAGCTCCCATCGGCGATGGCGACCGCCGACGAGAACCGCACGATCGCCCCGATCGTCGGTCCCGAGGACCCCCGGCACTTCACGGACTCCGGGATCGAGATCAACGCGCTCTACGACGAGCGTGACCTGCCGCCGGACCTCGAGCGCCGGCTGGGCGAACCGGGCGAGTACCCGTTCACGCGCGGTGTGCACCGCGATATGTACCGCGAGCAGCTGTGGACGATGCGCCAGTACGCCGGGTATGCGTCGGCGAAGGAATCCAACGAGCGCTACCGGTATCTGCTGCGCAATGGCTCGACCGGGCTGTCGATGGCGTTCGACCTGCCGACTCAGCTCGGTTTGGACTCCGACGATCACCGCTGCTTGGGCGAGGTGGGGCGCACCGGGGTTGCGATCGACACGATCGACGACATGCGCACTGCGTTTGCGGAGATCCCGCTGGATCAGGTGTCGACGTCGATGACGATCAACGCCCCGGCCGGCGTGCTGCTGCTGCTCTATGAGCTGGTCGGCGAGGAGCAGGGGGTGCCGTCGCACGAGCTGCGCGGAACCACCCAGAACGACATCCTCAAGGAGTACATCGCCCGCGGGAACTTCATCTACCCGCCCGAGGGCGCGATCCGGCTGACGACCGACCTGTTCGCGTACTGCGACGAGAACGTCCCGAAGTGGAACACGGTCTCGATCAGCGGCTACCACTTCCGGGAGAAGGGCTGCTCGGCGGTCCAGGAGGTCGGGTTCACCTTGGCCAACGGGATCGCCTACGTGCAGGCGGCGCTCGACGCGGGGCTCGAGCTCGACCGGTTCGCGCCGCGTCTGGCGTTCTTCTTCAACGGCCACAACAACGTCTTTCAGGAGGTCGCGAAGTTCCGGGCTGCCCGTCGGATGTGGGCGAAGATCATGCGCGACCAGTTCGGCGCCCAGGACGAGCGGTCGTGGCGGCTGCGGTTCCACACCCAGACCGGCGGCGTCACGCTGACCGCGCAGCAGCCCCAGAACAACATCGTCCGGGTGGCGCTGCAGGGGTTCGCGGCCGTCTGCGGCGGCACCCAGTCGCTGCACACCAACGGCTTCGACGAGGCGCTGGCGCTGCCGACCGAGCACGCGGCCAAGATCGCGCTGCGCACGCAGCAGATCATCGGCTACGAGTCCGGCGCGGCCGACACCGTCGACCCGTTCGCGGGCTCCTACTTCGTCGAGGCGCTGACCGACGAGATCGAGACCCGCGCCCAGGAGCTGATCGACAAGGTCGCAGAGCTCGGCGGTTCGGTGCGGGCGATCGACTTCATCAAGAACGAGATCGAGGAGTCGGCGTTCGGCTACTTCGAGCGCTACCGGATCGAGCAGGACATCGTCGTCGGCGTCAACAAGTTCGTCGAGGACTCCGTGGAGGTGCCCGACACCCTGCGCGTCGACCCCGAGTCAGAGCACGAGCAGGTCGCGCGGCTGAAAGCGTTCAAGGCCGACCGCGACCAGGAGCTCGTCGCCCGCCGGCTCGACGAGGTCCGCGACGTCGCGCGCGCGACCGGCAACATGCTGGTGCCGTTGCGCGTCGCGCTCAAGGACCGCTGCTCGATCGGCGAGGTCTGCGCCGCGATGCGCGACGTCTTCGGCGACTACAAGCCGACCTACTGACCGTCGCCGCGCGGCCACGGACCGGGTGCGCGGTAGATATCTATCGACAGGCGATACATATCTACCGCGGTCGTCGTCAAGAGCCTCAGAGTTGGATCCCGGTGCGATGCCGTGGTTTCACCGCATGCAGCAGGCCGTCAGCCGTTGGCTGATCGGTCCGGGACTGCTGCTGGTCGTGATCTTCGGGGTGATCCTCGCCTCCAAGTACCACGCCTGGCACGCCTTCTACGTGCAGTGGGGGATCGGCGCGGCGATCGTGATGGAGGCGCTGGAGGGGATGTTCATGATCCCGCGCGAGGGCCGGCTGGCCGATCTCGCCAGACGAGACCTCGAGGCGCAGCCCGGCGCAGTCGTGACCCGCAGCGCCGAGTACCAGACGGTGTTCAGGCGGGTGGCGATCGGCGGGATGGCGCTGAACCTGATCGTGATCCTGACCGTCTACTTCATGGCGACGCAGGCCGGCGCCTGACATGCCCGACGGCCTCCCGATCCCGGATCCCGTCTACAACGCGGCGATGCGCTGGAACGCGCCGCTGTCCGAGCAGCACGCGTCGATCCTGTTCGACGCGCTGCGGCTGGACGGATGTGAGCGAGTGCTGGACCTGTGACTGCTGGCCAACCCCCGAGGCGCCCGGCGCGGACGGCGCCGGGTCAGTGGCCCGCGCCGTCCTCTCGGGCTCGCATCGGTAGGCGGAAGACGAGCAGAGCCGTCAGCGCCAGCGGCGCCAGCGACGCCCAGGCCGTCACAGACAGCGCGCTCGTCGGCAGGTGCAGGCCACCGAAGCGCGAGAAGAACACCGTCCCGAGCACCGCGACCCCGAGCGCGTTGGCCAGCTGCTGGACGGCATTGAGCACCCCGGACGCGGACCCGACCTCATCGAGCGAGACGCCGGCGAGCACGAAGTCGAACAGCTGGCCGAAGCTGGCGCCCGCGCCCAGGCCGATCAGCACCAGGCTCGGAGTGAGCTCGAGCGTGTCGAGCTGGTGGGCGCCGGACGCGGTCAGCGCGAGCGCCACGATCCCGGCACCGATCAGCCCGGCGCCGATGTGCAGCAGATGCCGGCCGAGCTTGCCGACCAGCGCGAACGAGGCGACCATCGCGATGACCATGCCGACGGTCATCGGCACGTACGTCAGCCCGGTGTGGATCGGCGAGAACCCCTCGCCGAGCTGGGCGAACAGCGAGATCGTCAGGATCAGGCCGCCGAACGTGGCGAACAGCGCCAACCCGACGGCGATCCCTGCGACGTAGGTGCGGTTGCGCAGCAGCGACGGCTCGATCAGCGGCGACTCGCGACGACGGCGCTCGTAGGCGACGAACGCGACCAGGAGCGCTACCCCGGCGGCGAGCATCGCGAAGGTCCACGCCGGCCAGCCGTCCTCCCGGCCCTGGATCAGCGGGTAGATGATGGCGACCAGGCCGAGCCCGACCAGCAGCATCCCGGGCACGTCAAGCCGCACGCCGGGGTGCGAGACGCCGCGTGGCAGGACCCGCCAGGCCGTGATCAGCGCGAACAGCCCGACCGGGACGTTGATCAGGAACACCAGCCGCCAACCGGTGCCCCACAGGTTCGCGTCGATCAACACGCCGGCGAGGATCGGCGCGGCGATCGCCGACAGGCCCATCACCGGTCCGAACGTCGCGAACACCTTCGGCATCTCCGAGTCGGGTATGACCTCCTTGAGCATCCCGAACCCCTGTGGGATCATGAGCGCCCCGAACGCGCCCTGCAGCGCCCGGAAGGTGATCTCCAGCGCCGGCGAGGAGGCGGCGGCGCACGCGGCCGACATCGTTGTGAAGCCGGCCGCGCCGATGAGGAACAGCCGCCGCCGGCCGAAGATGTCCCCGAGCCGCGCGCCGGTGACCAGCAGCACGGCGAACGTGAGCGTGTAGGCGGCGCTCAGCCACTGCAGGGTCGAGGTTCCGCCGCCGAGGTCACGCCGGATCGACGGTCCGGCGACGTTGACGATCGTCGAGTCCATCAGGTCCATCACGTCGGCCGCGAGCACGACCGCGAGCACGATCCAGCGCCACCGGTACGGGGCGCTCTGAGGTGTCGAGTCCGCGCTCGCGGTGTCGGGCGGCGGGCTGATCGCGGGGGTGGTGGTGCTCATCGGTCGCTCCTGCGGGTCGGGCCCTGCCGGCGAGGCGGCCGAACCATGATCGTGAAGAACAATGTTCGTGACGAACAGCGTACGTGACGAACATGCGTCGTGTCAAGTACGCTCTCCTGATGGCCGTCCACGACTCCCGCGGCCCGAAGCGCAGCACGCGTGACCGCCCCGCCAAGTCGCCGCTGAGCGAGGAGGTGATCGTCGACGCCGCGCTCGAGATCCTGCGGGCCGAAGGCCTCGACGCGGTCACGATGCGCCGCGTTGCGTCCGAGCTGGACACCGGCCCCGCATCCCTGTACGTCTACATCCGCGGGCGCGACGAGCTGCGCGAGGCGATGCTCGACCGCGTCTCGTCGACGATTCCGTTGCAGACGCCGGACCCAAGTCGCTGGCGCGAGCAGGTGCTCGAGCAGCTGACCCGGTTGTTACGCGCGCTCGAGGCCCACCCGGGGATCGCGCAGGTGGCGGTCGCCAACATACCCACGACCGAGCGTGCGATGGTCTTCGCCGAGAACCTGCTGGCGATGCTGCTGGCCGGTGGCGTCGATTCCCAGGATGCGGCCTGGGCCTGCGACATCCTGCCGCTGATCGTCACCGCGACCGCGGTCGAGACCGCAGCTCACCAGGCGATGGGGCGGACCGAGGAGAGCGAGCAGGCGATCATCGCCGAGCTCGCACGGACGTTCGCGGCGATGCCGCCGGAGCGCTACCCGCTGCTCACCGCGCACGCCGCCGAGATGACCTCGGGCGACGGTGACCAACGGTTCGCGTTCGCGATCGAGACGTTCCTCGACGGGCTCGCCGCCCGCTCCGCCGCACGGCGCGCGGCCAGCGCAGCGCCAACGCGATGACGGACGCTCGCCCGGCCACCCGGCGCCTGGCCCTGCTCATCGCGGCCGCGGTGGTCGCGGTCGACGCGATCTCCAAGGCGCTCGCCGCCCATTTCCTCGCCGGTCGCGGCGTCGTCAACCTGCTCGGCGGCCACTTCCACCTGGAGCTGTACCGGAACCATGCGGGGCCGGGCAACACGTTCGCCGGCGATCCCGTGCTGGTGTCGCTGCTGTCGCTCGCGGCGGTGATCGTGATCGGCGCGTTGGTGCTCACGGTCCGCGCTCGCAGCACGGCGGTCGCGCTCGGGCTGCTGCTCGGCGGCGGCGTCGGCAACCTGATCGACCGGCTCGTGACGTCGCCGGGCCCGCTGCGCGGCGGCGTGATCGACTGGATCAAACCGACGCTGCACGGCGGCAGCATGAACCTCGCGGACCTGTCGATCAACGCGGCCCTGATCGTGCTGGTCGTGGGAGGCGCGATCGAGTGGTGGCTCGACGGGCGCTCGCGCCGCGCCGCGTCCCCCGAGCCGTCGCCGTCCGAGGCGGCGCGCTAGTGGGTGCGCGGGCGCCTGCAAGCGCACCGCCGCCACGGAGGAGTCCGTGGCGGCTGGGCGAACCTGGATACGTCAGCCGACAGACGGGTCCCGAGCCCGAGTCCACCGTTGCCTGGGAGGGCTAGCCGCGCTGGCGGCCACGGTGAGCTCGAGCCCGGGAGCTCGAGCTGCCGGCGCCAGGCGGCGCCGGCAGTCGATCACGTCGATCGTTCAGCTGCCATGCCCGGGAGTCGCGCCCGGCTTGACCGCCGACGAGCCGGGGACCGGCGTTCCGGTGGTCACGAACGCGTAACCCGACACGTAGTCGTTGTTGTCGAGCGCCTGCGTCGCGCTGGTGTTGTCCACGCACTCGCCGATCTTCCACGTACCCGCGCCGGGCGCGCCGGCCGAAGCGGCCGCGAACGGAATTCGGGTCGTCGTGGCGATCGAGATCGAGAACCCGGCCGGCGTCAGCGTGTCGAGCAGGGTGAGCGCCGGCGTACCGGTCGCGGGAGACTTGCAGATCGACACGTCGATGCTAGCCGTGGTGGCCGTGGTACCCAACGGCGCCTCACTCGAAGCCATGATCGTCTGGCCGGCTGTCGTCGTCAGCGTCGTGGTCGGCCCGGCGAACACGAAGCCCGAGCTCACCGGAATCGTGCCGACCGGCCCGTTGAAGCTGCCGAACGTCGCGAAGCCGTTCGTGGCGGTGGTCGCGGTCGTCGCGCTGGTGGCAGTCGTCGCCTTCGTGGCGTTGACGGCGTTGGTCGCGTTGACGGCGTTGGTGGCGTTAGTCGCGTTGGTGGCGTTGGTCGCGGAGTTGGCGGTGACCGCATTCAACGCGTTCGGGACGACCAGCCCGGTCTTGAGCTTGCCGAGGCCGACCGCGCCCTTGGCGAGCTTGCCGTTCGTGACCGAGCCCTTCTGCAGCTGTTTGGTTCCGACGCTGTTCTTGCCCAGCGTGATGCCGGCGTAGGCCGAGCCGCCCATCGCGACGACGAGCGCCACGATCGACACCGTCAGCGCCGCGCCCGACGTGGGAATCCGCAGCCGGCGTTTCCGCCGTACATCGTCTCCGGCCGTGGGCGTGGCCGTTGCGCTGCCCCGGCGCCATGTCCTCAGGTTTCGCATGACGAACCTCCTCTGTGTGTTGATCTGGGCCGATGCGACCGGTGCCCGCGGATCGTCCGCCAGACCACGCCGAGAGGCGACCACCGTCTCGGCATGCGGGATCGCCTGTCTCCGGATCACTCCGGATAGAGGTGTGAAGTCCCCGGTGCCGACCGCGAAGGTCCGCGTCGTTCGTGTGCCCCGGCTGCCCGGTCCTCGAGCCCCGGTTACATCTTCCTTAATATTCCCTCAATCTTCAACGTATAGAGGGCCGAATCGCTTGTCAAATACATCGGGCCGCGCATGCGACGGCTCGATGCCGACGCCGGCGGCGAGCACATAGACTCGCGCGCCATGCGAGAGAAGGCACCCGAGACCTACGAGGAGAAGCTCGCCCAGCTGCGCGAGCTGCGCCACGAGGCGGTCCATAACGCCGGCCAGGTGGCGGTCGACAAGCAGCACGCCAAGGGCAAGTTCACCGCCCGTGAGCGGATCGCGAAGCTGCTCGATCCGGGCTCGTTCCAGGAGCTCGACGTGTTCGTCCGCCACCGGACGACCGATTTCGACATGGAGCGCAACCGTCCGTATGGCGACGCCGTCGTGACCGGTCACGGCACGATCGACGGGCGCCGGGTATGCGTGTTCAGCCAGGACTTCACCGTGTTCGGCGGTTCGCTGGGCGAGGTGATGGCCGAGAAGATCTGCAAGGTGATGGACCTTGCCGCAAAGATCGGCTGTCCCGTGATCGGGATCAACGACTCCGGCGGGGCGCGGATCCAGGAGGGCGTCGTCTCGCTCGGCGCCTACGGTGACGTGTTCCTGCGCAACGTCCGCTCCAGCGGCGTGATTCCGCAGATCTCGCTGGTGATGGGCCCGTGCGCCGGCGGCGCGGTCTACTCGCCGGCGATCACGGACTTCATCTTCATGGTCAAGGAGACCTCGCACATGTTCATCACCGGCCCCGACGTGATCAAGACGGTCACGGGTGAGGAGGTCGGGTTCGAGGAGCTCGGCGGGGCGATGTCGCACAACTCCAAGTCGGGCGTGGCCCAGTTCGCCTCAGACGACGAGGATCAGTGCATCGAGGACGCGCGCTACCTGCTCTCCTTCCTGCCGCAGAACAACCTCGAGACGCCGCCGCCGGTGCATCCGACCGACGACCCGCTGCGCGAGGACCCGGAGCTCGATCAGATCGTCCCCGACAGCCCGAACAAGCCGTATGACATGCGCGACGTGATCCGGCGCGTGGTCGACGACGGCGAGTTCCTCGAGGTCCACGAGCACTACGCCCGCAACATCGTCTGCGGGCTGGCGCGAATGGACGGCCACAGCGTCGGCGTCGTCGGCAACCAGCCGGCGCAGCTCGCCGGCGTGCTGGACATCGAGTCCTCGGAGAAGGCGGCGCGGTTCATCCGCACCTGCGACGCGTTCAACATCCCGATCCTGACCTTCTGCGACGTCCCCGGCTTCCTGCCCGGCACCACGCAGGAGTGGGGCGGGATCATCCGTCACGGCGCCAAGCTCCTGTACGCCTACGCCGAGGCGACCGTCCCCAAGGTCACGATCATCACCCGCAAGTCCTACGGCGGGGCCTATGACGTGATGGGCTCAAAGCACCTGGCGGCGGACTTCAACTTCGCCTGGCCGTCGGCCGAGGTGGCGGTGATGGGACCCGAAGGTGCGGTCAACATCATCTACCGCCGCGACATCGCCGCATCGCCAACCCCCGATCAGCGCCGCCAGAAGCTGATCGAGGACTACAAGGCTCACTTCGCCAACCCGTACGTGGCGGCCGAGCGCGGGTACATCGACGACGTGATCATCCCGCACGAGACTCGGCCGACGGTGATCACCGCGCTGCGGACGCTTGAGACCAAGCGCGAGCCGGGACCCCGCCGCAAGCACGGCAACATCCCGCTGTAGACGATCAGCCGTGTGGTGACCGTGGGGTGATCGGCCCTGTCCGCGCCCGGGGCCGGCTGGACGGCTACAGCTCGATCGTCTGCGCGGGCACCGAGCCGGCCTGCCACGCCTCGTACGCGGCAGCCGCGATCGCCAGGTCCTGGATCGCGAGCCCCGTGGAGTCAAACAGCGTGATCTCCTCGTCGTCGGCGCGGCCGGCTCCGGTCCCGCCCACCCCGGCGAGCACCGAGCCGAGATCACGGACCGCATCGCGGCCGACGAGCCCGGCCGCCACCGCACCGGTCAGCTCGCCGCCGTGCACGGCCTGGTCCCACTCGTCGCAGAACAGCGTGCAGGCGGCGACCGCATGGACGCTCGCCTCGGCCTTGCCGGGACCGTCGGCGCCGAGCATGTTCAGGTGCAGGCCCGGCCGCAGGTCAGGCCGCTCCACGATCGCCACCGTCCCGGGGGTCACGCAGCAGACGACGTCGCACGCGAGCGCCTCGGTTCGATCGCCGACCGCCCCGCCCAGCTCGTCGGCGACCGCGCGGGCCGCGTCGGGCCGCGGATCGCAGGCGACACCGCCCTCGTAGCCGGCCGCGCGCAGGCAGCGCGCCGCCCACAGCCCGTGCAGGCCGCAACCGATCACGCCGACCGACCGGGCGTCGGACCTGGCGAGCGCGCGGGCCGCGACGGCCGCGACCGCCCCGGTCCGCAGCGCCGTCACCGAGCGGGCATCGAGGATCATCAACGGCGTGCCGGTGTCGGCGTCCGACAGGCAGATCAGGCCCTGGACGGTCGGGAGCCCGCTGGCCGGGTTGGACGGAAACGACGTGATCCACTTCAGCAGCGCGAACCCGTCGCCGCGTGCCGGCATCGCGCGGAAGTCGCCGAACGGCGGGCTCGGCAGGTAGACCTTCGCCGGCATCGACCACTCGCCCGAGTGGTGGCGACAAAAGCCCCGACGGACCTGCTCGATCGCGTCGTCGGGCGTCACGGCGGCGAGCACGGCGTCGTGGTGCAGGACGGGCAGCGGTGGCACGGAGCGCACCATATACCGGGTAGCCTCGGCGGCGATGGTGAACCGCCGCGCGGAGCTGTCGATGGCTAAGGGGGTCGGGTCCGCTTCCTCGCCCGAGGAGGCGGCGGCGGTGATCGCCGCCGTGCAGCGGTTCATCCGTGACACCGCGCCGGGCGGGCGGGATCCGAATCCCGCGCCGCCGCCGGCGCGCAACCCGTGGCAGCTCGCGGCGCTGCGCGAGGGCGTCGATCGCGCCCCGCGTGAGCCGCTGCCCTGGACCTGATCCGCGGCGAACGCGGGTCCCACGGCGCCGGCTCGCGCGGTCAGCCGATCTAAATAGGTAAACCCGGATTGGGTTTTGGTAGATTGCTGGTGTGCCGCCTGATATGGGCCCGCCCACCCCGCCCACCCCGCCCACCCCGCCCACCCCGCCCACCGACACCGAACCCGACTGGAAGGACCCGATGGAGCCCGCATCGCTGGACACCCGCACAGGCGCTCCCCGCTCGGGATCGCTGGAGAACCCGCTGGTCGTCGAGAACGTGCCCGGGCACGTGATCCCGATCCTGGAGCGGGAGTTCGACGACTTCGAGACCGAGTCGACCCGCTTCCGCGATGGACAGCTCGAGGAGGCGGAGTTCATCAAGTTCCGGCTCAAGCAGGGTGTCTACGGCCAGCGCCAGCCCGACGTTCAGATGATCCGCGTCAAGCTCCCGATGGGCGGCGTCACTCCCGACCAACTGGACGCGTTCGCAAGCGTGATCGAGCAGTACGCGCCGCTGCGCAAGGGCCACGTCACAACGCGCCAGAACATCCAGATCCACCATGTGCCACTGACCGACATGCCCGAGCTGATGCGGGAGCTGGCCGACACCGGGCTGTCCTCACGCGAGGGGTGCGGCAACACGATGCGCAACGTCACCGGCGATGCCCGCGCCGGCACCCTGGATGACGAGCTGTTTGACATCACCCCGTACGCGGGCGCGTACGTGCGCTACTTCGTCCGCCACCCGACGACCCAGGCGATGCCGCGCAAGGTCAAGACAGCATTCGCGGCCAACGACGCGGACAACGCGATCACTCAGATTCACGACATGGCGTTCATCCCGCGTGTGCGTGACGGCGTCCGCGGCGTCGAGGTCAGGGTCGGTGGCGGCACCTCGATCATGCCCCGGATCGCCCCGACGCTGTACGAGTTCGTCGAGCTCGACAACGGCGACTATCTGAAGGTCACCGAGGCGTGCATGCGGATCTTCGATCGAACCGAGTTTCTGCGCGTCAATCGTGCGCGTGCGCGGATCAAGGTGCTGATCGACAAGATCGGGATCGATGCGTTCCGCGATGAGGTGGAGTCAGAGCTCCGCGGCGACTGGGTCTCCGAGCGTGACTTCTCGTTGGACGAGATCCTCTACGAGCACGACGAGCAGGCCAACGTCCCTGCCGCACGTTCGCGCTACGCCAGCCCGAACGGCGACCGGCGCGCGTTTGACCGGTTCGACTCATCCAACGTCGCCTCCCAGCGCCAGCGGGGCTTCTCGACCATCGAGGTCAAGATCCCCCGCGGCGACCTGAACCCGGAGCAGCTGCGCGGGCTCGGCGAGATCATGCGCCGCTATACCGGGGGCTACGCGCGCACGACCAACCACCAGAACCTGGTCCTGCGCTGGGTCCGTGACGAATCGGCCTACGAGGTCTGGCGCGCGCTGGCGGCGCTCGGTCTCGGCGACGCCGGCGCCGATGAGATCACCGATGTCGTCTCCTGCCCGGGGACCGACTCCTGCAAGCTCGGGATCACGAGTTCGATGGGGCTCAACCGGGCGGTCTCCGAGCGCGTCACCGAGATGGCGATCGACGACCCGCTGATCAGGCGGATCCACATCAAGATGAGCGGCTGCCCCAACGGCTGCAGCCAGCACCACATCGCCGACATCGGCTTCTACGGCGCCTCGATCAAGGTCGGCGAGCGGACGATCCCGGCCTACATCCCACACATCGGTGGCGCATACGAGGGCGGTGAGGTCCGTTACGGCACCCGGCTGAAGTCACGGCTGCCGGCCAAGCGTGTCCCGGACGCCGTGCAGCGTTGGCTAGATTTATACGAATCCGATAGGGCCGAGGGCGAAACGTTCGGGGCCTACGCGCAGCGGGTCGGACCGTCACCGTTCGAGGCGCAGGTGAAGGACCTGACGATGCCGATCGAGTTCAGCCTGGAGACCATGAACCAGTTCATCGACTTCAATCGCGAAGCGCCGTTCGTCGTGCAGCGCGGCGAGGGCGAGTGCGCGGTGTGAGCGCCACCGTGCAGACCAGGCTGCAGAGCGCGACCGCCGAGGAGGTACTGGCGTACGCCGTCGACCAGTTCCACCCACGGCTGACGCTGGCCTGCTCGTTTCAGAAGGAGGAGTCGGTCCTGTTTCACATGCTGTCGGAGCTGGAGCCGTCCGCGCGAGCGTTCACGATCGACACGGGCGTCCTGTTCGGAGAGACGCTCGCGACCTGGAAGCGCTTCGAGGACCGGTTCGGGCTTCCGATCGACGTCTTGGACGCGCAGAGCCAGGGCGCGCCGTGGACGCTTCAGCACTGCTGCTCCGCGGCCAAGGTCGTGGCGCTCGAGGCGGCGCTGTCCGACGTCGATGCCTGGATCACGGGGATCCGGCGCGAGCAGGCGACCACGCGTGAGCACGTGCAGAAGCTCGAGCATGATGACCGGCGCGGGATCGTCAAGCTCAACCCCCTCGCCGACTGGTCCGATAAGGACGTGTGGACCTACATCTTCAAGCACGATCTGCCGTACAACCCGCTCCACGACCAGGGCTACGACTCGATCGGCTGTGCCCCGTGCACGCTTCCGGGCAACGGCCGGGACGGCCGCTGGGCAGGCCTGGACAAGACCGAGTGCGGCATACATCTGGCTTAGCGGGGGGGAAAGGGGCTCACCTCCCACCCCGCCACCCCATCCCAGTGATTCGGTCGGGGCTCGCCTCCCACCCCACCACCCCAACTTGCTGACCCCTTCGTTGCAGGCGTCCTAACCTCCGACCAACCGATGATCCGAAACCACTACGAGCTTTCGCATCTGGAGACCCTCGAGGCGGAGTCGGTCCACATCTTCCGTGAGGTCGCGGCCGAGCTCGAGCGGCCGGTGCTGCTGTTCTCCGGCGGCAAGGACTCGATCATCCTGCTGCGGCTCGCCGAGAAGGCGTTTCGCCCGGGCCGGTTCCCGTTCCCGATCATGCACGTCGACACGGGCCATAACTTCCCCGAGGTGATCGAGTTCCGCGACCGGATCGCGGCGGCGCTCGGCGAGCGGCTGATCGTCGCTCACGTCCAGGACTCGATCGACGCCGGACGCGTGACCGAGGAGACCGGGCCTCGGGCTTCACGCAACCGGCTGCAGACGACGACGCTGCTGGACGCGATCGAGGAGCACGGGTTCGACGCGGCGTTCGGCGGCGCTCGCCGGGACGAGGAGCGGGCCCGCGCAAAGGAGCGGGTGTTCTCGTTCCGTGACGACTTCGGGCAATGGGATCCCAAGAACCAGCGACCGGAGCTGTGGTCGCTGTACAACGGCAAGATCCGCAAGGGCGAGCACGTGCGCGTGTTCCCGATCTCCAACTGGACCGAGCTCGACGTCTGGCAGTACATCGCGACCGAGCGGCTCGAGGTGCCATCGATCTACTTCTCGCACGAACGTGAGGTGTTCGCGCGCGACGGGATGCTCTACGCCCACAACGCGTTCATGGAGCTGATCGAGGGCGAGGTCCCGTTCACCGAGTCCGTCCGTTACCGGACGGTCGGCGACATGACCTGTACGGGGGCGGTCCGCTCGTCCGCGACGACGCTCGAGGCGGTCGTGACCGAGATCGCCGCCACCCGTATCACCGAGCGCGGCGAGACCCGCGCCGACGATCGTGTGACCGAGGCCGCGATGGAGGACCGCAAGCGCGAGGGGTACTTCTGAGGATGTCCGCCGGCGACGCCAGCAACGGCACGACGCCGCACGGCTCCGGGACGCCGACGACGAGCCCCTACTGGATGGGCAAGCGCACATCCGAGCTGTTGCGGATCGCGACCGCCGGCTCGGTCGACGACGGCAAATCGACTCTGATCGGCCGGCTGCTGCACGACACCAAGTCGATCTTCGAAGATCAGATGGAGCACGTCGTGCAGACCTCGGAGCGCCGCGGCGACGGCTACGTGAACCTGGCGCTGCTGACCGACGGCCTGCGCGCCGAGCGCGAGCAGGGGATCACGATCGACGTCGCCTACCGCTACTTCGCGACGCCGCGGCGCAAGTTCATCGTCGCCGACACCCCCGGCCATGAGCAGTACACGCGCAACATGGTCACCGGCGCCTCGACCGCCGACGTCTCGGTCGTGCTCGTCGACGCCCGCAACGGCGTCTCGGAGCAGACCCGCCGCCACGCCTACATCGCGTCGCTGCTGCGGATCCCGCATCTGGTCGTGTGCGTCAACAAGATGGACCTCGTCAACTACGACGAGAACGTGTTCTACGGGATCCTCGAGCAGATGACCAACTGGATGGCGCGGCTGCAGGTGCCCGACATCACGTTCATCCCGATCTCGGCGTTGAACGGCGATAACGTGGTCGATCGCTCGGACCGCATGCAGTGGTACGGCGCGGCGCCGCTCCTGTACCACCTCGAGCACGTCGTGATCGCGCCCGACCGCAACCTCCAGGACGTCCGCTTCCCGGTGCAGTGGGTGATCCGCCCGATGTCCGACGAGCACCACGACTACCGCGGCTACGGCGGCCAGGTCGCCGGCGGGGTGTTACGTCCCGGCTCAGAGGTGGTGGTGCTCCCCAACGGCCGCAGCACCACGGTCGCGTCGATCGACACCTTCGGCGGCGCGCTGGACTCGGCTTTCCCGACGATGTCGGTCGCGCTGCGGCTGACCGATCAGATCGACATCTCCCGCGGCGACATGATCGTCTCGCCCGAGGATCAGCCGGTCGCCAGCCGTGAGCTGGACGCGATGCTGTGCTGGATGTCCGAGCGGCCGCTGGCGCAGCGCAGCAAATACACGATCAAGCACACGACCCGCTCCGCCCGCGCGATCGTCGAGCAGATCGAGTACAAGGTCGACATCAACACGCTCGAGCACGAGCCGGCCACGCAGCTCGGCCTCAACGAGATCGGCCGCGTGCAGCTGCGCTGCTCGGCGCCGCTGATACTCGACCCCTATTCGCGCAACCGCAGCACCGGTAGCTTCATCCTGATCGACGAGACGACCAACGACACCGTCGCCGCCGGGATGGTCTTGAACGCTCGCTGACCACGCCGCCGTTGTTCAGTAACGGCACGTATAGGTACTTTCGGGGACAAACCGCGCCCGGACTCAACAGAGCACGTCCTCGGGGGTCAGCGAGTGCAGCAGCTCACGCAGCGAGCCGAGCGACGGCTGTCTCGCTGACGGGTTGGTGACCAGCGCGATCGCGATGCTCTCGTCGCGCAGCGGCACGAATACGACGCCGCCGTCGCGCAGGCTGCGCGACGACAACGGTAGTCGCGTCACGCCGATCCCGGCGGCGACCAGCGCCAGCAGGTTCTGCGGGCTGGTGCCGCGCTGGACCACGCGAGGCTCGAAGCCCGCGGCCGTGAAGTCACGGTCGTACTTGCGGTGCCAGGGTGGCCACGTGGAGCGAGCGGTCAGCACCCAGGCGTCATCGGCGAGGTCGCCGAGCGCCAGCGACTCGGCGCTCGCGAGCCGGTGGCCGATCGGAAGCACCGCCGCGACCGGCTCGCGCATCAGCTCCTCGGTTCGCAGGTCGTCGACGAGCGGCGCGCGACTGAGCCCCGCGTCGAGCGAGCCTTCGCGTAGGCGCTGGACGAGCTGAGCGATTGGCAGCTCCTCGGTGCGGAGCTCGACATCGGGGAAGCGCTCGGAGAACCGACGCAGCACCACCGGCAGCAGATGGTTGGCGATCGAGGAGAGCACGCCGACGCGCAGCAGGTCGCGTTCGCCGCGGGCCGCGCGCGCCGCCACCTCGAATGCGCGATCGGCGGCAGCGAGCGTGGCGCGCGCCTCAGGCAGCAATGCCTCCCCGACCAGCGTCAGCGTGACCCCGCGCGGTCCTCGCTGCAACAGTTCGGCGCCGAGCCGCCGCTCGACCAGCCGTAGCTGCTCGGACAACGATTGCTGGGCGACGTGGAGTCGGGTCGCGGCGGCCGTCAGGCTGCCGGCCTCGGCGATCGTCACGAAGTAGCGCAGCTGGCGCAGATCGGCGGGCGGCGTGGGCGGTGAGGACGAGTCGGCGATCCGCGGATTCTCGCACCATGGCCACAGGCTCGGCCTGTGGTGGCTCAGGCGATCGGTGTTGGTCAAACGGGCGCGCGGAGGCCATGCTGGAGCCATGACATCGACCGATCCTCGCGTCTGGCTGATTACCGGCAGCTCCTCCGGGTTCGGCCATCAGCTCGCACGCGCCGCCCTGGAGCACGGCGACCTCGTGGTCGCAACCGCCCGTGACCCGCACGCGCTCGACGAGCTCGTCTCCCACGGGCCCTCCGGCCGCGCGCTCGCGTTCGCGCTCGACGTCACCGACGACAACCAGCGGGCCGCCGCGATCGCCGCCGCCGTCGACCGCTTCGGCCGCCTCGACGTGCTAGTCAACAACGCGGGCTTCGGCTCGGTCGGCGCCGTCGAGGAGATCGAGGAGGGGCCGTTCCGCGCGCTGATGGAGACGATGTTCTTTGGCGCCCTCTCGCTCACGCAGGCGGCGCTGCCGGTGATGCGTCGTCAGGGCTCCGGGGCGATCGTCCAGATCAGCTCGATGGGCGGACAGGTGACGATGCCGGGATTCGGCGCCTACTGCGCCGCGAAGTTCGCGCTCGAGGCGGTCTCTGAGTCGCTCGCCGCCGAGGTGGCGCCGTTCGGGATCCGGGTTCTGATCGTGGAGCCCGGCGCGTTCCGGACCGGCTTCGGCGGCGCCGGTATGCAGCGCTCACCGGAGCTCGGCGACGTCTACGCCGAGACGGTTGGGCCGACCAGGCGCGCGGTCGAGGGGATGGACGGCGCACAGCCGGGTGATCCCGGCAAGGCTGCGGCGGCGATCATCCGGGCACTCGACGCCCGCGAAGCCCCGCTGCACCTCGCGCTCGGCGACGACGCGGTCGACGCGATCCGCACCGCTCAGGACGCCCGGCGGGCCGACCTCGACGCGTGGGAGCAGGTCAGCCGCGCCACCGCCGCGTAGCCCTGCGCAACGGCCGCTCCGACCGCCGGGTGCCGACCGTGCGGTGGCCCCGACCGATGGGTCGGTAAAGTGCCGCGGCGCATGTTCTCGAAGGTCCTGGTCGCCAACCGTGGTGAGATCGCGGTCCGAATCATCCGCGCGTGCGAGGAGCTCGGGATCTCTACGGTCGCCGTCTACTCCGAGCTCGACCGCGACGCGCTGCATGTCAAGCGGGCCGATGAGGCGTACCTGCTCGGGCCCGGCCCGGCGTCGGAGAGTTATCTGGCGATCGACAAGATCCTGGATGTCGTCGCCCGCTCGGGCGCCGAGGCGGTCCATCCCGGCTATGGCTTTTTGGCCGAGAACGCCGGCTTCGCGAAGGCCCTGGAGGACGCCGGGATCGTGTTCATCGGCCCGCCCTCGAGCGCGATCGAGGCGATGGGCTCAAAGACCCGCGCGCGTGAGCTGATGGCCGCCGCGGGCGTCCCGATCGTGCCCGGCACGACCGAGCCGGTGCAGACGATCGACGACGCGCGGGAGATCATCGCCGACACGATCGGCTATCCGGTCGCGGTCAAGGCCGCGGGCGGCGGTGGCGGCAAGGGATTTCGGGTCGCTGAGACCGACGACAAGCTCCAGGAGGCGTTTGAGGGCGCGGCGCGCGAGGGCGAGAAGTTCTTCGGCGACGCGACCGTCTACCTGGAGCGCTACCTGCCCGATCCCCGCCACGTCGAGGTCCAGGTGCTCGCCGACGGCCACGGCAACGTGATCCACCTCGGCGAGCGCGACTGCTCGCTGCAGCGCCGTCACCAGAAGCTGATCGAGGAGTCGCCGGCGCCCGCCGTCGACGCGCAGCTGCGCGCCCGGATCGGCACGATCGCCACCGAGGCGGCCGCGGCCGTGAACTACACCGGCGCGGGCACGATCGAGGGCCTGCTGCAGGACGGCGAGTACTACTTCCTGGAGATGAACACGCGGGTCCAGGTGGAGCACTGCGTGACCGAGATGGTGACCGGCATCGACATCGTCAAGGAGGGGA
>Ga0302325_10009034_pt1 | contig 21838 bp, 17 predicted proteins | sample Palsa_T0_2_FD_201948 | JGI IMG/M metagenome (GOLD analysis project Ga0302325, IMG submission 201948) | Peat permafrost microbial communities from Stordalen Mire near Abisko, Sweden - Palsa_T0_2 | ecosystem: Environmental > Terrestrial > Soil > Palsa > Peat permafrost | place: Sweden: Abisko...
GACGCTGCCAGGCGTGATCTGCGCCCTCGGCATTGGCGTCTGCGTGGGCATCGGCGTCTGCGCGATGCCGGCGGCGCAGGCGGCCAGGGCCGATTATCCGACCCTTGAAGCACAGGTCTACGATCGGGCGGCGCAATACCTCGCGAGCAATCAAGACAAGCTGGTGCTCAATGCTTCATTCACGCCGCATTGGCGCCGCGGACTGAAGGAGCGCTTTACCTACCGGCGCGAACTGGACGATGGCAGAGCTGACTTCGTGGAAGTGTGGGCTGAGACGGGCAAGCGGGCTGCGGCATTTGATCAAGCCATCGTGGCGGCGGGTTTGTCCAACGTGCTCGACAAGGTGGTCGAGGCGCAGCGCCTGCCCTTCAATGACTACGAAGAAATCAGCGTCGATAAGATCAGCTTCTCCGCCAATGCCAAGGACTGGATCTGCTCCACGCGCAGCGCGAATTGTGCTGAAAAGGCAGCTGCAGCGACCGACCCATGGGCCATTGCCTCGCCGGACAAACGCTGGCTGGCCTTCCTCGATGACGGCAATTTGTGGATTCGTTCGGCAGACGGTAAGACTCGGTTCGCACTCACGAGCGACGCGACGCCGCACAATGGCTACGCGGTTCCGGTCGAATCGACCGCCGGCGTGCTGGCGACTGGCGCCGCCGCGCGCGCGCTTGCCGTCAAGGATGGACATGCCCTACCTGGTCCACCCGGACCTCCTCCAAAACCGATCGTTCTTTGGTCGCCAGACTCGAAGTACTTGTTCACCCATCGGCTGGACCAGCGCAACGTTCGCGAGATCACTCTAACGCAGTCGACGCCAACGGACGGCAGCGTGCGGCCTATCTCGAACCATTGGCGCTATGCCATGCCCAATGACGCCGCCATCCCGCAGGTCGAACCGTGGATTTTCGACCTGGCGAATCGAACCGGTCGAGCGGTAACTGCAGCAATGCCATGCTTATTCTTGACGCCGATCGAGGCCGGCGATGCATGGTGGTCGCCCGATAGCGGACGTGTATACCTGATTGCCCGCTCCCGCTACGCCAAGAGCATGAGCTTGAATGTCATTGAGCCCATTGGCGGATCATCGCGGCAACTCTTCTCGGAGACCGGTAGTACGTTTGTGGAATCGGCCAGTTTGGGCGAATCTCCCATGGTCTATGAGCTCGCAAATCATGATGTCTTGTGGTTTTCCGAGCGCGACGGCTTCGGTCATCTTTATCTGTATGACGGCGCGACTGGCCGTCTCAAGCGGCGTCTCACTCAAGGGCCCTGGACAGTTCGCAACGTATTGCATCTGGACCTCACGCATGGCTTCATTTATATCGCCGCAAACGAACGCGAACCCGGCGTCGATCCTTACTACCGCCAGGTGTACCGGATCGGCTTGAAAGACGGTCGAGTCCGACGACTCACTCCCGAAACCGCGGATCACGCGGTTCGTTCCGAGCAAGAAGTCGGCGTGTTCGCGAACAAGAGCGCGGACGCCACGGGAAACCCGGAAGATACCTATGGGTTCTCGCCGTCGGGACGATTCTTTATCGATACGTACAACAGAACCGACCTACCGCCCGTCACGGTGCTGCGCCGTTCGGACGGCGGGCTCGTCGCGGAGATTGAACGCGCCGACGTGTCGCGACTGATGGCGACCGGACTTGTGCCGCCGGAACGATTCAGCGCGCTGGCCGCAGACGGCAAGACCATGCTCTATGGCAATCTGCTGCGGCCTTCGAAGTTTGATCCGAGCAAGCGTTATCCGGTTCTCGACGCTCCGTATCCGGGCCCGCAATCGCATCGCGCGCAACCGAATTTCCTGGCGACCGTGTTCGATCGATTGGGGGCGCAGGCCTATGCGGAACTGGGTTTCATCGTAGTTCTGGTGGACGGACGCGGTTCGCACGGCCGCTCAAAACGCTTTCACGATGAGTCATATGGAGGCCTGGCCCAGGCGGGGCATCTCGATGATCACGTGGCGGTCCTGCGCGAACTCGGGCGCCGTTATCCGTACATGGATATGGATCGAGTCGGAATCTATGGAACATCAGGCGGCGGCTATGCGACCGTGCATGCGATGGCGATGTTTCCCGACTTTTTCAAAGTCGGTGTCGCGGATGCCGGCAATCACGACCAGCGCGGCTATATCGCAGTCTGGGGTGAAACTTATAACGGCCCGGAGTCGGGCAGCAATTACACCGATGCCGCGAATCCCCTATTGGTTGGCAACATCAAGGGCAAGCTGTTTCTCTTGCACGGCGACATGGATTCCAATGTCCTTCCAAGCCAAACCTTGCAGCTGGTCGATGCACTGATCCGCGCCAATAAGGACTTCGAGCTGCTCATCGTCCCGAACGCGGGTCACGGCACACTGCTGCTGAACCGCTACGCGCTGCGCCGTTCTTGGGACTTCTTGGTGCGCAACTTGATGCACGCTGAACCGCCGCCGGGGTACGACTTGTCGGCGGCGAGCGCATCCAGGGCGGCTCAGTAGCTGTTACTGGCTAACCGCTGCTGGCCGCGTCAGTGATAGCCGGTCCCAAACCGTAACCGGCGCAGCGTTTCTATTGACGACCTCGCCATAAGCGGCCGCAGTCTCGCCAATCATTCCTCCACGTTCCAGCAGGCGCGCGAGTGTCGCTCGGCGATGCCGCCAGGTTTCCCACGCAGCGTCCGGCCAACCCTCTAGCCGGGCGCGTTCCGCGGCGGCCGCGTAGAACTTGAAAGCCTCAAGCTGGAGCGCTTGCTTTTTCGTGGGACTTTTTTCGGAGGCGGCTGCGAGATCCTGCCGCGAGGCGAACCGCGCCAGCGCATTAGGCTCTCCCGCGTCGGCAGCCCGCTGGTACCAAATCCACGCCTCCGCCTCATTCACAGGCAGCACAGCTGTGGTGCCGGCATTGCCAGCATTAACGCCATGCTCGTAGAGCACACCGAGGTCAAATGCCGCCACGCTCATGCCGTCGTGCCAACTTTGCTCATCGAGCGAAATCGCCCTCGGCAAGTCGAGCATTGCGCCGGCAGGATTCGACAGCAGCCGGGCGAGATCGATGCGCGCGGCGAAGTAGCCACGCGCAATTGCGTCTTCAAAGTCACGACGAGCCTCAGAATATTTGTCGCTCGCCATCAGCGCTCGACCGTGTTGATAGCCAAGACGCGCGTTGGCCCCTGAGTCGTCATTTGGTTTAGCACACGCCTCGAGCGCGAGACTCGCCGCGATCTGATTAGCCAGCACGCCTGACGCGCGCCGTTTGGGATCGTAAGGAGCCGCGGCCAATTCGTCGCATTTCAAATGCTGCGCCGGCCAGCGCCGCACTCCTTCTGGATCGGACAAGCCCAGTTGGAAACGATCGGTATCCGAGAGTGAATCGAATTGAGACGCCAGCGACCACGCGATTTGAGTCTCAATATCCGGTGTGCGCGCATCCCAAATTCGCGCGGTCTTATCGAGCGATGTGGTCAGGATACGATCGCCGCGCGGCGAGAACGCCGCCGAACTTAGGCCGTCACTGTGTCCTGCCAGCACCCTCAGCTGTCGCCCCGTCTTGGCGTCCCAGATGCGCGCAGTCCCGTCGAAAGATGAGGTGAGGATTTGCAGTCCGTCCGGCGAGAAAACCGCCGATTGCATTGCATCGCTGTGGCCAACGAGACGCTTGAGTTCGCTGGCGGTCGCGACGTCCCAGATTCGAGCGATGCCATCGCCTCCAGAGGTAACGACTTGCCGGCCGTCGGGCGAGAAAGCTATTCTCAAGACGTGGAATTCATGGGGCAGTGCTGCGAGCTGCCTGCCCGTCGCGGCGTCCCAGATTCGGCCGGTACGGTCTTCCGATGCGCTCGCGATCTGCGTGCCGTCAGGCGAAAAAACGGCGCCCTCCACCATTTCGGTGTGCCCGCTAAGTTGCAAAACTTGCTCGGCCGAGGCGCTGTTCCAAAGGCGCACCGACTTGTCCTGCGATGCTGTGAGGATGCGTCTGTCATCGGGGGAAAACACCGCGCTATAGACGATGTCGGTGTGTCCCTTGAGGGTTTCAAGTTCGCGACCGGTCACTGCATCCCAGATCTTCGCCGTCTGATCGGTGGAAGACGTGACTGCACGCAGCCCGTCGGCGGAGAACGCTCCGAAACTTACGCGCAGCGAGTGACCGCTAAGCCGGGTGAGCTCGCGACCAGTGGCTACATCCCAGATGTGGCCCAACTTGTCGTCCCCGACGGTGAGCACGCGCGAACCGTCAGGGGAGAAGGCGCCGAATTCGACCAGCGCTTCACCCTGGAATTTCATAATCTCCCGGCCGGGGCTTGAATCCCAAACCCGGAAAGTGCCTTTCCCTGATCCGCCTGCAACCCGTTTGCCATCGGGCGAGAACGCCGCGCCCATCATCGAATCACCGTGGCCACTCAAAACTTGCACTTCGCGTCCGGTAACGGCGTCCCAGATACGCACGGTTGCGTCGAACGATGATGTAACCACGCGCAAGCCGTCGGACGAGAAAACAGCTGAAAGCAGCAATGCCTTGTGACCGCGCAACGCCATGATCTCCTGGCCCGTTGCAACGTTCCAAATGCGTGCGGTTTGGTCAATAGAGGTGGTCACGATGCGCTGTCCGTCAGGCGAAAAACGGCCAGACTCAAGCGGATCCGTATGCCCCCTGAATACCATCATTTCGCGCCCAGTCGCGGCGTCCCAGATGCGCGCGGTTTTGTCATCGGAAGCGGTAACGATGCGGCCACCGTCGTGTGAGAACCGGGCAGAAGAGACGGCCTCGCTGTGGCCTCCCAGCACCGTGAGCTGTTTGCCGCTCGTGGCGTCCCAAATCCGCGCGGTCTTATCGATCGATGCCGTGACGATGCGCAAACCGTCGGGCGAAAATTCGGCCGTCTCGACACCGAGCGTGTGGCCGCTCAACTGCATCAACTCTTGGGCGGTAGAGGCGTCCCAGATGCGCGCCGTCTTATCGGCGGAGGCCGTGACGATGCGTCGACCATCGGGCGAAAAAGCGGCCGAATTGACATGATCGCCATGTCCGCTCAGCCGCAGGAGTTCCACACCCGACGCAGCATCCCAAACCTTGGCTGTGCCGTCATAGGACGCGGTGATGATGCGCCCGCCATCGGATGAGAATGCTATCGATCGCACCCAGCCATCGTGGCCGACGACAGCCATGATTTCGAGATCCGCGGCGCGAGCCTCCTGAAACACGCTCAGCGCCTCCGGCGTATAAGCGCGATGGCTGCCGTGGACTGGCAATACTTTGAGAATGATGTCGAGGGCGGCAGGCACTTGATTCGCCTGTAGTCGTGCGGCGGCCGCTTGCGTCTGTAAACGCAGCTCTGCGGCAAGTGCTTCATCGCGCTGCCTTGCTGCGACTCTTGCCTCGTAGGATGTGGCCGCGAGACCAGCGAGCAAGCTGAGGATCAAGATACCCGCGACACCGATGCCGACTCGGTGGCGCCGAATAAATTTGACCGTCCGGTACGTCATACTGTCGGGCCGCGCGAGCACGATATCGCCGCGCAAAAAGCGATCGATATCCTCGCTGAACGACTCCGCCGTTCGATAGCGCTCGGCCGGCGACTTCTTCAGCGCCTTCACGACGATCGTATCGAGATCGCCTTCGAACGATTGCAGCAGCTTTCTGGCGGTGGTGGCGCGGGCGGCGACCGCAGAATCGGTCGGCGTCGCCCGGCTGGGCACCACTGGATCCGCCTGCAAAATGGCCTCTTCCAGCGCGCCGCGCGTCTCGCGTTTCAGCCGGTAAGGCCGCTCGCCGAGCAGCAGTTCGTACAACATCACGCCGAGCGCGTAGACATCCGCGGCAGTCGTAATGGGCGCTCCGGTGATCTGCTCGGGCGCGGCATAGTCCGGAGTCAACGCTCGACCACCGAGCCTCGTAAGCTCCGTCTCTTTGGCCTCGCCGTCAGTCAATAGTTTCGCGATACCGAAGTCGAGCAGATAAACGTGCCCGGCTTCGGTCACGATGATATTCGAAGGCTTCAGATCGCGATGAATGACAAGGTGGCTGTGCGCGTACTGCACGGCGCTCAATACCTGTTTGAATAGCTGCAACCGCTCCCGAATCGATAACCGATGCGTGTCGCAATATGTCGTCAACGGCACACCTGCGATGTATTCGAGCGCCAGAAACGGTTGACCTTCTTGTGAAGAGCCCGCATCGAGCAGCCGCGCAATATTCGGATGATTCAGGCTCGCAAGAATTTCGCGTTCTCTAACTGATCGCTCGGTAAGGACCCGGCTGATTAGCGCCGGGTGGACAAGCTTCAAAGCCACTTGCCGCGTAAACAATCCGTCCGCGCGTTCAGCCAGCCAGACGCTGCCCATGCCTCCATGCCCAATCAGCGATAGCACTCGATAGGGCCCGAACTGCCTGCCGATCAGCGACGCATCATCTTCGTTGGTAGAAGCCAAGTGTCGCGCCAGGCCATCTTGCGTCTCGAGCAAGCTCTGTTCTCTTCCCTCAAGGGAGGCAAACAAATTCTGAAGATAGGCAGCCCAAGCCGGATCGCTTAGCGCGAGTGCACTCAGCCATTCGCGGCGCTGCGCAGGCTCCATGTCGATCGATTCGTCCAGCAGTTGCGAATACCGTGCGAACTGCGACGGGCTGAAGTCTTTGAGTGAGGCGCCTATTGCGGGTGGTTCGTCAGCCATCGGATTGTGTTGTTTGCCGCAGCCGCGTTGAGCACCGATATACCTAAGTCGGATGCCTGTGTCTAGCACACAGCTGCCACACCCCGAGGGTCATCACGGGCAGCACGAACACGGCCAGAAACATGTACGCCAGGCCTCGATAGCCGCGCGCGATCAAAGTCACCAGTCCGAATCGCGCCGCCAAGAATATCGAACCCAAGAGCAGCGCGCCGGTAATCCAAAGGCGCGCGGATTTCGTCAGGCTGCCGCCTTTGCGGGCCGCGTAGGCCTCGGCGATGCGCTCGTTGAAGGCGTGGACGCAGCCGGTGCCGCTCTCCAATAGCGCCAAAAAAATCATCAGCTGAAACAGATAATGAAATGCCGGAAAATTCAAACGCCGCAACAGGAAATCCGACGGCAGCGCTTCGCTGCCAATCTGCGGATAGTACGCAATCATGCAGATGAAAAAGAGCAGCGCCGGAATCATGGCCAAGGGACCGGCCAGGGCGCCGGCGATGAGCGCGTTCTTGTTGCTATTCAAATGCCGTAGCACCGGCAGAATGATCACCGCACCGACCACGTTGTAGCCGGCATAGGTAAATCCTCCCAGTACCCATCCTTCGTGCGGCGCCGGCGCGGACAAATTCACCAGGATTCGATCGCCGAAGGCGAAGAACGACAACACGACGAATATGGCATACACCGCGTAGAGGAAGATCGAGACCCACTTGAACAGACGCTCCACCGAACTGGTGCCGTAAGCGGTGACGAAACTGATGCAGGCGATGAGGCACAAGGTTCCGACGAGGGGCGGCCAGCCCAATAGCGCCGCGCCGATGGCCCCGGCCGCGGCGCCGAACACGGCCAGAATCAAGATGATGAACAGCAGGTAGCAGATTTCAAAAATCACCCAGAAGGGCCCGAGGAGATTTTTAAAGAAGGCGCGGTAGTTCCAGCTCTTGGTGGCATAGGCGAGGCTAAACGTCACCGCGCACACCACGCTCCAGACACATAAGGCCAGGAAGATCGCCAGCAATCCGCCGCGCGGTCCGCTCGGCAGAAAAAATTCCGCCAGTTCGCGCCCCGTGGCGTAGCCGCCGCCGATGACCACCGCCTTGAAGGCGAAACCCGGCAGCAGGTAGCGCTGAAACCAGGACGAGCTGTTTACGCCGGCCGCGGGAATCGCGCTCACGGCGACGGGCGCGCCGCGGTTGAGTCGTAGCCGGCGCCGCGCAGAACTTGACCAGGCTTCGCGCCCGTATGGCGGCCCTGGTCGATCACCAACTGCCCATTGACCAAAACGTAATCGATGCCGGTGGGATAGGCCGTGGGGTTTTCGTAGCTCGCCACATCTTGCAACCGGTCCTCGTTGAAAATGGTCACATCCGCCTTTAGGCCCTCGCGGATGACGCCGCGATCATAGAGACGCATGCGCGTGGCAGGCCAAGACGTCATTTTGCGAATCGCATCCTCAAGGGTGAGCACGTGGCGTTTTTTCACGTACTCCGCAATGACCCGCGGAAAGTTGGCGTAGGCGCGCGGATGCGGCAGGCCGATGGCATCGATTTTGCCCGGCGCTTCGTTGGCGCCGGCATCGCTGCCGATGCTCATCCAAGGCCAGCGCAACGCGGTGGCGATGTCGGGCTCGCTCATCATGAAATACAGTCCCATGGCGCGATTCGGCTGGGCGCCGAGCACGATATCCCAAGAGACGTCGGCGGGATCCTGATGCAGTTGCTGGCCGATGTATTCGATGCTCTTGAACCGATACTTGTCGTATTTTGGATTGAAGGCATTGGCGAGCATGACGTGATCCCAGCCGCCGCTGGCCTGAACCAGGTTGGACCACCCCGGCGCCGAACCGGCCGCGACCTCTTTCTTGAGGCGTACACGCACCTGCGGATCCTTGAGGCGTTCCAGACCCGCCTTCGCGCCCTGCTCCCAGACCCAATTGGGCACCGTGATATCGAGGCCCGTGCCGCCCGCGGTATAGACATACATGTCTGCCGCGATGTTCACGCCGCGCGCGCGCGCCGCTTCGATAAGCTCGCCCGCCTGCGGCACCAGTTTCCCCCAGCCCGGCGCGTAGGCTCCCTTGAAATGGAAAATTTCGACTTGGATTCCGGTTTTCTCACCGATTTCGATGGACTCGCCGATGGCCTGCAGCAGCTTGGCGCTCTCATCGCGCATGTGGCTGGCATAGATGCCGCCGTGTTTCGCGGCGACGCGCGAAAGCTCGATGAGATCTTCGGTGCTCTGAAAACTGTCGGGTGGGTAAATCAGCGCCGTGGCGATACCCATGGTGCCGGCGCGCATGGCTTCATCGACATGCACTTTCATCGCGTCAAGTTGCTGCGTCGTGGGGTGACCGGCGACATCGCCCATAACTTCCACGCGCGCTTGCCCGCTGCCGTAATACGTGCCGAAATTCAGCGAGATCCCTTGAGTTTCCAGCTTTTTGAAGTAATCGGCGATTTGCGCCGAGGGCACCGGCGTGCCGCCTTCCCCCGCGATCGCCGAGGTGACACCCTCGCGCAGCTTGTTCTCGGCCAGGCCGTTCTTGAGCAGCACTTCGCCCGATTGATCCATCATGTCGATCCAACCCGGAGAGACATAGTCTCCTCGGGCATCGATCTCGCGCGCGCCTCTCCCTTCGACACGGCCGATCTTGACGAAGCGGCCATCCTTGATGGCGACATCGGCATTGACCCAGGGATTGCCGTCCCCGTCCAAGAGATGCCCATTGCGAATCACAATGTCGTACCTCGGGGCCGGCTGTGCGAGCGCGCACGTGCAGGCGACAGAAAAACACAGTCCCAGTGCGGCGGCGGCAATACGTGACTTCATCTTTATGACCCTAGGCGTACTGATATGGGCGCGCAGCGGTCAGGCATCGCGCGCCCGCAAAGCTAGCACAAGACGGGGCCGCTGTTTTCTGTTTAGGAGGGTACGAGCCTAATTCAGCGCTCTTTCTACTAAACCCGTCACCTGGGTCCAGGGGACCGGGCCCTGATGCATGGCGAACACGGTGGTGACTTCAAGATTCTCGCGCTTCACCGCATCCATCACTTCGCGCATCAACTCCGGCGCGTATAGGGAGCCGTCGGCGTCGAGCGCCAGCGTGTCGCTCGCATAGAGCAGTTTATGTTCCGGGAAATACACCATGTATTGGCGTTCGGTTGAGGCGCCGCGCAAGGGGTACAGCTCCATGCGATTCGCGCCTGCTCCAACCACGACTTTTTGCGAGACGACGCGCCACTTGGGCTGCCGAGCGGATCGCGCCAGCAAATCGGGATGCAATCGGCGCGGCGAAGCCACGAGACGGTCCAGCAGCGGTTTATTTAAATCGAGAATGTATACGGGCAACCCCAGGGCGACCACCTGCCGCACGCCGCCGACGTGAGGCCAGGAGTCCGAGGTCGACAGCACAGTCTTGATGGGCTGGCCAGGACTTTGCTGCTTCGCTTCGTCGATAACCCCGGATATGTAGCTGCCCGAGAGCGGCGACTCCAATAGCACAATGCCGTCGTCCTGTTTGACGACGGTTGCATTCCAGGATCCTGGGTACAAGGTGATGCCAGGCGCGAGCGTGACGCCCTTCCCCGCTTTGAACGGCTGCTCCCAGCCCGGCGACTGCAAGCCTTTCGGCGCCAGCTGCGTATCCAATTTAAACGTGCCGGCATCTGTGGGCGGGTCTAGGTCCACTTTGAGGACCTGTCTCGATTCCCACAGGATGCCGTTGCGCTCCTCGACCTCGTTGGTGGGATAGCGGATGCCGTGCACGGTTTGCCAGTTATCCCAATAGATCCGCTGACGGACATCGCCCCACTGATACCAATGGTCGTAGAACACCGCGACGGTTTCCACGGCATCGGGCAAGTGGTTGAACGGGTTGATCAGCACGCGCACCGGACGGCTTTGCCAGGTGAAGCTCACCACAGGATGCAGGGTGGAGCGCAATCGCTGCGCCGTGTCAAAGCGCAGGTCCGCCGCGCCCAATGCCGTGAGCAGCAGCCGCATCGGGCCGAGCGTCAACGCATAGCGCGCGGCCTCGATGTCGGCTCGCGAGGCCGGGCTGTCGGATTTCTCGGAGCGGTATACGCCGCCTTCCGGACCGACTACCAAGGTGTTATCGGATTCTGATTGGCCGGGGTCGGATTCAGGCCAAGTCAGGTGGGTCTGAATCAGCATTCGCTGCGTTGTGAAGTCTATTTTTTCCTGGGTGCGCGCGTACGCAGTGATGAAGGGCTCCTGGCGATACGACTGCTCGACCAGAAGCGTGTGCTGAATGCCTTCAAGGCTGAGCCCTTTCACCGCTTCGATGCGCTCGCGGCCGCCCATGGCGGCAAGGGCGAGCGCAACACAGTCCCTCGGAGTCGGCGCACATTGCGGCGCTTTGTCGGCGGCCGTGTTGGCGGCCGCATCGGCAGACGCGACGCCGGCCGCGAGGCACATAATGGCCGCGAAGAGAACCTTGCACTGCATAAAACTTCCTTTGAGCCGAGATTCTTGCCTATCCTGGTTGGCGGACAATCGCGCGGCCGGAAAAAGTTGAGCGAGTACGAATGAAGCCGATGATCTTCCTGTAAGGCGGTCCTGGCAACAAGGCTGATACCGTTTGCGGCGACGCCGCCTTCAATCGACCGCCGGATTCCGACTGCCAATGGCGCGATGCACCTACACTCCCAAACCGAAGCTCGGGCGAGGATGCGCAACACGAACGCTATTTGTTGTCCGCCGAATTAAGCAATCACTAACTTGGAGTAATACATGGCTGGGAAAACGCGAAAATCTGCCAATCGATCCGCACACGCTGCCGACGCCGTCGCGTTACTCAAGGCAGATCATCGGCAAGTGGCGGGGTGGTTCGCACAATTCAGCAAATCCCGCTCCAGCGCCAGAAAACAGCAACTGGCAGCGCAGATCTGCGCGGCGCTTCGAGTCCACACCGAAATCGAGGAAGAGATCTTTTATCCCGCATTCCTTAGCGCAACCGCCGATAAGGATATGCATCACGAGGCAGTCGTCGAACATGCCGGTGCAAAGGAACTCATTGCTCAAATCGAGGAAATGAGCGCCGGCGATGACTATTTCGACGCCAAAGTCACCGTGCTTTCGGAAATGATCAAGCATCACGTGAAGGAAGAGGAGCAACCGGGCGGGATGTTCGCCGAGGCGAAGAAATCCAAAATGGACCTGAAGGCTTTAGGAGAAGAGTTGCGCGCTCGCAAGGGCGAGTTGCAAGCTCACGATCGGGCAGCATGACATCGGCGTGTAGGACTCGGCTGACCTGGATTGCCGAGTCTGCAAGCTATCCCAGTGCGACGTCGGGCTCTAAGTTGAACAAACGGCACATTTGCTTGTCCGGAATTTAGTGTCTGCATTAGCTGAAAGGAGTGCCATGCATCCCGAACATAGATCCATTGGTGAGTTGGCCTACCGTCTTTGGCAAGCTCGCGGCTGCCCTGAAGGGAGCGCGGAGCAAGACTGGTTGGACGCGGAAAAGCAATTGCAGTCCGCGCAGCGCGCCGCTGAATCGCGCACAGTTGAATCGCTGACAGTTGAATCGCGGAGAGTTGACCCGCAGGCGGCTGCTGAAGCGCGGGCGGGCGACCTGAAAGCGTCCAACGCCACCGACAGATCGCTGCAAGAGACCTTTCCGGCGAGCGATCCGCCCGCGAGCCAGCTCAAAGATGAGCCGCCCGCGAATGCCGGCGCCAAATGGAAAGCCGCCGGCGCGGCGCGCACCACCTCGACCGTCCGGTCGCGTCGCGCGAAATCCGCGCCAGGCAAGCCCAATGCGGAACCACCGACCTAACAAATAACGTGAGACACGCGCGGGATGAATCGTGGCGCTAAGGATCGGCCGCCTGACGGCCTGCATCGCGGTGCTGCTTTGCCTATTCAGCTCCCAAAGCGCGTGGTCGCAAACACCGTCGCCCATGCAGGAATGGCAATATTCCGGCGGCGTGATTCTCGCGCGGCTGTTCCAACCCGATCTACCGGAATGGCGGGTGGTGCTGGGTGCCGCGGCAGACACCCAGCCGGTCTACGCGGGTGCCGATGCGTACCGGGTGCAGGGTGGCCCGGTGATCAACATTCAATTTAGCGATATCGCTTTCTTGAGCACGGGCGACGGCCTGGGCGTCAACTTTCTGCGCGGCGATCATTACCGGGTCGGCGTCGCCATCGCCTACGACCGGGGTCGCCTCGAGCGGGACGATTACACCAATCTGCGCGGTATGGGCGACATCCGCGCCGCGCCGGTGGCCAAGGTGTTCGCCACCTATGTGCTGTCGAAAAAGTTTCCGTTGATTCTGCGCGTCGACGCCCGCCAAATCTTGGGTGGTGCCGACGGTGCGGTTGGCGATGTTGGGCTGTACATGCCCTTGCCGGGCAGTTCAAAAAAGTTCGTCATGTTCGCCGGCCCTTCCGTTACGTTTGGTACGCATCACTATTTGCAGAGCGAGTATGGCGTCACGCCGGAGCAGTCGTTGGCCTCGGGCCATCCGGTGTTTGATCCGCACGCGGGCATGGCCTCCGTCGGCGTGGGATTCAGCGCGACGCGATTCCTCACGAGTCATTGGCTTTTGAATTTGGACGCTGCGATCAACAAGCTGAAAGGCAGTCCGGATATCAGCCCGCTGACTGAGGCCAGCACGCAGCGCGAACTCGCACTGTCGATCGATTACCAATGGTAGCGCGCCGGCTGCAGCCGCAGCCGTGATCAGCGAGTTCCTCTATACTCGCGCTTCCCAACGCCCAAGATTTCCAAAGATATGCCCGATCAAGCCTGGGTATCGATAAGTTCCGGCGGCCTGACCGCGCAAATCGATCCTCGCGGTGCGCAGCTCTCCTCGCTGAAGACGCACGACTTGAGCGAACTTCTGTGGAATGGCGATCCCGCCGTCTGGACCGGTCGCGCGCCGCTGTTATTTCCCATCGTTGGCGTGCTGGCCGGCGGCGTTTATCGGCTGGGTTCGAAAACCTACCCGCTCTCAAGACATGGGTTCGCGCGCGACAAAACATTTACCCTGCTAAATTCGAGCCCATCCAGCGCCGCATTTAGATTGCACGCCGATGCATCGACGTATTCCGTGTATCCCTTTCAATTTGAATTGGACGTGCGCTACGAATTTGCCGGCGCGAAACTGTCCCTGACGACCACCATACGCAACCTCGGCGAGACCGACATGCCGGCCAGTTTCGGCTATCACCCGGGATTTCGCTGGCCCTTGCCATTCGGGCAGCCGCGCGCGGCGCATTTCATCGAGTTCGAAGGCGACGAGCCCGCCGCAGTGAGAAGAATCGACGCCGCAGGATTGCTCACGCCCGTACGCTACCCCACACCGATCGCGAATCGGCGGCTGGAATTGACGGATGCGCTATTCCAACAAGATGTTCTGATATTCGATCAAATCAAAAGCCGGTCGGTCAGCTACGGCGGCCATCAAGGACCGCGACTGCGAATCGACTTCTCCGACGCTTCGTACCTTGGCGTCTGGACCAAGCCCGGGGCGCGCTTTATCTGCATCGAACCCTGGCATGGGATCACGGACCCGGAAGGCTTCTCGGGCGACTTCACGCAAAAGCCAGGCGTGCGGGTCCTTAAAGGCGGTGAGGCGTTTTTCGCGAAAATGGACATAATGCTGTTGGAATCTTAAGGCCCGGCTGGCGGCCTAAGCCGTTCGCGACCCAGAAGCACCGTCTACGCCGCCGAACCGCCAATTTGGCGCAATTCCCTCGTCCGGTGCGCCCGCCATCTACAGTGTCTCCACGGTCTACAACCACTCGGAGAAACATATGAAAACTATCCATGGCTTCGCTGCCCTGTCACTCTCACTGATCTTGGGTCTGGTTCCGTTCGCGCTGATCGCGGTGGACGATTTCGTCGTCGCCAAGGCCGAAGTCTCCACCACGGTCGCAGCCGATCCGGAACATGCGCTGGGGGTCGAAGGGCGATAAACTTAGGTGGTTGAGCAACACGGGAACTGAATGAAGACCACCCAACTGCAGGCCTCAGCCACCGATCCGTTTTCGGCGTTCGATGGTACTCACGATAGCGTAGTCGACTTCCTGCGGCGTCGTGTGCCGATGGTGATGGCGATCAACACCGTCATCGCGCTGCTGATCGCCCTGCTGCTGCACTCGTGGGAAGAGGTCATCCCGAATCTCGTCATTTCGTACTGCATCGGCCTCTGCATTCTCGCGCTGGTGGCGCTGGTGCGCTGTACCGTCATGCAGCGCTTCCGCGGACGCATCCACATGCGCTTCGCCATTTATATGGTGCTGATCGTGGCCGGCGCCATCGGCGGTGAACTGCTTTCGAAGCTGTTCCTGCCCCGTCAGTCGCCCACCTATGCCATGCACGAGGGCTACATATGGCTGGTTGCCATCGTTTTCTCGTTGGTGGCGGCCAGCATTGCGCTGTTCATCAACTTCAGCTGGGTGCGGCTCGCGCAAAGCAAGCGCGACGTGGAACGCGCCGAGCGCGCGGCGATCGAGGCGCAGCTGCGAGCGCTGCAGGCGCAGATCGAGCCGCATTTCCTCTTTAATACCCTGGCGAATCTCGATGCCTTGATCGCGCACGACGCCGGCATGGCGCGTTGCTTGCTGGGAAATCTGATCCGCTATTTGCGCGCCGCCCTGACGCATGCGCGCAGCGAGACGGCGACGCTGCACACGGAAGTCGAGTTGCTCAAGGCCTATCTCGCCATCATGGGATTGCGGCTGCCGAATCGCCTGACCACCGAATTCGACTGCGATCCTGAGTGCCTGCGCCTGAAATTCCCGGCAATGCTGCTGCAGCCGCTGGTGGAAAATGCCATCACGCACGGTATCGAACCGGCGTGCGACGGCGGCTCCATCCGCGTGAGCGTGCGCTGCGCGGGCGACAAACTCATGGTGTCGGTCGATGACACCGGCGTCGGCCTCGGCAACGCACACACAGCCGGCACGGGTGCGGGCATACAAAACGTCCGTGCCCGGCTGCAGTCGCTGTTTGGCAGTGCAGCGCGCCTGGTTCTGGAGCCGCTCACGCCGCGCGGCACGCATGCGGCCATCGAAGTGCCGCTCAATCTGCTGTCCCGACCGGCTGCATGAGCACGCCATATAGCTACCTCATTGCCGAAGATGAACCACTGCTTGCACGAGTACTCGCTCAGCAATTGGGCGAACACTGGCCCGCGGCCCGCTGCGTAGGGTTAGCCTCGAACGGCGCCGAAGCGCTGAAGCTCGCCGACGAATTCTCCCCCGACGTGGCATTTCTCGACGTCCGCATGCCGCAAGTCGATGGGCTCGAGGCTGCACGCCAGTTATGCCAGCGAGAGCATCCGCCGCTCATCGTCTTCGTCACCGCCTACGATGCCTACGCGCTCGATGCGTTCGAGGCCGCTGCCATCGACTACCTGCTCAAGCCGGTCGAAGTCGCACGCCTGACCAAGTGCATCGAACGCCTCTCGGGACAGTTGAGCCGCAGCGGCAGCGATGGCGGCGCCGATGAGATGGCGACGCGCATCGCCGAGCTGCTTGGCCACTCCGCACGCAGGGACAAATTGCGCTTCGTGCGCGCGGGCGCGGGCACGACGGTCAAGCTGATCCCCGTCAATGAAGTCTTGTGGTTCGAGGCCGAGGACAAGTACATCACGGTGGCGACGCGCGATGGCGACAGCATCATTCGTATGCCGCTGCGCGAGCTGCTCGAACAACTCGACGAGGAGATTTTCTGGCAGATCCACCGCGGCACGGTGGTCAACTCGCAGCATATCGCGCACGCGAAGCGCGATGATCTCGGCCATCTGACCCTGACGCTCAAGGGCCGCAAGGATGAGATCCCCGTGAGCCGCCAATTCGCGCATCTGTTCAAACAGATGTAAGCGAACAGCGGCTGCTCCGCCCTTTACAAAATTGCAACGAGCGCGGCGCTATACTCGGCCACGGTGGCGGTGAGGAGCGGCCTATGCTGTTGATTCGATCGATCGGCTTGAGTGCAGGTGCGCTGCTGAGCGCCCTGTCATGCGCCGCGGCCGCGCCCGGCTCCAATGATTCAGTCAAAATAAATCAGATCCAAGTGATCGGCACGCACAATAGCTATCACGCGGGGCTCGCGCCCAGCGAGGCTAAGCTCTGGGAGCAGAAGAACCCCAAGCTCTATCAGTCGCTCGAGTATCGGCACCGACCGCTGGCTGAACAGTTGACCGCTGGGGTACGGCAGATCGAACTGGATATTTACGCTGACAGCGAGGGCGGCCGCTACGCGCATCCCATGGGGCCGGACGCCGTGGCCGCCGCGGGATTACCGAAGGATGCGGACTTCGACCCGGCGGGTCTGATGAACCAGCCGGGATTCAAGGTGATGCATGTTCAGGAGCTGGATTACCGCAGTACCTGTCAGCAACTCATCGCCTGTCTCAAGATCGTTCGCGCTTGGTCGCAGGCGCATAAGGATCATGTGCCCATCTTTATTCTTCTCGAGACCAAGCAGTCCGAGCTGCCGCCCGAGTATCACGCGCGCAGTCCAGAGAAATTTACTTCAGCGACCTTCGACGCGCTTGATGCGGAACTTCGCGCCGTGTTCAGGCCTAACGAAATGATTACGCCCGACCAAGTGCGGGGCAAACACGCGACACTCGAGGAAGCCGTGCTGCGCAATGAGTGGCCGACCTTGGCGGCGGCGCGCGGCAAGGTGGTGTTCCTGATGGATCAGCGCCCGGTGGGCCCGGTGTATCTGGAAGGGCATCCCGCGCTGCGCGGCCGCATCATCTTTACCAACGCGGAACCTGGCCAGCCTGATTGCGCCTTCACCGAAGAAAACGACGGCGCGCAGGAAGAGATTGCCGCGCTGGTTCGCAAGGGATACTTGGTCCGTACGCGAACCGATGCCGACACCAAACAGGCGCGTGCCAACGACACGGCGCGCCGAGAAATCGCGCTTGCGAGCGGTGCGCAACTGTTGAGCACGGACTATCCGGAGTCCGAGCCATCGCAATGGACACCCTATTCCGTCGGCCTGCCCGGTGGCGCCGTTGCCCGGTGCAACCCGGTCAACGGCCCACCCTTCTGCTCCAATCAATCCTTCACAAACCGGCCGTGAGGCCGAAGAGCGGCCCTTGAGCCACCACGGCCACGGCTACATCTTCATCGCTACCTTCATCTCCGGCGGAGCGGTCACTGCGCGCGTGCCCTTCGTGCCGACAACGTGATCGGGGATTTTCGCCACCAATCGCGCCACATTGCTGTCGTCAAATTCGATGTGCACGCGGTAGGTTCCCTTGGCGTTTCGGCCGCGGTAGTCCCAGCTCTCGTCGGCCTGTCCCGGCATGGACATGCCGCAATCGTTGAATTGCAAAATCCGCCAGGGCGCACCCAGTAAGGACTGGACCTCTGTCTTGGTCGAGATCCCCGGCTTCACTTGCGCAAGTTTCGCGGTACTAATGGTATCGGCGCTCGGCGGTGGAATTACTTTCGCCCAGCCGTCCTCGCAGCGCGCGGCGGAGGTTCCGAGGAAACATAAGCCAAGCCCCGCGCAATAAACCAACATTTGAATACGCATAGTTGACTCCTTGCGGGCCTATTGTTCGGACGGCGGCAGGATCGCATTCCGCGCTTCGCCGGTCAGCGAGAGAATCGTGACTCCCGTGCCGGCTCGATCCGCGGCGTAGATATAACCCCGATCGTCATACTCCACGTAGTCGTTCATCGTAGCGTTGAAGCAATTGGTCACGCCGTTGATGGTCGAGCACGAGGCCGCGGTGTTCGCGTTCGGCGCTTGAATGTAATAGGCAATCGGTTTCGGATTCTTTGGGTCTCGGATGTCCCAGATTCTGACGCCGGCGTTGAACCAGGAGACGCTGATGATTTTTCCGTAGTAAGGCGGATAAATCGCCTCAGTCACGGCGTGTGCGCCGAATCGCGCCCCCTTGCCGCAGAAATTGCCCGGATATTGCGGCACATTGAGCGTCACCATCGACCACGGCGTTTGCTCAGTGGAAATGTCGAGAATCCACGCATCGTGCGGCGCTTGGCCGATGCAATTGTTGGCGGTTCCTTCAGAACTTATGAACAGCAAACTCTTGCTCTGCGGCGTGCCATCCCCGAAATTCGTCTGCTCCTCGGGAATCGGCACGTTGAACACCGGCATCGAGCTGTGACCGCCGTTCTCCGGATTCATCGTCACCCAGCTGATCTGCGGGAAGAGCAAATCCGCTTGAGTCGGGCTGTTCTGACAATTGAGCGATGCGGCGGAATTCGATCCGGGGCCGGTCCTATTGCAGCCATAGATCAGTTTCAGGCGGTCGGCGATCTGAATCACACCGCTCGCACCTACGCCATAGGGCAGGTAGACGCGGTCCACCACCGTGCCCATGGAAATGGGTCCATGCACGCCGCTTGGCGGATTCGTGGTTCCCTCAAAGCAGGTGTCGCTCGGTGCATTCAAGCAAGGTAGCTGTGTCGCGACGGAGGCTGTCGGCTGCTGACCCGGCAATCCAAACTGGCGAATGAATACCGGCTTCGCAGGATTACTCAAATCATAGATGTAGATATGCTGCGCCGATCCGCTCTGCTGCCAGCCGTCGCTCTTCGACCCTGCCACCAGATAGGCAATGCCCGTATCACATTCCCACCAGCTCTTATGCGTATTGCTGAGACCGCTTATTACCGTAGTCACAAATTTCGGTGCCGACGGTTCCGTAACATCCCAGATTTCGTGCGATTCATCCGCGCCGGCGTTGCCGAAGGCGCGCAGCAAGAAGAATTTGCCCGCGATGCCATTGGTTGCCGCATTCGGCATGGTGCTGCCCGGACAGACGCGCACCATCTGCGCACCGGCCGCTGCGTACGAGCCGTTGATGGGATTAGGCCCGGGAATGTGAAACAGAAATTTAGGTTTCTTGACGTTGGTGACGTCGATGATCGACGTACCATTGGATTCCATGGCGTTGGTCAACGGATTCTTCGCCGTGCCGGAAAGATTCCCGTTGTACATGATCTCCCTGCCGTCTTGATTGACGATCAAGGGTTGGTAGATGGGACGAGCTTGATTGTCGTTGAAGCCCTCCACCTTCATGTTCCAGATGGATTCTTCATTCGGCCCGTTCGGCGCCGGCATTTTTTGGGTATCTTCGCCGACCGCGCCGGCTGGATGTTCGGTATTGGTGATGACCGGTATGGCTGAACCATAGGGTGGATACGCGGCCGCTGGTCCTTGCGCTGGCGCTTGGGATGCCATCCCTAGCGCGAGAAATACTGACATGCCAAATCCTTTGGCCAGTCGAGGCACTTTTATATAAGACATACGATTCCCCCGGATGACGGATTTAAAATTAGAATTAGATCAAGCTTTGCACCATCTTGTAGTTATCACTTCCTGGGCGAGTGCGAATTGATATACCGAATACCAATCAGCGAAGACCGGGGAAAGTCGGAACGAGGTGTCAGAATTCGCTGACACGTCGTCAGGGGATGTCTTACACGTTTCGAGAATGCGAGCGTTCAGCTCGTCGCCGGCGTCCCCTTGCCCCCGGCTAGGGGGTCAGGAACCTTGGCGACGATGACCACGGTGTCGTGCCGGTCGAATTCGATGTGCACGCGGTAAGCGCCTTGCGCGTCTTTGCCGCGATATTCCCAGATTTCATTTTCGACCTCTTCCTCGTCGTTGTACTGCACGGTGCGCCACGGAGCGCCGAGCAAGGACTTAACCCTGGCTTTGGAAATTCCCGGCACCACTTTCGCCAGGACTTGCGGATCAAGCGTTTTGGCGACCTCGGCCGCGAAGCATAAGTGCGGCGGACAGAGGGCCAGCGCGAATGCGAGTGCAGCCATAGACAACTTCGCGCGCATTTGAGCCTCCGTTCGATCGCCGCTGCGTAGTTCACTCGATTTTGCAGGCGCTGTAAATGGCGCCGTCATTTTCACAAATCGAAAGCGGTATAATGGGCTAATGACAGCACCAACTTCCCGCGTTGATAAGAACTTTCTCGCCCGGCAAAAGCGTCGGCTCACGGAATTGCGGCAGCAAATCCTGGAAGTGCGGCGCGGTGAAGAGAGCGCCGAGTCGGGCGCCAACGCCGACACGCGTGCTCAAGCACGCGAATATGAGGATGATGCCCAGAAGTTAGCCGCGCTGGAACTCGAAGGGAATCTCGAGGCCGCGGATGACGATCGCTTGAGCAACATTGAGCGCGCATTGCAAAAGATCGAGGACGGCACGTATGGCTTGTCCGATGCCAGCGGCGCACCAATCCCGATGGAGCGGCTCGAGGCTGCTCCGGAGGCGCTGTACACGCTCGCGGAACAAAAATCGCGCGACGCGGCGCGCTAACGCATTTGCATTTGAAGGAGTGAGGAACATGTCTGCACCGACCGAACGCGCAATTCTCGCGGGTGGCTGTTTTTGGGGCGTCCAGGATCTGTTGCGCCGTTATCCCGGCATCATCTCCACTCGCGTGGGCTATTCGGGCGGCGATGTGCGCAATGCCACCTACCGCAATCACGGCACGCATGCCGAAGCCATTGAAATCATTTTCAATCCCAAGCTGATCAGCTACCGCAAGCTGCTCGAGTTTTTCTTTCAGATTCACGATCCGACGACCTTGAATCGGCAGGGCAACGATCGCGGCTTAAGCTACCGCTCGGCCATCTTCTATATCGGCGATGAGCAAAAGAACATCGCCGAGGACACGATCGAGGACGTCAACGCATCGGGGCTCTGGCCGGGAAAGGCGATCACGGAACTGAAGCCTGCGGGAGATTTTTGGGAGGCGGAGCCCGAACATCAGGATTACCTCGAGCGCTATCCGGACGGATACACCTGTCATTTCATTCGTCCGGAATGGAAACTGCCGGTCCGCCCGGCCGCGAAACAGGCGTAGCGGCAGCGCTGTCCTAAGGGCCCGTCTCGCGCCTATCTCATTGTATTTAAAAGCCTTTCCAAGCGGCGTAGGGCTGCCGCCGATCGGCCGGGTGGCGACGGCCAAATCGTGCTGCATTCCTTGATACCTACACGTTTTTGGGCCAAATTCACTTGAAACCGCGCTCCATTGTTGTATAAATCGTAAGCAATCGAAGGTCTTGCGCAGCTTTATTCAATAAAATCAGAAAGAAATCGCACTCTTTGGCTTCAAGGGATTAAAGACCATGGCTACACAGGCTCGATCAATCGCTTCGCTGACCATCTCCTTCGGGCTGGTCGCCATTCCGGTGAAG
>Ga0302325_10009035_pt1 | contig 21838 bp, 23 predicted proteins | sample Palsa_T0_2_FD_201948 | JGI IMG/M metagenome (GOLD analysis project Ga0302325, IMG submission 201948) | Peat permafrost microbial communities from Stordalen Mire near Abisko, Sweden - Palsa_T0_2 | ecosystem: Environmental > Terrestrial > Soil > Palsa > Peat permafrost | place: Sweden: Abisko...
CGAGCAGCTTTCCCCGCAGCGATGATGGCGAAGCCAAGACTCCGGTAAGTGTTAGCGAAAGGTTGCCGACACGCCCATTCAAATCACCGGCGCCGCCGATTAGCGTCGGCATTCTCCATTCTCTGACAGGAACGATGGCCTATAGCGAGGGTCCCGTCATCGATGCGACCCTGCTCGCGATTGACGAAATCAACCGGAGCGGCGGTTTGCTCGGTCGCAAGGTGGTGGCGTCGGTGGCAGACGGCCGATCGGATGCCGCGGAGTTCGCACGCCAGGCGAAGTACCTGATCAGCGAGAAGGGCGCTCGAGTTCTGTTCGGATGCTGGATGTCGGCGCATCGCAAGGCCGTGCTACCGGTGGTTGAAAGGCACGACAACCTGCTCATCTATCCGGTTCAATATGAGGGCCTGGAGAGTTCGCCGAATATCTTCTATCTGGGCGCGGCGCCGAATCAGCAGATCATTCCGGCGATAAGATGGGCGTTTGGCTTTCTGAACTGCCGCAGGCTCTTTCTAGTTGGGTCAGACTACATTTTTCCGCGGGTCGCGCACGAAATAGTCCGCGATCAAGTCAAACAGAGCGGCAGTGAAATCGTCGGCGAATGCCTTATCCCGCCCGGAAGCGTGGTTGTAACGCAGGTGGTTGCCGAGATTATCAGGGCTCAACCGGACCTGATAATCAACACGATCAACGGCGACAGCAACATCTGTTTTTTCCGTTCCTTGCGCACCGCGGGCATCACGCCCAGCCGCATCCCGACCCTTTCCTTCAGCATCGGCGAAAACGAACTGCGAAACCTGGATATTCCGGGAAATTACGCGGCGTGGAACTACTTCCAAAGTATCGATCGGCTTGAAAACCGGATTTTCGTGGATTCCTTCCGCTCGCACTATGGGCCGCAGCGTGTCACTTCCGATCCGATGGAAGCTGCTTACGTGGGCGTCAAGCTGTGGGCTCAAGCGGTGAGGGTGGCGGGTACATCCGACACGCAGCAGTTACGCGACGCCCTTCGCCATCAGAGTCTCAACGCGCCGGAGGGACCGATGCGGATCGACGCAGACAGCCAGCATACCTGGAAAACGATTCGCATCGGGCAAGTCAGCGACGACGGCCAATTCAAAGTCACCTACAGCTCCGAAAACCCAATTCGCCCCGAACCGTACCCTAATACCCGTTCCATCTCAGAGTGGAAGTCCTTCCTTAGCGCCGTCGCATAACTCATTCGAGAAGTACGCCCTCGTCGCTTCGAGCGACTACATGGCGAGAGACTGGCATCCCTCTCAACCAGACGACTGCCTTCTCAGAAAGAACTGCACAATCGCGTCCCTGGCTACCACTCTACGATTGCGCGCATCTTCGTGAGTTCGCCAAAACGTTAAATCACCGTCTAATCGGCGTTCGATTTGTTGAATCAATCGTTAACTCTATTTGTTAAATAAATATATCAGTGAGTATTAATAACATTTTCAGCGAACTTCTGTTGCGCACATATTACGCAGCTGCCTGTCCCTTATGCAGACTTACTAAACTAGCAGCGCAAACAGAGATCGTTGCATACCTTTTCAGCAAAGACTCTTTGCAGCTTCTCCAAAAGTGCTCTCCAAGCCAGAACGTCTGCGACGCGATGACACCTCAACCGGTTGACCGGAGATAGTTCACTTGGATTTCATATCTTCCAGAAAGCGCCGCCGGTGAAGATCCACTAAGTCTCGTCCAGTCGATCAAGCTTGGACCGAGATCTCTACCAAATAGCCAATCACGTTGCATTTTGGGTGTTGACCGGAGCGCGCGAACACTTGGATCGGCTCAGTCTGAGCACGAAGGCATAGAGCTTGCTCAAGCACAGCGCCGATGGTCGTCCATCAAAACGCGGCGATTGAACGTTCGGGCGCGTACAACGTTGACGCTTTGCAGGAGGAGTCGTGAAGCAGCGATTGAAGGCAACGGTGGCCTGTTTAACAGGCGTCTTGGCGATGGTTTGGTATATCGCCATCTGTGGATGTACAGGTGCGAGTGCGGATACCGGCAGCGGTGTCAGCTCATCGAATAAGTCTAGCTCCAATACTGAACTCGCTCAGGCGACTACCACCGATCCGAGCATCGAGGAGCTGAGAGACGAAATTCGTGCTGAACACGCGAGGACCGTCTTGCTGGAACAGCGCCTGAATGAACTCCAGCAGAATGAAAGCGAGGAAACTCAGAAGGAAGATAGCCTGCAGAGCCTCATGACCAACTTGCGTATCGGGCGCGGCAATGAAACCACGCCTAACGGTACGTCGCAGGCTGATGTTTACGATCGCGGCTTCTTCCTGCGCAGCAAGAACGGCAGGTTCTCGCTGAATATTAACGGCCTGATGCAGATACGTTACAGCCTGTTCAAACCGAATTCTATTGGCCGCTATGGAATGAACAATAATACTCAGAGCGACTTCCAGGTCTATCTCGGACGACTTGCGTTCTCGGGGAATGTATTCGATCCCAGCTTGAAATATTTCATGCAGATACAGGGCTTTACCACCGGCAATTCGAACAACATGACATTGCTGGATTGGTTTGGCTCGAAAACGTTCAACAAGTACCTGACCCTGCAAGCGGGCAGATCGTGGACGGCTTACACATGGGAATTCTATGCGAATCCTGCTTGGTTGACGTTCCCCGATCTATCGACCGCGGAATACGCCTTCGTTCTGCCCAGGGCGGTCGGACTGGCGGCATACGGTCAGGCCGGCAAGCTATCTTACGAAGCGGAGTTCACTAACGGAGTGCCGGCGCTGGATTCAGGGGGTAATGAGAATTTCGGGTCCAACATGGCCTACATAGGTCATCTGCAGTACGACATCCTGGCCCCGGCATTCTTCGGTTATTCCGAGACTCATCCGGAGGCCAGTTACGCTGAGAAGCCCGGTCTCTCGATTTGGGGATCCGGCATGTACAATCCGGTTAACAGCGCTTCTACCTTCGAAAACGAGTTGCCCGGCGACACGACATACGGAGCGAATACATCCGTGGGCTTCCGGATTGGATACCTGACGTTACAAGGTACCGGCTATTATCGTCACACCGATCCAGGGACGACAGCGCGTTCGTTGGGTACGAACAAGAACTACGACTCGTGGGGCTACGCCGAGCAGGCGGGCTACTATCTCGTGCCAGGACAGTGGGAAATCGCGCAGCGCATTTCAGGAGTGTCGTGGGGCGCTCCGGAAATTCCGAAAGCCGCTCCCGGCAGCCAGGAAACTTATTGGTTCTCCGGGCCTGATCTGTTCTCGTACAACAAGATCACGGAATTTTCGGGAGGCATTAACTACTACTACTTTGGCCATAACGCGAAAATCGAGCTGGAGTATTCATACCTTGCCGGTAGTGACTTCAACGACAAGGGGTTCGGCGCCAACCGTCTCTGGATACAGTCTCAGCTACAGTTCTAGGGCGATACCTGTACATCAACTTAACCCAAGCGGAGGCCCGAGGTTACTTCGGGTCTCCGCCAAATCAGAGGAGCATGGGCGTGAAAGAGCGAACGAGATCCCGGCGGCGACATAAGGTACTGATTCTTGTTGCGACTATACTACCGACCGGTTTGTTGATCGGCCTCATGAGTGCGTCGATGGCGCTTGCGCAGGACACTGTCAAAGTGGGTGTTCTGCATTCGCTGACTGGTACGATGGCTATCAGCGAGGTTACGGTCAAGAACGCTACCATGCTGGCGATTGACGAGATCAACGCTGCCGGCGGCGTAAATGGCAAACAGGTAGAACCGGTCACGGAAGACGGCGCCTCCGAGCCTGGAACATTTGCGCAGAAAGCCCAGAAGCTCATTCAAGAGGACAAGGTGGTAACCGTGTTTGGTGGATGGACGTCCGCGAGCCGCAAAGCGATGCTACCGGTCTTCGAGCGTTTCCATTCATTGTTGTGGTATCCGGTCCAATTCGAGGGAAATGAATGCTCGCCGGATATAATGTATTCAGGCGCCCAACCGAACCAGCAAATTCTGCCGGCGCTGGACTGGGCATTTACCAAAGGCTACAAGAGAATCTTCCTACTTGGTTCCGACTATGTGTTTCCGCGAACGGCGAACCTGATTCTGAAGAAGCATATCGTTCACGGAGGCGGGACCGTTGCGGGCGAGGAATATGTCCCGCTGGGCGGGACTGACTTCAGCGCAATCGTCAACAAGATTCAGGTGGCAAAGCCCGACGTAATCTTCAACACACTCAATGGTGACAGTAACGTGTCTTTCTTCAAGCAGATGGTGGCGGCCGGCCTGCCGCCGTCCAAGCTGCCTGTGATGTCGTTCAGCATCGCGGAGCCGGAAGCGAAGGCGATGGGTCCCTCGCTGGTTCAGGGCAGTTATGCCGCATGGAACTACTTTCAGACGCTCGACGATCCGGCGAGTAAGAAATTCGTTGCCGCATACCAGGCGAAGTTCGGTGCTGACACCGTAGTCGATGATCCGATGGCGCACGGTTATCTGGACGTCTATGAGTGGGCAGCAGCGGCGACAGCGGCCAAGAGTTTCGATCCGGATAAAGTTCGGAAAGCGGCAGTGAAGCTCGACTGGAGAGACATCGTAATGGGTAAGACCAAGTTCGTCTCGAATCAGAGTCTCGCTCAGACAGCTTACGTGGGGGAGCTCAACGCAAGTGGCCAGTTCGACATTCTTTGGGATTCGAAGAAGCCGATTTATCCGGAGCCTTATGATGCCCTTGCATTTCCGGGAAAGAAGTGTGTGATCAAGTAGAGGCCGGCGGATATGTGAGAGATAAACGGACAAGGCATTGCCGCTTGTCGCCGCTTGGGGAGTCCCGGAGACTAACTGCGAATGACTGAGTACGGTCTGCTGGCTGGCCAGCTTTTCAACGGAATCAGTGTGGCCTCGATTCTGTTACTGGCGGCGCTAGGGCTTGCGCTGAGCTTCGGCCTGATGCGTGTCATCAATATGGCGCACGGCGAGATATTGATGATGGGCGGCTATCTGACCTATGCCTCATTGCAGTTCCTACCCCACGGCATCGGCTATCCGATCGGAATGATCGTAGCGTTTGTGGGCACAGCGGTGTTCGGCGGCCTACTTGAGCTGACACTGATACGACGCTTATACGGGCGTCCTCTCGATACTCTGCTCGCGACCTGGGGTGTCAGCCTGATCATGCAGCAGGCGGCGCGGAGTATCTTCGGTCCGATTGGGGACGAGGTGACCGCTCCGTCCTGGCTCGCCGGATCGTTCAGCGTGTCGAGCGGTATATTCCAGGGTTTCGGTTTGCCGCTGGTACGACTCTTCATTATCGCGCTTTCGGTCGCGGTGCTGGCACTGATCACGGTTCTGATTGCGCGCACCCGAGTGGGCTTGCTGGTTCAAGCGGTTCACCAGGATCGCGACATGGCTGAGGCTCTAGGAATCAACACGCGGACGGTGGACCTTGCGGTCTTTGCGATTGGCAGTGGCGTCGCGGGGTTGGCGGGATCCGCGCTTGCTTTGATAGCCCCGGTGACTCCGACCGTAGGTCAGAGCTATATTGTATATGCTTTCTTGGTCGTCATCCTCGGTGGGCTCGGCAGCGTTCGCGGAACCAGTATCGCAGCCGTCATGGTTGGCCTGTTTTCCGCGGGAGCGCAGATATTCACGAGTGTCAGCACCTCCGACGTTCTGTTGCTGGTATTTGTCATCGCGTTCATCCAGTTCCGGCCGCGCGGAATTGTTTCGGTCAGTTCGCGCTCGCTCGAGGAGGCCTGAAAGATGCGGCGCGGCCATGCTCTATTGTATGTCTGCGTTTTGCTATTACTGATTCTCGCGCCGCTATATATTGGCCCATACAACCTCGCGCTGTTAGGCCGGTTTTTAGCGATGGGAATACTGGCGATTGGGATTGCGATCGTGTGGGGCAACGCGGGGATCCTGCCGCTTGGCCAGGGCCTGTTTTTCGGGCTGGGCGGTTATGCCGTAGCGATGCATCTGAAGCTAGCTTCGCTGGGCTCCGGCGAAATTCCCGACTTCATGCAATGGAACGGCCTCGACTCACTGCCGTGGCTGTGGCTACCGTTCCAGAGCGGCATCTTTTCGTTGGTTGCGGCACTGATAGTACCTACAGTGCTGGCTGGCGGGCTGGCGTGGCTGGTATTCCATCGGCGCGTCGGCGGAGTGTACTTTGCGATCATCACCCAGGCGCTCGCGCTGGCGGCAACCACCTTCATCATCAGCCAGCAGCCATATACTGGCGGCTTCAACGGTCTTACGGATTTCGGCAATGCGTTCGGCTTTTCGCTGGCCGATCAGAGCACCCAGACAGGACTGTACTGGCTTACTGTAGGAATCCTTGCGATTGCGCTATTCGGAGCACAATGGCTGCTCGATGCGCAGTTTGGTAATCTGCTTCGCGCAATTCGTGATGGCGAGAATCGCGTCCGGTTTCTGGGGTACAACCCGGCGCCTTATAAAGTGGCGGCATTTGCGATGGGCGGGCTATTTGCAGGGGTTGGCGGTGTTCTATATACGCTCAACATCGGTGTGATCTCGCCCGCCATGATTGGGGTAGTGCCTTCCATTGAAATGGTCATCTGGGTAGCTATCGGCGGCCGGGATAGCCTGATTGGGGCAGTACTCGGAACCCTGCTCGTCAATTTCGCGAAAGACAAGGTCAGTAGCTGGTTCCCTGAGATCTGGCTGTACATGATGGGAGCCCTGTTTGTGCTGGCTGTGACGGTGATGCCTAATGGCCTGGGTGGTCTGCTAACCTATTTCACGCGCAAGTCCGATGGCGAGGCCCGAAAGACGATCGTGATGCCCCCGGTGATGGTAATGAAGGATGAACCGGAAGAGGAATCCAGCAAGTAGTGGTATGTAACCTTGAAATCGAAAGTTATAATGGTATCTTGTTGGGATGCTGGGAACTGCGCTCCGACTGTCGCAACCCGAATCTCCGGAACTGCATCCGCGAGCGCGCTCGCGGATGCTGCGCGCCGATGATATGCGCCGAACGCCACGGCTTCGAGTACTATCGGGATGGCACGCTCTCGCTCTACGCTGCGCTGGACACCAAAAGCGGCAAAGTCGTGGGTCAGAGCGCCGCCCCCCATACCACCGAGGAGTTTGTGGCCTCTATCGGCCAGATCGTTGCGCTGGAATCCAAAGGCCGGGAGATCCACATTATCGCCGACAACCTCTCGGCGCATAAGACCAAGCGGGTCGCACAGTCCCTAGCCGAGCATCCAAGGCTGCACCTGCATTTCACTCCAACCTATTCCTCTTGGCTCAATCAGGTCGAACTGTGGTTCGCTCGCATCGAACGCGATGTGGCCGCCCGCCGGGTCTTCGCCTCGCTCAAGGACCTGGCGCACAAGCTCATGCGTTACATCCGCCATCACAACCAAACCGCCGCGCCCATCAAAATGGGCCTACCGCGACTTCTCTCACAGAATAATCACCACTTTTGATTCAGGTGCTACAGGCCACTAGTCAAGGGACGAGACAATAATATGAGCGACCCGCTCCTCCAAGTTGAAAACGTCACCGTCTCCTTCGACGGCTTCAAGGCTCTCGACAACGTCAGCCTCTCGGTGATGCCGACCACCGTGCAAATCGTGATAGGACCTAACGGAGCCGGCAAGTCCACGTTGATGGATACCATAATAGGTCGAGTCCGACCGGTCTCCGGGCGCGTCATGTTCAAAGGCGCCGACATGACAAAGCTGCCAGAGTACGAGGTTGTTCGTCGGGGCATTTGCCGCAAATTTCAGACTCCTGGAATTCTTTCGACCTTGACCACGGAGGAGAATCTGATTATCGCGGCGAAGCGGAGCCGCGGCTGGCTGAGCACGCTGCGGCGTTCGATCAGTGGGTCCGAACAGACGCGAGTGAACGAAATCCTCTCGCTGATAGGCTTGCGTGAGAAGCGGATGATGCTCGCCGGCCATCTGGCGCACGGGGCCAAGCAATGGCTGGAAATCGGCATGGTCGTCGCCTCGGATGGCGAATTATTACTGCTAGATGAACCTGCCGCCGGTATGACCCATCAGGAGCGTTCCAAGACCGCCGACCTGATCAAGAGCCTGGCCTCACACCATGCATTTATCGTGATCGATCATGATATGGATTTCGTCGAACAGCTTGCGGCGCCAGTTAGCGTCCTGCATATGGGCCGGATGTTGAAGCAAGGGACTATCGAGGAGGTTCGCAACGATCCGCAGGTCAAGTCGGTTTATCTTGGGCGCGTCGAGGAGTCCGAAATTGCTTACGCTTGAAGAGGTCGGAGCTTCTTATGGGGTTAGCCCCGTTCTTACCGGCATCCGGATTGAAATCGGTGCAGGTGAGGCGATCGCACTGCTGGGCCGCAACGGGGTGGGCAAGACTACGCTCCTGCGTACCATCGCGGGACTGCATCCGGTCTCTTCGGGCAATATTGTTTTCGGCGGAGAGCAAGTTGCCGGCCTGCCTGCGCATGTTCGAGCCAGGCGCGGGATTGCCCTTGTACCGCAGGGGCGAGGGATATTCCCGCATCTCACAGTCGATCAAAACCTGGTCCTGGGGCTGTCTTCGCTCACTGGCCGTTCGCCTGAACCCAAAAGAGAAATACCGTCATACGTTTATGATATGTTCCCGGTGCTTGATCGATTGCGTGCGCGAAAGGGCGGCGTTCTGAGCGGCGGAGAGCAGCAACAACTCGCGATTGGTCGGGCGCTGGTTTCCGCGCCGAAGTTACTGCTGCTGGATGAGCCGACGGAGGGGATTCAGCCGTCGATCGTCCAGGAAATTGGCAACGCCCTTAATCGCATTCGTAAGGAGTTGAATATCGCGATTGTGTTAGTGGAACAATACCTGCGCTTCGCGTGGTCGATCACCGATCGGTACTACGTGGTGCAGCGCGGCCGCATAGTGGCTTCGGGGAGTACAAGGGATGAAGCGCCGGAGGCTATCGCGCATCTGCTCAGCATCTGACTTCCATGTTAACGGCCAATGCGACTAACGCCCAGAGAAATCGACAAGCTGCTCGTGTTTACGGCCGCGGAGGTAGCGCGCCGGCGCCGGGCGCGCGGCCTCAAGCTCAATTATCCCGAAGCTATCGCGCTTATCACGGCGGAAGTGCTGGAAGGTATTCGGGACGGCCGATCAGTCTCCGAATTGATGCAATTCGGTATGACTATTCTTACTCGCGATGACGTGATGGAAGGCATCGCAGAAATGATTGATGAAATCCAGGTCGAAGGGACCTTTCCAGATGGTTCGAAGCTGGTGACCTTGCACCACCCTATTCGGTAGTTGCGCCGAGTTTAAGGCGTCGAGGTAATGCCCGCAAATGATACCGGGCGAGTACATATTGTCTGAAAACGATGTTGTGGCCAACGAGGGGCGCGAGACACGCACGCTCAACGTGATCAATGTTGGCGATCGCCCAATTCAGGTTGGCTCTCACTTTCATTTCTTCGAGGTTAATAAGGCTCTCAGTTTCGATCGTGCGATTGCTTTCGGAATGCGGCTGAATATTCCTTCAGGCACGGCGGTGCGCTTCGAACCAGGAGACGACAAGACGGTGACTCTTGTTCGACTGGGTGGGCATGCTGTTGTATACGGTCTCAACGGACTAACAGACGGTCCTACAACGGAAGAAGCTCGACCTGCCGCCCTGGTACGCGCAGCGCTTCGTGGATTTACAGGAGATAACTCGTGAGCCTCCGAATTCCACGGCCCCAGTACGCCGAGCTCTACGGTCCTACTACCGGCGATCGCATCCGCCTGGCAGATACTGAGCTACTCATCGAGGTCGAGCGCGATCTGACCGTGGCCGGTGACGAAGCCAAGTTCGGCGGCGGCAAGGCGCTTCGCGATGGCATGGGACAATCGGCTTCGGCAACTTCGGCCGAGGGCGTCCTCGACCTGGTCATCACCAACGCGGTGATCCTGGACCATTGGGGGATAGTGAAGGCGGATATCGGGGTTCGCGCCGGACGAATTGTCGCATTCGGCAAGGCAGGTAACCCGGACATCATGGACGGCGTGACACCCGGTATGGCAGTTGGCGCCAGCACCGAAGCTATAGCAGCCGAGGGTCGTATAGTAACGGCGGCGGCCATCGACGCACACGTTCACTTCATCTGCCCGCAACTAATTTGGGAGGCGCTTTCCGCCGGAGTCACGACCTTGATCGGCGGCGGTACGGGTCCAGCGACGGGAACCAACGCTACAACCTGCACGCCCGGACCCTGGAATATAGCACGAATGCTACAGGCTGCGGAAGGTTTACCGGTAAACGTTGGATTTCTGGGCAAGGGGAATTCCTCAGCTGCAGCCCCTTTGCGCGAACAGATCGAGGCAGGTGCGATTGGGCTTAAGCTGCATGAAGATTGGGGCACTACACCAGCCGCAATCGATTGCGCGCTCTCAGTGGCGGAGGAGTACGACGTTCAAGTTGCTATTCATACCGACACACTGAATGAGGCCGGTTTCGTTCAGGATTCAATCGACGCCTTCAAAGGGCGTACTATCCATACCTATCACACTGAAGGCGCAGGCGGCGGTCATGCACCGGACATAATCAAGGTGTGTGGTGAGTCCAATTGCCTGCCTTCCTCAACCAATCCAACGATGCCCTTTACGGTTAACACTCTCGATGAGCATCTGGATATGCTGATGGTCTGCCATCATCTCGATCCAAATATCCCTGAGGACGTGGCCTTTGCCGAGTCGCGTATCCGCGCCGAGACCATAGCTGCGGAAGACGTGCTACACGACCTTGGTGCTATCAGTATGATGTCGTCGGACTCACAAGCCATGGGACGGATCGGCGAAGTCATTATACGTACCTGGCAGACTGCCGACAAAATGAAACGCCAGCGCGGCGCTTTGGCGGGTGAGCGGCCCAATGCAGACAATCTGCGGGCGCGACGGTACATTGCAAAGTACACTGTCAATCCCGCTATCTCGCACGGGATTGCACACGAAGTCGGCTCAGTCGAAGCTGGCAGGTTGGCAGATTTAGTAATCTGGCATCCGGCTTTCTTCGGCGTGAAGCCTGAGCTGGTGCTTAAAGGCGGGATGATCGTGTGGGCCGCGATGGGCGATCCAAACGCTTCAATCCCGACGCCCGAGCCTGTCATCTATCGCCCTATGTTCGCGGCTTATGGTCGCGCAATCGGCGAGACTTCGGTGACATTTCTCTCCAAGGCAGCCTACGATAGCGGAATTCATAATCATCTCGGATTATCTCGCAAGGCGGTGGCAGTCTCTAAATGCCGCGGGCTATCCAAGAGTGACATGATCAACAATAACTACTTACCGAAGATGCACGTTGATCCGGATACCTACGAAGTTCGCGCCAATGGTGAATTACTCACTTGCGAACCGTCAAGGGAACTACCGCTGGCCCAACGCTATTTTCTCTTTTGAGTATGTACCTAATCGAGCATATTCCCACGGCGATCGCCGATGAGCTACTCGCGGATAAGGAGCGCGACACGGTGGTCATGACCTCCGAAGAGCGTCGCTGGGGGCGCAGGCGCGTCAATACGTCGTCGGGTCGCGAGATAGCGCTCGCGTTGCCGACGGGCGCGGTCCTCGATCCAGGTACGATTATAGTGGTCGAGGAGAACTGGTATCTCCAGGTCGAGGCTGCGAATGAGCCGGTGCTGGCAGTGCGGCCGCACGATCGCGACGCTGCCGTGCGCCTCGCGTTCGAAGTGGGTAATCATCATTTCCCGCTCGCTCTCGACAAGGGCGATCTGCTAGTTCCGGACGATATCGCGATGGTGCAGTTACTGAATCGACTGGGCGAGCATTGGGAGCGCCGTTGCGTCGTCTTCAATCCGATCGCCAAGGCGCATCGCCATGTCTCCTGAGTCATTGCTGGCTTTGCTCCAATTCTCGGATGGTCTCTTTCCCGCTGGTGCCTATGCTCATTCGTTCGGGCTCGAAACCTACGTGCAGTCCGGCGCCGTGAGTAATGCTGACCAGGCTGAAAGTGTGATTCGCGCTCAGCTTCAAGGCTCCGCGGCTTATAGTGATGCGGTCGCCGTCGTCGTTGCGCAGCGCGCTACAGAGGCTGACGATTTGACCGGTTGCCTTGATCTGGATGCGATTCTCGAGGCGATGAAGCCGGTTGCCGAATTACGCGAGGCCAGTCGCCAACTGGGTCATCAGACTTTACGTATTGCACGCCTATTGATAGACGGGCCTATAATCAGCGAGTTCGGCCGCGTCAGCGACGCTAATGGAACTCCCTGTCATCACTCGGTGGTATTCGGAATTGTAGCCGGAACGCATGGATGGTCTCCCATCGATGCCGCTATGGCCTACCTGTATTCATCGTCAACCGCGATGGTTGGTGCGGCACTTAGACTGGTTCCACTCGGCCAGAGCGATGGTCAGCTAATTATCAGAAAGATGGCGCCTCTGATCGCCTCAATCGCCAATGAGATAGTCGGGCTTGGTATGGATGACCTATCGAGCTTCGCTCCAGCGTTGGAGATTGCCGGGATGCGTCATGCGCGCCTGGAGGGGCGGTTATTCCGATCATGATTCCAAAACCGCTGAAAATCGGCATCGGAGGCCCGGTCGGATCGGGCAAGACAGCACTCGTTGAATGGCTATGCCGCAGGATGCATGGTCCATATCAAGTGGCCGTTATTACTAACGATATATATACGCGCGAAGATGCGGAGTTCCTGACGCGACGCGGAGTGCTGGACGCGGATCGCATTGTAGGCGTCGAAACCGGCGGCTGTCCGCATACGGCTATCCGTGAGGACGCGTCCGTCAATCTTGAAGCGGTCAGTATGCTGACCGATCGTTTCGACGATCTCGACATACTGATAATCGAGAGCGGCGGTGACAACCTCGCGGCTACCTTCAGTCCGGAACTGGTTGACGCGACGATATACGTAATCGACGTTGCCGAGGGCGATAAGATACCGCGAAAGGGCGGTCCCGGTATCATGCGATCGGGGCTGTTGGTGATTAACAAGATTGACCTGGCACCATACGTCGGGGCCGATCTTGCCGTAATGGATCGCGATGCGCGATGGGCGCGTGGGGAACATCCGTTTGTTTTCACCAATCTCAGAGAAGGCAGCGGAGTCGAGACTGTCGTCGATTGGATTCGGCGAGAACTGCTGTTCGCCGCCTGAGCGCGTCGGACGCGATGGCTTTCTTGATCTCGCTTTCCGCCGGAATGGCCTGCGCACGATTCTGTCCCACCGCCGCTTTACTCATCCACTCCAGGCTCTTGCACCTATAAGAACCGCCGATGGGTCGCTTTGCCTGATGATGCTCAATCCGAGCGGCGGACTGGTGGGTGGCGATCGCTTACGAACTTCTGTCGAGGTCGGTCCAGGCGCCGCGGTCGTATTGACAACAGCCTCGGCAACCAAGGTCTATCGCACTGAGGGTGAAGCTGCTTCTCATCGCACTCTCATAACTCTGCGCGATGGCGCGGCTCTCGAGTACCTTCCCGATCACGTTATTCCTCATACCGGGTCAGTGCTGCGCCAGTCGCTAAGTGTCGAGATGGCTCCGGGCAGCCGCGCAATAGTGTACGACGCGATCGCAGCAGGACGGATCGGGCGCGGCGAACGCTGGGACTTTCGCGAAATGGCCTCCGAAATAGCCATCCGGCGCGACGATCGCCCAGTCTATATAAGTCGCTCTCGAATCATTCCACGGGTTCAGCCGTTAACCCAACCAGGATGGATGGAGGCGTTCAACTATCTGGCGACGGTTGTGGTCGTTGCCGACTCGATTACGGCCTGGTCGAGGGTACTAGATGAGATTGATGTGACGTTGCGGCAGCACCCGGCGGTCTATTCCGGTGTCAGCGAAATTTCCGCGGGTGGCTGGGTCGTGCGCCTGATGACGCGTACCGCTGCCGACTTGATTATCGCGAAAGGGAAGATTTGGGCCATAGCGCGCAGAGCCGTACTCGGACTTGACGCATTCGACCTGCGCAAATGATTAGCATGTTCCGGCAAAGCGTATTATCATTTCGCGAGCGAATATGCAGGTGCTTAATGAATAGGCAAGTGATTGCATCCAGTTGGGATGCGCGCGGTCCGGAACCTTTGTCATTCAATACTTGATCGAAAGGTATAGAGGTTGCTGGGCTTAACCGATCAGCCGAGCGTGAACCTCGCGGTAGCAACATGAAAGCATTCAAGGTTGAAGCTCAACCTTATGTCTGGCCGTTCGACGGCGCCGTCAAACCTGAAGCGGTAGCGCTCATCGTAATCGACATGCAGGTCGATTTCTGTGGCGAGGGCGGTTACGTCGATGCGATGGGCTACGACATAAGCCTTACTCGCGCGACGATTGAGCCCATCCGCCGGCTCCTGGCGTCGGTCCGGGACGTGCCAGGCATGATGGTAATGCATACGCGCGAAGGTCATCGCCCCGAACTGGTCGATTTGCCGGCTAACAAACTCTGGCGTAGCAAACGGGTTTGTCCCGGAATCGGCGAGGAAGGTCCGCGAGGGAAAATTCTCGTCCGTGGCCAGCCCGGCTGGGAGATAATTCCTGAGCTGGCACCCGCCGAAGGTGAAATCGTAATCGATAAACCAGGCAAGAGCGCCTTTTATGCGACTGACTTCGAACATATTTTGCGCACGCGCGGCGTGACGCACATTATGCTCGGTGGCATCACTACCGATGTCTGCGTTCATACCACGATGCGCGAGGCTAACGACCGCGGCTTCGAATGCCTCCTTCTCACCGATTGCACGGGCGCGACCGATAAGGGCAATCACGAAGCCGCGATCAAGATGGTCCAGATGCAGGGTGGAGTGTTCGGAGCCACTGCACCTAGCATCAATGTCATCCGTGCGCTCGAGGCCTTGGTCGAAGCCGCCGGGTGAGTCATTCGACGCTATGCGCTGACACAAACACGAGGGATACGAGGAGCATCCGAGGCTACATCCGAAGTGGGCCCCCGCTGAATTGCCTGCTACCGCTCTGCCTGCAATTATCTCGAGCACTATATGAGTGATCTGAGCCTGGATCTGAGTCGGCTGCGGGCAGCATACCGAGCCGGCACTACTACACCGTCCGCTATAGTCGAGGAGGTTCTTCGTCGCATCGGCGCTGCCGGCGATGACGCTGTTTGGATCTCCCGACGAGGGGCCGACGCGATCGTTGCGGACGGCGATGCACTCGATCGGCGACTGTCCGAAATCGATCTACTACCGCTTTATGGCATTCCGTTCGCCGTCAAGGACAGCATCGACGTAAAAGGCCTGCCGACCACGCTCGCATGCCCGGCATTCGCCTACGAGCCACTGGAGTCTGCCCCGGTCATCGAACAGCTATTGGCAGTGGGAGCCATCTTTATCGGAAAGACGAATCTCGATCAGTTCGCCACTGGCCTGACTGGAACGCGCTCGCCTTACGGAGTTCCACGAAATCCATTCGACCCTGCGATGGTTCCAGGCGGCTCAAGCTCCGGTTCGGCGGTCGCGGTCGCCAATGGGCTGGTGAGTTTTGCGGTCGGAACGGACACTGCCGGATCAGGGCGGGTGCCCGCCGCATTTAACAATCTGGTTGGCGTGAAGCCTACCCTTGGCCTGATCAGCAGTCGTGGATTGGTACCCGCGTGCCGCGCACTGGATTGTGTCACCGTGCTAGCGCTCACTGTGTCGGATGCCCTCGACGTTCTCCGCGTGGCCCAGGGCTTCGACGACGCCTATCCCTATTCGCGCGCGGCGCCGCCGGCGTTCGATCTGAGCTTAGCCAAGATCCCGGACGCCTTCCGTTTTGGCATTCCACGAGCTGACAAGCGCGAGTTCTTTGGTGACCGGGAAGCCCAGTTGCTCTTTGATGGTGCCATCGAAAATTTGATCGCGCTCGGCGGGACGCCAGTCGAAATTGATTTTACGCCGTGGATCGAAGTCGCCGGTCTGCTTTACGGGCCGTGGGTTGCCGAGCGTACTGCGGAATTCGAGGAATTCCTCGATGCGCATGGCGGCGAAATTCATCCGGTTGTCCGGGAAATTCTGGAACAGGGCCGCCGCTATAGCGCGATCGACGTGTTCCATGCGCAGCATCGGCGGCAACAACTGGCTCATGCAATCCATCTGAACTGGCGAACAATCGAATTTATGATCGTTCCGACTACCGGCACCGCCTATCGCGTTGATCAGGTGCTAGCTGATCCAGTTCGGCTCAATACCAATCTCGGCTACTACACGAATTTCACGAACCTGTTGGATTTGTCTGCTATCGCTGTCCCCAATTCTTTCACCAAGGCCGGATTCCCGGTTGGCGTAACCTTGATCGGCCCGGCGTGGCATGATGCCCACCTTGCGAGCTTCGCCGCAACGTTCCATCGAAAGGCTGATCTTCCGCTTGGTGCGACCGGAATTCGTCCGCCGGATTTCTGATTACCCAGACGGTTTAATAGCCATTGGAAGGGCTCCGTTTCTATTGGCGTTAGCGATCGCGATCTAGTCCGTTAGTCAGAACCTTCGCGGTGAGCTCCGGAGTCTTGCGCTCAGCGACGAGGGCTCCGAACTGTCGGCGAGTGCACCGGCTGCCTTCTGCATCACAGTAATGGCTTCATCATAATTTGCACCAGCGGTTCGAGCGTCCCGCCTGATTAGCCGATCCAGCCGAGTAGAATCGCGCCGAGCGTTCCGCTACCCATAATCACCCAGAGCAGAAAGCCCTGGATCAACGGACGACGGCCAACTACCTGAAGAGCCTGGCGGCTGAGTCCCGATCCGATGAAAAACAGCGTGACCACTAATGAACGCTGCGCACCGACGAACACATCATGGCCTGCTGGCTTGAGCGCCGGGATCCAGGTGACGATCGCCGCGGCCGCGAGAAACCCTAGGATAAACCACGGACGCTTGGCCTTGCCTGCACCCTTTGCGTCACTGCCGCGGTTCCAGACCATCCCGATGATCAGCGTGACCGGTACGATCCAGAGCGCGCGCGTGAGCTTGATCGTCGTGGCGATCTCCAACGCGCGAGCACCATATTGCATCGCGGCGCCGACCACGGAGCTGGTGTCGTGAATTGCCAGCGCGCTCCATACGCCGAACTGGCGCTGGCCGAGCCCGAAGTGATGGCCGAGCGGCGGAAAAATGAACAGAGCGATTGCGTTCAGAAAAAATACCGTCGCGAGGGCCACGGAAACGTCATGATGCTTGGCGCGAATCACGGGGGCGACCGCGGCGATCGCGCTCCCCCCGCAAATCGCGGTGCCTACCGTTACCAGTAGCGAGGTGTCCCGCTCGGTGCCCAGCAACCAGCCCATCGTCAGACCGATGCTGATCGTAACTGTGATTCCGATTACCGTATAGAAGAAACCGTGAACGCCCGCGCGCCCGACTTCGACCAGGTTCATGCCGGCGCCAAGTCCGATCACGGAAATTTGCAGTAGCGGCGTAATCACGCGTGCCGTCGTCAGCGGATAAGGGTTGCCGACCGTGAGGGCCAGCGCTATCCCCGCCATCAAGGCGATGCCGGGCGACACGAACGGCAGCAGCGTTGCGCAAGCGATGATTGGGAATGCGAGCCGCAGCGCGAGGTTCGCGCAATTGGCAGAACCGAACTCGTCCCGCCAGCCGTTCAGCACTAGCCTGGTGTCACCGTTCGCCACGGCCGCTTCCTGGATAATAGGCGCCATCAGCGGCCACCTCGCATCCGCGCTTTCAGCGCGCCGACCTGTGCTTCAAGCCGATCGTGCAAACGCGAGCAAATCATCTCGCACAACTCGAAGACCATCTCATCTGCGATCGAGTAATAGACCGTGGTGCCTTGCTGCCTGCGTTTGACCAGCCCGGCGTCCTGGAGAATTTTCAAGTGCTTGCTGACGTTGGGCTGCGTCGAGCCCACGCTTTCGGCCAGCGCGGAAACACTTCGTTCGCCGCCTTCCAGCTCCTGCAGCATGCGCAAACGCAGCGGCTCGCCCATCGCCCGGAACCGTGCGGCGACCAACTCGAGCGCTTCCTGAGTCAGCCTTGAGCGCCGCCGCCGCGGCGGCTTTCGTTGAATTGGAACGTGAATACTTGCATTCATATCCATTTAGTTATATTGATAATTTACTGGAGTCAAGTCGCACCCGCATTATCCGAGAATCCCACTCAACCGAAGGGAGCTATCTCATGTTCTGCCGAGAATTGAACCGGGGCAAATGCAAGACCTACATGCTGGCCTGCGAGCGCACGCGGCATGCCGTGTTAATCGATCCGTTGAAAGAGAATACGGGCCGTTACATCGCGGTCGCCGCCTATCATGGATTCAAGCTTGATTATGTGATCGATACGCATACCCATGCTGACCATCGCAGCGGTACCTTCGACCTCGCCGATCTGACGGATGCGAAAGTCGTGATGGAGCGGCACGCGCCCGCCCCTCACGTCGCGGTCCACGTGACCGACGGCGACGTGATCGACGTGGGGGATTTGCGCCTCAAGCTTTTCTATTCGCCTGGGCATACTCCGGATGGAATCAGCATCAGTGTTGATGGGCGGGTCTTCACTGGGGATACGCTGTTGATCGGCGGTACCGGACGGGCAGACTTCCCGGGTGGCGATGCGGGCAAGCAGTACGATGCGATCACCGGCGTGCTGTTCAAGCTACCGGACGACACTCTGGTCCTTCCGGCCCACGATTATCGCGGCAACCATGCTTCGACCATAGGTCAGGAGAAAGCCTCTAACCCGCGCGTCGCCGGTCATACGCGCGAGGAATACATTGAGCTCATGAAGAATCTCGGACTGGCGCTACCCGACAAGATCCAGGAAGCGCTGCAAGCCAATCAATCGGCGATCGACGATGATTCCTTGAAGTTCCCCGACCTGACTCAGTTGAGCGCGATTCGGCAAGTTTCCGCACCTGAACTGGAGTCCCGGCTTAAGGCTGGAAACTTACCCATCATTATCGACGTCCGTGAGCAGGCGGAATATTGCGACGAACTAGGGCACCTTCGGGGTAGCCGGTTGATTCCGCTGCGGGTGCTACCGGGCCAAGCGGCGGAACTCGAAAATCTCAAGGGTAGCGAAATCGTCGTCGTCTGCCGGTCGGGAGTGCGCAGCACCACCGCCGCCGCGATATTGACCGGACTCGGCTTCGAGCACGTGAGCAATCTCAAAGGCGGGATGCTCGAGTGGAACGAGGCCGGATTGCCAGTCGAACGTTGATTATGTCACCCACCGGCGGCCAGGCCACCTCCCGCGCGCGACCGCTTACCCGCGCGGTGCGTTATGGAGAGTTCGGCTATGCATAACTTTACCCCAATCGCGGCACTGTTCGGTGGCGCGCTGATCGGTCTGAGCGCTTCGGCGATGCTGCTGCTCGACGGCAAGATAGCTGGCATCAGCGGCATCTTGGCCGGCGTCCTCAAGCCTGTCGCTGGCGACACCCTTTGGCGAATCTGCTTCCTCGCCGGCTTGTTGACAGGCGGCCTTCTGCTCCGGGTTTTACTGCCCGGTGCCTTCGACTTTGGCATCATTCGCCCGTTCCCAATGCTGATCATAGCGGGGCTGTTGGTCGGATTCGGCACCCGACTCGGCAGCGGATGCACCAGTGGTCACGGTATCTGCGGTGTCAGCAGGCTCTCGATGCGATCGATTGTGGCTACGGCCACCTTCATCATCACCGGGGCGTTGGTGGTCTATGGCGTAAATCACCTGATGGGAAGCTCAGTATGAAAGCGATGCTAACTTCCTTTGGCTCGGGCATCATATTCGCGCTGGGCCTGGGCATCTCCGGGATGACGCGGCCGGTAAAGGTAATAGGCTTCCTGGACTTTTTTGGCGCGTGGGATGCCAGCCTGGCCTTCGTGATGCTCGGCGCGATCGCGGTTTACTTCGTGGCATATCGCTGGAGCAGGGAAATGCCGTCTCCGCTACTCGCGCCGGACTTCGCGCTGCCCAAGCGCTTTGATTTGGATGCGAAGCTGATTCTGGGGGCTGCAATTTTCGGCGCGGGATGGGGGCTCGGCGGCTTCTGCCCCGGACCCGCGCTCACCTCGCTCGCTTCCGGTGCACTTCCCGTTTTCATATTCGTCGTCGCGATGGGGCTGGGCATGTACCTTCACACGGGGATCACCGAATTGGGCGTGACCAACTCGGGCTTTGCGGTCTCTCCGGCGAACAGTACGCCGGATGCGTAATCGGAGCAGACTCATGAAGGGAAGCAGTCCGTTTGATTCGAGCTCAGTAGCGGCTGCGAGATCAGTTGCGTTCCCGCGCCGAAGCTTTTTGAAAATGACGGCTGGTGTCATCGGTATCCTTGGCAGCAGTCTGCCGGCGTTTGCGGCGAAGCTGATTCAGTTGCCATTTGCGAACGGCGGTCGCGAACTCGTTCGTTTTCCGCAGAAAGGCGAGATGATTCTTCTGCGGGACCGGCCGCCTTTGCTCGAGACACCGTTCGAAGTTTTCGATAAAGGGGTATTTACGCCCAACGACGAATTCTTCGTCCGCTGGCATCTTCCGGAAATTCCGGACTCGATCGACGTGAATGCTTTTCGCCTGCGGGTGGATGGCCACGTGCGAACCCCAATTGAATTATCGCTCAAGGAAATTCTGCACCAGCCGCAGGTCGAACTCGCCGCCGTCAACCAATGCTCGGGCAACAGCCGCGGCTTCTCGTCGCCCCGCGTGCCGGGTGGCGAATGGGGCAATGGTGCGATGGGTAATGCCTTGTGGACCGGCGTTACCTTGAAGTCGATCCTCGATCGCGCCGGCGTGCTGCCCGGTGCGGTACAGGTGCGCTTCGCCGGCCTCAATACGGGTGAAGTGCCCGAAACGCCGGTCTTCATGAAGTCGCTCGCCATCGATCATGCGATGGACGGAGAGGTCATGGTCGCCTATGGGATGAACGGCGCACAGTTTCCGATGCTCAACGGCTTTCCGCTACGGCTGGTCGTGCCAGGCTGGTATTCGACGTACTGGGTCAAGATGCTCAATCACATCGAGGTGCTCGACAAGCCCGATGACAACTACTGGATGCACACGGCCTACCTGGTCCCGGATACGCCGGGCGCGACGATGCAGCCGGGTGAGAAGGACGTCAAGATGGTTCCGATCAACCGCATGGTGCCGCGATCGTTTATCACCAACTTCAGTGATAACGCGACGGTGCGGCGCGGGGTGCCGGTCGCGGTGCGCGGCATCGCTTTTGGCGGTGACAGGGGGGTAAAGAGCGTCGCCTTTTCCAGTGATGGCGGAACGAGTTGGCAGAATGCCGAATTGAGCAAGGACTATGGACGCTATAGCTTTCGCCGCTGGCATACGAGCTTCGTGCCCAAACAGCCCGGCACCTACAAGCTAATGGTGAATGCAACCAATAGTAATAATTTGTCGCAGCCCACCATCTCGACCTGGAACCCCGGGGGCTTCATGCGCAACGTGATCGAACAAGTCACTGTTCATGTCGCCTAAAGGAACGCCTCATGGTCCGAATCCGGCGCTATAAAATCCTGGTCACTTCAGTGGTTGGCCTGGTCGTGGCCCTCGCTCACGGCATCGCGCGCGCACAAAGCGCCGCAGTGCCAGCCCGGCATCACGCGATCCAACTGACGTCGCAGAAAATCAACGTGCCCTTCGGCAACAAAGCCTTCGCAGGGTTGGACGAAGACGCCAAGATAGCGAATGAGCACTGTCTCTTGTGCCACTCGAGGGGCATGATTGACACTCAACCGCCTTTGACAATCGATACCTGGAAGAAGGAAGTCGAAAAGATGCGAACCGCCTATGGCTGCCCGTTGCGTGCCGACGAAACCGATCGCGTCGCGGAGTTCATCGCGCACGCGGCCAGCACACCTGCCGGTGGCGGCGATTAGCATTCTCGGGTTGAAGCGCAGCACCTTTCAATCGGGTAAAGACAGAAGCGCCGCTCCAAAAGGAGCGGCGC
>Ga0302325_10009036_pt1 | contig 21835 bp, 22 predicted proteins | sample Palsa_T0_2_FD_201948 | JGI IMG/M metagenome (GOLD analysis project Ga0302325, IMG submission 201948) | Peat permafrost microbial communities from Stordalen Mire near Abisko, Sweden - Palsa_T0_2 | ecosystem: Environmental > Terrestrial > Soil > Palsa > Peat permafrost | place: Sweden: Abisko...
GGCGGAGTACTTCACCGCGTTGGAGACGAGGTTTCGGGCGATGGACTGAAGCAGCGTGGCCGGCACGTCCACCCGGACGTGGGGCTGGAGCCGGCGGTCCACCCGGACGTCCTGCAGCGCGGCCACCTGGTCGAGCTCGAGGAGGATGGTGGTGACGGCGGTGTCCACCTCCGCGCCCGGCGCCTCGCTGCGGGTGCCGGCCCGGCAGAAGCGCAGGAGCGCATCCACCAGCTGGGCCATGCGCGTGGCCGAGGCCTCGGCCTCGGCCAGCATCTCGCGCACGTCCGGGTCGTCCACGGCCGGCGAGCGGCCGATGAGAGTGAGGTAACCCTTCAAGGGGTTGAGCGGTCCCACCAGGTCATGCGCCACGCGGCTGGCAAAGGCATCGAGCTCCTGGTTTCGCCTGTCCAGCTCCTCGAGCTGAGCCTCGATGGTGTGCTCCTGGCGTCGGAGGATGCGCACCATGCTCGTCCCCACGAGGAGCGCCATGACGATGGAGAGCGCGGCCACCAGCGTGCCCACCAGCGTCGTCTTGGTGCGCAGGTTTTCCCGCTGGTGCAAGAGGCGCCGCGTCTCCTCGGCATTCTTCCGCGACAGCTCGGCGGCGACGGTGTCCAGCTTGGTGCTGATGGGCCGGAGCTCGGCTTCGAGGTGTTGCCGGGCGCGCTCCAGCTCCTTGCTGCTGCTGAACTTGAGGGCCACCCGGGCCGACTGGGCCAGCTGGCGCGCCGTCTCGTCGAAGCGATTCCAGACTTCCTTCTCGCCGTCGGGGAGGTCCCGCGTGTACTGCACGCGCGCCTCCTTGGCGTCGGCCAGCACGCCCTCCATCTGCGCGTCGGCCTCCTGGCGGAGCTCGTCGGTGGTGGCCTCGATGTGGTCATTCACCTTGTCCTGGAGGTCGAGCGTGTCGGCCCGGATGCGGCCGATGAGCTGCTCGCGCTCCAGGGCTTGCTCGAAGAGCTCGTCGATGCGGACGTTGGTGTGCAGCTCGTTCCAGAGCGTGAAGCCGGCCACCAGCGTCAGAAGGCCGACGACGAAGACGAAGGCCGCGCGGTAGCGGCGAAACGAGGAGTGAAAGGAGGAGGCGGAGGCACTCAAAGGCGAAGGCATCCTGACATAGGCAACCGAAGGCCAACCCGCGGCCTTCCAGTGCAAGTGTAGTCACCCGACTGGGGAATTTGTCCCCAGCCGGCGGGAAAGGTGAGGAGATGCTCCTCAGCCAACTCCTGCCAAGTGGCGTCATTCCTCAGTGGCATGGAAGGTGCTTCACCCTGCTTCGTTTGGCGGAGCATGGTGCCCCGTCGTCACTCCAGGAAGAAGAAATCCCCATGAAGAATCTCATCTCTGCAGCCATTCTCGCCACGTCCTTTGCAGCGTTCGCCCAGGCTCCGGCCCCGGCTCCTGCCGCGGCTCCGGCGAAGACCGATGCCAAGGCGGCGAAGAGTGCCAAGCCCGCGAAGGCGGACAAGAAGGCGGCCTCCGATGCGAAGGCAGCCCCGGCTCCTGCGGCAGCCCCGGCCGCGAAGTAATTTTCTCACACGCTTTGTCGTGAAAAGGCGCCCGCCGGGAAACCGTCGGGCGCCTTGTTTTTTGTCCTGACGGGCATGCTTCGTTTTGGCACACGGCATGCTTGGTATAGGACGCGACGGGGCGCGTTAGCCCCGCCAATCCAACATCCGCTAGGAGTTTTCCCACCATGAAGAACCTCATCAGCGCGCTTGTCCTTGCGACGTCCTTCGCCGCCTTCGCCCAGGATGCAAAGCCGGCCACGCCGGCGCCATCTTCGACGGAGACCAAGTCGACGGCGTCCACCAAGACCAAGGGCGGCACCACCACCACCAAGAAGAGCAAGACCTCCAAGACCACGAAGCCCGCAGCCGCCCCGGCAGCCGACAAGCCGGCCGACGCCGCCCCGGCGAAGTAAGTCCGAAGTCATCTCGTCGTTTCGCAAGGGACGCTTAGGAAGGGCCCAACCGCCCTCCCTAGGCGTCCTTCGCGTTGGAGCCCGTCAGGGCGACGGGCGTTGTGCCGCCGCGGCCTCGGGCGGCGAGCGGGTGAGCACCTCGAGGACGGCCAAGGGGCGCGCCAGAAACTCACGCCACACGGCCAGCGACGTCCAGTGAGGCCGGCCCCCGGCGGCCACGCCCTGGGCGCGGATGCCGGCGTGGGCGGCGAGGAAGAGGGCCCGCGGCAGGTGGAAGCGCTGGGTGACGAGGAGGGCGTCGGTGACGCCGAAGAGGCTGCGGGCGCGCCAGCAGCTGTCGAAGGTGGACGTCCCCTCGACGTCCCCCACCAGCGCCGCCTCCGGCACGCCAGCGGCGACCAGGTAGTGCCGCATGGCGCGGATTTCATCGTGGTGCGCGCCGGCATTCCCGGTGAGCAACAGGCGCTTCACCTTGCCGGCGCGGTAGAGGGCGAGCGCCGTCTCCAGCCGCTCGGCCAGCAGCGGCGAGGGCTCGCCCCCCGGCGCCAGCCCGGCCCCGAAGACCATTCCCACCGGGGCAGCGGTGGCGCTGGCCAGGGTGGCAATCTCCGGCGCGTAGACGAGGTCGATGAGGATGCTGGGCAAGAGGAAGAGGCCCACCACCGCGAGAAGGGCGAACAGGCTCAGTCGGCGGAAGGAGAGACGGGCCATGTCCTAGCGGGAGGTGCGGCGGGGGCGACCCACCTCTTACGCGCCAGCAGTCTGGCCGATGTCACCGACGTTGATTTTTCGCCCGGGCTGCGACATAGGGTGCGCCGCCCTGGCGGGCCATGCCGTCCGGGGCCTCCCCTCATTCAAAAAGATGGCCAGCCTCCGCGACATCCGTAAGCGCGTCCGCTCCTTCAAGAGCACGCAGCAGATTACCAAGGCCATGAAGATGGTCTCGGCGGCCAAGCTGCGCCGGGCGCAGGAGGCGCTGATGGCCACCCGGCCCTACTCCACGGCGCTGGAGCAGGTGCTGCGGGACGTCAGCATCCGCCACGGCGAGGTGACGCACCCCTTGCTCGTTCCGCGGGCCTCGCCCAAGCGCGTCGAGGTGCTGGTGGTGACGTCGGACCGGGGCCTGGCCGGCGCCTTCAACTCCAACATCCTCCGCCGCGTCTCGCGCTTTCTCTACGAGAAGGGAAAGTCTTACGAGTCCATCCAGCTCTCGACGGTGGGCCGGAAGGGCTTCGAGTTTTTTCGCCGCCGCGAGGTGAAAATCCGCAAGGACTACCAGGGGCTCCTCGGCAAGGCCAACTACGCCGCCGCGGTGAATGTCGCCCGGGAGCTGGCCGAGGAGTTTCTCAGCGGCCGGGTGGACGAGGTGTACATCAGCTACAACACCTTCATCTCCGCCATCGGCCAGCGGGTGGAGTTTGTCCGCGTCCTGCCTCTGGAGGAGCTCTTCCTCGGCGAGGCCCCGCATCCGGCCGAGACGGCCAAGGGCGTGGTGGGGGACTTCGAGTACGAGCCCTCGGCGGAGGAGGTGCTGGAGCAGCTCTTGCCCCACGTCTGGGCGCTGCGCATCTGGCGGGGGCTCCTCGAATCCATCGCCTCGGAGCACGCGGCGCGCATGGCGGCCATGGACAGCGCCACCAACAACGCCGACGACGCCATCGACCGACTCTCGCTTCTCTACAACCGCACCCGGCAGGCGGCAATCACCAAGGAGCTGGTGGAGATTGTCTCCGGCGCCGAGGCGCTGAAGTGAACCCTAAGGAAAGTGCCCGAAGCTTATGAGCCCGACTGCACCCTCGGACGGCAAAGTCACCCAAGTCCTCGGACCGGTGGTGGACGTCGAGTTTCCCCCGGGGGCCATCCCCGAGATGTACACCGCCTTGAGAGTGAGCAACTCGAGCATCAGCGACCAGCCGGACAACCTGGTGCTGGAGGTGGCGCAGGACCTGGGCGAGAACACGGTGCGCACCATCGCCATGGACAGCACCGACGGGCTGGCGCGCAACCAGGTGGTGAAGAATACCGGCGCCCCCATCAGCGTGCCGGTGGGCAAGGCCACCCTCGGCCGCATCCTCAACGTGGTGGGAGAGCCGGTGGATGGCTTGGGCCCGGTGAAGGCCGACCAGCACTGGCCCATCCACCGCGCGCCGCCCTCCTTCACCGACCAGGACGTGAAGGTGCAGCAGTTCGAGACCGGCATCAAGGTCATCGACTTGCTCTGCCCCTTCACCCGCGGCGGCAAGGTGGGCCTCTTCGGCGGCGCCGGCGTGGGCAAGACGGTGCTTCTCACCGAGTTCATCCGCAACGCGGCCATCGAGAAGGGCGGCTTCAGCGTCTTTGCCGGGGTTGGCGAGCGGACGCGCGAGGGCAATGACCTCTACCGGGAGTTCCAGGAGGGGAAGGTCATCCGCCTCGATGACTTGCAGAAGAGCCAGGCGGTGCTCGTCTATGGGCAGATGAACGAGCCGCCCGGGGCCCGCGCCCGCGTCGGGCTCTCGGCGCTGACGATGGCCGAGTACTTCCGGGACGTCGAGGGCAAGGACGTGCTCCTCTTCGTGGACAACATCTTCCGCTTCACCCAGGCCGGCTCCGAGGTCTCGGCGCTCCTCGGCCGCATCCCCTCGGCGGTGGGCTACCAGCCGACGCTGGCCACCGAGATGGGGGCGCTGCAGGAGCGCATCACCAGCACCAGCAAGGGCTCCGTCACCTCGGTGCAGGCCATCTACGTCCCCGCCGACGACCTCACCGACCCGGCCCCGGCCACCACCTTCGCCCACCTCGACGCGACCATCGTCCTCAGCCGGCCCATCTCGGAGCTCGGCATCTACCCCGCCGTGGACCCGCTCGACTCCACGAGCCGGATTCTCGACCCGGCGGTGGTGGGCGCCGAGCACTACGCGGTGGCGCGGAAGGTCCAGAACATCCTCCAGCGCTACCGGCAGCTGCAGGACATCATCGCCATCCTCGGCATGGACGAGCTCTCCGAGGACGACAAGCTGGTGGTGGCAAGGGCGCGCAAAATCCAGCGCTTCCTCTCCCAGCCCTTCTTCACCGCCGAGGTCTTCACCGGCAAGGCCGGCCGCTACGTGAAGCTGGCCGACACCGTCAAAGGCTTCCGCGAGATTGCCGACGGGAAGTGCGACGAGATTCCGGAGAGTGCCTTCTTCTACGTCGGCACCATCGAGGAAGCCGTCGAGAACGCCAGCAAGGCAAGCTGACGGAAGGCTTCGCGAGGGGCCTTGGGGAGGTCGAGAGCCTTTGGACATTCGCCCGGTGGCCCCGCTCCTTCTCCTGCCGCTTCTGGCCCTGGCCGCGCCACGGGAGGGCACGGCCCACGCCTCCTCCAACGGGGTGTGGAGCATCCAGCTCTTCGAGAGTGGCCCGGAGCAGTGCCGGCTCGAGGCCACCAGGGATGCGGACCCGGCCTGGAGCCTGGAGCGCTGCGTGGGGACGGTGGAGGACCTCTTCTTCATCAGCAACGACGGCGAGCGCTTCTGGGTGCTGAGCGTCCTTCCGAGGACGCCCACCCCGCCGAAGCCCAAGCCGAAGGCGGGGAAGCCCCAGCCCCTGCCCCCGGGCGAGCCCTTCCTCTCCGCGGTGGTGGCGACGCTGTACGACAAGCAGGGCAAGGTGCTTTCGGAGAAGACGCTGCGAGACTTCCTCATCCGTCGCTTCGACAAGCTGCGGGACTTGGGAGCGCACTTCTGCTGGCTGGAAGGGGAGCTGGGCGTCCCCGGCCGTCGTCCCCGCACCACCGAGTCCAACCAGGTGGAATTCGAAACCGTCGACCCGCGGACGTTCCGGCTCGACTTCTAGGGGCCCCAAGGGCAAGAGGCAGCGCATGAGTCTCAACGTGGAAATCGTCACCCCGGAGCGCCGCGTGGCGAGCCTCACCGCCGACGAGGTGGTGGCGCCGGCGGCCAACGGCCTCTACGGCGTGCTGCCTGGGCACAGCGCCTTCCTCTCCGTCCTGTCCGCCGGGCCCCTCACCGTGCGCAGCGGCGGCCAAACCGACGGCTGGTTTGTGGCCGGGGGCTTCTTCGAAGTCTCCGAGGACACGGTGCGCGTGCTGGCGGACCACGCCGAGCCCCTGGCCTCCCTCGACGTGGAGGGGGCAAGTGCGAGGCTGCGCGAGGCGGAGCAGCGCCTGGCCGCGCTGCCTGCAGGGGACGCGGGGCTTACGCTCGCCGCCGAGGCGGTGGAGCGCGAGCGCGCCCGGCTGTACACGGCGCAAACCCGGCGCTGACGCTGGCCGAGAGTCGGCGCCCTCGAAGGCATCAGCCAGCGTCGCCGGGCGCCACCGGGTGCACCGTTGCAGGAGGCTGCGCGTCCTCCACCGTCAGGAGGGCCTGGGCCGCTGCGCGGGGCGCGTCCAGGGCCGCGTCCAGTTTGGCCAGGAGGGACGCCTCGGCCGCCTCGAGGCCCAGCCGGAAGCGGCGGACGCCGCCGCGGCGCACGCGGGCCGTGACGCCGGCAAGCGACAGGCTGGCCAGGGCAGCGCCCGCTGCCGTGAGGAGGAGGCCCAGGGCCAGGGCATTCACGTAGAAGCGCACCTCGAGGAGGGGGCCGAAGAGGTAGGCGCGCACGGTGCGGAAGCCGACGTCCACAAAGAGAAGGAGAAGCGGCAGCTGCAGGAGGGGTAAGAGAAGCACCCGGGCCCACCGCCACCAGCCGGCCACCGCCTCCTCCACGGCGGTGCCCTCGAGGTCCCGCCAGGCGTCGGCGCGCAGCTGCAGAAGCCTCACGGCGAAGTCCTCCGGCGTCGGCAGCGAGAGACGTGCTGGCGCGACGCCCAGGGCCTCGGCCCTGGCCCGTGCCGGGGCGAGGGCGGCCCGGGCCTGGCCCTCCAAAAGCGGCTCCGCGAGGGCCATGCGGGCGCGGGTGGCGCGTCCGCGGGTGTGGGCAGCGACCTCGTCCAGCACCGCACCGCCGCCGGCGAGAAGCAGCCCAGCCGGGAGGCTGGCCCGGGCGAGGAGGGCGCCCCCGAGGAGGCCCGTGCCGCCAAAGGCGGACAGCCGCAGCGCCCAGGCGGCCGGCCCAGAGAGTCGCGTCGCGGCAGCGCGGCGCACGAGGAGGGACAGCTGGGCCGAGGCCAGACGGAGTCGGGCCTCGAAGCCTTGAAGGAGTGCGGTGCGAATGGCACCAAGGCCCTCGAGGAGGGCCGTGCGCACGGCCTCCTCCAGCGCCCGGGTGGCCAGAAGGCCGGCCAGGAGGCGCGCGCGGAGCTCCGCCGTCACGGCTTCTAAATTCTTTCCGCGCACCGTGCTGGCCACCGCCTCGTCGGCGAAGGGGCGGAGGGCAGCGACGAGGGCCGTCCAGTCCGGGGTGAATTGGCCCAGACGGGCCTGTTTCGCGCTCACCACGAAGACGGGAGGCGCCTCGCGCACGCCGAGGGCCTCCACCGCCAGCCGTCGGGCCTGGGCCGACAGCGTGGCCCTGGCCTCCTCGCCGAGCTCGTCGGCGTGGTTGAGGACGAGGAGGAGGGCGCGCCTCCTGGCGAAGGGGCGCAGGGCCTCGGTGGGGCGGGCCTCGGCCACCGAGGCCCGGTGCAGCACCACCACCGCCACGTCCACCTCGGCCAGCACGGCCAGGGCCGCCTCGGCGTGGCCGCGGGCGACGCTGTTCAAGTCCGGCGTGTCCACCAGCACCTGTCCCGCCCAGGGCCCCTCGGCCGCGTAGCGGACGACGCGGCCCACGAGGCCCTGCAGCCGGCCAAGGGCCGCGCCCAGGGGCGCATAGGCCACCGCCTCGGTACTCGTCGGCCTGTCCGCCCCCTCGTCCGCCAGCGAGGCGCCGGCCAGCGCGTTGAGGAGGGTGGACTTGCCCGCGCCGGTGCTGCCGAGGAGGGCCACGCGCAACGGCTGGCCGGTTTCTGTGCCCATGCGTTGCGCGTCCCTGGCCAGCTGCCTCAGCGCGTCGGCCTCGGCGGCCAGCGCCGGAAGCCCGAGGGCCGTCTCGAGGAGGCGCACCACGTCGGGCGCACTCACGCTGTCGCCTCGGCGGAAATGGCGTCCGCGGCGCGCCCCAGCCGTCGTCCCATGTCCGAAGCTTCGGCCACCTGCGCGTCGAGGTGGGAGAGGAGGGGACGGAAGAAGCGCGCCTCCAGGGCCTGGGCCAGCGTCCGCCCGTGGCCGGCGGCCCAGGCCAGGGAGACGTTTTTTCGAATGCCCGTCCCCAGCGCGTCGACGAAGCGCTCCATGAGGGGCGTGGAGAGAAGCGTCCCGGCCCACACCGCGGCGTCCTGTCCGAAGCCGCCAGAGGCCACCGTCACCACCGCCGCGGCACCGGCCGGGACGGAGTAGACGAGGGTGGCCAGCGTCTGCAGCGCGCCCTCGGCCAGCCCGCCGGGGAGCTCCTGGCGGACGAGCTCCCGGCAGAAGGCGTGCAGCGCGTCGCGGTCCGCCGGCGTGTCCGCCTCCACCAGGGGCCCCGGGGCGCGCAGCGCCCGCAGCGTCTCCTCGCCGAGGGCCGTCTCCAGAAGCCGCCGCCCGGCGGCGTCCGCCGTCCAGGCCGACACCTCGGGCGCCAGGGACTCGAGGGTGCGGAGAAGCCCGTCGCGCAGGGCGCGGTCCGCCTCCGCGGCCGCGTCCAGGCTGGCCGTGCCCTCGCCGGTGAAGGAGCGCCGCAGCCGCCGGCCCAGGGCGGTGACGGCCATCGCCAGCCCGCGGAAGGGCGTCCGGACGAAGCGGTGCAGGCGGCTTCTCGCATCGAGCTCCTCGCGGAAGGCTTCCACGAGGATGTCCGCCGGCACGGCGTGCAGCGCGGCCTGGGCCCCGGCGGTGAAGAGCGCGTCGCGCACGCGCGCCCGGAGGCGTGCCGGCTCCGCCGCCCCCCGCATCACCGCGGCCTGCAGGCGCTGCAGCTCGTCCTTGGCCTCCAGGAGGGCGGCGGCGCGGGCGCGCCGGCGCAGCGTCTCGCCGAGGGCCCTGTCCGAGAGGAGGGCCAGAAGCGGCGGGGCCTCGTCGAGGGGCAGGGGACGAAGCGGGGCGGTGCCGGCCTCCACCTCGGCGTCGTGCGGGCTGAAGTAGCGCGCCAGGGGCGCCTGGCCGACGTCGCCTTCCAGCTTGTGGAGGTGGGCCCTGGCCTGGGCCCTGTCCGTCGCCTCGTTGTAGAGGACAAGCCAGGGCCTTCCGTGCGCCACGGCGTCGCGGATGAAGTCCACCAGCGCGGCGTTCTGGTAGGTGTGGCGGGAGACGACGAAGAGGAGGACGTCGACGGTGACGAGGAGGGCCTCGGTGCGCTCGCGGTTACTGGCCACCACGCTGTCCACGTCCGGCGTGTCGAGGAGGACGAGGCCCACGGGCAGCGTCTCGGGCTCGGCGAGGTACAGGCGTCCCGAGGGCCCGGGGACGTCGACGGGCGGACGCTGCCCGCGCGGCACGCCGACGACGCTGTAGCGGCGCAAGAGGGCCAGAAGTCCTGCCCCGGAGGCCGTCTCCGGGTGGGCCACGGCCAGACATTGCTTGGTGAGGCCGCCCTCGGGGTGGGCCGGCGAGAGGGCCTCCCCGGCCAGGGCGTTGAAGAGGGTGGATTTTCCGACGTTGTTGGGGCCGGCGATGGCGGCCAAAAGCAGCGGCGCCGCGGCCGCCAGCCTCGGGAGGAGGTCCCGGCGGATGCGCTCCGTCAGTCGTCGGGCCAGCGCGGCGTCGTCGGTGTCAAGCGCCGGCAGAAGGGCGTCCAGCGCCGCCGCGGCGTCGGTGAGCACCGCCTCGAGGGGCGCTTGGCTGGCCAGGTCCACAGGGGGAACTTCCATACCCTTCTCGCCATGCAGCTGTCGCGGCGCGCACCTTCCTTGGAGGCTTGCGCTTTGGAGAAGGGGACAAGCGGTTAGACTCGGTGGCGGACATGGAAGACGTCGCCGCAGTCGTGCTCTTCCCGGAGGCGTCCGTCGCGCGCGAACGGATTTCCCGGGCGCTCGCTGAGGGCGGGCTCGAGCTCCGTCCGGGCCTCTCCCTGGAGGGCGCCGCCGCCGCACTGGTGGACCTCTCCGCGGAGGGCGGCGCGGAGATGCTGCGACGGCTGCGCCAGGGCGCGGGCGGTGACGCGCTTCCAGTGGTGGCCCTTCTGCCCACCGGCCCTTCCGCGGGCCGGGTGGGGGCACTCCCGGCGGATGCGCACCTCTCGCTGGAGCGCGTGGAGGCGGAGCTCGTGCTGCGCGTGGCCGAGGCCCGCGCGCGCCGCGCCGCGGAACGGCGCTCGGCGGAGGGCCAGCGCAACCTGGCCTTCCTGCTCGAGCTCACCGCGCGCTACGCGGAGACGGCCGACGTCGATGCCCTCCTGCACGACGTCACCCGCGAGCTGGCCGAGGCGCTGGACATCGTCCGGGCCTCCCTCATCGTCGTCGACGGGGACAGCGGGGTGGTGCTGGCGGCCAGCGATGACCCGGAGCTGAAAAACCGGCGCATCGAGCTGTCGCTGTACCCGGAAGTCCGGGAGGTGCTGCGCACCGGGGCCCCGGTGACGGTGGTGGACGCGCCCAACCACCCCCTCCTGGAGGGCGTCCACCCCCAAGTCAGCGCGGCGGGCGTCCGTGCCATCGCCGCCCTGCCGCTAGTGGTGCAGGGGGCCGCCACCGGCGTCTTTCTGGTGCGGGGCTCGGAGTCGCGGCCACCCTTCAGCGCGGAGGAGGTGGAGTTTCTGGCCACCGTGGCCCACGCCACCGCCGTCGCCCTGCGCAACGCGAAGCTGGTGCAGACGGTGCGCGGGCAGACGGAGCTGGAGAAGGCGGCCCGCATCGCCGCCGAGCACCAGGCAGCCACCCTGCAGCGGTTTGCCGTGTACTTCGCCCACGTCTCGGACGGCATCGCCGTCCTCGACTCGGCGGGCAAGGTGCTCCTCCTCAACCCGGCCGGGGCGGCGCTCCTTGACGTCGACGCCGCGACGGCACCGGGGGCGCCGCTGCAGACGCTGACGCGCGGCGCGGTGGAGTCGGCGCTGCGCGAGCTTCTGGAGGCGGTGGCCCATGGCCAGTCGCGCCCTCCCCTGGACTTGAGCGTCCACACCGCCGCCGGGCGCACCATGACGCTGTCCTTCAGCGCGGCGGCGCTCGAGGAGGGCGACGCGAGGAGCATCCTCAGCTTCCGGGACGTGACGGCGCCGAGGCGCATCGCGGACGAGCTCCGGCACACCAAGGAGTTTCTGGAGAAGCTCATCGACTCCTCGGTGGACGCCATCATCGCCGTCGACGTCACCGGCCGCTGCATCCTCTTCAACTCCGGGGCCGAGGCCCTCACCGGGTACTCCGCGGTCGAGGCCCGCGCCACCCTGGAGATTCGCAAGCTGTACCCGGAGGGCGTGGCGGAGCAGCTCATCCAGAAGCTGCGCTCCGACGAATTCGGGGGCCGGGGCCGGCTGTCCGCCACCAGGGTGGAAGTCGTCACCCGCAGCGGCGAGCGCGTCCCGGTCAACATGACGGCCTCCATCCTCTACGAGGGAGACCGCGAGGTGGCCTTCGTGGGCATCGTCACCGACTTGCGCGACCGGGTGCAGCTCGAGCGCAAGCTGTCCGATGCCGAGGTGCGCCTCGAGGAGTCCAAGCGGAATGCGGTGCTGATGGCGCTGGCCGGCACCACCGCGCACGAGCTCAACCAGCCGCTCACCTCGGTGCTGGGGTTTGCCGAGCTTCTCAAGCGCAAGCTGAAGACGGACGACGAGTCCTACAAGCGGGTGGACACCATCTTCCGCGAGGCGGAGCGGATGAAGGAGATTGTCAAAAAAATCGGGAAAATCACGCGCTTCGAGCTGAAGAGTTACGTCGGCGAGTCGCAGATTCTGGACCTGGAGCGCACCTCCGACGAGACGGAGGAGTCGACGGACAAGCCCCGCGCCAGTAAGGCCCAGGAAGAGGACACGGGCACGAAGGTGGAGGCGGCGCCTGCGGACGAGGACGGGGCCGAGGGCTCGAAGAAGAAGGCCTCCTAAGCTTCGGGCCTCTTCAGTCGAGCTCGCGCAGGGCCTGGTTGACCTCGTCCTTGGTGAAGACGCCCTTCTTCACCAAGAGCCGCACCAGTGCCCAGAAGCGGCGGCGCCAGAGCTCGTCGGCCAGCCCGTCGTCGAGGAAGTCGGCCGGGTACTCCGAGCGCGACACCTTGTTGCCTTGCACGGAGAGGGCGGCCACCGGTGGAATCCGCGGTGGCGCGGGCGGCGCCTCCATCTCCTCGCCCTCGATGACCTCGACCTCCTCGGCGGCCTCCTCGGGGAGGTTCACCTGGTGGTAGTGCCGGAGGATGGCCGAGTGCACGGCGGCCTGCGGCGCCAGGCGCGCCGAGACGGGAAGGCCGCTCGTGAATTCCACCTCTTCCACCGCGGAGAGGTTGAGCGGGTCGACCATCGCCACCAGGAGCTGCTTTCGCCCCTTCAGCGTCTCGATGGCGTAGGGGAAGAGGCCATAGGCCTCGCACACCGGCGCCTGAAGAAGCTGCACGGCATTCCAGTCGACAAAGGCGCGGGTCAGGTCCACCGCGGCGAGCCCGAGGCTCTCGGAGAGGGCCTGCACCAGCGCCTCCTCGGTGAGGTGGCCCTTCTGCACCAGCGCGCCGCCCAGCCTTTGCTTTGTCCGGCGGGCGTAGGCCAGCGCCTCCTCGAGCTGCGCCTTGGTGATGGCGCCACGCGCGAGCAGCACTTCCCCGAGTCTTCTCCGGACCATGGCTCCAGGCCTGTTTACTGGCAGCGGAATGATGGTTCCAATTGTATAGGGATTCCGCGCACTTCCCTACCCCTTAGCTTGACACATCCCGGCCCCCATCCTTGAATGGTGCCGCACAGGGTACTCATCCCATCCGTCGATGGCGTGGTGCGCTCCGGGCCAGCGAAGGTCCGAGCGCAGTCGCTACGCCAGCCCCGGATGGATTCACGACTGGTTGGAGGAGTGGGATGACTTCGGGGTTGCTCACCAAATTGATGTTGCTCGCGGCCGACGACGCTGGCTCGGGCTCGGGTTTCTCCTTCAACGAGTTGGCCCAGCGCTTTCGCGCCGGCAAGGGTGGCATGTACCCCATCGCGCTGTGCGCGGTGGTGGCCCTGGCCATCATCGTCGAGCGGATTGTCGTCCTCTACTTCTCCGCGTCCATCAGCAAGGACGGCTTCCTGCGCGGCTTGAAGAAGTACATTTACAATGGCGATTTGGACAAGGCGATCAACTACGTCGCCGGCCAAAAGAACACGCCCCTCACCAACGTCGTGAAGTCCGGGCTGATGAACGTGCCCAAGGGCGAGGAGGAGGTGCAGGCGGCGCTGGACGAGGCCGCGCTGCGCGAGACGCCGAAGCTCGAAGCGCGCACCGGGTACCTGGCGATGATTGGGAACGCGGCGATGCTGGCCGGGCTGCTCGGTACGGTGAACGGACTCATCACCTGTTTCCAGGCCGTGGCCCACGTCAACCCGGCGGACAAGGCCACCATCCTCTCGCAGGGCATCTCCGAGGCGATGAACTGCACCTTCTTCGGCCTCCTGGTCGCCATTCCGGCCCTGGTGATGTTCTCCATCCTCAACGGGCGCACCCAGTCCCTCATCAACGACATCAACGAGACATCGGTGTCGGTGCTCAATCTGGTGGTGAACAACAAGGAGAAGTTCAAGAACGCCACCGTCTCCGCCGGTCGGACCGACGAGGACTGACACCCTAAACCCCAGGTGCTCTTGAAGACGGGGAGGCCCCTTTCGGGCCTCCTCCCTCCCCTGGAAACCTTAGTAACCGACGCTTTAGGAAGAAGAAGGAGCAGCGATGGCCGGAGGAATGGACCTCGGCACCGGGGGCGGGCACGGGAAGAAGAAGGCCCTCGACGCCACCATCAACCTGGTGCCCTTCATCGACCTGATGGCCGTGACCATCAGCTTCCTCATCATGACCGCCGTCTGGACGCAGATTGGGCGTCTTCAAGTCAGCAGCACGGGCGGCGACAGCGACCCGAGCCAGGACAAGGACGACAAGCTGCCGCAAATCACCCTGCTTCTGGCGGAGAAGGAAATCAAAATCTCCGTCGGCTCGGCGCAGCTCGGCGACGCCATCACCAACGCCCGGGACGACAAGGGCCAGCTGCAGCTGGTGAAGGTGGCCGACCTCCTGAAGAAAATCCGCGAGCAGATACCGGACCAGACGGCCATCACCGTGCAGACCGAGGACGACGTCCGCTACGAGGACCTGGTGCGCGTCATCGACGAGTGCATCGGGGATGGATTGACGGCGGTCTCCGTCTCACCGGTGGCGGCGTGAGGGTCGACTAAGCGCCATGTCCATCAAGGTCCCCGGCAAGCGGTACGGCGTGCGGCTGAGCAAGTCGCACTTCTTCTCCGGTCACCACTCGACCGGCAAGAAGTCGACGTCGGCCGACCTGCTCATCACGCCGTTGGTCGACATGTTCGTCATCATCGTGCTCTTCCTCATCGCCAACTTCTCGGCGACGGGCGAGATTTTGAACATGACGAAGGACGTCCAGCTGCCGACGGCCAGCCACGTCAAGGAGCTCGATTTGGCTCCGGTGGTGGTCATCTCCGCCACCGACGTCATCATGAATGGGGTGGCCGTGGCCCGGGTGGCGGACCTCGCCCACGAGGACTACCTCAGCATCCCGGCGCTCGAGGAGCGGCTGCGGGAGTCGAAGAAGCAGACCGAGGAGCTGCACAGCGCCGCCGCCGACGGGCAGGCCTTCACCGGCGACGTGAACATCCAGGGGCACAAGGAAATCCCCTTCAAGGTGCTGAAGCGGGTGATGTTCAGCTGCCAGAATGCTGGCTTCGGGAACATCAACTTCGCCGTCCTCGACGCCGGAGCCAAGGCGTCCGAGGGTGCCAAGACGGCCGAGCGCTGAGGCAGGCCTCAGCCTGCCGGGCCGCCGTCTAAACTTCGAGGCGCACCGGCCAGGTGTGTCTGCGCTCCAGCTGCACGGCCCGGTGGTAGGCCGTCGCGGCCGAGATGAAGTGCAGCGCCCAGCCGAGGAGCCCGGCCGAGGCCAGCCACAGCCAGGGCGTCACCACCAGCCAGAAGAGGCCCCGCAGGTACTCGCGGTTGTACAGCTGGCCCAAGCCAGGGACGAGAAACGAGAGAAGGGCGGCGACGGGTGGGCGGCTCATGGCGGGAAGCCTCCCTTTGGAGCTTCCTCAGCCCTTTTCTACGGCCGGCGCCGGCGGTGATTGCGCATGCGGGTAGCGGCCGACGAGCCAGGTGCGCACCTTCGCACCTCCGAATGCGGCCAGCGCGGCGATGACGAAGAAGCGCAGCGAGCGCCCGATGGCCGCCGCCAGGAGCACGCTTGGCAAGGGGACGCCCACCAGGCCGCTGCCGATGGTCACGATTTTGAAGAGCGGCGTGACGATGAAGAGGAGCACCAGCGTCCAGAGGTTTCCCGCGAGCAGCTCGGCCACGCTGCCATGCAGGCCGAAGCTGTCGATGCGCATCGAGACGTCGATGGTGAAGAAGTGCAGCACGCCGGCGCGGATGGCCATCCCGATGCCCCACCCCAGGACGCACCCGGCCACCGAGGCCAGGGTGCCCACCAGCACCAGGCGCCACCAGCGTCTGGGCTCGGCAATCACCATCGGGACGAGGAGGGCGAAGGGCGTCACCGGGAAGAAGGACGAGTCGACGAAGGACACCACCGCCAGCGCGACGATGGCGGCGGGTGTGCCGGCGTAGCTCTCCACGCGCAGGTAGAGACGTGTGATGAGGCCGGACTTGGCGACGGGAAGGGTGGAATCCATGGTTGGGCGGCGCGGGACACTAGCAGTGCTGTGCGCGGGCGTGAGTGATGGAAAACGGTTAGATTATGGGTGGGCAATGACCGCGCTGGAGCGACTGGAGCGCGCCAAGAACGCGCTCAAGGTGTTTCCTCTTCCCTCGGTGGTGCTGTTTCCGCACACCGTGCTGCCCTTGCACATTTTCGAGTCCCGCTACCGCGACCTGGTGCGTGACGCGCTGGCCTCGGACAAGGTGATGGCGCTGGCCCAGCTCGAGCCCGAGGACGAGGGCGCCTCCACCGGCCAGCCCCGCATGCGGCCCATGGTGTGCGCCGGTGTCATCGCCTGGCACGAGGAGCTGGAAGGGGGCCGCTACAACATCATCGTCCAGGGCACGACGCGGGCCCGCATCATCGAGGAGCTCCCTCCCCGCGCCCTCTACCGGGAGATTCACGTCTCCCTTCTGCCCGACGAGGAGCGCAGCGTCCCCGAGGACGAGCAGCTGCGGCAGGCCGTCTTCGAGCTGGCGGCGCGCCTCCCGCCGCTGGTAGCGCAAGGGCTGCTCCAGGCCGCGGCGCGCAGCGCCGGGGGAGCGCTGGCCGACGTGGTGGCCAGCAGCGTGGTGGCCGACGTGGAGCGCCGGCAGGAGCTCCTGTGCGAGCTGGAGGTCCCCCCGCGGCTGCGCGCCGTGCTGGCTGAGGTGAGCGAGGTGCTCGCCCGGCTGCAGCCGGCAAGACCCGACGGCCCGGTGAATTAGGAGCGCCCCCGGTCCCATGCGCCTCATTCGCGTCGGCCTGGCCAGTGTCGACACCACCGTCGGTGCGGTGGAGTCCAACGTCGAGCGCGCGCTCGCGCTGGCCCGGGCCATGGCCAAGGACTCGGTGACGGTGGCCGCCTACCCGGAGCAGCTTCTCGGGGGCTACCCGCCCGAGGACTTGGTGCAGTGGGACGGCTTTCTCGAGCGGCAGTGGGAGGCCCTCGCGCACTTCGCCCGCGCCACGAAGGAGCAGCCCTTGGTGCACGTCCTGGGCGTCGCCGTCGCCCAGGAGGGCATTCGCTACAACTGCGCGGCGGTGGTGGCCGGGGGCCGCGTCCTCGGCCTCGTGCCCAAGGAGAAGCTGCCCACCTACAGCGTCTTCTACGAGGGCCGCACCTTCGACCGCGGGCGCGCCGGCCTCCTGCTTCTGCACCAGGGGGTGCCACTCGGAGACCTGCTCTTCGCCTTCGACTTCGGCCTCCTCGGCGTCGAGGTGTGCGAGGACGTGTGGAGCGCGGATGGGCCCATGCGGCGGCGCACCTACGCCGGGGCGGAGCTGGTGGTGAATGTCTCGGCCTCGCCCTTCCGGGTGGGGACGCAGGCCACGCGCCGGGAGCTGCTCGCCACCCGCGCCGCGGACCACCAGTGCACGCTGGCCTACGTGAACCTCGTGGGCGCCAACGACGGCCTCATCTTCGACGGCGGCGGCTTCATCTTCCAGAATGGCCGGCAGCTGCTCGACGCCCCCCGCTACCGCGAGGGCTTCGCCGCGGTGACGGTGGACCTGGACCGGACGCGCCGCCTGCGCTCGGAAAACACCACCTGGCGCGAGGACCGAGCTGCCTTCCTGGCCAGGAAGGACGCCGAGGGGTGTCGCACCGTGTCCATCGAGGGCTTCGCCACGCGGCGGGCCTCGCTGCGCTACCCCGTCCCGGCGCAGGGAAGCTTCTTCCTCCCGCCGAAGGAGACGCCCAAGAGCCCGCGGGCGCTCTACTGCGAGGAGCTCCTGGACGCCCTGGCGCTGGGGGTGGGCGGCTACTTCGAGAAAAATGCGGTCTTCCGCTGCCTGGGTGTCTCCCTCTCCGGTGGCCGCGACTCGCTCCTCACCCTCCTCGTGGCGCACCGCTACGCCAAGCGGGTGCGTCCGGAGAACCCGGGCAGCCTCCTCAAGGCCTTCTACATGCCCTCCCGCTACTCCTCGCCCGAGACGGAGGCCGCGGCCCGGACGGTGTGCGAGGAGCTCCTGGTCCCCTTCGAGACGGTGAGCATCGATGAGGCCTTCGAGGCGGAGCGCCTGGCGGTGCAGAAGATGCTCGGGCCGGAGCCCCTCACCGCGCTGACGGAGCAAAACATCCAGGCCCGGCTGCGCGGGCAACGGATGTGGAACTGGAGCAACTCCGCGGGCGCGCTGTTTCTGCAGACGGGAAACATGAGTGAGCGGGCGGTGGGCTACACCACCGTGGGCGGGGACTTGGAAGGCGGCCTGGCCGTCATCGCCAACGTGCCGAAGACGGTGGTGGCCGTCCTCCTCGACTACCTGCAGGAGACGCTGCAGCTCGACGGCATCCGGCAGGTGCTGGCGCGGCCGGCGGGGCCGGAGCTGGCGAAAAACCAGCTGGGCGAGGTGGAGCTCATGCCCTTCCCCGTCCTCGATGCCTGCTTCCACCTCTTCGCCGAGGAGAAGATGGCGCCCACCGAGGTGGAGGAGGTGCTGCGCGGCATGTTCCCCGAGCTGCCCGCGGCCACGGTGCATGCGCACGTGGAGAAATTCGTCCGCCTCTTCCTGGGCAGCATCTACAAGTGGGTGCAGGCCCCCCTCTCGCTGCACCTGGGAAACCTGGACCTCGACCGGGAGCGCGCCCTGCAGCTGCCGGTGGTGAACCGGCCGGAGTGGGCCTGGCCGAAGAAGGAGGCCCGGACGCCTAGCCCCAAGCCGCGCGCGCCCGCGAAGCCCAAGCCGAAGGCTAAGGGCCGACGGTGACGGTGACGGTGCCCGTCACCTGTCCCAGGGAGTTGGTGGCCGTCAGGGTGTACGTCGTCGTCGCGGCCAGCGTCTCACTGGCCGAGGTGTAACTCGTGACGTCGGCGTCGCCGGGCTGGAGGAGGAGCTCGTCCTGGTTCACCACCGTCCAGGAGAGGAGGCTCGTCCCGCCGCTTGGCCCGAGCGCGGCCGGGTTGGCGGTGAAGGAGGTGATGGTGGGAAGCGGCGGAAGGTTGTCGTCGAGGAGGCTGACCTGGCCGCAGCCGGCCAGCACCGGAAGAAGGAAGAGGAGGCGTCGACGCATGGAGGCAATGGGGGGGGGCGTCTCGCAAGGAGGCCCGCCCTTCAAGAGGAGCCTCCTAGCACGGCCCCGGCCAACAGACGGATGGCCGGCTGCTTGTCCTTCGCCAAGGGGGGAGTGGGGCCCTTCAGGACGTCCGCTTGGCGGAGGCGCGAGCGAAGCCCTCGTAGTGGGCGAGCGCCGCCTCCCCCAGCTTCTGGATGTCGCGGTTGTTGAGGAAGCTCGTCACGGGCGCCGCCACCAGGGGGAAGGCCCGTCCGAGACTGGCCAGGCCGCCGCGCTCGAAGAGCAGCTGCGCCACCTTGCCCACCACCTTGGGGCTGGCCCGTCCGAGGGCGCCGACGCCGTTGGCCCGGCCGAGGACGTCCAGCAACTCCTCGCGGGAGCGCGCAAATTCCAGGCGGACGTCGTAGGCGCTGGCGATGTCGACGAGAAGCTGCACCTCGAGGACGGCCATGGCCACCAAGTCCGCGGGGATGCCCACCACGCCGAAGGCGCCGGAGATGCCGCCCACCAGGGCCGCCACCTGCTTCTTCTGCTCGATGAGGTGCTGGGCGAGCTCGCGCGGCGCCGCGGAGGGAAAGCGCGTCTTAAGCGCGGCGACGCGCCCCTTGGCCCGACGGGACTCCTGCAGCACCACCGTCGACAGCCGCTGGCCAGCGAGGCGCTTCAGGGCCTTCGGGCCAAAACCGCGGAAGACCTTCTTGACGTCGTCGAGTTGCATGGGGCTCTTCTAAGTATACGGGGCCCGGGGCCGGGCCATTGCCTTCCGGGGGGTGCGTTGCGCCCCCCTGTGGGCATGCGAGCATGCGTGTCCGCATGGCCGCCCTGCCGCTGGCACCGGAGCGCATTCCCGACGCTGCCGGCCGGTCGCTCTTGGGCACCTACCAGGGAGAGCTGGGCGAGGTGCGCCTCTCGGCACTCCTCGGGCCCGAGGCCGTCCCGCGCTGGCAGCTTCCCGTCCGGCGCAAGGCCTGGGTGTACACGCTTGTCACGACGGCCGACGTCGTCCTTGCCCTGGCGGTGGTGGACGTGGGCTACGCCTCGCACGCCTTTCTCACCGTCATGGACGTGCGCGAGAAGCGGGCCCTCGTCGACTTCAGCGCCCTCGGGTTGCCCGGGCCCTTCGGCTTCGTCAACGAGCGCCCGGCACGGGGTATGCGGGCCGGCTTCCGGACGGCTGGCGCCCGCTTCTCCGTCTCCCGTCCGCGGACGGAGGGCCTTCTCAGCGCCGCCGTGCAGCTGTCGGCCTTCCGCACTGCCGGGGCCGGGCCGGTGCGCCTCGCCCTCAACCTCTCCGCCCAGGGCGCGCCGCCTCCCCTGGCGGTGGTGGCCTCCGTGCCTGGAGGCGGCATCCACGTCACCCAGAAGTCCGGCCTCCTGCGTGCCGAGGGCAGCCTCGACGTCGGCGCGCGCCGCATTCCCCTCGAGGGCGGCGTCGCCGGACTCGACGCCACCATCGCCACGCCGGCGCGCGCCACGCGCTGGCGCTGGGCCATGGGTGCGGGCCGCCTGGAAGATGGCCGGCCCGTCACCTTCAACCTCGTGGAGGGCCTCAACGAGGGCCCGGGCGAGAATGAGAATGCGGTGTGGGTGGGCGAAACACTCTTCCCCTTGGGGCGGGCGCGTTTTGGCTTCTCCCGGGAGGACCCGCTCGGGCTGTGGCGGCTCGAGTCGGAGACGGGGGACTTCAGCCTCGGCTTCCGGCCGCTGCACCTGCACCGCGAGGAGCGCAACCTGGGCCTCGTCCAGAGCCGCTTCTGGCAGCTGCAGGGCTTCTTCGTCGGGACACTGAAGGCCGGTGGCGAGAGACTCGCGCTCGCCGACGTGCCGGGCGTCACCGAGGACCAGGACGTCCGCTGGTAAGCGGCCGTTAGGCGTCCCTGTGCAGGCCGAGCGCGCCGGCGACGAAGGCCAACAGCGCGAGAGTCTCCTGCGTCCAGAAGGCCCAGTCGTGCCCGCCGGGTGCCTCGGTGTAGCTGTGCGCGACGCCCGCCGCGAGAAGCGCCGCGTGAAGGGCCCGGTGGGCCTCGGTGACGTCCGGGTCATCCTCGGTGCCGGTGGCCAGCCACAGCGGCGGAAGCGCCTTGGCGCCGACGCGGGCCACGGCGCGCCCCAGGGCCAGGAGGGGACTTGCCGCCTCGCGCGTCGGGCCTCCCAAGGGGCCAAGCGCCGGAAGGAAGGGGGAGCCCTCCTCGCGGCCCAGTCTCCAGTACGTCATCCCGAAGGCACCGGAGAGGGAGGCCACCGCGCCGTAGCGCAGTGGGTAGGCGAGGCCGAGGTGGAAGGCGCCGAAGCCGCCCATGGAGAGGCCGGCCACCGCGCGCTGGCCGCGCGAGGGGTGAAGCCCTAAGCGTCCCTCGACGGCTTCCGGGACGTCGAAGGCCGCGTAGCGCTCGAAGTCCCGGCCATCGCTGCCCGCCATCCACAAGGAGAAGCCGCCCTCGGGAAGGGCGACGGCCAAGGGCCAGCCGGAGAGCATCCCTTGGAGGTCCATGCGCTCCGCCCATTCAGCGTGGTGGGAGTAGCCCCCGTGCAAGAGGTAGAGCACCGCCTCGGGCGGACGCCCGTTTGGCAGAAGCAATGTGCAGGGAAGGACAGCGTCGAGGCGGGGGCTCGCGATGGCGAGCGTCTCGACGGTGTGACTCACACCGGGCGGCACACCTGGCGGAGAATCTCGAGGGACTCGAGGGCCTTTCCGGCGCCCACCACCACGGCGGAGAGCGGGTCCTCGGCGAGGAAGACGGGCAGGCCCGTCTCCTCGCGCAGAAGCGTGTCCAGGTTTTTCAGGAGCGCGCCGCCGCCGGCGAGGACAATCCCGCGGTCGGCGATGTCTCCGGCCAGCTCCGGGGGCGTGCGCTCCAGCGTCATCTTCACCGCATCCACAATCCCATTCACCGGCTCGCTGAGGGCCTCGCGGACCTCGTCGGAGCTGATGGTGAGGGTGCGGGGGACGCCGGCGACGAGGTCCCGGCCCTTAATCTCCATCGTCATCACCTCGTCCGTCGGGTAGGCGGTGCCGATGCCCATCTTGATGAGCTCGGCGGTGCGTTCGCCGATGAGGAGGTTGTACTTGCGCTTCACGTACTGAATGATGGCCTCGTCCAGCTTGTCGCCGCCGATGCGCACGCTCTTGGCGTGGACGATGCCGGAGAGCGAGATGACGGCCACGTCGGACGTCCCGCCGCCGATGTCGACAAT
>Ga0302325_10009037_pt1 | contig 21835 bp, 19 predicted proteins | sample Palsa_T0_2_FD_201948 | JGI IMG/M metagenome (GOLD analysis project Ga0302325, IMG submission 201948) | Peat permafrost microbial communities from Stordalen Mire near Abisko, Sweden - Palsa_T0_2 | ecosystem: Environmental > Terrestrial > Soil > Palsa > Peat permafrost | place: Sweden: Abisko...
TCCATCTGGGATGTTTAGGGTGTAATTATTGAGAAATTGACCCTAGGTTGGAGAAGCTGCAGAATTTTGAGAGCTTCAAGTGGGAGCTGCAGAAAATGCAGTGAAGACTTTCCAATCAGAGTCGTTCCGTGCGCTAGCGGCCGCTAGCTCAAAATAGTAGCTTCTGAAGATTCGTCTCGCCTTCTACTTCATATCATGTCGCGTATTCACAAGCCAGCACTCCTCACGCTTCTCCCTCTCCGTTAATCTAATGGCGAGAAAGAGGTTTCATGGCCTCAAGCGGGTGGTATGTTTGCAATTGTCACCACAATGCCTATCATTATAAGAGCTGACCTACCCCTTTACAGAAATTCCGGGCGACATGGAATAAATACAATCTCTTCAACCTCAGTCGTTTAAAGGCGCCCAATACGGCTTTTATGACCTACTATCAGCAAAAATGGTCCGCCAAATCCATCACTCGAGCATATCACGGAGAGCATATCCGAGAAGGTCAATGGGAACGAATGTTCACGCCTCTTTTGAACTCAGTCATTCCAATGGATCATAGATATCTGGCAGAGAACGACGGTTCTGAAATGGCTGCAGGACGAGGTTCCGGTCTCGAGAAGCCTATGGATTTGAAAAAGATAGCCTTTGGGAAGAATCAAATTCCGTATATGCATATGACCTATGCCCCGATTGAGAGACGACTCGATACGGCCATTTTCCGAGCATTGTTTGCTAGCAGTGTGAGGCAAGCACGGCAGTTCGTTATTCATGGTCAAGTCAAGGTTAATGGAAAGAAGGTGAGGATAGTTCTTGAAAGTTATCAGTTCTCATACTGATGAAGCTAGATTCCATACCCAGGATATCTTCTGAATCCAGGAGACATGTTCCAGGTCGAGCCGGACAGGGTGCTGTTTGCGACAGGAGCTCCAAAAGTAAAAGTGAAGACTGACGCCGAGAAGCTTCGCTATGAGCGAAGAATTGGCCGGCAGTCAAACATCACCCGCGACGCAGCATTGGCGAGGAGATCGGCAAGAAGAAAGGCCAAAGAGGCGAATGAACTTGCGGATGATACGATAGAGTTTGCTCCCAAAGTTCAGAAATCAACAAAGGGAATACCAGGAGATCCAGAAGTACGGAAGCTTCGACGGAAAGAGTTTCTCAAGCTCATCAGACAAATTGAGGACCGCATCGGGAATAAAAAAGTTCGGAGGACGGGGAAGCTGAAGCAGCAACTGAGAATGTTGTTGAGGAGAGCGAAAGCCAACTTAATTTTCATCCAGAAGAAGTCAGTTGCCGAGCTGGAAACCGAATTGAGAGAAATTACACAGGAGCTCCTTGGGCAGACCGAGGAAGTTGAATCTCCGGACAAGGGACCCGTCAAGAGGCTAAAGACAGAGTCAGAGATGACCCCGATAATGAAACAAGCTCTAGAGAAAGCTATCGCAAGAATCCGAGAGAACCCATCAGACACTACGAAACCTTATGCTACCCCTTGGCGGCCGAGACCATACATGAGCGCCTTTGCGTTTGTTCCGCGGTATCTGGAGGTCAATCATAAGATCTGTTCCGCTGTGTACTTGAGGCATCCGGTTGCTAGGCCCGGCTTGTCGGAGGTGCCAACGCCGTTCTCGGCCGAGACGCAACAGCTAGCGTTCAATTGGTATCTCAGGAGGAGGTAGAGTGTAGGATATTTGGAATGTGTTTGATGTATCATATTAGAGGCCTCTAGATCAAAATACTTTCCTCTGTGAGCCTCTCGTCTGCAAGATTCCCTTTTGGCGCCCAAACATCGTTTTCCAGCTTTGAATCAAGGCCTTCGTGCATCTGTCATTCCATTCCAAAAAAAAAAGGGGGAGTTTGACCACCCTTCTCCTGCGCCTAATGCCAGTTATGACTAGAGAACACAGAGCTGATCGGCTTTAATAGCAGCGTGGCTGCTAGGAGAGTGATGATGCACTGAGTAGCCCTGTCCTGAAAGAAGATCCCTTCTTCCATCTCAGGTGGTTACTTAATTCGACTCCGAATGCCGAACCATATCTGTTCGCAATAGTCTCGGCCTAGGAGGGAAAATTACATATCTGTAAACTGTGCTACAGGCATCGTTTACCAAGAACAGGCACGTCTTGCCAGCTCTTCTTACAAAGCAGAAAGCAAAAAGTATTAAGAAACCTTGACAAAGCTGTGAACAGTTCAGAATAAGATAGATATAGAGATAGCGTGAGGCAGCCGGGGACTGAAGGCCTTGGAAGGTCTAAGGCAAAACTTAGAACGTGGAGGCAGTTAAAGAACTGTGAGGCGAAAGCCACAAGAAGAAATTGAGAATTGGCATTGGCGAAGGAAATCTAGATTTGGCATGCAATCAATATGATACAGAGGATGCCATCAATGAACCAATCGCTCGTCTATAACCCTAAACTCAGATCTACAATTTGGCCTTAGGCGCCTCCAATGTTGGGAGAAGGAGATCTCTCATATCTCCCGCTGCCTCGTTTAAGTAGAAGCTCATTCTCTCGTTTCCAAGGCCCTTTGACACAATGTTGAATTGGATACTGTATTGATATTAGCTCAAACGTTTGAAGGAGACTTTGATCAACTCACCTATTCTCATTAATCATGTAAGCAATTCCCCATCCTTCGTCAACGACCTGACTCCATCCATAGCCGTTGAAGTACTCCGAGCTCAACTGACTGGTGGAAATAAACCATTTGCTTGAGTACGCGTAGGTGGGATCCTTGTAAATGGATGGCAGCTCTTCGTTCGGACCAAGCAATTTCTTCAATCCAAAGAGATGTCGATCAACACCCTTGCCGTCCGATGCTGCGCTGATATATTCCACATGAGAAGCTATTGCCTTTCGCAAGAGTGCCGCAGTTTCCTTAGGATCGATGTGGGGATCAGCCATTGCCTTGCAGAATGCAACCGAGTCGTCGGAAACAGAACGGCAGGTCTCAGTTCGTCCTTGTTGGAAACGTCTTGTAGCGGCTGATTCGTAGGTTGGTCTGTTCTTGCCGTACATTTTGAAGTAGGCTAGTTGGATGATCATTTGCACGTATGCGTCTGGCGAACATTTGAACTTCTTGATTAGACCTTTGCCGTAGCCTTGGTATGCCTGAACGCGTAGTTCGTGAGCACCAATGACTTCAGTGAAGTCTTTTTCGGCACGCTCGATCTCGCCTTGGACTTCCTTGTTGATATGAAATTTAACAACAGTAGGCTCTGGTATGTTGGAGCGTACCGAAGGATTGGAGAAGTCGAGCTTGTTGTTGAAGATCATTTCGTTGACGTAGTCATTGAGGCGATGAGTGGGCGTACCATCCATCATGGAATGTTCGCCAAGGAAGCCAGAAGTACCGTTTTCATTGATAATGAATTGGAGAGGCTTATCGAACCAGCGATTGCATCCATCGCCATGCCAATATTGACGTGCACGCTCCTCAAGGGTGACTGGTGATGCATCATCCAAGCAGACCAAAAAGGAAGCAGCTTCGATAGCTTTCAGAGCCGCTGCGTTGGAAGAATGTGCCTTGAGCAAAACCTCCCTAGCATCAGTCCAGACATCACGGTTCTCTGTAGTCAGGACGCCCACTGCTGGGGCCTTTTCAGCCTTTTGGTAAATCCGCTTGAATTGTTGTTCCAACTCAGATGTGTTCAATTGCTGCCCGTCAACCTCATGCATGACCTTGAAGAACTGATTCTTCCGGATCACAAGAATGTGCTTGTTTTCTGATGCAGGGTATTTGACTGGGTGGTCAGCCGGCTTTGCAGGTACTCGACATGCGTTGAACATCCATTGGTAACTCTCCATGGAAATGGGAAGTTTCTTCATGTATTCGGGTTCTAACGTGCCAGAATCAACCTGCTTCTTGAATTCTAAAGCTGCGGTGGTGACAGCAGCTGCTCTTTTCGATGGATCCCGCCGCCGCCTATCATCTCGGTGAGAGTAGAAGTAACTGACATATGGCACTACTGGATCACGGTAGGACAGATACGCGGCATCATTCCACCATTCGTAGATCCAATTCTTGTGTTTGGGATCCTCTCGTCGGGCGATCAGCTTTTCCTGAAGTTTGTTCCCAATGCCTCCTGGTTTTATGAATTCCTGGACCGCCTTGGTAGTCGACTCGAACTCAGAGGTGGAGAGTAACGGGTGTACAGATTTGAGGTATCGAGTTGCTGTCTCTTCGAGAGTGGGTACTGGCAATTTGGGCAGCGACTCCTCGAATCGCAGCATAGGACCCTTGGAAGAGTCTTCCTTGTATCCTTCAAGAAGGTCAGTCACAGTCCCTTGCGGGGTAAACATCAGAGGATTGATTCCGTACCTGCTGGCAAAGAGCTATTTTTTCGCACAGTTGCCGGTGCCATTGCTACGGTCTGCCAGAAATTGTTAGCAACAAGGAAGTAAGTGATGGCATGGAGGTCTAATAGACATACTCTGGACAGCTGGGTCGACGTGTAGCTACTTCTTAGCACCCGACCCTTCGCGAGTGTCCTCAACATTCCTCACAGCGTAATCGAGCAGGGTAAAGAAGAAAAGATCCGAGAATATAAAGTACGGCTTCTTTCACAAGCTGCAGTGCAGTGGACGAGCAAGGTTATGGGCCTGTGGTTGGTGGAAGGGGGATAGTCGGGTCTGCAGTTCAGCGAGAGCCGAGGTCGAAAGGTCCCGAGCCTTGGTGTCTCTCGGGGCGAGTTAAAGCCCCCACACGTCCCCACGCGCCAGCCATGAGATTCTAGAGTGGCCAACAGATGCACGAAATTTTGCCCGTCTGCACTCTGGCTGGATCGGACTGAGGGATCGCATACAGCCGGCCGGTGCAAGCGAAAGAAAATTTTGGAGGCTTCAGTGACGTATCATCAAGATGGCTAGGATTGCTAGACACAAAAGCAAAAGCTTCGTATTATTCTGCACACCATGCTTATGGAGCATGTGCATTTTCGGGCATCCGGCTCACCAGATTCCGTCTCCATCAAGACCATGTCCCATGAGCCCCCTCGATCCACTCGATCCTCGCCCAGATATTCTTTGGCCCAAGAGACTGCTCACGGCTATCAAGTTCAAAGTCTTGGGGCCTTGTTCTCTGTCTTAGCCCCGTTCTGAACGCCTCGTAACATGTCTGCTCGTTGTCCCATAATTACATAATATTATACACCTAACCAGACCGCACTTATCGCTTCCGTTTGCTTTTACGCGTTGCAGGCGCATCTGCCTTTACTTTCGAGGCTCCCTTTGACGTCTTTGGGGATGGCGTTCCATCCTCTTCCTCGCCCTCATGCTCGTCGTCTTCACCAGCTTCTTCTGTTTCTTCCGCTCCTTCATCTTCAGTCACCGTCGTGTCTTTACTCTGCTGCCGAGAGCTCGACTCTGCCTTGACCCGCCCCATTGATCGATTCGTACTCCTTCCAGCTCGAGTGATCTTCGGTGGTGGAGAGTTCGCAGGAGATGTCCTGGTCTCATCTGTATCATCCACTGTGCTGGCACGATTCTTCGCCGTGACTGTGTCGGCCCTCTTGCGTTTCCGGAGGCCTTGCACTTCTGGGGAAGGGGATCTGCCTAGCCTAGGGGGTGAAGATGGTGTTTCGCTAGACTCACGACGCTTGCCTTTCATGAAAGTACGTTCGTCATAATCCTCGTCTGGGAGCTTGAATTCGAGGAATTTGCCTGGGTCTTCGTACTCGAATGAGTTCTCCCGGTCATCAATAATAGGAAGGGCGTATAGAGTCCCAAGCTTCTCCCAAATTCCTGGTATGCGAGTGTGTTTTTCGACTGTAGGATCGTAGCCATGATTTCGGAGGTGCTCTGACAGCGCAATCATTCGGAAATGCTTGTGCATGCCTATCTACATATTAGCAAGTGTCCCATGCTAATGACAAGCTATGAACTCGCCAGCTGGCTTCCATTTGATGATTCCCTTGAACAGTGACGTTTCTTGCTCGTCCGTCCAAGGGTCTTTCAATATGTCGTATGCTGGCTTTGCTGGTTCGTCAGTTTGTGGTTGGGGTGTATCAATGGCCATAGCATCCTCATCTGCGGTTGGCGTTGAGGTAGCAGCCGTGGCTGCTTTGGCCTTCTTCTTGGGAGGCATCTTTGGGGTTTCAATCAACTGGCTTGATGGAAGTTCTGAGCAATGGTAATCACGATTCGTCCAGGTACACTTCTCCGCTTGGCGCCGGGAGCTAAAATATCCCTGCCCGTCGCGGTTGCCAAAGCCGAAGAAACGCGTCAACCTCCATCTTCAACGCGCCTGCGCCTGAAAACTTTAAGGACGAAATGCAAAAATGGACGATACCGACGACAGAGATCCTGGAGAAGTATTTGCGATACCAGATCTCTATGCTCCCTCGAAGTTCTTGAGCGATACCTCACAGAACCCGAGTTTCTTATTTGCAGGACTGAAGCTTTACGGTATGTCGTCTTCCGTGCAGAGAAGTCCGAAAAACTAACAAGACCCAGACATTGATGAAGGTTTACCAGCCGTTGTAGAACAGTCACAACCCGAAGATGGCTTCTTCAGTATCCCTGACCTCTCTTTTGGACCTGCCGAAAACCGATCCACCCCATCTCAATCAATTAGCTCCCCAACGCAAGTAGTTGAAATACCAGATGAAGAACCTGGAAATGATGCGGCTATGTGGCTGCTGCCGGACGAACTCCCTGTGGCGACCGCAAATTATCAGAGTTGGGACGCATTTGAGAATCTGAGGTTCGAGGAATCGCATACCCCTTATATCACTGAAGCTGGGCCCTCGGCGTTCGATACTGCGGTCGCTGCAAAAGAGGATTTTCTACGGTTTGGTAATACGGATCAAGTTGTGGTGGATGCCAAAGTATATAATGCTTCACTCCTGGCTCTTGGATTTGGGAGAAGCTCGGTTTTCTTTACTTGGGATGAAGTGAAGCAATCATTTGCGCCTTCTCTGCCCAAGCTCACGATATCTGGTTATTCCGAGAAGTCACTGGATGGACTCCTTGCCACCTTTTTTGATTGTGGAAATATCACGCGGAATCTACAAGCGTTTATCGAGAAGACCTATTCTGGAATCGCATCACCCGGACGAGTTGCTTTAGCAGATGCATTGTCTACATTACTAACTACCATCCAATCGCGATTGAGTGCATCTGCTTCCACGCACCAGAGCATTCTCCAACTTCAGTCGCTGTTTGGACCAGCTCACTCGATACTTACCTGCTTTCAGCGGATTGTGGTGAACATCCCAGCTACGCGCAGTGATGAATCAATGTTGTCAACAATTTTCGAGGAGATCCAGCTTTTAGAGCATCGAACGGATTCGCTAAGGGAAATACTACTCGATATACTTTCCCGGGTCTCTCAACCATGGCTTGAATTTACCGCCGAATGGCTGGGGCTGCAACGAGAAGCTGGCTTACCACTTACTAAAGAAGGAAAAGGCAAGAGTTTTGTCAAAGTTGAAAATAAGGAATGGATTGATGATCAAGGATTGGAACTACAAGAACAAGATTACTTCCTGGATTACGACAGAGTTCCTGCATTTATCCAATCTGATGATGCTCGTGCAATGTTCGAGGTTGGCAGGAGTCTCCGATTCCTGCGGACTTACCACGCAGATCATCCTCTAGCCCGGGCAGATGTGGTTGCTTCTGCCAAACCTCCGACCCTGCAATGGAAGTTCTCATGGCAAGATATAGTAGCAGTTGAAGCGAAGGCTTTACAGTACGAGAAAGACCTCACCAATGCACTCCTTCGATTCTCGAAAGGGAGTCTATCAACGTCAGTGGTTGCACCAAATCAACCAGAAGGTGGCAACTTCGTGCTGGACTTTTTTGGCAAACCAAAGGAAGATATGCAAGCTCATATTCTAGCCTCCATTGACGCGTTTGATCAGCCATTGAACGAAAGCATGCCGACGAATGCGTTATCACTGGGCTTGAATCAGTATCTCATCTCGGAAGACGGAAGTCTAGGCAACGATGACTCGATTTTTGCTCCACCGATCTCACTTGTGCCGATCCTGTCGTTTAATCCAATCATTGGGGCTCAGGCACGGATCGTCAATGGGACGTGTATGAGAATGTTCTTTCATTCTCATAAAATACGGGAGCATCTATCCCTACAACGTAACTTCCATCTCATGGGAAACGGGGTATTTTCCAGCAGACTCTCACATGCCTTATTTGATCCAGAACTTGAAAGTGCGGAACGACACAGAGGAATTGCACGATCTGGAGGGATCATGGGTCTTCGCCTAGGAGGTCGAGAATCTTGGCCCCCAGCAAGCTCCGAACTTCGACTTGCTTTGATGGGAGTCTTGACGGATAGTTATATGTCAAAGGAACAACTCGATAAGTCTCATGCCGGCACCTACCTCGACAAATCTTCACTCCCTGGCGATCTCTCGTTCGCCGTCCGTGATATGTCGCAAGAAGAGATAGAAAAATGTCTGGATCCAGACTCAGTCGAGGCCCTCGACTTTCTTCGATTGTCATACAAGCCGCCTCCGCCGCTTGAAGCTATCATCACCCCTATGATTCTCTTCAAGTACGATCAAGTTTTCAAGCTTCTCCTTCGTGTGATACGGATGCTTTACGTCGTCTCAGCTCTTTTCCGTGCTGCTACGGACCGAATTTCATTGTGGCAAGATAATGGCTCTGTATTTTACAGATTCCGCATTGAAGCGCATCATTTTGTCTTGAGTATTTGTGGGTATTTCTTTGATACTGGAATCGAGGCGACTTGGCGAATCTTTGAGCGGAAATTGGACCAGATAGAAAGACGAATTGGTGATGGAAGTGGCGAGATTACTCTCGGACAGAACGAAGGTTTAGACAAGCTCAGAGATTATCATGAGCGAGTCTTGGATCGCATCATGTTTGCACTTTTGTTGCGAAAACGACAACAGCCAGTTCTGAAGCTCCTCGAGGAGATCTTCGGCCTTGTCTTACAATTCTCGAAACATACACGGCAAAGGACATTGGACACGGAAAGGAACTCCGAGGCGGACGATGAACTCAAAGAGATCTTTGTGAAATTTCAGAAAAAGGTCCGAGTATTCGTCACTGTATGCCGAGGATTGAGTGAGAAGAAAGGATATGGGGAGAAGCGGGTTTTGGACACCAGGATGTCCGGACAAGGGGTCCTTTTCGATGGTGATGATCTCGTGGAAGAGAACACTATAGCGCATCTTCTAGTCAGACTAGAGATTTCGAATTATTATTCGAGGGATGCGTAGGTCCACAATTTAAGTTCTTACCTGTGCTTTTGACATCTATCATCACGTGACTATATACCTCATTTGCCCTCCTCTGCTATTAGAAACACAGATCAGGGATACGGTTAAAGAGGCCTATATTTTTAAAGGACATATACTTAAGTAGAATGGCTAATTGTTTGAGATGCATGTCTGGATTGAACTCATTAGATATGATTTTGGGGTTCAATCGACAATCCGACAAATTAGCGCGGTGCCAAGACCTTGAAGCTCTCTCCAGATTGTGAACGTCACGACAACGCTCTGCCTCACCACAACCTTCATCCCCGCCATTGACCTCTACCACCATGCGACGGACGTTCCGACAGCTCGCGGCCGTCAAGCCCTCTCGGTATCTCGAGGCCGGAGCTCCCACCGGCCTCACAGGTCTCTACACTCATGCGGCGCCCCGTTCGACGCTCCTCTACCTCTACTCCAGCACGCTCGACAAGCTGAAAGAGGTCCCGGAGTCCTCACTTTACCGTCAATCGACCGAAGCGCTGACCAAGCATCGCATGTCGATCATCTCTGCGGTCGAACCTGAGGGCTACAAGGAGTGGGCGGAGAAAGCGAAGGCCATTATTGCGCAGCATCCTGAGGTGTTCAATACTCCTGAGGGAGGCGTCGATCATGATATGGGAAGGCACCTGAAGATTTTGAGGGATGGGAAAGTATTTGTGAGGAGTAATGTTGAACAAGAAGTTGATGATACAACGGAGGAGTGGGATGGAGAGGAGAACTTGGGTGCGGAGTTGGAGGGAACCAGGACAACGGAAGAGAGGAAGGGACAGAGTGTTCTGGGCATGAAAAGGCCGGGAGATGATACAAAGACGATTACGTGGCCGGAAGAACCTGCTTTGACTGCTGAGCAGTAAGTGTTCGTTTCTGCAAATGAGTTGTTGGGGCTAATTCTGGCGCAGGATCTCGGATTTGGAGACCAAAATCGGGGCTGGCCTAATTGAAGAAGTCATTCAAGTTGCTGAGGGGGAGTTGAAGCTTGTAGATGTTATGGTGAGGTCAAAAGCGTACGTTACACCCTATATTTAGTGAGGTGACCGTTAATCGTCTCCTCGCAGATGGGAAGATTTAGAGGAGAAGCCAGTTGAAGGGCAATGGTAAGGCTATTTTCAGATCCATTAGCTGTTTCCTTATACGACTGCCGAGGGCTTGGGAGTTGTTGCAGGGAGTGAAGACGGCTCCTTCGTTCTCATGACCCAGGAGCACGCAGCTCTGAAGCTCTCGCCTATTCGATCTCTTTTGATTCTGCAGTGCTAATTTCGGTGGGCAGGACATATTTCATGCGCGACACAGGAACACCTGTTACGCAACCACCACCTCAGAAATAGACTCGACATCGAGACTGGTAATGTACACTATCAAAGAGACTTGTAAATAGATCATACGATGATTTTGAACTATCCGATAGGTCAGATGCGTTCCGCCCCGGAACCCGAGGTTTGTTGTGATCCGCATCCTTCTCTGTGAGTTGACAACAATGTATCAGGATATTTGCAGACGAAAAATTGCTACGTGAGAGACCGTATGAATGGAAGCTCTGGGATTTCGGAGGCGGTTTCGGATTGGTAGGCTGGATCTGTCGAGCTTCCTTCTGCAGCAGGAGCTGTCCTCGACCTAGCGCTCCACCAGGATCGAAGGTGCACCGTTGTTGGGAGAAATTCGACTCCCGAACGCTGGGATTCGGAGATACCGACGCCCGTCCTATTTTCGGCTGAAACCCCCATAGGCTGTCCCAAAGTCCGACGACATTCAAATTTCAGCGCATTTTAGCACCTCTCGTCCATCACATAACACTCCATCTGTGGGCACAACAAAGATTCACCATTATGATTCAAATGCGATCGCTGAGGCCTTCTTTTCTACTCGGACGATGTTCTTGAATCGTACAGAAAAGCACGATGAGAGACAGTGCTTACGTTATGCCGGGGTGTATTTTTACTGATGTGTGCAGAATCCCTGAACGCCACGCTCAGCATGCAGCGCCACCGGGATCTGACTTCGCCAAGGCTTTCAGCTCTAAATACATCGCACTCCACCAACACCCAACTGTCCAAGCCCCAGAATTTTTGACAAGTTGGTTACACTGTCTGAGTTAGAAAATGGCTGAAAGCTTTCTTAGTGGACGATTTCACCCGAGAAGGGGGCCTGGCGTCTAAGTCGAAGCTGATCCCACAGATCCATCACTTCCACCATTCTCTAGTCTAGTCTTATTGGACGTAAGTGCTTTACATAGTCTACCGTCTCCCACACCTCATACTTTCCTCAAGTCTCCTCCAATTCTGCCCGAAATTCAGCAATCATGGACGCTTCAATTCTTTTCCGAGGGGATGAGTTCAAGGGTTCCAATATCTACACCAATCCGCCTGAAGAGTCAACTTTACAACTCGCCGCCCGCAACACCGCACTGATGGATATGATTTACGGGATTCTTGACCAGCGGGAAGGCTCAACGCCTCCGAACTTCCCACCACAAGTCGAATACGATTTGAGCAAAGCAAAAGTTTTGCAATGGGCCAATTCATTACCGGTTGACCAATCTCCCGTAGAGACGCCTCCAGCTATTTACCCCGAATACAATCATTCTATACCACGAAGCCCTACTCCAGTAGGGTCGATGTCTTCTGGCTCCTCTGGTCGTGAATCGAGCTTAGGTCCTAAAACACCAGTATTTTCAATTCCAGTTCCGACTACTCACAAGAAATTCAGCTGCGAAAAGGAGGGAAGAAATCAACAAGCGGCAAAAAAGTCTTGGTCGGGATTTTTCGATGACTCAGTGCATCCCAGATCTTCAAGTTACAGCCAGACGAACTCGCCACCATCACTAAGCCCTGTTCCAGCAATGAAGGCTACTATTACCAGTCTAGCGGATGATTTCATGCCAGGATTCGTGCCTGAATTCGAAGATCCTCCAGTCAAGGCCATTCCCAAGCTCGTTAAACATCCTACTCTCAGAATTTCTACTCAAGTTCTTCCAGATTCCCTCACCCCAACATCTTCAAGGCGCCCTGAGCTGGTTTACCCTCCATCATGTCAGCCTGCACCTCAAGCGGTACATATCATATCTCCAAACTCATCAAACCATAGTCCCTCTCCATTTAGACGGTCAGCAGAGATATGCAGGACGGCTCTCAAGGATTTGGGAGGCAGGTTCTCTCCTATGAGACATTCAATGGGCCCTTCGGCAAAAAATTGCAAACAACTTCGAGAGCATCCGCATGTTCAGGCTAGGCACTCGGCCCCTGCATCTCCCAACAAGCATGTTCGCTTGGACGACCGCCTTCGAGTTCTACCTAGACCTCCGGTGTTATCAGTGGTTGTTGAAGAACGTCCACGAATTCCAACTAAGAGCGTTTCGGCAAACTCGATATCTGCTGGCAAGCATTATGATAGTAGAGAGCGATACCGAAGGATGAATTCGGTGACTTCCTCGCCTACAGCCAAGGGTCTGATGACTCCAGAATACCTTCGCAACCAAGCCAGATATTCAATAATGCCTTTACCCGGTATACCGCTTCAAGTCTCGGAACACATGCTTTCCCCGACTAGGGCCCCACCAAGTGTACCCCTCCAAGTTGAGCAGACAATTCCTTCCCCAAAAAAGCCTCCGCCTAGCATACCCCTCGATTCGATGCCTGCTCAGATCAAACAATCATTATTACCTCTACCTAACCAGAATCTCCATATCAAACAACACAAACCTGTCTCAGACGGCCATTCTTTACCTGTAACCGCTAGAAGAACACAGAAGGAAATTGAGGCAATACCAGAACCAGCATCAGTAACCAAGTTAAAAACCCCTGCAGGATTTGGAACAAACCATGGGGCTTCAGATACTAGAGGGCTGTTTGCTGGAGAACAGGGGCTTCAATTTACTATGTCGAGGAGAATCATTACAATGTCGAAGATTGAATGGATGATCGAAAGTCCGGGTGGGTCTCGGATTTTGAAGTGCTATGAGCAGGTCAACTCTCTGAGCAGGAAACGAGATTTCTTTGACATTGAAGGGAAACTCCTTTTTGATTTTCAGAGGAGAATAGGCAGTACGAGAACTGCCGAAGCTCCGCAGGGCGGAACATTGTTTATTGTCAAGAATGCTTCTTTGCATTGTAAGTTTGCCGAATCACTTGACGCTCCAATTCCTGACATTGCATAGTGAGACCACACTGGGCCGTGAGCATGGGGGATACTACCGATAACCATAGTGCTCAATGGATAGCCAAGGGTAATGAGTCAATGGAGAATGTGATTGTGAACTGGGGCGGATTCCAAGTTGGTCGTATATCATGCAAGTCCGGGCTCAAAAAACACACAGTTTGTCTCTCTCCCACATAGGACATTGTCGACTTCTTGGCTAACGAAGACTAGTATACTGTAAATGTAGCGCCGGAGATGAACTATACCATTATGGCTGCTTTGACTACCGTCTTCGATGACTTGAGAACGGACGAAGGGTGCTGAAATGCTTTGGCTCGGGGGCTGTAAGGTCAAGGTTGACTCAGTTGGGATGTGTATGGGGGGAGGCACTATTGATGTTAAGGTCATGGCGTTGTTGCTACTACGATACCATTTGTCATTTAATCAATTATTTGAAACTGCATAAAATCATTCAAGACAGCAGTAAAGGCCCCTTATGCAGGAGGTCGGACGTACACTGGACTCCTGTTGACTCTCGGCAGGTAGCGGGCCATCACGTGATCAAAATATTGAAAAGTGGGGTTTCCAACGACAGGTACGTTGCTCTATCTGCGGTCCCGCAATACCACGGTTGTCGGGGTTGATATTCGCTGCTCTCGCCTGATTTCTCGATTGCAAGAGAGCCGTGTGAGTTTCAGCAAAGTCGCATGATTTTCAACGGCCCATTTTTGATAAAGCCTCTCTTTCAACCCCAGCTTCCAATAGCCGCCTCGGTATTTCTCACTGGCGAATTGAGGTAATTCCGTGCCCTGCGGTCCCTTCTCCCGACCGGAGTCATGGTTGACAACAACATGGGACGGCCATCACAAATTCGTTGCTGGATCGCACTTTTCGATATCTTCGAAGCCCCTCACCAACCTCTCCAGCTCTTGTCGCCATACAAACGGCGAGCTAGCGCACCATAATCGCCGATTCACCGCACTCCTTCAAACCGGATTTCCAGATGAGGAATTTGGATGCGGGAAAGCAGAGCCGTGACCAGAGAATTCGTGTTGGTAGAGAGAGCGGATCCTTGGCTTCCAGTCAAGGGAGTCAAAGATGAATTATGTCGGGCATATTGGGGCTTCTCCAAGGCAGAGTGACATGTGAGTAATGTGGTAAGTGCAGCCATACTATAGTAGCTGCAGCAAAAGTGCATCAGAATCATAAGGTTGAGAGAGAGGAAGAATTGGCCCTGCGCCAACCCGAGGCCAATTCGCCCTTTCCTATTGGGGAGGGCTGAAGTCCCAGATAGAAGCAGATAGCTGCAGACAAACGACGTAAAAACTTCAAAGCACTTTCGTCAGGTCCGACTTTTTTCAAAGTACGCCCTTCCAAAAAAATATATCTTGACTCATATCAAACATGACCTTCTACAACCAAGCACCTCAGCAAGGAGATGGTTATTTGATTGGAGCAGATGACCAGGACCAAGACAAGTACGGCTTCGTTAGTCCATCTTTCCTCCGTATGGGGACTTGACGTCGCTGATTCCTTTTCAGGACTACCAAACAAGTTCAGAGTACTGCAACCCACTCGGTTACAACCCTCAGTCCCGGCCCAAACCCTCCGATTGGGTTTTTGCACCATCGGCACGTCCAGCAAATCCATACTTGGAGTCGCCACTCTCCAGTATAAGAGTCTCTCATAACCTATCATGGAACACATTTGACCAATCATTCGCCTCGGCCCAAATCTCGATTTACAATGGGATCTCCGTCTCTCCAGGGGATTCTCAAGCTAATGGATACCAAACTGGCTATACCACAAGCAACAGTCAGGGCGACGCTCAACCCTATGTTAGCCTGACTACCATCAATGAAACCAGCACTTTCAACAATGTGATAGAGGACGAATATAGGCCCGAAAATACTTACGAGACACCTCTCTTTGCGTCCCCAACCACCAACTATCAATCCCGAAAAGCAAACTGGGGTTGTTCAAGCCGACAGAACTCAGCCTGCTTCAGCTCAGCCAGACCCGCACCTCCCAGCAAGCGCCGAAAATCATGGGACAAAGGGTCACACTCCTCCCACTCCCGGTCTGAATCCGAATCGGTCCCACGCCTGCGCTCAGTAACGCTAATTTCACGTCAAACCCCCTTCTCCTCAAGCTCAAGCTCAAGCTCAGCGAAGAGCCCATCATCCAAGGAGAATAACAAAGGTCGAACCAACCACAATCAAGTCGAGAAGGAGTACCGCAATCGTTTGAATGGTCAATTCGAAACGTTGCTTAGTTCGTTGCCGAACGATGATGACAGGGTTGGCGCGAAATCGAGGGTGAGCAAAGCGGACGTGTTGGTGCTTGCCAAAAAGCATATCATGCAACTGGAGCGAGAGAAGATGATGCTTGAAGAGCAGAGACAGAAGCTTCAGGGTAATGTGCAAGAGCTGAAGAGGAAATTTATGGAGGTGGGAGGGGTTTGTATGCCTTAACAAAGTGGACTGAACTTTCTCCTTGGTAGCTTGGAGTTGGAGGTTTTGGTCTTTGGATGGTTACTTTGGGAATAAGCTTCATACTTGGGATGACCAGCGAGCCCTACTGAGGGATTTGGAGGCTCTTTGCTGGGAATGAAAGGAAATACAAGCTCATTATAGCATGAATCGAGAGGTTTGGGTTTGCCTAGGGCAATGGAAGTAATATGTAATCATAAATCAGTCTTGACAACCATCATCTACTTGGATTACTTGATTTCGTACGACGCTTAGAAGTATAACAATTTCATGTCCACTATCTACAGAGATGATCGAAATAAAAAGTGACAAAAGACGCCGGACCGCGTGAACTAACACGTATGGAGCGCCTTGGCAGGCAAGGAAGCGATAGAAGCGCAAGATATGTATCTGTTAGAAAGTATACGAGTACATATTCTAAACAAATTAAGAAGAGAAGCTCCATATCCTGACCCTTTCATAGCACTTGCCGAGACTAAACCAAAGTTGGTTGGTCTCATATCCTGATAACGTAAAGTTGAACACAGTAGTTGTCCCGCGAGATTCTTTTCACCCGCCTCTTGCTTCCTCGTCAGAAATTCTTGTACAGTACAAAACATCTCTTCCCTCCAACCCCTCTTCGTCCCCTACTTTCTCAAGGAAGCTCCCATCATCAACCTCGACATCCTCTTCTTCTCGGCGGCTGAAGGATTCTCATACTCTCCCCTCCTCGCCTTCTTGAACCCCTTCTTCTCCCACTCCTTAAAATGGTCAACTCCAATCTTATGCCAGGGTACATTCAGATCCTTCGACACACGATCTTTCCAGTAGTCCTTGCCACTTCCATACTCCGGAGTCTCTGGCGCCTCTCCCTTCTCGAAAAATATCTCAGCCATGAGTTTAGCATCCGACTGTGCTTTGTCAACGGCCCGATCCATGCCTCTCATAATTGCTCCTTTATTGTATGGTTTGGGCTCCATCCAATTAGCTACTTTCTTGTAGTCTAGTTCGAAGCCAGATTTGTCGTACGTAGGTGAGCCATTGGGACCCTTGTGGAAGCAAACATGGAGACTATAGAATATTCAATTCAGCCGGCCGATCAATGTCAGGCGTTAAAGGGGTATAAGCATACTCATGAAAAACATGGTCCTCATTTTCGAGCGCAAACTGTTTGTACTCTTCCTCTTTCTCCCAAGCAGTCTTACGCACTTTCTTCCCAGGCGGTCCTTTGAAAGGCTTGATATCTGGCTCCACGTCGAATTTCAATTCCTTGATGGGTCCGACGCGTCCTGGCGTTCTTTCGTACGACGGCAAGTGTGCCAACTCCGAGTCGTTGGGGGGTGTCGTGGAAACCTTCGATGCAGCGGGTGGTGGTGTTGATGACCGTCCGACGTTTTCCTTCTTCTCTTCTTCTGGGACCTCACTTTCGGCCTTCCTCTTCTTCTTGATGTTTGCCGCTTGTTGCGATTTCTTTGAAGGAGCTGGGGCATCAGCAGCAATTTCGTTACTGCCCTTGTTGCTGGCCTTGAGGGTCGTTCCGCTGCGAGTGGAGACCATCTTCAATCAAACGTGAAAGAAACTTGTGTTGAACCGTTGATTGAAGTGTACGAGAGTCAATCTTGGTGGAATGTAAGAGGGAGGTGGAGAAAGTAGGATGTTTCCTTATAATCTTACTCTTGTTTACTTTTTACATCGCCAGAAGGATCGAGAAGGATCAAGATCGCGAGACGCGCACGAAAACACGTGTTCGCACCGATATTTGCTGTATTCGTTAATCCTACCCACGGTAGATCCTCCGCTTCAGAAAAATATACCAATTCTGTCTCAAAGGAAAGTGTATTTGGGAGCAGATTTGGGTCTCGAAATTATATCACGTGATAGCTCTTGAGGGCTGTGGTTTCGAAGTTGAAGTATGCGCTGTAAGGGGGAAAGGTATGATTTGTCTATTAAAGAGTTCTTGATAAAACTTCTAAATTCCCAACGCTTCAATTAATATGCACTGAACCGCATAAGAACGCAATTAAACCCATTCTGGCACTGTAATGCACAATTCCATTCGATATGAAGGTCGTTCCGCTTGTCATGAAAGGAGTGAAGGCCGACGCTCAGGTAACACTATGGCAGATAGAGAGCTTAATGGTAGTGCTCTACAATTTTCAGCCCGAGGATAGGTCGTTCTGTCTGACACCTTTTGTCCACAAAGAATTTGATACATCATCCATGAGCCCCTGTAGTTGAAGTGCCTGTTCAATCCAAACCACGATTCTGAAGCACAGTCACTAGCCTGTATGACATCGAGTTCGAGGATGCGTGAGGCATTAATTCTCCTGGTCGAAAAGTTGTTTGATGCCATCATAGCAACTGAAAATTTCACCCCTGATATCGCAGGCCATCCCAGACTCCAAGAATCCTTCGCACAACTTGCCATCTTCCTGAGGATAGCCTTTCGAATAATCATCGCCTTCAAGATGCAGCGTTCGGAACCCTTTTTCAAGGTTGTTTTTACTTGCCAGCAGGCAAAGTCTGACAGATGGGCTCCACTCTTGACCAATCCTCAAACTGTGTCTCTGGATGTGTTCAGGAAATACCGAAACATATTGCCGGGCAACATCGTTGGGATGGTAAAGGATCTCAAGGCCCCTGAAAGATTTCTTCTTGTATCTCCTTTCTGGTAACAAGTCATGTCGGAAGAATGCGTAATCAGTGAGATTCGAATCAACGTCAACAAAGTGAAGATCCTCTTCACCCCATAATTTGTGTTGATCTCGAGCTGAGACATGCATCTGCGAGTTCGGGAAGACCGTCAAAGTTTGTAAATCAGGAAAAGCTGCTTGCAAGGCGATGAATAGCGCTCCTCCATTGTCGTGAATTAAGTTAAACGCCAAGGCCAAGTGCTTGACTCTGCTTAGCCCAATTAAGGGTCTGAAGATTTGTGTCATGAACTTCTGATCGTCCAAACTGAATAAGGAGCAAGAAAGAATGTCGGACCCAGACTCTTCGGTTTGCGGGGCTGTCAAATCTATCACAATTGTATCGAATTCTGGATTTGCCCAAAGAACTGCGGCAGGGTTCTCCAGCAAGTCGAATCCAGAACGGGCCCGAAGAAGACGAACATAGCTCAGCTTTACGACCTCTCGAGACTCGCGGCATACGTTGAGGAGCGATAATCTACTGTTGTGTAATGCACTGTGTGTAAGAACCCGAGGTCCTGGTAGAGCGTATTTCCAAACAAGTCGGCGTATCTCGGCCGGGAGACGCTTGAAAAATGTGAAAGCTCCTCGACAGGATGGATTTTCCATTGGCTTGCGGCGATTGGAACGAATGATGAATTTTATCACATCTGTTTCAGTGAAAGGGATCAAATCTAGATTGGTCAGACCATAATGGCATCAGTGAGCGCGAAACTTGCCAGGAAGGTGGCCTTTTCTGACCGCTTCGTCGTAGAGACGAATGTGACGATGAAGCTGATAGGCAATTTGGCTCCCAAGCTTGATCACCATAACGTGGCTTTCGAGGAGATCATACAAGGCTGAGAAGTCGCTTTCTAACAAAAGCATCTGCTGTCTCCACTCTTCGAGGGCACATGTGCAGACTGCTCGTTTCTTCTCATCAAGGTCATTCACAGTGAGTTGGGTTATCGCCAACTCCCTGGCTCTGAGAGCCCTATACAGATCTTCGCAGGCCTTTCTTTTGTTGTCTAGAAATCCGAGTTTCTTGCTCTCAAAATACGACACGATGTAGTACCATGAGTTTCTTAGCCCCACCATATCGTCTATTGAGAGGGTTTCCTCCTCAGAAGCTGAATCACCGTCAAAGGGAGAGTATGCAGCGGGCCAAGAAAAGCTCACCTGGATTAAGACCAGCCATTTCTGAATTTTGGAATAAGCGTTTGAATTTCTTCTTCGTAATGCTCCCGTCCCTGGAATTCGGTTCGATTCCCGTCTTACCATCAGTGAAGTCACGTTTCCCCTTTCCACAACTGCTTCTCGCACGAAGATGATCCTCGAGCAAATCGGCCACATCTCTGTCTGGCTCCATGGTACCCAGTATTCAAGACTCGAGCCTCAATTCAATGCACTGTTTGCTTTGGAGCCTCCAGGTTTGCGTGAGAGTCGGACAATTGTTATTAGCGGTAGAGAAAGCTAGGTAGGTATGAGGTTCAGTAGGGGCCATCAAACTTAAGTACAGAAAGGCAACCCTCGGTTGCTTCGTAATCACATCTGCTCCGATTCCTTCAGCGAATGCCTTATTGGTCAACACCACGCGCAATTTGACGAAATCCGTGCTTTTTAATTAATGGATCGCATTTGATCAAGGAATTGTGGGTTTTAACAAGGGTGGAATATTTCCAGGTCCCCAATAGCGGCCATGTCAAAGGGGTGTTGATCGCATAAAAGGGCATATTAGTTGCATAAATCTGATTGGCTCTGATCTTACAGTATGTCGAGTATTATGAGATCATGCAGTCGGTTGTCTAACATATATCTGAGGCAGGTAGCAACGTACCTGCCCTCCCTCATACTGAGGTGGATCTAAACCTTGCAATTAAATCGACTTGTTGATTCTGAAGTTTTCTCCTCTTATCACACAAAAATGCTGATGTAATCACAGCTCTTCAGTTTTAAGTAATTCCATGATCATTTTTGCTCACCTGTTTATAATGAAATAAGCCAGATCTTTCCAGGTCACAAGAATTCCTAGAGGCAAAGGAGGTTGGGGGTCACGTGAAAGGCCGCTAGTCCTCCACTAGTGAACCACGAAGTAATGTGAATTGGATGACTCAATCCCAAATAAAAAGTATGATCTTCTGCTCTCGTAAGTTGCATACTAAGACAAACTCTAACACACTGACACCTATTGACTCGTTGCCATGGCCTCTTCATCCAATCCAATGCCATTGGCCCGGCAGGAGGGCGACTTCACGTTGGCTCAAATGCCGGAGTACAGACTCAAGAGAAGAGACCGCCGCGACAAATCTTCATTACGACAATTCATCCACCATGCCAAAACTTTAAGAGATAAAAAGAGCAAGTACCTAGCAAAGACGGCTTCCGTTAAGGACGGGGACGACCCACCCCTGCCTGGAATACCTAACCTCAACCTCAGTGGCGCCAGGAGCCCCGCGCTCGTCTTTGGTATTCAAATCTCTACTTTGATATCGCGAGATAGAGCCATGCTTCAAGAAGAATCCGTGTTGGCAACAGAACCTGTTTCGCCAGATTCCACAATCTCGCAGAGAAAAAGAGCAGTCGAGCATGCCAAGGTTGTCGTGGAGCAACTGAGTAAGAGGTCAAGCAAACTTCTTTGCAAAAAAGGACCAAGCAAGAGTTCAGACCAAGAGACCAAGACCTTCAGATTTACAGACCTTCCACCGGAGATACGGGATGTGATATACAAAATTTATTTCACAAATAGCAGTGGAAAGAAACCACGACTGTTGCTGGCTTTCAAGATCGATGGTGTAAAAATCAAGGGTGATTTCTACGACGCGGCGGAGCAAGTTTACTACCTCGTCAACAACTGGAATTTCAGCATCAGAGATTGTCTCAAGAACTCAATTCTCGGAAATATGGATCGATTTCACGTGGAGATGATAAGGAGAATGACAATTCAGATACCGTAAGCTCTGCTTCGTTAAACTTGGTAATGGAAACATCTGACGCGAAGAACAGGATTGGAATTCAGGCCTGTACGAAGCTCTCGGAAGCTCTCTTTAGAGCCGTCAATATCAATGAGTTGACCCTGTCCACTTTTTCGGAAATCGGTGTTAGGAGAGCGATACACGAACTCATGCCAGGATTCAAGCATCTTCGAAGTATCACCCTCAGAATCCAACATCCTAAGGAGAGGAACTGGCCACGAAGCAGAGATATAGATAGGATTGACTATTACAAGAGTTTCCGGGAGGTCAGAGCGATGTTAGATAGGATGCTTTGCCAAGAAGGGAAATTGATTCAGGAAAATGTCCAAGTGCAGGAATGGGGATGGCAGACCG
>Ga0302325_10009039_pt1 | contig 21830 bp, 12 predicted proteins | sample Palsa_T0_2_FD_201948 | JGI IMG/M metagenome (GOLD analysis project Ga0302325, IMG submission 201948) | Peat permafrost microbial communities from Stordalen Mire near Abisko, Sweden - Palsa_T0_2 | ecosystem: Environmental > Terrestrial > Soil > Palsa > Peat permafrost | place: Sweden: Abisko...
TGTCAGCGCGACACTGCGGCGCGCAGCGGACGGCTGGTACTCACCGGCCGCTACTCCCTCCGCGGTAGAGCTGTCGTCCGGCGGGACCGGAGCGCTCGCGCTGCTGACATCACCGCAAGGCGGGCGCGTGTCGCTGACCTTCCCGTTCCGGCTGCCGTCACCGGTGATTGCCGGGGCGACCGCCACCTATCGGAACCTGCTGCCGGGGGTTGATCTCGTCGCGACGGTGACCAACCAGGGCGGGTTCTCCGACGTGCTGGAGGTGCGCAACCCGGCGGCGGCGGCCGAACTTTCGCGAGTGCGGATCCGCACCGAGACGAGCGGCCTTAGCCTGCGCACCGACGCGGCCGGGGATCTGACCGCGACCGGGCCCGGCGGGCGGCTCGAGTTCACCGGCCCGGCTCCCCGGATGTGGAGTTCGGCGGGACGGACCGCCTCACTCCACATGCGCGCGGCGGGCGGTGATCTCGTGATCACCCCCGACCAGCGGCTGCTGGCCACCGCGTCGGCCAGCCACCCGGTGTACATCGACCCGGTGGTCAACCCCGCCTCCAGCGGGACCGGGGGTTACACGTCGGCCCAGCAAGGCACGAACAGCGACGGGAGCAACTGCGCGGACAACAAACTCTGGGATGACCCGCAGACGAATGGCGAGGGAATCGGGTACCAGAACCAGCCCGGCTCCTACTGCCAGGGTGTCTACCGCTCCTATTACCAGCTCAACACGACGAACCTGAACTCCAGCATGGTCGTGTCATCCGCCACGCTGCTGACCGTGGAGACCTACGGCTCCGATCTCGACTGTTCCCACACCTGGCCGGTGACGCTGAAGTGGACCGACTCAATAAGCTCGTCCACCGACGGTAACAACGAGCCGACCGTGATCAGCACGCTGGGCACCGAGGATCCAGTGTCCGCCTGGTGCAGCGACGTGGACGTGAACTTCGACGTTACCTCGCAGATGCAGTACACGACCGAGCACAGCGCCACGCAATGGACGTTCGGGCTGTACGGCGACGAGGACGACCTGCCGCAGACGGCGTGCTCACCGTCGAGCGAGTACAACTGCGGGTTCATGCGGTTCGCCACCAACCCGTCGGTGACCACCGTGTTCGACATCGCACCGGACACCCCGACGAAAACCACCATCTCTCCGGCCCCGCACGACGACGATGGAGCCACCGACTACGGCTGCAATAGCAGCGGCAGCTACGGCTGGCTCGGGCGCACCGACCTGGGCGCGGACGGTGACAGCGACGTCACGCTCCACGCCACCGTCACCTCGAACATCGTCGGTGAGAACGTGCGGGCGCAGTGGACGGTGTGGGACAACTCCATCACCAACGTTCCGGCCGGCTCGAATGTCGTGGCCGACCCGGTAAGCCAGTACGAGGCGTCCGGCGACACCGCGAACGAGTCAATCGGCATCACGCTGCAGAACGGGCATCAGTATGGATATCGTGCCTACGCCTACGACGGGACATTGCTGTCGGGCGCGTCGGCCGACTGCCACTTCAACGTGGACCTCACACCGCCCACCGTGCCGACCGTGACTAGTACCGATTTCCCGCCATCCGGCAGCGGGAGGACCAGCCTGTACGAAGGCCAGACCGGCACCTTCAGCTTCGCCAGCACCGATCCGATCCCGACCGGATGCGCGTCCACCTGCATGGCGAGCGGGGTGGCCAAATTTGAGTACTCGTTCAACACCCCGATCGCGGCGTCAGGGGCGGACTCCGTCACCCCGGGCCAGACGGTCAGCTTCACCCCCGACGAATGGGGGACCAACATCCTCTACGTGGACGCGATCGACAACGCGGGCAACACCTCGCAGGTCGCCCAGTACGACTTCTACGTGCCGTGGGACAAAACCGCGACCGTCGTGCCTGGCAACATCGACGGCTCGGGCGTCCCTGACCTGCTGGCCACGAACACCCAGGGTGACCTGCTGCTGTACCCGGGCGACACCGATCCCGCGACCAAACCGGTCACGGCCGGCATACCGCACTACAGCCCCGACGGCACCGGCTGGAACACCTTCCAGATCACGCATCGCGGCTCGATGAGCGAGCAGAACGTCGATGACCTGTTCGCGCATAAAGGCGCCAATCTCTTCCTGTACTACAACGACGGCGGTACCGCGCCGCAGTTCGAGAACCCCGCGGCCATCGACCCGATCACCAAGCCGTCGTGCTCGGCCACGGCGGACAACGCGGATAACTGCGCCACGTACTCCAGCACCGACTGGTCGGCGGTCACCCAGATCCTCGCCCCCGGGGATGTGTACGCGAGCGCCAGCGGCGACAACGGGCTGCCCAGCCTGCTGACCGTGGAGAACGACCAGCTCTGGCTGTACCGGGGAGGATACGGCGGCGCGCTGCTCTCCCCGGTGCTGATCGGGACCAGCGGCTGGTCGAACATGACGCTGATCGCGCCCAGCACCGTCAGCAAGGTACTCACCCTGTGGGCGCGGGACACCGCCAACGGCGATCTGTACAGTTATCCGCTCACGCTGGACGCTAACGACCTGCCGGCCAGCCTCGGCCCGGCGACGGGTACAGGCAGCACCGGAACGCTGATCGGCACCGGGTTCACCACCGCCGAATACCCGACGCTCGCCTCGCCTGGCGACCTCACCGGGAGCGGATACCCAGGTCTGTACGCCGAGGACACGGCCGGGAACCTGTGGTACTACCAGGGCGAGTCCGACACGACCGCGCCGCTGTCAGACACGCGCCAGCTCGTCGGGACGGTGGACGACGCCGTGGCCGAGTGGACGCTCACCGACGGCAGCGGAACCACCGCTGCGGACGCCACCGGCAACGGCCACGACGGGACGCTGAACAGCGGCGTGAGCTGGGCGACCAGCAGCGCCCGGGGCACGGTCGCCTCGTTCAACGGCACCTCCGGTGCCATCACGACGAGCGGGCCGGTGCTGGACACGGCGGCGGACTTCAGCGTCTCCGGCTGGGCGTATCTGACCAAGACCGGAGCCTTCGGTGACGTGATCACCCAGGACGGCACCTCAGGCAGCGGCTTCTACCTGCAATATGACAACGCCGACGACAGGTGGGCGTTCAGCATGCTGCCAAGTGACGGGGCAGTACCCGGAATCCGGGCACTCTCGCCCAGCGCTCCGGCGCTTGATACCTGGACGCATCTCGTTGGTACCTACGACGCGTCGAGCGGTCAGATGGACCTGTACGTCAACGGCGTGCTGGCCGGTACCGCGGTCAACACCACGCCGTTCGCCACCAGTGGCGTCACCGCCATCGGACGTGGCAAGTACGAAGGCGCGGCCACTGACTTCTTCCCCGGTGAGCTGAGCGACGTGGAGGCGTTCGGCTACCCCCTCACTCCCGCGGAGGTCAGCGCCATCTACCAGGGACAGTTCCCCGTCACCCAGCTCAGCTAAGAGCTCGCGCGGATCTGAGAGTTATGGCGGCCGTCGGAGAGCAGGTCGGCCCGCGCCCAGGGGCTGGCAGCCGGCAGCGAGCGACATCTGTGCGCACCCGTGCGGGGACGATGCGGTCGCGGCGGCCGGAGCCAGACGATTCCGCTCTCCCGGGCCGGTCCGGCGGTGTAGAGATTTATGCGAACATAACATTGTTAAACAGGCGGGCCCGCCGGATGACGGAGGTCATGGATCGATGAGTTCCGCCCCCATGCGGGACGACAGCGGGCGGGAAGACGCAGTCTACGTCCGTGAGCTGCGAACCCGCCTCGCGCTTAGCCAGGGGCAGTTCGCCGCCCGGCTCGGCGTCTCCAACGTCACGGTGAGCCGCTGGGAGAACGGGCGCTCGGGCATCTCGGCGGCGGCCAGGCGGCGGCTCGGACAGCTGGAGCACGCCGGCCAGGCCGAGCGGCCGCCGGTCGGCGCCCCACCGCTCCCGCTGTCGTCGTTCGTCGGGCGTGAGAGCGAGATCGCTCAGGTCACAGCGCTGCTGTCCGGCAGCAGGCTGGTCTGTCTGGTCGGTCCCGGCGGCACCGGGAAGACGCGACTGGCCCTCGAAGTGCTGCGGCGGCTGGTGCCAGCCGGCCGCGTGGTGTTCGCTGCCATGGACCAGCTCAGCGACCCGGCGCTGGTCGAGGGCCGGGTCGCGTCGGCGCTTGGAATCAGGGGCAGGCCGGGGGTGACCACGGCCGCGGCGATCGCCGAGTCACTGACCGCGCAGCCCGCCCTGCTCGTCCTCGACGGGGCCGAGCATGTGCTGGCCGGCGTGGTCGACCTGGTCGGCTGGGTGCTGGCCGGGGTGCCCGACAGCCGGGTCCTCGTGACCAGCCGCTGCGTCCTTGACGTTCCTGGTGAGCAGGTCTGGCCGGTGCCTGTGCTCGGCTGCCCGGCGCCGGACGCGACCCCTGACGACGTGGCCGCCAGCGACGCGGTGCGGCTGTTCGCCGCGCGAGCCGCCGCGCGTCGGCCGGACTTCACCGTCACCGCCCCGCTCGCCGCCCCGGTCGCGGAGCTGTGCCGTCGGCTCGACGGATTGCCGCTGGCCATCGAGCTGGCGGCGAGCTGGGTCGGCACGCTGTCCATCGCCGAGATTCTCGACTACCGACTTGAGCTCGTCGGCGCGAGGGAGCCGGGCGGTGATCGGGCGCGCACGCTGCGCGCCGTCGCGGAATCCAGCCACGCTCTGCTCGGCCCCGCCGAGCAGGCCGTGCTGCGCGAGCTGTCGGTCTTCGCGGGACCGTTCACCCTGACGGACGCGGCGGCCGTCACCGCGGTACGGCCCGACCAGCTGCTGCACTCGCTGCGCCGGCTGGTCAACTCGTCCTGGCTGGTCGTCCGGCAGGACCAGGACCAGGACCAGAGCGCCTACCGGATGCTGGACACGCTGCGCGAGTACGCCGCCGGACAGCTCGCGGACGCGGGCACCAGCCTTCTCACCAGGCAGCGGCACGGACAGCACTTCGCGGCGCTGGCCCGGGGATGCGAGGAAATGCTGGCCGGCCCCGATCAGGCCCGCTGGATCGCGGCGCTCGAGCGGGCGACCCCGGACCTGGATGCCGCCCTCGCCTGGGCGGCGGACGGCAGCGAGGCCACCCTCGGGCTCGAGATGAGCGCGGCGCTGTGCTCGTGGTGGCTGACCTCGGGCCGGATGTCCGAGGGGCGCCGCTGGCTGGCCGTCTTCACCGCCCGGGCGGGGAACGACCGCAGCGCGGCCGTCGCCGGGGCGTGGTGGGCGTCCGCCGTGCTCGCGACGGAGAGCGGCGACTACCGGCCGGCCATCGACCATGCCAGCCGGGCACTGCGGGTCTTCGACTCACTCGGCGCGGCCGATTCCGCCATCAGGGCCGCCACCGTGCTCGGCTGCGGCTACCGCTACCTCGGCGACTACCAGGCCGCGCGGCGTTACCTGGACATGGCGGTCAGCCACTGGCGCACCCGCGGGGACGCGGCCAAGACCGCCGCCGCGCTCAACAACGTGGCGATGCTCGCCCTGGATATGAGCGATTTCTCCCAGGCGCTGCGGCTGCTCGAGGAGAGCCTCGTGCTCAAGCGCGCCCAGGGCAACCCCCGGTCGGTGGCGCTCACCCTGGCCAACCTGTCCGATGTATACCTCAAAACCGGCCAGGACGAGCGCGCGGCGGAGGTCCTGGCCGAGGCGGCGAGCATCAGCGCCGGGCTCGGCGACTTCCAGCTGACAGGAACCATCGCGTGCAACCAGGGTGACCTGGCCCGCAGCAGGGCCGACTTCGCCGACGCCGCCCGGCACTACCGGCACGCGCTCGACTGCCTCCGCACGAGCGGCAATATGCACGACGTGGTGCTCGCGCTCAGCGGCCTTGGCGTGGCCCTGCACCGGCTCGGCCAGCCGGCCAAGGCCGTCAGCCTGCTGCGGGAGGCCGAGGCGCTGACCGCAAGCACCGGCAACGGCAACCGGCTGCCCGAGGTCAGGGCCGCCCTGGCGGCCATCGGCCAGGCGGCCAAGGTACCCGCGCCCGGCGGGCTGACCAACCGTGAGGCGGAGATCCTCGGCTACGTGGCCAGCGGCCTGACGACCAGGCAGATAGCCGACCAGCTGGTACTGAGCACCGGCACGGTGGACCGGCACATCGCGACCGTCTACCGCAAGCTCGGCCTGGCCAACCGGGCCCAGGCGGCGGGCTACGCGCTGCGCCACGGGCTGATGGCACCGCTCCCGCGCTAGCCGGCCGACTTACATAGTTTCGCTGATTCGCCGCCGCCGCCCCGCTCGTTACCGTCTGGCGCGAGCGGCCGCGGCGCGGGCTCGTACGGGAGCCGCCGCCGCAGACTCCCGACAAGACTGAGGTGTGGATTAACGATGACTGGTGCGCGTGGTGTGCGCTTGATCCGCGCGGTCGCGCTCGCCGCGGTCGGCTGCCTGATCGCGGCCCTGACCGCGGGCTGTGCCGTCGGCGGCACAGCCCGCGGCGGGCCGTCCCCGGCGGCCCCGGCGGCCCCGCTGGCCGCCTGGCAGCGGGTTCTCGACGAGATCAAGCCGGACGGCACGGTGACCGTGAGCACGGCGCTGGCGGCGTTCGCCCTCGCGATCGGGCCCGTTCCCGGCGCCAGGGCGGTGCCGGGCCCCAGCCAGCCGATCCCGTCGGGCACGCTCGCCGTCGACTGGGTGCTCGGCCACTGGCCCGCGCTGACCGCCGGGCAGCGCCGGGCCGTGCTCACCGACCTGGGCGTGCCGGTCACCACGACCTCGCTGACCAGCCTGACCAGGCAACTCGGCGGATCGAGCGGATCGAGCGGATCGGGCGGATCGGCGGCGAGCAACCCGAACCTCCCGTGCCTGACGGCTGACGCCGGCCCGGCCGGCCCGTACCGGGCCGAGGTGGCCGGCATCGAGAGCGACATCGCCGACCACATCGGTGCCGGTCCCTTTACCCCGGACGTCTACATCGCCGTCAACACGAAGACGCTGGTGGCGAAGAGCCGGATGTACACCTACGGCTGCACGGGCACGACGCCGACGGACGGGACCGGCTCGGTCAGCGGCTGCACGATCCACGTCAACCCGGTGGTGTCCGGCGGCGCCTTCCCGGCGTCGGAGGTGCACGACTTCCTCATCCACGAGCTGACCCACTGCTACCTGTTCCTCAAGCTGGGCGGCGTGTACGGATCGCTGCCGAGTTGGTACGTGGAGGGCGCGCCGAGCTGGACGATGAGCGCGCTCGGCAACGGGAGCGCGATCGCGAGCAGCTTCTGGCAGACGTACCTGAGCACCCCGGGGACGCCGCTGTTCGCCCGCGCTTACACCGCGATCGGGTACTTCGCGCACCTCGCCGAGACCGGCACCGACGTGTGGCACCGGCTCATCCCGATGGGACAGGCGCTCGCGGCGGGCGGGAACGCCGCGGGCTGGGCGGCGGCGGACCCCACCACGCGGTTCCTCAGCACGTGGGGCTCGGGCTACGCGGAGGGACGCTACCCGGGCTCGGCCTGGCAGACCGGCGGCCCCACGCTGCCGGACTACCAGGGCCCGATCCCGGAAGCGTCGGTCGACAGCGGCGAGTCCGCCACGGTCAGCGCGCCCGCGGCCGCCGTCGGGATCAGCGACGTCGGCCTGACCGCCCAAGTCGTGACCTTCAGCGGCTCACCGGATGCCAGCGGCCGGATCAGCCTGGACGACGGCGTTGACGCGACGCTGGACGAGGCGGCGAGCACGGCCTACACGACCGGCAGCCAGGACACCTGTCCGTCAGGCACGGCGGACGCTGGCGCCGAGCTGACCCCGATTTCCGCGGGCGGGCACTACGTGGCCGTGACCGGCGGGCTCACCGCCGCCGCGGTCCAGGTCACGGGCATGACCCTGGACGCGTACTGCGCGCGGACGGACGCGGCCAGCTGCGTGGTCGGCAGCTGGACCACCAGGCCGGTGCACGTCACCTTGCCCGCCGGGTACGCCGAGGCGGGCGGGGCTGGCGTCACGATGCGGATCGCGGCCGACGGGGCCACCGTGATCGACTTTGGCTCGATGTCCCCGATTGACGTCACCGGGAACGGCCACGCCGCCGACTTCACCTTCGGCGGCCACGTCACCGGGCGGCTCGACCTGCCCAAGGCCGTGCCCGCCGGATCGAGCTTCGCGCTGGACGCCGCGCCGGGCAGCGCGATGGACGACCAGAGCCTGACCGTCACCATCCAGATCACCAGCCCCATGTCCGACACGCTCGGCCCGATGTCGATCAGTGCCATGGCCGCCGAGCTGGGCTCGGAGGCCTCGACCATGCCGACCGCGCCGGGCACGGAGGGCACCTGGACGTGCGACGGCAACACCCTGGCCAACCACGGCCCGGCAGGCCTGCCGTCCTACGGCACGTGGGCCTGGACCCGGACTAGTTAATCCCCGTCTTTCAGCGGCAAGGATCAGGAGAGATGTATGGCTGAGATGGTCTTCTTCACGGACAACTACCAGGATCGCAGCAGCGACGATGGTTACCAGTTCGAGTTCTTCTGCCGCCGGTGCGGCAACGGGTACAGCTCCAAGTTCCAGCACTCGGTGACCGGGTTCGGCGGACGAATGCTCAGGCTCGGCGGGGACATGGTCGGCGGTGCCATCGGTCAGCAGGCCGCCCAGCTGGGCTGGGACGCCGAGTTCATGCGGACCACCGTTCGCGGCTCGACCCGCGACAAGGCACTCGCCAAGGCCGTCGAGGAGATGAAGCCTCACTTTCACCAGTGCAATCGCTGCGGGCAATGGGTCTGCGGCCAGGTGTGCTGGAACACCGAGCGCGGGCTCTGCGTGACCTGTGCACCCAAGCTCGACCAGGAAATCGCCGGCCTGCAGGCGGCGGCGCAGGTCAATCAGCTGAATCAGAAGATCCAGGCGCAGGACTGGACCAAGGACATCAACTATCGCGACCAGGGGACCGGTGCTTGTCCGTCTTGCGGGCAAGACAGCGGCGGCGGGAAGTTCTGCAAGAATTGCGGCACCGGCCTGGCCGCGGCGCCATCGGCGGCAAAGTTCTGCCCGCATTGCGGCACCGCGCGCAGCGGCGCGAAGTTCTGCGCTGAGTGCGGCACGGCGGCCGGATAGATCCGTGAGCGCTGCTCAGTACCGGATCATCTCCGCCGCGGACGGAGACGTCGAGAACGGCAGCGCCGACGTCGCCGTTAGCGACGGGGCATTCATCCTGGCCCCGTCGGGCGGTAGCACGCTGCGTGTCCCCTTCAGCCACATCCGTTCGGTCGCCGAGCCGGAGCCGTACCTCGTGCGGGTGACCCTCGCCGACGGTAACGCGATCGAACTGCATGGCCTGGGCACGATGCGGACGCAACTGCTGGCCGAACTCCGCGACGGCCGGTCCGAAGCTGCGGCGGAAGCCACGGCCGCCGTTGGTGAGGCAGAGATTTTTGGCGGAACGGTCGGGGGTGACTCGGTCGAGGTTCGCGTCTACGATGACGCGCTGCTGATCATCACAGCCGCCGCGACGATGCGGATCAGCTTCTCCTTCGTCGGGGCGGTCCAGGTCCAGGACTACACCGTCACCGTCGAGGTCGCGGGGGGTGCGCCGGTCATGCTGACCAGGCTCGGCCGACGCAGCGGCGAGCTGGCGGAGCTGCTGACCACCCGGCTGCGGGAGGCGAGAGGACGCACCGCTGCCTTCCTCGCGTCACTGTTGCCTGGCCTCGACCCGATGGCGTTGCGGACCGCGTCCGGGCTGCTCCGCGACGGCGTGGCCGCACCGGTTTCCGCGCTTGACGGCATCCATCCCGAGCTGAGTTCCGCCCTGCTCGGGATCGCTACGCTCCCGGAACGCCAGGAGATGATCACCGAGCTGGCCCGGCGGACCGACCTGGCGATCGGCTTCAAGCAGGTCACGTCGGTACGTCGGTCCGCCGTCGGCGTGACGCCGTGGCATGACCATGCGGTCACGCCCCACATCGGCGACCATGGCGCCCCGGGCAGCCAGTTCGGACTCGGCCTCGGTGGCGTTCTCGCGGCCGGGGTGATGTCCGGTATGGGGTCCGGCGGCTTCGGTGGCGGCATGGGCGGCATGGGCGGTTGGGGGAACTACTGGGCGTTCCGCGCGCTTGGCGCGGGCATGAACGGACGCCAAGACCGTCCGATGGCATCACGAGCCGCCGTCGCCGTCGGCGGTCTCATTCCCGCCACCGAGGACCTGTCCGCGCTGACCGCGAGCGGCGAGGACCCGACGGTGCTCGCCTTCGCGCTCGGCCGCCGCAGCGACGATGGGCGGCCCAGCCTCGTGGTGTACGAGGTGCTCAACCAGCGTGAGCCGCTGACGCGCGTGTACAAGCCCGACAGCGGTAGCGGCACGAACGAGCTTGTCGCCGTCAACCGTTGCCTGGATGACGCGGGCTTCCAGCTGGCCGCGGTGCACGCCGAAGGGCTGACGTCGGCCCGCGGACCAGACGCCTCGGCCTCGCCGCTCGCCCGCTGGCTCGCCGGGAAGGTCCCGCACGATGACCAGTGGGCGACCCGGTTGCACGCCCTGCTGACCGCGAGCCGGTGAGCGGCGACGGCGTTAGGAGCTCGGCGAAGGTGAGTTGCGTCGGGTGGCGAGGTACCCGGCTGCGAGCGTCATGATGGCCGCGATGATCAGCAGCAGGAGCCGGTAGCTGACGGCCGCGATCAGGCCGGCGCCCGCTGCGATCGCGACTGTCTGCGGGACCGCGTAGCAGAACGTGAAGGCTGCGTCGGTCCTTCCCATCAGCTCGGGCGGGGTCTGACGCTGGAACAAGGTCATGATCCCGACGATGATCGCCGGCAGCGATGCTCCAAGCAGTGCGCTGCCGACTAGGACCGGCGGCAGGTAGGCGGGGATGAGCAGCAGGTAGCCTGCGGCCGCGCTGATCATGCCGAGCACGGCGAGCGTGGCCTCGCTGAACTTGCGGATGAGCGGCCCGGCCGCGATGCCGGCGACGACAGCCCCGGCGCCTTGCGCGGCTGTCAGCACCCCGACGAACGGGGCTGACTTGTGCAGACCGTTACTGACGACAGCGAACGGGATCGTCTCCGACAATCCGTACGCGGTGACCACGATGGCTGCCGTCACGGTTAGCTGGCGCAACGGGATCGCCTGGGCGATGTGACGGGCGCCGGCGGTCAGCTCGGCCAGCCAGTGCCGGGCGAGCGGGACCACGGGCGCCTCCCGGATCCCGATGGCGAGCAAGGTCGCCACCGCCACCAGGAACGTGGCCGCGTCGCCGAGTACGAGCGGGACGGGGCCGAGCACGGCGAACAGCCCGGCGCCGACCAGGGGTGTCACCAGGCGCAGGCCCTGCTGGGCGGTCTGGAGCGCGCCATTGGCATCGCCCAGCAGGTCGGCGGGGACGATCGTCTGGACCAGCGCGGTCTGCGCGGGCCCGAGCAGGCTGCCGGACACGCCGTAGCCGAACATGACCGTGTAGATCAGCCAGACCTGATCACGATCGCGGACCAGCAGCAGGAGCAGTACCAGGCCGGCGGTGGCCAGATTGGTCGCGACCAGCAGCGGTCGCCGCCTGAACCGGTCGGCCAGCATCCCGCCCAGCGGCCCGAATAGGCTGCCCGCCGCTAGCGCGAACCAGGACAGCCCGGCCGCCGAGGAGCTGCCGGTGAGAACCTTGATCCAGATGGCCATCGCCAGCCATAGCGCGCTGTCGCCGAACAGCGACATGACCTGCCCGGACAGATACAGCCTCGCGTTGCGATCGCGCAGGAGTGCTCGCATGAGGTCAGGCGCCGGGCGGGACTGCGTCAAGCGGGTAGGTGAACAGCAGCAGCTCCAGCGCCATCGCATCGGCCGGGCGAAGCGACTGATCGGCCAGCCGGTGCTGGTAGCGGCCCACGAGCGCCTGCAGCTCGGCCAGGAACTGGGCTGCCTCAGCTGGGTTCACGTAGGCGACGGTCTCGGCGGCGTTGGTGACGGCCTCCTGCTCGGCCGCGAGCAGCGGACGGCGGGCGAGCACCGCGCGGGCCCGGTCCAGATACCTGCCCCACAGAACACCGGAGAGCGCGTCGGCCGCCAGCCGGTCGGCGGCGTCTTCGCTGGCGGCCGGGAAGCTGAAGCCAGCCGGACTGGCCCGGCGCCACGGGCGACGTCGGCCGGTGCCGCCGCCTGCGTCCTCGACCAGGCCGTACTTGGCCAGCATGCGGAAATGAAACGAGCACGCGGACGGCGTCTGGCCGATCATCCCGGCCGCTTCGGTCGCGTCGAGCGGCTCGCGGCGGCTCAGCGCCTCAAGCAGCGCCAGCCGGATGGGATGGGCCAGGGCGCGCAGCGTCGGCGCGTCATCGACCCGGCGCGCTACGGTCGGCGAACTATTAATAGACATCTTTTGAAAGATACCTATTAATACCTGCGACAGCAACCCGGCGGGCCTGGCCGCGCACCACTTTCGCCGGAGTTACAGTCCCTGGTATGACACAGCCACTGCGCGACCTTGATGACGTCTCGGCCTTCAAGCTTTCCGAAGCTTCCGTCAGCCCGGCTCGAGAGGACACCGTGTAAACGCGGTTGCCGCGCGGGCCATCACCGGGGCCAGCCCGCGGGCCGGGCCGGGCGGCCTGGTCTGTTTAGCTCAGGCGTCTCATGGAGGTTCGCTTGAGCGCGTGGATCGAACACGTGTATGGCGTTTCTGTCGCTATACCCATGTTTGTCTTAATGCATAGTTTGCAGGCACGTGAGCTGCGAAAACGTCCTGATGATCACATAGGTCCTTCCCGCGCATGGGCCAACGTCACGGAGCATCAGTTGATCTTTAACCTGGTCCGTGGGCCCCGAGCCGCAGGCGCCGCCTGCCAGCGGCCCGGCTCGCTGCCTCTATGGTGCCCGAGGGGCGCTAGTCGTTTTATGCCTGAATCTGAACTTCAGGTATTTAAGACCTATGAGGTTATTGTGTGTAGTTACGGTCGTATAGCACCGCAAACTACACACGATCACGATGCCCGCCCGAAATGCCTGAATGTAAGGTTCAGGCATTCGCGGGCGGAGGCGGGGTACCCGCCCTGCAACCGAGCGGCGGGCGAGGTTCGCGGCTGGGCCCTGGGCCTGACTGACCGGTGGATTCAGGCTAAGACGGCAGCGATCCTGGCTGTCGGGCAACGCGGGTCGGCCGACCGTCGAGCTCCACCACATCGCCAACCCGCAACTGCCGGCCGCGCCGGGTCTCCGGCTCGCCGTTCACCAGGACCTGGCCGGCCGAAATCAGTTCCTTGGCGTCTGAACCGACCTCCACCAGGTCGGCCAGCTTCAGAAACTGCCCAAGCCGGATGGACTCCTCCCGGATGGGCACGTCGACGGGTCTGCGCACAGGCATATAAGGATCCTCCCACGGCCATCGGCCGGCCGGATTGCCGCGTTCGCTCGTGGGTGAGGTTCTAGCGACGGCCAGCTCCGCCGAATGGGGACGTTCTGCGTCGGCATGCCCTGGGCTGGTGGCAGATCGATCTGTCCCGGCGATATGGTTTCAGGTCTGTGTAGTGCCAGGGCCCAGGTGGCCCAATGTCGTCTGCCGGGCGATCAGGCAGTACGTTCGTCGCATCGGCGGCCGAGCGTGAGTGAGCGTGAGGAGCCATGATGAGCGGCGCGTCCGATGACCTGGTCGGGGCGGTCGTCGCGGTCGGCGGGTTCGTCGTCAGCCTGTTGACCGTGCTGCGCGCGATCACTCGGCCGGACCGGACGCCGGCCTCGCGGGTGGCCTGGATCGCGGTGATCATGTGCCTGCCGGTGATCGGCGTCGTCGCCTATCTCTTCCTCGGCGAGACCAGCATCGGCCACGAGCGGGCCCGCCGTCTGCGCGACGCGGAGAGCCGCCTGGCGACGCCGAGCGGGGCAGGCGTCGGGCCCGGCGATCCGGTCGCGAAGACCGTCTCGGACCTGTGCCGCTCGATCAACGGCTTCGGCCCGACGCCGGGCAACCGGGTCGTGCTGCTGGGCGACCCGGGCGCCGCGCCGGCCGAGCCGACGCGCGACTGCGACGCCGCGATCAAGGGGCTGATCGAGGCGTTCGACGCCGCGACCGAGCACATCCACCTCAGCTTCTACATCTGGCTCGACGACGAGAACGGCGGCCGGGTCGCCGACGCGATAAGCGCGGCCGCGCGCCGGGGCGTGACCTGCCGGGTCATGGCCGACGCGCTCGGGTCGCGCGACTTCACCCGCGGCCCCCGCTGGCGCCAGCTGCGCGAGGCCGGCGTCCACCTGCTCGCCTCGCTGGAGGACATCCCCCGCCTGGGCGGCTTCGCGTTGGGCCGGGTCGACCTGCGCAACCACCGCAAGCTGGTGGTCATCGACAACCGGATCGCGTTCTGCGGCAGCCAGAACTGCGCCGATCCGCAGTTCCTGATCAAGGCGAAGTACGCGCCCTGGATCGACGTCCTGCTGCGCTGCGAAGGTCCGGTCGTGCGACAGGCACAGCACCTCTTCCTCGCCGCCTGGATCGCCGAGACCGGGGAGGAGGACCTCTACGGGCTGCCCGCGGCGGCGCCGGAGCCCGAGCAGCACCACGAGGGCGTGGTCGCGCAGATGTTCGGCACCGGGCCGACCGCGCCCGGCAACACGATGTCGGACTCCTTCGTCAGCGCGCTGTACGCCGCCGAGCACGAGCTGATCATCACCACGCCCTACTTCGTACCCGATGAGGCCCTGTTCCGGGCGGTGTGCGCCGCGCCGCGGCGCGGCGTGACCACCACCCTGATCGTGCCCGCGCGCAACGACTCCCCGCTCGTCGCCGCCGCCAGCCGCAGCGCCTACCCAGACCTGCTCGCCGGCGGCGTCCGCCTCTTCGAATACCCGCTGGGCCTGCTGCACACCAAGTCGATCACCCTCGACGGCCGGATCGCCCTGGTCGGCTCGGCGAACATGGACCGGCGCAGCCTGGAACTCAACTTCGAGAACAACCTGCTCGTCTTCGACCCCGGTCTCACCGCGACCATCCGCCAGCGACAGCTCGGCTACCTCTCCCAGTCGACCGCCGTCGAAGCCGATACCGTCAAGGCCCGGCCCTTCCGCACCCGGCTGATCGGCGACGCGATCGGCATGGCCTCACCACTGCTCTGAACCCGCAGGTGGCGCCCGGGCGCTCGACCACCGCGATCAATTCGTGGCGGTGACCAGGCGGCAGTGGCCCCAGCCGTGTCGGTAGTAACGGCTGGATGGGGCATTTGGTTCAAATGGCGGCCGACATTTTTTGTGCGGGATTTATCGTTACGTTATGTGAGCGGCCGAGGTCGACGAGTAAGAGATCTTACGGCCAGGCAGGCCGCCGAACGGATATCCGGTTACTTCTCCGTTATCGCCTCTTTATGACCTCGTCATGGTCTACTCTGTCGTCTCGGGAGCGGCGGCGACCAGAACTTCGCAAGACATGGAGGTGGATTACATGCCGGACAGGCATCGCTCCGCGTCATGGCGTCGTCGGTCGAGAAGCCAGGTAGATCGCAGGCTTAACCCGTATCCCGGCATTCTCCCGTGACGTTATTTTTCCGTAAGAATTCTCGCTGGATGTACCATCCCCAGTCGAGAACAAGAAAGAACGCAAAACATTCCCTATGACATGGAGGTGGATTGCATGCCGAGGAGGCATCGGTCCGCGGGTCGTCGGTCGCGAGGATCGCTAGCGCGCCTCGCAGTGCCTGTCGCCATTCCGGTGGCACTGGTCGTCGCGGTGGGCGCTATCGTCGCCATCGTCGACCACTCCGGCGCGAACAACGTTACTTACGCGGCGAATGCTAACTGCGCCTCGCCGGCCGCGTACGTCGTGCCGGCCAAGCCGGCCAACAGAGCAAGCCACGGCCACCACGGGCCAGGCGGCACGGCGTCGCCGACGGCGGCCGCCTCAGGGACGGCGTCGCCCACGGCGGCCGCCTCAGGGACGGCGTCGCCGACGGCGGCCGCCTCAAGCACGGCCACCCCGACGACGGCCGCCACCGCGACGACCGTCGCGACACCGGCCAACTCGGCGTCCGCGACACCGTGCCCGAGTGCGACGGCGACGACCAGCACGGCCACGACGACGGCAGCCAACGTCAACTGCGACATCATTGTCCCGGCGAACCCGCTGTCCGCGCGCGGCCTGGCCACGCCGTACCAGCTCACCGGCCCGGACGGGATGACGCCGGCGCAGTCCGGCTGCACCATGACCAACGCCGCCAACCTGGGCGCGTTCGTCCAGGCGACGATCCTGAATACGCGGACCGGGCGGCTTTATGTCTACGACCCGCTGGTCATCACCCAGGGCACGACGCCGGCCGTCGCACCACCGGTGCCGACCCTGCCGAGGCACTACGTAGCCACGATCGACTTCGGGTTCAACGGCACCGTCCTCACCCAGGTCGGCGCCACCGCGAACGCCCTTCGGCAGGGCAACTGCGTCAACGGCCAGAATGGCTCGGCGTTCGGCCAGGTGTCGTTCTGCAACGGGATCAGCTTCTTCAACGCGGCGTTCCAGGACGAGCGCGAGGGCAAGCTGGTGGTGCCGTCGGCCGGAACCTCCGACAAGATCGTCGCTTCTGGCGGCAATCTTGGCACCGGCCAGACCTGCCCGACCACGCGCAACTTCGACATGGTCGACCAGGACCAGTCGGACAACGTGACCACGTTGTACCTGCTCAACCCGGCGACCGGGCAGACCGCGCAGGACACCACGGCGAACGCGGGCAACCTGGCCGGCGCCACCACGCTGGCGAACGGCAGTGACGACATCCTGGTCGACGCGTTCCTCGACCCGACGCTCGGCTGCACCCCGTTCACGGCCCCGGAACTGGACAACAACAACCAGCCGGGGACCTCCCAGGCGCTGAACGAGCTGCTGTCGGCGAAGAACGAGCCGGCCATCACGGCGCTGGTCCCGGAGAACGACGAGATGACCCTGGACGGCAACGGGAACTTCGACGCGGCCAAGACCAACATGTACCGGGAGGAAGTCGGCCAGAATCCGATCAGCAACCAGAACAACCAGCAGGACAGCCCGGCGATGTACTGCCAGAACATGGTCAACATCCAGACCCCGTTCCTGGCCGCCAACCAGGCGCTGCTCGCGACCGGCGCGACCCCGGTGCCCGGGATCGGCGACAACCTGCTCACCTTCATGGCGAACAGGCTCAGCATGTCCTTCACCAACCTCAACTGCCAGAACTTCGGCCTGACCGACCCGGTCACGGTCACCCTGGACGGTAACGGCGCCGCGGTCGCGGCGACCTTCAACACCACCGTGCAGACCGCGACCAACACGACAGGGACCGCGACGCCGACCGCGACCCCGAGCGCCGGGGCCTCGGCGACGGGACAGGGCAATGGCGGTCATCACCACAAGTTGATGAACCCCTCCGGGATGTAGCCGCTCCACTGGCTTGCTTCCCTCTCGGGAGCGGCGGTCCCGGCCTCAGGCGGGGACCGCCGCTCCTTTTACCCGTTAAAACGCTTACCCGAGATCGTCGGGCCCCAGCCCGGAATTGTCAGGCAGTTCGGCCACCAAGACCGTCCCGAACTAGCTAGGAATTGCCGTCAGCTATCTGCTGGGCGTCGGCCAGCGCCGTGTTGATCGGGATCGCGTACCCGGTGATGTTGAGGCCGCTCCCCGAACCCCCGATGGTGATGCCGATCACCTTGCCGTTCAGGTCCACCAGTGGGCCGCCGAGCACCGACGGGGTGTCAGACTGCAGCGTTGACGCCATCAGCCCGCTCCGGGTTTTGTTGGTGTTGGCGACGTCGACGGTCACGTTCATGGCGGTCAGGGTGCCGGTATCGATGGTCACCTTGGCCGTCGTCCCCGTGGTGCCGACCGCGGTGTCATAGACCCTGCCCGGCACGTGGTAGGAGGTGAAGTCGGAGATTTCCGCGTTTTGAACGAGCCTGTCCGAGTTCCCGACCTCGACGGTCACGAACGGCCACCCCGGACGGCTCGCCATCTGAAGCAGCGCCAGGCCAGTCGCCGGGTCCGTGCCGATCACCGTGGCCTTGAAGGTCGCACCGGACAGGACGTACTCCGCGAGGAGGTTCTGCGCGCGCTTGGCGGGCTGGTACGTGGTCAGCACCCTCCCCGACTGCGTGAGCACCAGGCCGATCCCGACCGATTTCCCGCCCGACAGGATGTGGACCATGCCAGGCGCCGTCGTCGCCAGGATGTTCTCGTGGCTGTTGTCGGCGATGGAGCCGGAGCCCTCGATGAACGGGTCAGCGGTCGTCTCCGGCCTGGGAATGTCCGAGCGAACCACGTTGTTGCCGACCCCGGCCAGCTTGCCGGCACCGAAGCCGATCCCCGCCATGAGGATGACCACCGCCGCCATCGCGGTGACCCTGACGGGCTTGCTGCGCCAGGCTTCCGGGACGACCCGGTCATCGTCATCGTCATCGTCATCGGCGGAGTTCTCAGAGTTCCCAGAGTCCTCGGCATCACGGGTGCTCACGTCGTCATCGTCGTCGTCTGAGCGCGTGCCCTGTCCGCTTCCGCCTGCTGCCCGAACATCCATTGTCTGACTCCTTGGTCACAGTGCCGTCTGCACGGCGGTGTCGAAGGCCGCCGCTATCGCCACGCCAGCGCTGTTCCGCTTGAGCGTGACGGGATTCGTCAGGTGGAACTGCTGGCAGCCAAGGCTGGTGAAGGACGCGCTCAGGTCGTTGGCCAGGAAGGTGAGCAGGTCGTCAGCGGCCGCGGTCACCGGCGACTGGCCGGTGGCGAGCAACTTCTGGTTGGCCGCCAGGAACGGCGTCTGGATGTCGACGAGGTTCTGGCAGTACATCGCCGGGCTGCTGGACTTGCTGGCCGCCGCGCTGACGGGGGCTTGGCCGAGTTCCTCCCGGTATAGGTCGGTCTTCGCCGGGTCGGACTCGCCGCCGTCCATTGCCACCTTGTCGTTCTCCGGCACCAGGGCCGCGGTCTTCGGCTGATACGCGCTCGCCGCGATCTCGTCCAGCGCCTCGGAGAAAGTCGGCACGTTGGCCCGGGAAAGGTCGGGCGCCTCGAACGGGGTGCACCCGAGGATCGGGTCAACGTACTGGTCAAGCACGGCGTTTGCGCTATTGCCGTGCAGCAGCGTCGCCCCTGCGACGTAACCCAGGTACGTCGCGTTGTCCTGCGCCGTCTGGCCGGTGAGCGGGTTGAGCAGGTAGGTGGTGGTCACGCTTTCGCCCGGGTCCAGGTCGGCCACCTCGAAGTTGCTGATGACCGGGCACGACCGGCCGGTGCCCAGGTCGCCGCCCGACGCGGCGATCGCGGACGAGGTACCCGGGGATGGCACCCTGAGCAGTCCCTTCCGCTCTGCCTGCCGCACCGCGTTGAAGAAGTTGGCCCCGTTGCAGAACGACGTCTGCCCGAAGGCCGACCCCGCCTGGCCGCTGACACAGTGGGCATCCGCGAGCGTGGTCGGGGTCGCCCCCACCTGGACCAGGTCCGTGCCGTTGAACCCGAAGCCGATCGTCACGACCGCATCCGCCGCGATCACGGGCGGATTGAGCTTCATGCCCGGCGTGTCCGGCGTGGTTCCCTGCGTGATCACGAGCGGCTCAAAGACCGACAGCGCCCCGGTGGCCGGGTCCAGGATCGTGGCCTGGACGAAGGCCCCCAGCTTGGCCCCGTTGCTCATCTCGCACCCGGACTGCGCCGGCGTCGTCCCGTTGGGACCGGTGAGCTGATAAGGAGTAGCGAGACCCTGCGCGCTCAGCGGGTTAGCCGGAACGATGATGTCGCAGGTGGTATTGGACTTCATGCTCGCCGCTTGAGCAGTCGGGGCCAACGCCGCAGCGGCATCGGAGGCAGTCGGGGTCACATACGTGCCGAGAGGGATCTGGGTAAGGCCTGAGTTGCTCGTGCCCGACTGGAACGCGAGCACCACTCCGATCACCAGCCCCAGCGCGGCGGGAACGGCAAGCTGCCCCGCAACACGGAACATGCCACTGCGCTGCATGCGGCGCCGCCACGCGAACGGACGCTCGTCATGCATGCAATCCACCTCCACGTGCACCGTTCAGCTCTCGAGGGCATACGTTAGCCCAGCAAGGCGGCAGGACGCGGTAAATTCGGAACTTCTACCTAATAACGCCTCGGATGGGGTGCGTGATCGTAGGGTGATAGTGGAGTGATGGTCCTGAGATACACACCAGACAAGCGTCTGGGAGTCATCCCCCGGTAATCGAACGCGATCATTACTTACGTATCTATAACAAGCCAGCGCTCACCTTTTACTGGTGGTACCATGCGAGGTCAACCCGCCGTGGACGCGGTGGTCACTCCGGGTAGCGAAAGGTTGGGAAGATCGAAAGGTTGGGAAGATGCTTAGACTACTGGCTTTTACCCTGCCTTTGTGCCTGGACAACTTTGCTATCGCATTCGCCGTCCTGGGGGAAATTCGGCTGACACGCAAGCAGTTGCTGCGCGTCACCGTGGTGTTCATCGCATTCGAAGCCATAATGCCGCTGATCGGGCTGGCAGTGGGGACGCCGCTGATTCACTTGATCGCGGGGCCTTCCCATATAGCCATCGACCCTTACCAACTCGGGAGCCCGACCGAGTTCAAGGAACTTCAGCAGGCGTACCGCTCCCACCTAGCCGACGTAATCGACCTGACCTTCGTCGGCCGGTATATCGTCCCGCTCGTCGTGCCGGTGATCGTCGGCGGCCTCGGCATCCTGATGCTGGACGAGGCCTTCAACGACGACGATGACGACGACGAGGCGGAGAAGGCGAGGGCGCTGGTGGCAGCGCGCGGTCGCGCCATCATCGGGCTCGGCCTCAGCATCAGCGTGGATGAACTGATCGTGGGCTTCACCATCGGCTACAGCCAGTACTTCACCACGGTCGAGGCCATCACCGCCATCGTCGTCCAGTCATTCCTGGCCCTCATGGCCGGCCTGTACTTCGGCCGGAAGGTGCGCGATGGAAAGATCCGGATCAGCGCGGAACGCATCTCCACCGGCACCAAGCTGATAGCGGGCGGCATTCTCGTCACGCTGTCGGCCGTCCTCCTGGTCGGCCCCCCGCTCGCCACCCACGCCTTCCCCCACTTCGTCCACTCCTTCTTCCCCCACAAGGTCAAACCCGCGCCGGCGCCCCCGGCGGTCACCATCAAACTGCCGGGAGCCGACGGATAAGCGGGAGCCGACGGGTAAGCGGGAGCCGACGGGTAAGACAGGGTCGGCGGCGAACCGCTCGTCCACCTCTTCGCCGGTCAGGCCGAACTCGTCGAGCGTGTACCGGTGGGCGGAGTCGCCGCCCGCGCGCGCCGTCGCGGCCAGCGACCGCACGGCGTCGGCGGCCGCGCCGGTCAGCGGCAGCCCGAAGTGGCCGTAGATCGCCTCCACGGTGCCGACCGGGTCCGCCACCAGGTCGTCGTAGCGCACGTCAAAGAACCGCGCTTGATCATGCCGGGCGCGCTCGGCGGTGAACAGGGACAGGCCGCGGGCCCACAGGTCGAGCTGCGAACGTCCGATCTCCTTGCCGGTGAAGACCGGCGACCAGCCGGCTGACGCGTGCGCGGCCAGGCTGCAGGCGGACGCGATCGCCGTCCGCGGCGAGCGGTGCGTCTGGATCACGGCCGCGTCCGGATAGACCGCGAGCAGCGCGTCGAGCGCGAACAGGTGGCTCGGGTTCTTCAGCACCCAGCGCCGGCCGCCGTCGTGCAGGCCGATCATCTGCAGGTTGCTGCGGTGCCGCTGGTATGCGCCGGTCCAGTCCTGCCCGCGCAGCCACGCCGAATAGCCGGGCACGTGCGCGAGCGTCTCGAACGAGATCGAGCGCATGGACTGCTGCAGCAGCTGCCAGCACTCCTCGACCTGGTCGGCCGCCATGTAGTGCACGCCCATGAACTCGGGGTGCTCGACATGGTGCTGGGCGAAACCAGCCTGGATCTGCTGGAAGATGGGGTTGTCGGCCCAGGTGCGCCGGGGCGGGCGAGGCTGTGGCACCTGGG
>Ga0302325_10009040_pt1 | contig 21830 bp, 21 predicted proteins | sample Palsa_T0_2_FD_201948 | JGI IMG/M metagenome (GOLD analysis project Ga0302325, IMG submission 201948) | Peat permafrost microbial communities from Stordalen Mire near Abisko, Sweden - Palsa_T0_2 | ecosystem: Environmental > Terrestrial > Soil > Palsa > Peat permafrost | place: Sweden: Abisko...
ACCATGCGAAGCCGTCCGCCGAATGGACCTCCCAGCGGTAGAGCGGATTGCCCCAGAGCTGGCCGTCCTCCGAGAAATAATCCGGGGGCACGCCCGCGGCCGCGACGGGGCGGCCGTCCGTCCCGAGCTCGAAGAGCCCGGGCTCAGACCACGCGTCGGCCGAGTCCGCCGCGACGAAGATCGGGATGTCGCCGATGATCCCGATCCCGCGCCTCGCGGCCTCCGCCCTTATCCTGCGCCACTGCGAGAAGAACGCGTATTGATAGAACTGATGCGCAAGCACCTCGTCGTGGAGCTTCGCGCGGAGGGAGGCCGGCACTCCGGAATACGAGCGCGCCGGGGCGGGCCAGTCCCACCACGCGCCGCCGCCGAATTTGTCCTTGAGCGCGCGGAAGAGCGAGTAGGGTTCGAGCCACGGCGCCTGGGCGGCCGTGAACTGCTCGAATCCCTCGGGCCCGAGGGCGGGGGAGTTTGCGAGCCGATGCCGGATGAACGCCCTGTGGAGGAGCGGCCACTTGAGCTGGTAGAGGGCGCCGAAGTCCACCCCGCCGGCGCCGATCGCGGCCAGGGGCGCGATCTCCTCCGCCTTCAGGAGCCTGCGGGCGACGAAGTCCTGGAGGTCGATCAGGTACGGATTGCCGGCAAACGCGGAGAAGCACTGGTAGGGAGAGTCGCCGAATCCCGTCGGCCCGAGCGGGCAGACCTGCCACCACGACATCCCCGAAGCCTGAAGGAAATCAAGGAATCGGACCGCCGCGCCGTCGAGCGTGCCGATCCCCTGGCTTCCCGGAAGGCTCGTCGGATGCAGGAGGACCCCGGCGGATCTCGACGAGAGCCAGTCGAACAGGGTCCCGTCCCTTGCAGCCCGTGGTGTCATGTGGGCCCATCTTGGCGCGCCGCGGGCCGGGGCGAAGCCCAAAAGGGCCTGCTTCAGGGCACGGGCCGCGCGGGCCGGCGCCCTCCGAAATCGCAGCCGCCGTGTTGAAAATGCGGTCCTTTGGGTCCAGCTTTGCACGTCTTCGGACACTGTCGGAACGCCCTGGAACCGGGTCCGACGGAAACGGCACAAACAACTCTTCACCCATGAAAACGTTACGTCTGTTTTCAGCCTTCATCGGACTGGCCGCCGGCGCGCTCTGCGCCGCCGACGCCAAGGCCGCACCCCGCACGGAGGTCATCTTCGACCACCCGGAGAACTTCACCGACATCAAGGACCGCGCCCTCCCGACCGAAAAGGGGCAGGCCGAGATCCTTTCCACCCTCCGGAGCTTTCTCGTGGACCGGTCCGACAGGCTGCTCCCGCCGGGCTACAGCCTCCGGATGACGTTTACGGACATCGACCTTGCCGGGGACTTCGAGCCCCAGCGCGGCGCCCAGTGGGACGACGTGCGCATCGTCAAGTCGATCTACCCTCCCGCATTCAAGTTCACCTATTCGGTCATGGATCCGTCCGGCAGGGTGGTGAAGCAGGGCTCGGAGGACATCCGGGACATGACCTTCGACACCCGGATCACCTTCGACGGGGGCGATTCGCTCCATTATGAGAAGGACGTTCTGGACGACTGGATGCACGCTAACCTGCGGAACCTCAAGTAGGCGCGAATCTTGGGCCGCGGGGAGGGGCGCGATTTTATCTTGCGCCCGAGTGGCATGCGTGCACCTTTGGAGGCATCGTTAGAGATGGCGTTTTGGTGACAGCATCTGGTGAGTCGTTGGCTGAGCGGTTTGCTCAAGTGATGATTTCGAAACCCGACGGTGGGAACGGACTGGCAGCGGACGGTGGCTCTACGAACATCACATCATGAGCAATTCCAAACTATATGTTGGAAATCTCTCGTTCAAAACGACTGAAGACGAGCTCCGCTCGCATTTCGGCCAGTTCGGTTCCGTTACCGACGTTTACGTCGCCATGGACAAAATGACAGGCCGCCCACGCGGTTTTGCCTTCGTAACCATGGGTACGGCTGAAGAGGCCAAGGTTGCGGCTGAGAAGGTCAATGGCGTCGAGCTCGGAGGCCGTCAGCTGACGGTCAATGAAGCCCGTCCGAAGGAAGACCGCCCGGGTGGCGGCTTTGGCGGCGGCGGCGGCGGTCGCGGCTTCGGCGGCGGCGGCGGCGGCGGTCGTGGCTTCGGCGGCGGCGGCGGCGGTGGCGGCGGCGGTCGCAGCGACCGCGGCGAGCGCCGTTACTGAGTCCCTCGCACAACGAGATTTTGCAAAGGATGGAGAGCCCTCGCGGGCCTCCATCCTTTTTTGTGATGCTTTCCAAGGCCATTCAAGTGCACCAGGCGGCGCTCCTGCGGTGCGACCGCTGCCCCCGGATGCTCAAGCCGGTCGTCGTGGGACGCCCGGTCGCGAGCCGGATCATCCTCGTCGGGCAGGCGCCCGGCGACAGGGAACCCGTCCTGGGCAGGCCGTTCGCGTGGACCGCGGGCAAGACGCTCTTCAAGTGGTTCGCCGCGGGGCTGGGCTGGAGCGAGGAGGAGGTCCGCGACAGGGTTTACTTCGCCGCCGTGTGCCGCTGTTTCCCCGGCAAGCTCCCGAAGGGCGGGGACCGCGTGCCGTCGCCGCAGGAGATCGACGCCTGCTCGGGCTGGCTTGACAGGGAATATGAGCTGTTGCGCCCCGCGCTTCTCATTCCGGTCGGAAAGCTCGCGATCGGGCGCTATCTGGATCCCGCGCCGCTCAGCCAGATCGTCGGCCGGAGCTTTCGAGTGAGTCTCGCCGGCCGCGGGGCGGATTGCATCCCGCTTCCGCATCCGTCGGGGGCCTCGCCCTGGCACAGGATGGAGCCGGGCAGGACGCTGCTCGCCCGCGGCCTCGCCCTGATCGCGGCGCATCCCGCGGTCACAGGTCGTTCCTTGACGCAGGCGCGCGCATTTGCAGGTTAGTCGGAATGGCTCCCCTTCGGATTCTCGCGGTTGCGTGCGCGCTCGTTGCGGCGCCCGTCCTTCTCCACGCCCAGCGCGAGAAGCTCCCCCCGGATGACCTCGATTTCGTCGAGAAGAAGTGGCCCGACGCGCAGAAATCAAACACGGGGATCCGCTACGTCGTCGAGCGGCCCGGCAAGGGCCCGCTGCTGATGCCCGGCGACCTCATCATGGTGAATTACGTGGCGGCCCTTCTCAACGGCAAGGTGTTCGACAAGGTCAGCGACAAGCTTCATCCCATGACATTCCGCGTGGATCGCGGCGAGGTGATCGAGGGATGGGACCAGATCCTTCAGATGATGAGGCCGGGCGCCAAGTGGCTCGTCATCATACCCCCCGAGCTGGGTTACGGAAGGCGGGGGAACCCGCCCCGGGTACCGGGATACTCGACGCTCGTCTTCGAGATCGACATCCTCGGAATCAAGAAGGACGGCTGATCACTTCGCCTGCGCGGCCACGGTCGTGTAGGAGAACGTCGCCTTGAACTCGGAGACGGCTTGCGCGCGGGCGGCATCCGGGGCCCGCCCCTGGGAGACCAGGTCGGCTGCCCGCTTGTCTATCCAGCGGTGCATGAAGTCCTTTTCGACGTCAACGGCCACGGTCTTGCTCTCCTTCGGCGCCGAGGGATTCTTCTTCGACGAGAACATGTGGCAGGCGGAGGACGTGAGCAGCACGGCGGCCAGGGCAAAGGGAACGAGGCGTTTCATGGGCAGTTGCGGCAGTTTGGGGGTGGCCCGGTGGGACCGCGAGTGAATCTTTTTGGTTTCGTGTTTTGTCGTTAAATCGTTTACCTGCCCCTCCATGAGCGAGGAGCCGCAACCGCTTCGGCTAAAGCCGCGCCCCCCGTCGGGGGGCGACGCGCCGTCGCCTCCGGATGCGCCGCCCTCGCCCCCGCCCGCTGCGCATGACCCGGGCGACGCGACCAGCCGCCTGCGTCTGAAGCCGCGCCTGACCCTCGCGGATGAACCCGCTGCCAGGGCCGCGGAGATTGCGCCGGAGCCGTTCCTGCCGCCTCCTCGTCCCGATCCTTTCCCGGCACCGCCCGCGCCGGCGGCCGAGGAACCCGCGCCTGAGAGTATTCCGGTGTTCAAGCTGAGGCCGAAGGGGTCGCCCGCCGCGCCTGCGCCGCTCGCCCCTCCTTCCCCTTCCAAGCTGGCGCCGCCGCCGTCGTTCGCCGACAGTGCGCCTCCTCCTCCGCCGAACGATCCTCCGGCCCCGCCCCCGTCGGCGCGAAGCTCCGTGTCGATGCCGCCCATGTCGGTACTTTCCGCGCCCCCTCCCCCCGCCCCGGGGGGGCCGCCGGAACCGCCCGCCGCCCCGGGGGCCGTCCCGCGCCTTTCGATGTCGACGTCGGCCAACGCGCCGCCGCCGCCGGTGAAGGCAGGCCTCAACATCAAGGTGGCCGGGGAGACCCCATTAAAGGGTGGCAAGCCTCCCGTGGTGAAGCCCGGCAAGCCCGGCAAGCCCGGGAAAGTGGGATCCGTCCTTCGAAAACGCTCGGCGCTCAGCCCTGTGGCCAAGGGGGGCATCGGCGTCATCGTCGTCGGGCTCGCCATAGCCGGCGTCTACGCCTACAGGATTTTCTTTCCTCCCCCGGCGAAGGAGGTCCCGGTCAAGCTGCAGACCGTTGTCAGGCCGGTTGCGAAGGACGTGAAGGACGACGGCGCGGCGGCAAAGGCCGCCGCGGATGCCGCGAAGCTCGCCGACGCAGCGGCCAAGCACGCGGCGGATCAGGCCAAGATTGACGCCTCGACACAGGCGGAACCCACTCCCACGCCGGCGACGGAGTCGGTGATGGGAGAGTCCAGCATCGACCCGGACGTGAAGGTGAACAACACGCACCTCGACGCCGCCCCCGCGGCCAGCGCCGCGTTCCGGACCTTCGTCGCGGGCGCCAGCATCGGCGGCGTTTTCCAGGGCAAGCCGTCGCGGGCGCTCATCAACGGCACCATCGTGCGCGAGGGACAGGTCATTGAAAGCTCGCTCGGCATCGCGTTCGACCGGATCGACGCCGATCAGAAGATCATCTATTTCAAGGACTCGACGGGGGCCGAGGTGTCCAAGAACTACTGACGGGCGCGCCCGCGCCTCACCATATTTCGACGGGCCCGCGCGGGACGGGAATGCCCACGCGTCCGAAGACGTCCGCGCCTGCCTCCTCGCCTCCGAACGCCGGCGACAACGGGGCGGGGCGGTATTTCGGAAGGAGCTCGCCCTGCGGGTCGCAGAACGCCGCGCGCCACGCCAGGTATTCGGAAACCACGGCCTCAAAGTCGGCCTTGGACTCGATCGACAGTATCCTCTGCTTGAACGGCTTTGCGGGACCGAACCGCTTCGCATACCACGGAGCCACCTTGCGGAAGAGCCTCGCCCCGCGCGCCTCTCCATAGAATTCGCAGTAGCGGTCGAAATGGAGCCTGAGGACGCGCAGGCGCTCGGTGAAGCCGGGCTCCGGGATGAGCTCTCCCGTCCTGAGGAAATGCTCCGTCCGCCGGAAGATCCAGGGATCATAGAACGCGCCGCGCCCGATGCTGATGCCTGCGCAGCCCGTCTCCCCAAGCATCTGCCGGGCGGCCTCGGGCGTCGTGACGTCCCCGTTGCCGATGACGGGTATCGACCGCACGCCCTCCACGACGGATCTTATCCCTGGCAGGTTCACCGCCCCGGAGAACCCCTGGGCGCGCGTTCGGCCGTGGACGAAGACCGCGGCGACCCCGGCGTCCTCGAGGGCCCGCGCGAGGTCGGGGGCCGTGATGTTCTCGGCGTCCCATCCCAGGCGCATCTTCGCTGTCACGGGGATGCCGATCGCCGCGACCATCCGCCCGACGAGGCCTGCGGTCTTGCCCAGCTCTGTCATCATCGCGGAGCCACCGCCGATCTTCGTCACCTTCCTCACGGGGCAGCCCATGTTGATGTCGACCGCCTGCGCCCCCATGTCCTCGCACATGACGGCGGCGTCGCGCATCTCGTCGGGAACGCTGCCAAAGAGCTGGATGGACAGCGGCCGGTCCCCCGCGCACGACTCGACGAGCTTGAGCGCCGTCGGGTTGCGCTCGATGAGCGAGCGCGCGTTGACAAGGTCCGTCGTCGCCCAGCCGAGCCCGCCCAGCTCGCGCAGGATCATCCGCATCGGTAGGTTCGTGTAACCCGCGAGGGGCGAGAGGAAGAGATTCGAGTCAATCTCGATGTTGGCGATGCGCATGTCCGTCCGCGCAGGATGGCGGGGACCGCCGTGTCCGCAACCGGGAATTGCCCGCGCTCAGCCCGAGACGAGCTTGAGCGAGAGCCGGTTGTGGCGCTCGAGGATGGAGCGCAGGTCGATTGTCTCGAGGCGTCCCTCCCCGACGACAACGCGGCCGTTGATGACCACCCAGGACGAGTGCTCCGGCGCGCAGAAGACGGTGGCCGCGACGGGGTCATGGAGGGCGCCGGCAGTGCCCACGCCGCGCATGTCGAACGCCGCGAAATCGGCGGCCATCCCCGGGGCGAGGGCGCCGATGTCATCGCGTCCGAGCACTTTCGCGCCGCCGAGCGTCGCAAGCTCGAGCGCCTGGCGCGCGGTCATGGCGGACGGCCCCAGGCCGACCCGCTGCAGGAGCATGGCCTGGCGCGCCTCGCCGAGCATGTTGCCCGAGTCATTTGACGCCGAGCCGTCGACGCCCAGCCCGACCGGGACCCGTTTCGCGATCATCCTGCGGATAGGCGCCGTTCCCGAGCCGAGGCGCATGTTGGAGCAGGGGCAGTGCGCGACGCCCGTGCCCGTCCGGGCGAAAAGATCAATCCCGGCGTCGTCCAGCCTGACGCAGTGGGCGTGCCAGACGTCCGGCCCCACCCAGCCCAGCTCCTCGGCGTATTCCGCGGGAGTCATCCCGAACTTCTCCCGGCTGTAGGCGACGTCGTTGTCATTCTCGGCGAGGTGCGTGTGCAGCGAGACCCCGAACGAGCGGGCAAGAGCCGCGGATTCCCGCATGAGGTCGCGGCTGACCGAGAAGGGCGAGCACGGGGCGACGGCCACCCGGAGCATCGCGAAGCGGCCCCTGTCATGGTGGGCCTCGATCACCCGCTGTGTGTCCGCGAGTATGCGGGATTCGTCCTCAACCAGGTTGTCCGGCGGCAGGCCGCCCAGGCTCTTGCCCACGCTCATGCTCCCCCGGGTCGCGTGGAAGCGCATGCCGATCTCCGCCGCCGACCCTATGCTGTCTTCAAGGCGGCATCCGTTTGGATACAGGTAGAGGTGGTCGCTCGAGGTCGTGCAGCCGGAGAGGACGAGCTCCGCCATCGCCGTCAGCGTCGAGACGCGCAGCATCTCGGGCGTGAGGCGCGACCAGATCGGGTAAAGCGCCTCGAGCCACCCGAACAACTCGGCGTCCTGCGCCAGGGGGACGGCGCGCGTGAGGCTCTGAAACATGTGGTGGTGCGTGTTGACGAGGCCCGGCAGGACCACCTGCCCCGCAAGGTCAATGACCCTGTCCGCGGCCGCAGGGAGCTCGGACGATGGGCCGACCGCGGTGATCCTGTTTCCTTCCGCGAACAGCCCGCCGCCGCGGATTTCCCTGCGGTCCCTGTCCATCGTGACAAGGACGTCCGCATTTCTGACCAGGAGCGTCCCCTGATGCCCGGCAGGTGTCATTGCGCGCGCACAGCCACCCCCATTCTCGCCAGCCCTTCGGCGAGCGTCGACCTGGGGCATCCGAAATTGATCCGCACGTGGGATCCGGGAGGCGCGCCGAACGGCACGCCGTCGCTCAGGCCGACCCCGCCGTCCTCGAAGAACTTCGCCGGGTGGGCCTGCCCGAGCTCCGTGACATCGAGCCACGCGAGATAGGTCGCCTCGATCGGCGCCTCGATCCGCACGCCGGGGATCTCGTGCGTGACGGTGTCCACGAGGTAGTCGCGGTTGCCGCGCAGATAGTCGAGCAGGGCGTGCCTCCAGGGCTCCCCGTCGCGGTAGGCGGCCTCGCAGGCGATGTAGCCGAAGACATTCACCTCGGCGACAATGCCCGCGGTCGCCCGGGCATACCTCGCGCGAAGGGAGGAATCCGGGATGACGGCGAACGACGCCCCGAGGCCCGGGACATTGAAGGTCTTGCTGGGGGCCATGAATGTCAGCGTCCGCGCCGCCTCTTCCGGAGCAACGACCCCCATGGGCTCGTGGACGGCGTCCTTTTTCAAGAGGAGGTCGCAGTGCACCTCGTCGGAGCACAGAATGATGTCGTGGCGGGCGCAGAATGCGGCGACGCGCGCGAGTTCCTTGCCGCTCCAGATCCGCGCGATCGGGTTGTGCGGGTGGCAGAAAAGAAGGACCTTCGTCCTGGGGGTCACGGCCGCCTCAAGCGCGTCCCAGTCGATCTCCCAGCGCCACGCCTTCCTGTCGAGGGCGAGCGGGACGCTCCTGGAGACCCGCCCCTGGCCCTTCGGGGCCATCATGAAGGGCGGGTAGACGGGCGAGAGGTTGAGGACCTCGTCCCCGGGCTCGGTGAACGCGCGTACCGCCACGTTGAGGCCGCACACGAGTCCCGGGAGCCAGACGAGCCACGCGGGGTCGACCTTCCAGCGGTACCGCGACAGGAGCGCCTCGATTACGGCGTCGACGGTCGCCTTGACCGGCCGGCAGTACCCGAAGATCCCGTGGGCCGCGCGCCTCTGGATGGCGTCGACGATCGCCGGCGGGGCCTGGAAGTCCATGTCGGCGACCCACATCGGAAGGATGTCCCGGCCCGCGTACTTCTGCCATTTCTGCGAGTCGGTGCCCCGGCGGTCGGGCGGTGTGTCGAAGTTGAAGGTCATCGGGGCGCCGAGCGAACCACAGGGCGCCGGGAATTCCGAACGTTTTTTGAGCGGCGACCGGAAGCCCGACCGCTCACACGGATTCGAATAGGGGCAGGATCTGCATGCCGGGGACCGTCACCAGGCCCTTGTCGGTGATCCGGATCTCCGGAATGACCGACAGGGGGATGAGGTTGAAGCCCATGTAGGGGAGCTTGCAGCCGGCCGCCCGCCACGCGCGCTTCAGGCTCGTCGTCTCCTTCGCCACCTCGGGCGCGCGCCTGTCCGACATGAGCCCCGCGACCGGCAGCGCCACCCCGGCGACGACCTTCCCGTCCCGCACGACGCAGACTCCGCCGCGCATGCGCCTGATCTGCGCCAGGGCGCGACGCATGTCGCGTTCGTTCGTCCCGGCAAGGATGATGTTGTGGGCGTCGTGGCCGACGGAGCTTCCGACGGCGCCGTCCCTGAGCCCGAAGTCCCCGAGGAGCCCGTGCGCCACCGCGCCCGACTTTCCATGGCGCTCGACGACGGTGACGAAGCAGAGGCGGTGCCGTGCGAGGAGCGCCGCCCAGGCCTCGCCCGCCTTGGGCCGAATCGGGACGCGCCCGTGGAGCAGGATGATGCCGGGGGCCGTGACCCTGATGACGTTTGCCGTCACGGGCCGGCGCGGCAGCGGCGGCAGGAGGACCGGCCTCGCCGGGAGCTTCACCGTCCTGTATGCGGCACGCGGATACCTATAGCGGCGGGAAAGCGCCTTCTCCAGCAGCGGGGTGATCCTCCGGTTCCTGACGACGAGCTCGCCGCTGTACCACGTGCATTGCGGCCGGAGCGAGTCGTCCAGGAGGACGATGTCCGCGCGGCGGGCCGGCGCCAGGCCGCCGATGTCGCCATCCATTCCGAAGCGCGTCGCCGGATGAAGCGAGCCCATGCTCCACGCGGTCGCCGTCGGGATGCCCGCCTTCACCGCGGCGCGGACGACCCAGTCCAGCCCGAAGAGGAAGAGATCGTCGGCGTCGCGGTCGTCCGTGCACACGCAGACGCGCTTCTGGCTCGCGCCGAGCTCGGTCACCGCCTTTATGGCCATGGGAAGCGAATGCCAAGGGGTCCTTGGGTTGCCGCCCCGAAGGAACACCCACATGCCGCATTCCAGGAAATCGTCCGCGATCTCCATGGTTATGGCCTCGTGCGTGTCCGTGATGCCGGACGCCGCTCCCGCGGCGACGAATTCGCGCCCGTAGATGTGTCCCGACACGGGACGCCCGCGGCGGATCGCCTCCGCGAGGACCGCGTGGCTCCTGCGGTCGCCCAGGGCCACCTGCACGAAGTCCATCTTCTCGCCGAGCGCGACCGCCTCGGGCCAGCGGTCGAATATCCCTCCGATCTTGGCGGGCGTGAGGTCGCCCCCCGCGGTCTCGAACCTCGGCCCCGTCGCGGGCACCGTGCTGGGCACGGTGAGGAAGATCGAAAGCGGCGCCTGGCGCGCGTCCTCGAGCATCCACTCGATTCCCTTCACGTCGCAGACATTCCCGATCTCATGGCTGTCGCAGAAGATCGTGGTCGTCCCGTTGAGCAGGGCGCCCTCCGCGTAGGCGCACGCGGTCATCATGGAGCTCTCGATGTGGATGTGGGGATCCACGAGGCCGGGCGCGAGTATCCCCCCGCGGGCGTCGAAGCGCCGCACATCCGATCCCTTTCGCGGCCTGAATGTGCCCGCGGGTTTCACGGCGGCGATCCGGCCCGACTTGACCCAGACCTCGCGTCCCCCGTGAATCCGGTCCGTGTAGGTGGAAAGCGTCCTGGCGCCCGTGATGACAAGGTCGGGGAGCTCGCGGCCCATGGCCACGGCCGCGAGGGTGCGCGTGACCCTGTGCAGCGGAGGTACTGAAAAGCGCGTGAGACTCATTTTGCAGGAAAAATTCCCATGCCGGCGACGCTCCTCTTCTAAGCGGGGCCGCCCGATCGAGGCGAGACGTTTAGAGCGGCCCCGCGGCCCTCGCTGCGAGCTCGGCCAGGGGTCGGCCAGGAAGAAGACCTGCGTGGCGAAGACCCTCTGGTCCGGGTGGTCGATGCCGCGGGCGATGCGCGCCGAGCAGCCGAGGCGCGTGAATCCCGGGCCGAGGATGTGGACGCAATGGTCGGGAGAATGCATCCAGCCGTCGAGGAGGTCGGCCGCGCACGCCGCATGCGTGCAGTCGCGGCTGGACACGTCGGTCTCCCGCTCCGCGGGCATCATGATGGCATTCCCGGCCACGCGCAGCGAATGCAGGCCCTCGTGAATGACGCGTTCCACCACGTTGTGCTCGCTAGGAACCGGGTTTCGATGCTGCGCGCGCAGGATGAGCGCCATTTAGGTCGACTGCTCCTCCGCCGCGGCGTCAAGGCCCGCCAGCCAGGCTCAGGCGTTGTCCTATTCAACGTGTTTCCCCGCGCCCGCCCTCCGCTGGGCAATTACTGCTCAGGGTGCGTCACCCACTGGGCTAGAACTGCACAGCTGGCATCTGAGGCCAAATGTTAACCCATTGGCCCATAGGAGCTTATGGACGGGCTGAAAGCGGCATCCGCCCTGCAGAACAGATGGCACTATGCGATTCATACAATTCACCCAACCCAACGGCCGCGTCGCCGCGCCGTCCGCCCGATTCGGCGGCCGGCTTGGAGCCGCCGGCATTGAAAACGAGATCGACTGGCTGTTCGGAGCGGCGCTGAACGGGCTGTCCGGTTCGGCCCGAGGCGGTCAGTTCCCGGTCGACCTGTACGAAGACAAGGCCAACCTGTACGCGCGGGCAGAGCTGCCCGGCGCGACGCGCGACGCGATCAGCGTCGAGTTCATCGATGGCTCCCTGTCCGTCCAGGCTTCCCGCAAGGAGAAGACCGGCACCGGCGAGACCACCGTCTCGTTCAACAGGCAGGTCAGCATTCCTGACGAGATCGAGGCCGACAAGGTCTCGGCCGTCTATGAGAACGGTATCCTCACCGTGACGCTCCCGCGCAAGGAGGAGGCCAAGCCCAGGAAAATCAACGTGTCGGTCAACTGATCCGGCGCGATTCCAAAAAAACAATCACCATGACATTCTTCAATTCACTCACATCGGGCTTTAACGGCGGATGCGCCGAAGCCGAGACACAACCGACCCGCAGGCCGCATTACGAGGTCAATGAGACCGCTGAGGGCTACGACCTCACGGTCAGCCTTCCCGGCGTGGCCAAGGACGGCCTCGAGATCACCGACGAGGGCGGCGAGCTCCGGATCACCGGGAAGCGCACGCTCAAGCTGCCCGAGGGCAAGGTCCTCCTCCACCGCGAGACATCCGATGCCGCATTCGAGCTCCTGCTCTCCCACGGCAACACGATCGTTCCCGAGAAGACCGTAGCGGACCTTCGGGACGGCGTGCTTCACGTGAAGCTCTCCAAGGCCGAATCAGCGAAGCCGCGCAAGATCGCGGTCAGCTGAGTCGCCGATTCCAGGAAAGGCCGGAAGCCCGCTGCGGCTTCCGGCCTTTCTTTTGCCCGGCCCGGATCAAGTGGCGTGCCGCCGCCCCTGCGCGATCGAGGCCCCGATCGAGATCCCCAGGATCGCCGCGATGACGGCCAGCGACACCGAGGTCGTGATCGCGTACCACGGCTCGGCCATCATCTTGATCCCGACAAAGGACAGGATCGCCGCCAGTCCGGCGTTCAGGAAGCGCAGTGAGCGCATGGCCCCGCTCACCACAAAGAAGAGCGAGCGCAGCCCGAGTATCGCGAACAGGTTCGACGCGATGGCGATCATGGCGTCGTGGGTCACCGCGAGAACCGCAGGGAGCGAGTCGATTGCGAAGATGAGGTCTGCCGTCTCGAGCACAATGAGCGCCGCGAGGCCCGCCGGGGCATGCCGCGTCACGAACCGGAACACGCGGCCCGACGGGTCGAGCGCCCTGCGGCCGCCCCTCTTGGCGGCGAGCCGGATCCCTGTCGCGAGCAGGACCAGCCCGAAGACCGGGACAATCCAGACGAACCGTCTGATGGCGCCGACTCCCGCGATGATGAAGAGCGAGCGCAGCACCACGGCGCCGGCGACGCCGAGGAAGAGCAGGCGGCGCTGGCGCCGCGGGTCCAGGCCGAACTGCTCGAAGACGAGGGCGAACACGATGACGTTGTCCACGCTCAGGCTCAGCTCGATCAGGTAGCCGGCGAGGTACTGCTGCGCGGGCTCCGGGCCGCGGCGCATCCAGACCACGGCGCCAAACGCGAGCCCGAGCGCGATGCAGCCGAGCGCCACGGCCGCGTCCCGCGCCCTGAAGGGTGCGGCCGCCGGCTTGGAGGCGGCTCGGGCTGCGGTGGACATCGTTCTCGGCGGCGGTGCCGCATCCCGACGTTGGGGCAGGGTGCGGCTTTGGCAATGGCCTCCCGCGGGGATTTCCTTGTCCCCGCAGGGGGCCCGGGAGCCGGCGGGCATTCCGCGCAACGGGAAGGGAAGCGCCGTCCGGACGGAACCCGCGGCTCGCGGCCCCTGAGGAGGCCTCTTGACCCGACGCGATGTGTGCGTCTATTCCCCTTGGTGACCATCATGGAAATGCGGCATCCAACGCGCGGGTCGTGGGCGGCACTCTCGGCATCAGCCGCCTTGATCCTGGCGGCCTGTCCGCTGCGCGCGGACCTGGCGCCGTCATCGCCCTTCCTTCCCGCGAACGCCGCGGCGATGGGCGCGTCGACCGCGCCGGCTGGGCCGATCGAGCTTCGCGGCCTCATGTCGACGCCGGACGGCGTCGCCTTCTGCATCTACGACACGGCCAAGAAAAGGGATGTCTGGGTCGGCCTGAACGAGACCGGCCACGATTTCGTGGTCAAGTCGGCGGATGCGGCCTCGGACAGCGTCAGCGTCCAGTACCAGGGTCGCAGCATGAAGCTCACGCTGCGGACAGCCAAGGTCGCCTCCGCGGGCGCGGCGGTCGTTCCCCCCGTGCCCCAGAACTCCCCCGCCGTGGCGCTGAACCCGTCCCCGGCCGACGAGCAGAAGAGGCTGGACGCCGTGGCCCAGGAGGTCCGTCGCCGCAAGCAGGAGAGGGAAAAGGCCGTCCTCGACATCCAGAACGGCGTGTCGCCTCAGCCCCCGATCCCGAACCATTAGAGCAGCCCGGCGGGGCCGTGGAAATTTTCGTGCACCTGCGGTGCCTGCGGCTACCGTGAGTCCCAAATGGGATCTCCGCTCACCAGCGCCGGCGCCGGACCCTCCAATCCGGAGCTGATCCGCAGGCTTTTCGGGCTGGCCTGGCGCTACCGGCTGCGCTGCCTGCAGGTGCTTGGGATCCAGCTCGTCCTGCTGACCATGGGGCTTTTCGGGCTGAGTTTCACGGGGGTCGGCATCGACTACATCCGGCAGGTGGTCGGGCACAGGGCGCTGGACCCGCCTCCCCAGGCCGTGATCCGGTTCCTGCATTTCAGCCTACCCGCCGCGTGGCATCCCATGCAGGTGCTCGCGATGCTCGGGGGGCTCATCCTCGCGCTGTCGATGTGCCGGGCGTTCCTGAATTACGTCTATGCCGTGCTGGTCAACATCCTCGTCCAGCAGAAGCTGGTCGTGGACCTGCGCGCCGAGATCTACGACAAGCTCCAGAGGCTGAGCTTCCGTTTCTTCGACGCCAACACGACCGGTTCGATCATCACGCGCGTGACGGGCGACGTGCAGTCGGTGCGGATGTTCCTCGACCAGGTCCTCATCCAGAGCGTCATCATGGTGATCTCGCTCACGGTCTATGCCATCTACATGGCCAGCCTGAGCCCCGGGCTCACGCTCGCATGCCTCGCGACCACTCCCGTGCTCTTGATCCTTGCCGCGCTCTTTTCCCGAAGGATCCAGCCCGAGTACGCGGAGAACCGCAACCTGGTCGAGAGGATGGTCCAGTACCTCGCCGAAAGCATCCAGGGCATCGCCGTCGTCAAGGGATTCGGGCGGGAGGACGAGAACCGGGAAAAGTTCGAGGCCGGCAACACGGCCACCCTCACGCAGCAGTACAATATCTTCTGGCTGGTGAGCCTCTTCTCGCCTACCGCGGGCTTCCTGACCCGCATCAACACCATCGTGCTCCTGGGATACGGCGGCGTGCTCGTCGCGCGCGGGTCGCTGCCCCTCGGCGCCGGACTCGTGGTGTTCGCCGGCCTTCTGGACCAGTTTGCCGGCCAGGTGAACAACGTCGCCGCGATCGTGAACTCCGTCCAGCAGTCGCTCATCGGCGCCAAGCGGGTCTTCGAGATCCTGGACGCGTCGGTGGACGTGCGTTCGCCGCCGGACGCCCTGCGGCGCGCCCGCTTCGAGGGCGCGGTCCGGTTCGACGACGTGTCGTTCGAATACGGCCGGCTGGACCCCGTGCTCAGGGACATCAGCCTCGAGGTCAAGCCGGGCGAGTGCGTGGCCATCCTTGGGGCCACAGGTTCCGGCAAGAGCGTCCTGATGGGCCTGATCCCGAGGTTCTACGACGTGTCGAAGGGCCGCCTCCTCATAGACGGCATCGACGTCCGCCGCCTGCACCTGGACGACCTGCGCCGCAACATCGGCACGGTTTTCCAGGAAAGCTTTCTCTTCTCCAATACCGTCGCTGCGAACATCGCATTCGGGCACCCGCACGCGACCCAGGCGCAGATTGAGCGGGCCGCGCGGGTCGCGGCGGCGCACGACTTCATCATGGGCCTGCCGAAGGGCTACGAAACGGTGCTCGGCGAGAGCGGGAACAGCCTCTCGGGGGGGCAGCGCCAGCGCCTGGCGATCGCGCGCGCCGTGCTGCTGGAGCCGGCGATCCTGCTGCTCGACGATCCCACGGCGGCGATAGACAGCGAGACCGAGCACGAGATATTCGAGGCGCTTGACCGAGCGATCGCGGGTAGGACGACCTTCATCGTCGCCCACCGGCTCAGCACCCTTCGCCGCGCGGACACGATCATCGTGCTGGAGAACGGGCGCATCGTCCAGCGGGGCACCCACGCGGAGCTGATCAGGGTGCCCGGACCCTACCTTCACGTCGCCAACCTCCAGCTGGTCGACGGCCGCGAGCTGCAGGAGCCTTCCGGGGGGTTGAAGCCATGAGCGCCGAAAAGCCCCGTCCGCCCGACCTGACCCTCGTCCACCGCGTGCGCGACGACGACGATGACGAGGAGCAGTTCAAGCCCCTTGACTGGAGGCTCGTGCGGAGGCTTCTCGGCTACGCGGGCCCGGTGGGGGGCAAGCTCTTGGCCATGTCGGCCATGACGGTGCTCAGGGCCGCGCAGCTCCCCGCGCTCGCCTGGCTGACCGCAAAGGTGATCACGGGGCCCATCGCCCACGGCGACATCCACGGCATCATGGTGGGGACGCTTTGGTTCGCGGCGCTCGCCCTCCTGACGGACGTGATGTTCCACTTCCGGCAGCGGTACGCTCTCGAGATCGGGGAGACCGTCGTGAACGGGCTCCGGTCGGAGATCTTCGCGAAGACGCAGCGCCAGCCGATGAGCTTCTTCCACCGGATGAAGCTCGGCAGGATCCTGAGCCGCGTGACGAGCGATGTTGAGGCGGTGCGGGTGGGCGTCCAGGACGTTGCGCCCGTGAGCGGGATACAGTTCGGGCAGATGGTGTTCACGGCGGTCGCGCTGGCGCTGACGGACTGGAAGATGTTCCTGGTCATCGTCGGCATGGCGCCGGTGCTCTGGCTGGTGAACAACCATTTCCGGATGAAACTCAGCCGCCTCACGCGCGCCGCGGCGGACAGCTTCAGCCGCGTCACGGCGACCCTTGCGGAGTCGGTGAACGGAATCCGCGTGACCCAAGGATTCGTCCGCCAGGACACGAATGCGGGCCTGTTCAGGAGCCTCCTCTCCGACCACTCGAGGTACAACGTCGCGCTGGCCAGAACGTCCGCGGTGCTGGCGCCGATCCTCGAACTGAACAGCCAGTTCTTTGTCGCGACCCTCCTCATCGTGGGCGGGTGGCGCATTCTGCATCATGGGATGGAGCCGACCGACCTGATCATGTTCATCCTGCTCTCGAACTTCTTCTTCTCCCCTTTCACCATCATCGGCAACCAGTACAACCAGGCGCTCGTGGCCATGGCCAGCGCCGAGCGGATATTCTACCTCGTCGACATGAAGCCCGACTGGGAGGATGCCCCGGATGCCGCGGTGCTTCCCGATCCGAGGAAGGAGGGCGGCGCGGGCGGGGCCAAGGGCGCGCGAATCGAATTCCGCGCGGTCTCCTTCGGCTATGATCCCGCAAGGCTCGTCCTTCACGACATCAACTTCACGGCCGAGCCCGGGCAGACCGTCGCACTCGTGGGCCACACGGGAAGCGGCAAGAGCTCCATCATCAACCTTGTCTCGAAGTTCTACCTGCCCACGGCAGGGGAGGTCCTTGTCGACGGCCGGGAGATCCGGTCAGTCACGGGGCGCTCGCTCCACCGGCAGATGGGGATGGTGCAGCAGCAGAATTTCCTCTTCAGCGGGTCGGTGCTCGAGAACATCCGCCTCAGCAAGCCCGACGCCGGAGTGGGCGACGTGAGGGACGCGGCCGAGAGGCTCGGATGCCTCGACTTCCTCGGGGAGCTCCAGGATGGGCTCGACACCCAGGTCGGCGAGCGCGGCTCGGGGCTCTCCGTCGGCCAGCGGCAGCTCGTGTGCTTCATGCGCGCCCTGCTCGCGGACCCGCGGATCGTGATCCTGGACGAGGCGACGAGCTCGATCGACGCCCTCACCGAGGCGCGGCTCCAGCGGGCGCTCGGGACCCTGCTGCGCGAGCGCACCAGCTTTGTCGTGGCGCATCGCCTGAGCACGATCCGCAGCGCGGATCTCGTCCTCGTCCTCGACCATGGAAGGATCATCGAGCGCGGATCTCATCCCGCGCTGCTCGCAAAGGGCGGCCACTATGCGGCGCTCTACAGGCAGTTCGTGCAGGTCGACGATCGGCGGTGATTCCGGGCCTCAAAAAAACGCTGAAGATTTTTCTCGGAAGTCGGGTGTTTTTCCCTCTAGAAAGGCATTGCGTTCAGCGTAAAACACCCTACAACAAAAGGTACATATGGCTAAAAAATCAGCTCGTAAACCCAACGCCGCGTTCATGAAACCGGTAACTCCCGATGGCGCACTTTCCGCCGTCGTCGGCTCCAAGCCGCTACCCCGCACGGAGCTCACCAAGAAGCTCTGGGACTATATCAAGAAGAACGGACTCCAGGACAAGAAGGACCGGAAGATGATCAACGCCGACGCCCCCCTCAAGACAGTGTTCGGTGGCAAGGCCAAGGTCAGCATGTTCGAGATGACCAAGCTCGTCTCGGGCCACGTTTCCTAAGGTTTAGGATTCGTTTCTCATATTTGCCGCCGCGGATGACCTCCGCGGCGGTTTTTTTTGCGCCATTCCGGGACTACTTGCCAAGGGCGGCCTCGATCTGGCGGCAGGAGGTCTTGATGATCTCGAGCCTCGCGTGCCTCTTGTTGTTCGCTGCGACGAGGTGCCACGGCGCATGGCGTGAGCTTGTCAGCGCGAGCATGTCCCCGACGGCGATCTCGTAGGAACCCCACTTGCGCCGGTTTCGCCAGTCCTCGGCGTCCATCTTGTGCTTCTTGTACAGCGTGGCCTCCCTGTCGCGGAAGCGCCGGAGCTGCTCGTCCCTGCCGATGTGCAGCCAGAACTTGAGCACGATGACCCCGTGCTCGGCGAGCTCCCGCTCGAATTCATTGAGCTCGCGGTAGGCGCGCCTCCACTCCGGCTCGGAGGCATAACCCTCTAGGCGCTCGACGAGCACCCGTCCGTACCAGGATCGGTCATAGATCGTCACCATCCCCGCCCGCGGCAGGTGCCTCCAGAAGCGCCACAGGTAGTGGTGGGCCTTCTCCTCGTCCGTGGGCTTGGAGACCGGGATGACCCGGAAGTCCCGCGCGTCGATCGCGTCGGTGAGCCGGCGGATCGCGCCGCCCTTGCCCGCCGCGTCCCAGCCCTCGAAGACCCAGACGACCGAGCGCCTCTCCTGGCCGGCCGCGCGGACGGCCTTGTTCAGCCTGCCGAGCCACTTGTCCCTCTTCTTCTCGTACGACGGCTGCGACAGCTTGTTCTCGAGAGACAGCGACAGGAGGCGCCGCAGGCCCGCCGGCCGGAGCGGGACGACTCTCTTCCTCCTGCGGCCCCGCGCGGCGGCGCGCGTGCGCGCTCGCATATGGATGCGGAAGCGCGAAAGGAGGATGTCCGCGACGGCCAGGTTGCGCGCCCGCGGGTCCGCCGCGTCGATGATGTACCACGGCGCCCCCGGCTGGTGGGTCGCGTTTCGCATGCGCTCCGCGAGCCGGGCCAGCCGGTCGTAATCGCGCTGGCTCTTCCAGTCCTCGGGTGTGACCCGCCACGCGGTGCGGGGGTCGGACTCCAGCTCCCTGAGCCGCGCCCTCTGCGCCGACTTGGAGAGGTTGAGCCAGACCTTGACGATCAGCGCCCCGCCCGCGGCCAGCTGGCCCTCAAACCAGGCGTATCTGCGCAGCATGGCGTCAAACAGGGTGAGCTCGCGCGCGCTGCGGGGGTCCTCGTGGAGGGCGTCGGCGTGCCAGCCTCCCGCATAGATCGCCATGCGACCGTTGGCCGGAAGCGTCCGCCAGTACCGCCACATCGCGGGGCGGTCCCTCTCCTCGTCGGTGGGCTCGTGGAACGCGTAGGTCTCGAACCCGCGCGGATCGAGCCAGCCGTTCAGGATGTTGATGACATCGCCCTTCCCCGAGGCCTCGACGCCGCCGACGACGAGGATCACCGGGAACTTCGCCGACTTCAGCTCAACCTGCATCCGGATCAGCTCCGCGCGGACGTCGTGAAGACGCGCCTCGTAGGCCTTCTTCGACATTTTCCTGTCGTCTGAAGATTTCGCCATTTTCTGGGGGTACGCCCGTGAGGAGTGGCCTCTGCCGCGGCCGATGTCGAGTCGTCTCGGGATTCGCCGTGTTAAATCTCGGGTGGCCGCCTCTTGGCTGGCGGTCGGCCTGCGCGCCCGAGAATATCCGACGACGCAATGACCGACGCACCCCGTTCCCTTCGCAGGCGCGCCATCATCATGCTCGTGCTGGCGACGGTCTACTGGGGCCTGAGCTTTCCCTTGATCAAGTCGCTCATGGCGATGAACCAGGCTCTGTTTCCGGGCGCGGGATCATGGTTCATCGCCGCGATGGCGCTTGCGCCCCGGTTCCTGCTGGCGGCGCTGCTGGTGCTGGCTTTTCGACGGCGCGCGGAGGCTGGCCCCACGCGGCTGGAGATCCGCCAGGGCGTGGGGATGGGGGCGTTCGCGGCGGCGGGCACGTTTTTGCAGACGGACGGCCTTCAGTACACCTACGCGTCAACCTCCTCCTTCCTCACGCAGTTCTCCGCGATCCTGATCCCCGCGTGGCTTGCCCTGCGCCACCGGCGAAACCCCGGGGCGATCGTCTGGATGGGCTGCGTGCTCGTGCTCGTCGGCGTGGCGGTCCTCGGGCACTTCGACTGGCGCGCGTTCAGGTTTGGAAGGGGAGAGTGGGAGACGCTCCTGTGCTCGCTGTTCTTCATGGGACAGATCCTCTGGCTCGAGAAGCCGGAATTCGCGCGCAACCGCCCCGGGCCCGTGACGCTTGCCATGTTATCCTTGGAAGCGGCCGCATTCGTCGGGCTTGCCGCCGCGACCACGCCCGGCATCAGGGCGCCCGCGGTCCCGTGGGGTTCGCCGGCATGGGTGGGATTCACCCTGGTGCTCACCGTGGTCTGCACCCTTGCCGCATTCTCGATCATGAACAGGTGGCAGCCGAGGATCACGTCCACCGAGGCGGGACTGATCTACTGCGTCGAGCCGATCTTTGCGTCGCTCTTCGCGCTTTTCATTCCCGGACTACTCTCGGCGTGGGCTGCGATCGTGTATCCGAACGAGCAGGCGACGTGGTCCCTGGTCATCGGCGGAGGCTTGATCACCTTCGCCAACGTTTTCGTGCTGATGAGGGTACCTGGATGAGGCTTCATGGGAAAAGTAGCTTATAGACTGCATTAATATATTGAATGCATATTTTATATTGCATTTAAGATGATTAAGCAGTTTAAAGATTGAATTAAATCGGGAATTCGGAAAATCTTGCTCCAGGGTCTTCAGGAGAGGATCGAGACCCTGGATGAGGCGCGGCGGGTCGCAACGATGCCGGCGAGGGGTTGGCTGCGCGCCGTTCGGGAGGCGGTCGGCCTCACGCAAAACGAGGTGGCCTTGAAAATGGGGGTCAAGCGCCAGTCGTACGCCCAGTTCGAGACCGCCGAGGAACTGGGCTCGATCAGCATCGGATCCATGCGTCGCGCAGCGCAGGCGATGGATTGCGAGCTCGTCTGCTTCATTGTCCCTCGCGAAACCGTGGCCCTCTCCTACGCGGGACTCGCCCAGATTCACGATCCCGCGGCGAAGCACCTGAAGGCGACGGAGCATTCGATGAAGCTTGAAGAGCGGGGACCCGCGGAAGATGCCCTTTGAAATGCAAAAGGGGGAGGCGCCGATTACGCCCGAGGAGCGGGCGCGGCTCCTGCCCAGCCTCTCGACACGCGAACAGCTGAATGAGATCGAGAGACTCAACATCAACGCAGCGAGGATGTGGGCCATGCGCGGCGTCATCCTGGAGAGGAGCGATCTGCTCTCGGAGGCCTTTTCCCGCGAGGTGCATCGGCGGATGTTCAACGGCATCTGGCGGGGCGCCGGCAGGTACCGGACGACCGGGCGCGATCCGGGCTGGGAGCCGCACCGCATCGCGGAGGGCGTGGGCATGTTTTTCGATGACGCCGAGGGCTGGCTGCGATTCTCGACCTACCCGGTCCACGAGGCCGCGGTGCGGCTGCACCACCGTCTTGCGTCGATCCACCCCTGGTCCAACGGCAACGGACGGCATGCGCGGCTGATCGCCGACATCATCGTCGCGGCCAACGGCGAGGGGCCGCTCACCTGGGGTTCTCGGTCCGCGCCGGTCGATCGGGGATCGGCGAGGGACCGCTATCTGGGCGCGATAGGGGCCGCGGATGCCGGCGACTTCGCACCTCTCCTCGAGTTCGCCCGCACCTAGCGCGGGGGGCTTTCTAGAATGAATACGAGGCGCTTGTGAAGAACCCGCGCCTCGACCCGTACTGCGCCGCGTTGACGCCGACGCCCGAGCCGTTGCGCAGCTCGTAG
>Ga0302325_10009041_pt1 | contig 21829 bp, 19 predicted proteins | sample Palsa_T0_2_FD_201948 | JGI IMG/M metagenome (GOLD analysis project Ga0302325, IMG submission 201948) | Peat permafrost microbial communities from Stordalen Mire near Abisko, Sweden - Palsa_T0_2 | ecosystem: Environmental > Terrestrial > Soil > Palsa > Peat permafrost | place: Sweden: Abisko...
CCCAAACTACCTCCCGCAGGGTATAAATACTCTTGTTCTGGTTCCGCTCCGTTGGCCGGTTTTGAAGTGTCCACGTATGGCCGGTTTTCAGATGTCCACCGAGGAATTGGCCTGAGCCGGTCGCCTTGGCGCTGCCTGCCCTTGTGCTGCTCGAAGTAGCACTCGCGAAAACGAATTGTACAAGCCACTCGACTGTTGTTTCACTTTATGCAGGAAATGGCGCTTGCGGAGGATTACTTCACGATGCAGGAACAAACGCAAGCGTTCGGTCACATGGCTGCGTTCAATACATCGAGCGTGAATTGGACTGGAACGGACCAGCCCGAACAATTGACCGCTTCTTACGTAACAGCCTCTTTCTTCTCCCTACTCGGAGTGGCGCCACTTCGCGGCCGCGTATTTCGCGTCGATGAAGATGTGCCCGACGCAAATCCGGCCGTTGTGCTCAGCTATGTTAAGAGGCGCTATTTCGCGCCAAGAATGTCCACTATAGCGTAGTTGCCTTCATGGCAAGCGTATTCGTAGAGCGGTCCGGGCACGGAGTTAAAAGCCAATTCAATGGACCAGGGCTTCGTCCACGTGGAGGGATCTTCCATGGTGGCCCGATATTCAATGGCCTTGTCGCTTACGCGCGTGAAGCGCTCGGTGACCTTCAGATCCATTGAGGAGCCTCGGTAGCGTGTCTGGTCGTTGAAGTTCGTCGTTTCGACAATCAGCGTGTCGCCTTCCCAGTGTCCAATGGAGTCGCCGCTCCACTGGCGGACATTCGAGGGCTGGTGTTTCGCGTTCATGTGGACAATGCGGGCGTCGTGAACCATTTCGAGCTCGATCAAAATGGAATCGGCGGACTGTACGATCTCGTAGTTGTTGTTGTAAAGCGCGGGTACCATGGGGACGGCAGGAGTGTTGCCCGTGAGACAGCGGGTGTCGTTGGGAAGGCTCCTGTAATCGCCGGGGATATAGCTGCGGCGCCGCGCTCGATCGCGTGCTTCCGGAACGAGCGGAGGAACGTGGCCGTCCGGCGGATCGACAACCATCGAGGTCCGTTTCTGACCGCCGATGCGCGCCAGTTCAGATCCATTGTCGTAGAAGAGGACGTTGTAGGCGCCGCCTTGGATTGAGACCGGGCGACCGCCGTCAACAGTTGACCCTTCCTCCCAGCGCTGGGTTTCTCTGGCTTCCCACTTGCGGGCTTCGTCATCGGAGATGGTCGCTTTTCCTCCAAAGACGTCGGGACGCTCGAAGGGTGTGCGAGTGGCGTTAGACCAGATGCCCGTGAGATCGGGATGCCCGTCCGCGGCGCGGGGGATTACATTTGCTTTGGGAGCCGGCGCGCTCTGCGCCGAAACGGACGCGACCGCCAAAAAGGAAACAACGCTGGATTCGATCAGGCTGCAGAATTTCATGGCCCATCCTCAGCTAGCGATTATACAGCGCCGCGACGTGCTCAAGCCGGCGGTTCCAGCAATATCCAACCACAGCCCACATGCTGGCGGGAGGCGGGTGTTTCACAGTTTCCCGGCCGACTCCGTGGATGTGCGCTACTTGATCCCGAGCGGGCATGCCTCATCGTACGCGGCGTGGCAGGGCTTTTCGTTGAGAACCAAGTGGCTACGGTCTGGGATGAGCAACAACCCGCCCAAAGAGCTTACGAGGCTCCGGTGGTTCCGCCGAGGAAGATTGTGCAGCAATATGGAGTACCTTTGTCAGACGCCGGCGGCTACGCCAAGCAAGGAGCCACCGCCAACGTAACAGCGATGCCCAATGGTAAGGACGCGTGGACCGTTACGGTGATGGCTGGGGCCGCCAATCCCAATTACGCCGTGATCAATCCGCAACCGGGCTCGGGCCCTTTTATGGGGTTAGCGCAGATCGCTCTTGAAGCGATCAATCCAGGACTGGCAGGCTCAGCCATGGTTAAAGTCGACGGGCAGGTCAGTAGTACGTCGTTCTGCCAGACCGTTGGATCGCCTCCGCAAAAGCTCTGTACCTTCCCGAGTGGTTCGATCTCGGTGATCGACTCAAACGGGAAGGTGCTGGAGAACGGCTCGATTGATCCAGAAGACAACGGCGCGATTGGCCCTTCTTTTTCGGTGATGGCCGATAGCAGTTGCTCGGGCCTGGTCCAAACCACTCCACAATGTGGCGTCTCCATCAACGTCAGTGTGGGCGAAGTCGCCGGGGCGCCGAGTCCGACTACATTCTCGGTCACCCTGAACATTCAGTTCCTCAATTCGCAGTAGGTTCCATAAGAAGTGTCCGGAACGAGTTCACGGGAAACGGCCCGTTATGGGTGCATTATCGGCAGGTTCTCAGCATCTCTTTTCCGCCGAGCTCAGGCAAGGTCGTAGCGATCAAGGTTCATCACCTTGTTCCACGCAGCCACGAAGTCCTTCACAAACGCCTCCTGCGAGTCGCTGCACGCGTAGACTTCCGCGAGAGCTCGAAGCTGGGAGTTGGAGCCGAAGACGAGATCCACGACAGTGCCCGTCCACTTGAGTTCGCCCGTCGCCCGATCGCGACCCTCCAATACGCCTTCCGATGTGGCGGACTTCTGCCACTTCGTGTTCATGTCGAGCAGGCTGACGAAGAAATCGTTCGTCAACGTCTCGGGCCGCTTGGTGAAAACACCGTGTTTAGACTGCCCAAAGTTTGCATTCAGTGCGCGCAGGCCACCAATCAGAACCGTCATCTCGGGAGCGGTAAGGGTCAGCAGGTTTGCCCGATCCACTAGCAGCTCAGCGGCGGATCCCTCGTGTCCCTTCCGGAGATAGTTGCGGAACCCGTCCGCGGCCGGCTCCAGCACGGCGAACGAATTCACGTCGGTCTGCTCCGGTGAAGCGTCCGTGCGCCCGGGGGAGAAAGGCACCTTCACGTCGTAGCCGGCCTTTTTCGCCGCGGCTTCGATGGCTGCGCAGCCGCCCAGAACGATCAGGTCAGCAAGCGAGACCTGCTTTCCTTGCGCGCCGTTGAAATCCTTCTGGATCGCCTCCAGCGTCTGAATAACCTTCGCCACCTCGGTCGACTGGTTGACTTCCCAAGACTTTTGCGGAGCCAGGCGAATGCGCGCCCCGTTAGCCCCGCCGCGCTTGTCACTGCCGCGGAATGTTGCGGCCGACGACCAGGCTGTTATAACCAGCTGGGAGATAGAAATTCCTGATGCGAGGATCTTGGCCTTCAGAGCAGCAATTTCTTGCTCCCCTATCAATTCATGATCCACAACGGGAACGGGGTCCTGCCACAGGAGCGGCTCCTTAGGCACGAGTGGGCCAAGGTACCGCGAGATCGGCCCCATGTCACGATGCGTGAGCTTGAACCAAGCCTTGGCGAATGCGTCTGCGAATTCCTGCGGGTTCTCGTGGAAACGCTTCGAAATCTTCGCATAGGTCGGGTCTAACTTCAGCGAGAGGTCCGTGGTGAACATAATCGGGGCGTGCTTTTTCGACGGATCGTGGGCATCCGGCACCGTGCCTGCTGCGCCGCCGTTCTTGGGAGTCCATTGGTGAGCACCGGCGGGACTCTTGGTTAGTTCCCAGTCATAACCAAACAGGTTCTCGAAGTAGTTGTTGTCCCACTTCGTGGGATTGGTGGTCCATGCGCCTTCCAACCCGCTGGTGATTGTGTGGGGGCCTTTGCCACTGCCAAAAGTATTGATCCAGCCGAAGCCTTGATCTTCGAGGTTAGCGCCCTCGGGTTCGGGTCCCATATACGTGCTCGGTTCGGCAGCCCCGTGGGCTTTGCCGAAAGTGTGTCCGCCTGCAATGAGGGCAACTGTTTCTTCGTCATTCATCGCCATTCGGCCGAATGTCTCTCGGATGTCCCTGGCCGCGGCGAGCGGATCCGGGTTGCTTTTGGGCCCTTCCGGATTCACGTAGATAAGGCCCATTTGAACAGCGCCGAGAGGATTATCGAGCTGGCGGTCACCGCGGTAGCGCTGGTCTCCAAGCCACTTGGTCTCAGGCCCCCAAAAAATGTCTTCTTCCGGCTCCCAGATGTCTTCGCGCCCGCCACCGAAACCGAAGGTCTTGAATCCCATCGACTCTAGTGCAACGTTACCTGCAAGAATCATCAGGTCGGCCCAGGAGAGTTTCCGGCCGTACTTTTGCTTGATCGGCCAGAGCAGCCGGCGCGCTTTGTCAAGACTCACGTTATCCGGCCAGCTGTTGAGGGGCGCAAATCGCTGTGATCCGGAGCCCGCGCCCCCTCGGCCATCAGCGATACGGTACGTACCCGCGCTATGCCAAGCCATACGGATGAACAACGGCCCATAGTGGCCGTAGTCCGCGGGCCACCAGTCCTGCGATGTCGTCATCAAGGCATGCAGGTCCTTGAGCACGGCATTCAAATCGAGGCTCTTGAACTCCTCGGCGTAATCGAACGCCTCGCCCATGGGATCGGACAGCGGGGAGTGTTGGTGCAAGATCTTCAGGTTCAGTTGATTGGGCCACCAGTCCGCGTTTGTTCGGGTTCCAGTCATGGCGTGTTTGCGAGCACCAGCTGTGAAGGGGCACTTGCTTCCGTTTGACGAGTCCCGATTATCGGAGATTGGCTCCCCCACTGCGACTTCGAATTGTTTCTCCGTATGTTCTTCTTGCATCATGTTCCTCCTCCTTCGAATTGGTTAAGAAAACTGTGCCGAGGTATCAAAACTCATCTTGGCATGGTGCGGAGAGCACTTCGTGCAGAGGCCTCGGAAAATGAGTTCGCATTCGCGAAGAATCCGCTTGCCGAGAGCGCGCGAGGCTGGCCTGGGGACGTCGAACCACTCAATATCCTCAACCTTGCCGCAGCGGTCGCAGATGAAGTGGTGATGCCGCATGCCTTTCGCATCGAATCGCGCGGCGCGGCCCTCAACGGCCACTTCACGCACCAAACCCGCCCGCACTAAGTCCACCAGGTTTTTATAAATCGTGGCCCTTGAAGAGCGGGGATCCACGCGATTTACAGCTACGAAGATTTCCGCAGCCGTGGGATGGCTGTTGTGTTCCATCAAGAATGCCATCACGGCGTAGCGCTGCGGAGTGCACCGCAACCCGCTGCCTCCCAAGGACCGTTTGATCGCCTCGGCGTCCATCAGAGATTCAGATTATGTCTAATATGACATTATGTCAAGACTGCTTTTGGTTGCTCTTAAGCGGAAAGCTGGCGGATGCTGTATTGAGTATCCTTATCGAGCGGCCGCCCTGTTACCCAACGTTACGCTCGCGGGGTTTGAACGACCAGGGCAGCGGGCACCAGATTTGCGCAGAATCATGAGGCGCGATTTCCCTGAGGAGCACCACCATCCGCCGCTCGCGCAATTGTGTCCAGATCGTCAGGCATCCGGATGTTGCCGGATTAGGAACGGGAAATCGGCTTGCGGGGAGCTGAGCAGCGCAAAGATCTGCGCCCGTTAACACGTAATATCGGTAGCCAACACCGGATTTGGACCGTGATGGTGGAGTTTCCCCAGCCCAGCAAGAATCTTAGACTCTGCTAGAATTTCTCCGGTCACGCGCTCATCACTCGGACCGCAATGAACTCCGTGCGATCTGGCTTCAGCGAGGTGCTCAATGAGACGCCCCGAGGCCCGCGGCCGCCCTGCTAAAGAACAACACCGCGACGCCGACAGGGCGCTAATTGTAAGGGTGCGGGCAGGATGCCGATCGCGAGTAACTCCCCTCGGAATAGATGGCCCCCCTCGCATTCGCGGCCAGATCGCTATCCCTTTGGATGCATACATCGTTGCTGGCGTCTCCATTCTGGATCATAACGCCCCAGAATCGCGGCAAGGTAGGATGGGGAGCCCGCGGGTCACGCTGTTGATCATTCTGGTATGACGTCAGCCCTATGATCGATACCGCGGAGACCTGTGCCAAACGGCCGTTGCCGGCTATCTGCACGCCGTCCAGCCCGTTATTGTAGACGGTGTCATGCTCGATCGTGATGTGGTTGGCGCCGTTTCCGATCCACATCCCAGAAATGGAATTGTTGAAAGTCTGGTTCGAACCAGTGTAGACGTACGACGCCTTGTCGATCTCGATACCATAACTTTCGAGCGTGTCCCGGTTCTCGGAGGCCTCGGCCCATCCGCCATTGATGGTGTTGTTCGTAATCTTGATATTGGAGGATCTCCCGGCCACATAAATCTGGCCGCCTCCGCAATCGGGAACACAGATTGCGTTATGGTACAGAGCATTATCCGAGATCACGCCTGCCAGCACGGGGTCCGTTCCGCCGGGCACATCGTTGATAGAAATGGCACCGTTGTAATCCGAAATGTTGTTGGATTCGATCAAGAACTGACTGGCGTTTCGCCCATAGCCCAAGATAGCGGTCCTGCTGGGCCTCATACCGGGCGCCGCACGGCTGACTCCATTTGTAATCAGTTTGCCAAAAGTGTTGTGGCGGAGCACACAGTGCGGTCCATTGAAAAACATACTAATAGAAGCCGAATCACCGAAATGGTTATCGACCACTGTTACGTTACTTCCCTCAACCGACAGGTCTTGGACGCCCCTCTCAGGGACAAGCGAACTATTACCATCAATTTGCAGGTTTCTTATGGTGACGTTGGAAGCAATCCTAGTAACCAGGATCATCTTCTGCAGCGCGGTGTCCATGCGCTTCAATGTAGGTGGGTCTTGACCAGGCTCTACTGCTCCCTCGATGGTGGTGTCAGAGCGGCGGATGGTCACAGGAGCGCCGGAAATAGCATAGGGCAACGCCGAGCCGCGCAATGCGCAAACTAGCGGTGGACCAGCAGGCCGGTCCACGCAGTCCTGAAGATCGGCAACGCCTTCGACCACGATCCTCCCTGGCTGCGCGAACAGCGCGGACAAAGTCACGATGGAAAGCAAAAGTAGTCGGTCTGATGAATTGACAAGCACCAGCGATCTATGCCTCTCGTAACTTTCCTAAGTCACTCAAGAGGCGGTACGGTAAAGCCATGTTCTTCCGTCTGGATCTCGCCGAGAGGACACCTCTCCTTCTTTGACAAGTTCATCGAGAAACATTGACGCGACAGCGCCGTAGGTTCCGCTGCCGTACTGTGACCAGAGCCCCAAAGACTCCTCAATCTCGTTCCGTCTAAGCCAACGGTCCTTGTTCTCGTCGAGCACGTCCCCAATGGCGGTCTTGATCAGGATTATGCCCGTTTGAGCCTTCTCTTTTGGGCTGAGCTTAGATAGTTCCGACATAGCGTGATCCTACCATGCGACTCCGTCCGACAACGTGCATGCGTTTATGTGGGTCCCACCAAAGAAGGACCGGTTGTTGACCAGGCCATCGATGTAGATGTTGCGAATCCTCCGTGTCCCGTGCCGACAGCGCTTCACTTTATTCAGCCCTGACGACATCGCCTGGCACAACATTCCGATGTCCTTTCCAGCTTTCTCGGCGCGGTGCAGCAACTGTTGCGTCGATAGTGGTGTCCGCCGCGGCCGATCTTCATCGTGGATTCGATGACGGCCGCGCTCTTGACGTAAGTGCTCACGCAGCAGTTGACCGGTGATGGGGTTCAGCAGACGGACATGTGCGTCATTCCACTGGACCTGAACATGGCGGCCGATCCGGCCCGGCGGCGCGCCGTAGTAAGCAGCTTCGACTTCGACGCAACCATCCAGGTGCACGGTACGCTCGCCATACTAGTAATAGCGGAAGGGCTCGATCGGCAGCGGAAGCAGCGCCGGGCGCTCTTCAGCGAACACCGTTGCAACTTGCCGCTTGGTGGTTCCATGAATGCGCGTCTCGGCCCAGCGCTCTTCCCAGCGATCCAGATAAGCTTGCGCGTCTTCAAGGCTCTCGAAGCGCTGTCCTTTGAGCGGCGTCTTCTGCGCATGACCGATACCGGATTCGACTTTGCCTGTTCGATCCGGGTCCTGCACTCTGCAGGGCAGAGCCATAACGCCGTAGTGTTGGAGTACGTCCCGGTAGACCGGATTGAGCGCCGGTTCGTAGATATCGGGCGTGATCACGCCTTCGCGCAAGTTATCCAGCACCACTGCGCGAGTGACTCCGCCCAGCCGGTGAAAAGCTTTCTCATGCAGCTCGGCCCAAACACGCGAACTGGACCGGAACACCAGAAGACGAACAGCTTTCCGGCTGTATCCTAGCGTCAGGACGAACAATCGCGTGCGCCGGTACTTGCCCGTTTGCGCGTCACGCACCATCAGGCCGGTGGCATAATCGACCTGCGCTTCTTCGCCAGGCGCGGTCTCAATCACCACGCGTGCTTCCGGCGTGCAAGACTGTACCACTGCTGATCAGTGGCTGACCGGCATGGATTCGAACCACGAACTTGACAGGTTTTTTAAGTCCCGTACCTTACTGATTCTACGAAGTCTCTGAAGTCGTCAAAAGCCTCAAATGCAAGCCAACGGTACAAAATCGGTACAAAGTACTTCCCTCTAAATCGGGACGGCGCGTTGCCGTGCGACGTTCGCTCTACGTTTCGTCTCTACGCCAAGAACATTTCGGTATTTCTTGCGGGTTCGCACTACCTTGGCTCATGATAGTCTGTAGCCGAAGTGGAAGCTGTCAGAGGAGCCTCCAAAATGTGTCTGCCGCGCGCTGTTCTGCTGGCCTCGGTGATGGCCTGCTCGGCATCTGGCCAGACCTTCACGATCTCGACATTGGCCGGCAGCGGGCCCCCCAAGACCCCCAACAATGTTGCGGGAACGTCTGCCAGCCTCAACCAACCCTTGTCAGTTGCGGTCGACGGAAAAGGCAACCTCTTTTTCACGGATCTAAACACCGTCTTCCGGTTCGACACGGCAACGGGGGGCCTGACCATCGCGGCCGGCAATGGGATGTTCGGCTCCGGCGGCGGCGGCGGCCCGGCCACCAGCGCCCAGTTGAGCATGCCATCCGGGATCGCTGTGGACTCTGCCGGCAATCTCTACATTTCCGACTCCGGCCACTACCGAATCCGCAAGGTCTCAAACGGGGTGGTCACCACCGTGGCCGGAAACGGCATGCCAGGCTTCAGTGGCGACAACGGCGCCGCTACCAGCGCCGAGTTGTTCGACCCCTCCGGGGTCGCTGTGGACTCCACCGGTGATCTGTACATCGCCGACACCGGTAACGGGCGTATCCGTAAGGTCTCGAACGGGGTGATCACCACTGTGGCCGGAAACGGGAACCACGGTGACCTTGGCGACGATGGCCCAGCCACCAGTGCCCAGTTGAGCGTTCCCCAAGGCGTTGCTGTGGACTCAGCCGGCAATCTCTACATTGCCGACGGTAATAACAACCGCGTCCGCAAGGTCTCCAATGGGGTGATCACCACTCTGACGGGAGGCGGGAGGAACCCCGGCGACGGCCCTGCCGCTAGCGCATCTTTGTCCAATCCCCGCGATGTCACTGTCGACTCCAGCGGCAACCTCTATATCGCCGAGTGGGGCCGCTCCCGAATCCGTAAGGTCTCGAACGGGATGATCACCACCGTGGCCGGAAACGGAGGGAGCGGCTTCAGCGGCGACAGTGGCCCAGCCACCACTGCCCAGTTGAGCTTTCCCTCAGGCGTCGCCGTGGACGCTGCCGGCAACCTCTATATCGCTGATATTTATAACCGCCGCATCCGCAAGGTCTCGAATGGAGTAATCACTACCGTGGCGGGAAACGGGACGGAACCCTGGCGGTTCAACGGCGACAATGGTCCCGCCACCAGCGCCCTGCTATCGGGTCCTGGGGGAGTAGCCGTCGACGCGGCGGGAAACGTGTACTTCACGGACAGCTTTCGCGTCCGCAAGGTATCGAACGGCGTGATCACCACTGTGGCCGGAACCGGGGAAGAAGGCGGCGACAACGTCCCAGCCACGAGCGCCGAGTTGTACGGTCTCCGCGGGATCGCCGTGAGCTCTGCCGGAGACCTTTACATCGCTGACGGCCTATCCCACCTATCCGCCATGGAGTACTCAAATGTCAACAACCGTATCCGCAAGGTATCGAAGGCGGTGATCACCACCGTGGCAGGGAAAGCGGACACAGGTTATAGCGGCGACAACGGCCCAGCCAACCTCGCCCAGTTGGACTCTCCTGTTGGAGTCGCGGTGGACTCTGCCGGAAACCTATACATCGCGGACTCTCAAAACAACCGTATCCGCAAGGTCTCAAACGGGGTGATCACCACTGTGGCGGGAAACGGAGAGTCAGGTTTTAGCGGCGATGGCGGCCCAGCCACCCGCGCCCGGCTCTTCAAGCCCACCGGGGTCGCCGTGGACCCTGCCGGAAACCTCTACATCGCAGACACGGCCAACTCCCGCGTCCGCAAGGTCTCACGCGGGGTGATCACCACCGTGGCGGGAAACGGGACAATTGGCTTTAGCGGCGACGGCGGCCCGGCCACTAGCGCCCAGTTGATCCGGCCCAACGGCCTCGCCGTGGACTCCGCCGGCAAGATCTACATTGTCGACGAGGTCCACCGAATTCGCGAGATCTCAAACGGGGTGATCACCACAGTGGCGGGAAACGGGACGCCAGGTTTCAGCGGTGACAACGGCCCGGCCGCGACCGCTCAGTTGTACTGGCCCTCCGGCCTCGCCGTGGACTCCGCCGGCAAGATCTACGTCGCCGAGATTGGTAACGAACGCATCCGGCTTCTGACGCCGGCCAGCTCCTCCTGCTCTGCTTCCGTCACCCCAACCACCCTGTCGTCCCGTGCTTCGGGCGGCAATCTTATTGTCAGCATCAAGACGACCAGCGCGTCTTGTGCCTGGGCGGTGCAAAGCCTTCTAAGCTGGATCACCTACTCAGGCAACGTCGTCGGTACTGGCTCGGCCAGTGTCGAACTGCTCGTTGCGAAGAATCGTGGCGCCTCTCGCCGTGCCACGGTCTCAATCGCGGGCATACCCGTCACGATCACTCAATAAGACGCTTTTCTAAACGCGTCGGGTCGAGGCGGGCGGGGCGAGCAACTTTTCGACTGAAGGCTTCTCGCTGTCCGCGGCCGTGCGCGGTTCGACGTTGTTGAGTCGAGCGTTGTGCGAACATGGCGAGTCTCAACGAACAAAGTGGCACTGGTTACTACCGAGTCGGCGCGGGGAGCCTTTCCAGCTATGCATTCGATTCTTGAAATCCATGTCCCAACAGCTATCACCACTTTTATCAGTTGGTTACGCCCAAAGAGGCTTGGTACAAAATTGGTACATCGACACGAACATTTCTTTCTAAACTTCTGAATCTAAAGGTTGGCTGACCGGCATGGATTCGAACCACGATTCACGGCTCAATAACTTCGGTGGTCACCTGAAAACCCGCACATAGGTGGTCGCTTCAAAACCGGCCAACGGAGCGAACCCAGAACAAGAGTATTTCACCTGGGCGGAAGGTACAGCAACGCAGGGATGCGGCCGAAATGGCTCGGAGCGGCGCCAGACGCCCCGCAAGCCAAGCTGCCATTCTGGCGCGAAAGCGATTAATCCTCGGGGCATGGGGACGTCCCTATCTGAAAGAAGCTTTCTTCCTTAGGATGCGGCTGCTGCTTTGGTGCGCCAACTGCGCGGGCCACACTTGAGCACGTGGCCGTGATGCAACAGGCGGTCGAGCATGGCGCTGACGGCGGCAACATCGCCGAGCAGCTTGCCCAAGTTTTCGACCGGACGGTTGGAAGTGAACAACGTGCTGAGCAGAACAAGGCCGCCAGGGGCACCGCGAGGCTCGGACAGCAACACACAACTGGTATCAAATCGCGCGTCCTAGTGTCGGTACTCGCGGCACGACCAGCACCCGCTCCCCGCTCCCGGTCAAAATAGTATTCAGCCGTGAAGACCTTCCTCGTCAGCCTGGTCGCTCTCGTCGTTCTTGGATTCGTGCTCTCCCGCGCCTGTTCCGGCGGCCGCGGTCTCGATGTCGATCCCCACGCCCGCCGCGAGATCGAGAAGGCGCAGCGAAGGTGACGATTCGCCTGCTCGCCAAACATCGACGATGACGACATTCGTCCGGAAGAGTTTGCCGGCTATTAATCCTGTCTTCGAAGGATGGAAGAACCGCCCTGAAAGCAAAAGGGTGAACTGCTCAGCGTGAATGGCGGCGGTCCTCCGAGCCGCGCAGCCGGAGGGAGCGCGCATACGAGTGGTTAACTCAGTTTGCGCCAGTCTTTTTCGTTCAACTCTACCTTGTGTCTTGTCGCGGCGGATTTTATCCGTTTCCAGGCCGCGTCGCGTTCAGCCTCGGTCACTCCTTGGACCTGCTTGAAGCGGGCGATTGCGTTGCGCACGTGAGCGGCGTCATGAATGGGTTCTTTACGTTCCTTGGGGAACGCGAAATTTTCATCGGCGATATGATCGCGGCTAGCCTCGGTGATCTTGGACATGCTTCTTGACTAGCAAACCAATTGCCAATTTACGCACGCCATCGCAGGAACCCGGCGACACCGCCGACCGACTCAAGCAAAGCAGCGTCTTCAATAAACGTTACGGTAGCTCCGGTCTGCTTGGCTTTCGTCACCAGCAGATCGGGCAGGGACGCTTGCCGCGGTTCTTCGCTTTCCGTTCCTCCGTTCGAATCGGGGATCTCCGGCGCGAGGATGGCTTCCACTTCCTCAGGCTGGGGATGGCTTGCCTCAAGTGCGCCGCTGAGCACCAGTTCGTCGACTTGCCCGTTGGCCAGTGCTTCGAGCGTCTCTTGCAACCCGACTACGGCCAATCCGCGAGCGCGATATTGCTGCATCAGCCGGTCCACCTTTTCCCCGGCGGTCTTGGCTTCCTGCTCCTGTAGTTTTTCGAGAGTGGCGGTCAGGACATCCCGCTCGGACGCATGAATGTCCAGTTTCATTACCTCCACCATGTGGACCATTTCCTGCGGCAGTTGTTCTTGAAGGAGCGGAATCACAACCGAATCTCCGGCAAGAATGATGTGACTTACGTGGTCTTCGAGGACGATCTGAGCCAGACGCTCAATGACCTCTTTGGCGTGTTCCTGATGCGCATTCCCCACACGGCGCTGGTAGCGGGCTTGCGACCATCCACCGACCTTGACTCGATGAACTTTCTTGCCTTTTATCTCCTCCGCGTCGATGACATGTCCCAGCCCGAAGACGAAGATACGCGCGGTATTGGTATCCGTGAGCACTGCGGCGTACCGCGGGTATTGCTCATCGAGATGGGCCAGTTGAAACAGATCAGGTTGGTTGTAGGCATACACGCGGTTATCGTTGACAGGCGTAGTTAACTGAATTGCCTCGAAGAATTCTTCCGCTCCCCAACACGCGAATATCGCGACACCGTTCGCTGCGGGGTCGATTCTTTCGGTGACATAGGAAATGACTCGCTCCACGTCCCGGTCGAAACTGTGACGCTCCGGGGAATTCGGCTCCCAGGTCCGGGCCAGAGCTTTGAATTCGCGATGAAGATACGGTAGCGTGTCGGGCGTTCGTCCATGCTGATCAGGCTGAGTGTTCAAGTACACGCTCAATACCGGCAACGTGGTGGGCTCGAAAGCCACCAGCCGCGCGAGAGGCTCTTCCATAGTGGTCGCAAGTTGCTCTGTAATCGTGGACGACATGACAAAGCACCCGCACGCCACGGGCCAGGAATGTGAAGATAAGCTTCTCAGAGGAGGTCTGATTGAGACAGGCTGCTGGCTCACCGAACACGCCGAACTTGAGCTTGAGCCAAAGCAGAGGACAGGGGCGAGCACAAGGAGCTAGCGGCGATATACGTCGCCCGTGGGCTTGAGCCTGCGCTCGCGAAACAGGTCGCCGAGCAGCTGATGGCTCATGACGCGCTAGGTCCCCCGGTGCCAATTCAAACCGACCGATGTTTTTGGAAAAGGCGCCAGTGAAAGCCCCTCTCTCGTAACCGAACAACACGCTTTCGAGTATCCCGGGTAAGAATGAGGATTTGGGTGACTGTCGACTGGATTACCGGTGCGCCCGCGCTTCCCCAGTGTTTCCCCGAGTCCGGCCGATTCTTGGTGAGGTGTGCCTTCCAGAACGTTGATCCTGCGGACCCATCAACGGTAGCGCACCACGGGCTTCCTGTCTGAACCTTTTGATCAAGGTTGCAACGGCACTCCTAAGGGCACAATTGTGCTTCTAACGTCTGCCAGTCCAGCCCGACGATTGGCTGCCGGATTGCCCAACTGCTAGCGGTAAAAGGCCGCTGACGAGCTCGCTTTCACAGATTGCGGGAGATGCGGGCGTTGGCAGCGAGAGAATGCCCGGGGCTTGTGTCTTACCCACGCAGCGTCGCCTGACCATATTTGGGCACATGACGCTCCCTGGCCAGGAATGCAGCCCTAAAACTAAATCGTTCGAGCAAACTTCGAGCACTCGAAATCACTCATTGAAAACATCCGTCCACGCAATGGCTCATTGCCCCTTACATCGTCTGCACCAGACTGGATGAGAGATCACCGATTTCGGAAGGTGTACGGAAATCGCCTCAAACAATGAAACGTAAGCACCGGAATCAAACCTAAAATGCAAGCTGACCCGGAGTGACCGGAAATTGATCGTTTTCCGTACTGGCGGCTGAAATTCCCTGGAGGCCGAAATTGAGCGGGAAGCGGCGAGTTACGGATGGGCGACCTTGGAGCCGTGGCTTGCTACGCACTGCCATGAATCTCCGCGCTTTACCCAGGTGTCCGTCCAGCGAGATGTGCCGCTCACGTCCTTGCCCCTAAATGTTTCCTTCGCCTTTTCCACATACGTGACTACCGCAGTGTCTCCATAAACGCGGACCTTCATGTCGCTATAGGCATAAGAAGAGACGACATCTTCGCCTGATTTCACGGATTCAATGAATTGCGCCTTGTTCGCGAACTCCCCGTCGAAACCGGAGTTAGTGAAATCGTCGGCCAGTATTCGTTCGATTGCTGGCAAATCCTTTTTGACGTCAGCATCGGCCCACTGAATTTCGAGTTTCTTCAGTTGCTGCTCCACCCCCTGTGCAAATGTTAAGCAGGGTATGGACAGCGCCAACACAACGGCGATAGTAGATAGCTTCATGGGCGTCTCCTCCTTGTTTAGCAGCCTGTATCGGCCCGGATGCTCAGTATACACCCAAATTCCCACTCATGCTAAGGCACGCAAACGGTGGCGTTCAACGTTCGTCTTGGCGGGACAATGTGGGTGGGTTTTTTATTTACGAGCCTGGAAGCCTGAGTCTCGCCGCCAAACTAAAATTGGATGAGCGCATGGAGAAGGACTGCGATTCGGGAAGCCCTTCCCTTCGATGTTCTAAAGAGTTCTAGAGATTTCCGCTTTGAAACTCGCCGGCGAGATACTCCGCTTCCCGCAAGCTCAACGCCATAATCGTGACGGTGGGGCTCTTTTCCGACGATTGCGTAAACAGCCCGCCGTCCGCGATGAAAACATTCTTGACGTCGTGTGTCTGTCCGAATGCGTTGGTTACCGACGTTTTCGGATTCTTGCCCATCCGGCAGGTCCCCACCTCGTGCTCGGACCATCCGGGCGGCGATAGCTCCTGAGTAATCGCTACGTCCTCGGCTTTGCAGGCTTCCAGCAGCATGCGAAGCTGATTCTGCATATCCTTGAACATCTTCTTTTCATTGTCGCCCGTCTTGGCATGGATACGAATGGTGGGAATGCCGTAGATGTCCTTTTCGCCGCTCGGATCGATCTCCATGTAGGTTTCAGGGTTAGCAAGCCGCTCGCCAAAACAGCCAAAACCGAACCACGACATGTAACGTCGCTTGATGGCTTTTTTGAGCGAAGACCCAAACCCGGAATAGCGGGAAGCGATTCCGTGGCCACTGCCCGATTGGATTCCAAAACCGCGAATGTAGCCGAGCGATTTCTGGTATGAGCGGTTGAAACGCGGCATGTATGCTCCGTCGCCATAGCTGTCCGTGTTCATGCTCTCCATGCCGTACAACTGCGGAAGGGATCCGTACCCTTCGCACTGAATATGGTCCACGATATTGCGGCCCACCTGGCCGGAGCTGTTCGCGAGGCCGTTCGGATATTGGCGCGACTTGGAATTTAGTAAGATGCGCGCGGATTCGAAGGCTGACGCCGAAAGAACCACAACTTTGCCGAGCGCTTCGCCATCCTGCTTGGTTTCGCGATCGATGTAGCGGACACCGCGGGCTTTTCCAGTATTGGGATCGATGAGCACTTCGGCCACGACGGAATTGGTGCGAACCGTGTATCGGCCGGTCTTGTGGGCCAGCGGCAGGAATACCTGGGCGCCGTCGAACTTCGACGCAGTGGCGCATCCGTCCACGCAATGGCCGCAGTAATGGCACGGCGCGCGCCCATTGTGCTGGCGCGTGATGATCGCCATGGGGCTTTGCAGATACGCCAGCGCCGGATTTCCGATCCGTTGGATGGCGTCGTGGGCGATACGCTCTCCACAGCGGAACGGAGCGCCCGGCATGTACTTGCCTTTGGGGCACTCGGGATGATCGATGCTGCCGCCGCAGAAACCCGCCATCGTTTCGATGCGGTCGTAATACGGCTCGATGTCCTGATAGGTGATCGGCCAAGGCTCGCCGTATCCGTCTTCCAGAGCCGCCATGAAATCCCGAGGGCTGAACCGGGGCGACATGCAGTTCCAGAACTTGGTGCGTCCTCCGATCAGCCGGTAACGGCGCCAGCGCCAATCCTCGCCGACCGTGGTGTAATTGCTCTCCTGCTTGGTTACGAAATATTTGCCGTTATTCCAATTGGGTTCCGGTCGTCCGGATAGCCAGGGCTTCAGCTCCGGATAGGGGACGCGGCGAAACGCCTGGTAGAACATTTCCATCGACATCAACTGACTGGGGCGAACGTCGGGGCCGTACTCCAGACTCAGCACTTTCAGGCCCCGCTGGGTCAATTCCATCGCCATGGTGGAACCGCCCGCGCCGGTCCCGACAATCACAACGTCGTAAACTTCGCTCACAGTTCCTCCCAGGTGATGTTGTCGGCGCTGGGGAACGGCCACTTACGGACGGGATCTTGAACCGTGCTCGCCACGCCCGCCTTGCGGGCGGGAACATCGAGCGAGTGTCCGCCGTGCGGGCATCCCGGGAAATTGCTCAGAGCTTCATTGCCGATGAAATGCAGCTCCTCGAACAGGCCGATTTCGGAGGAATAGTAGCCGACGATGGTCATGGCCTTGACGGTTTCGAAGAAGTCGTTTCCGGGAGCCTGGGAGGGCAGCATGGATTCGAGCACTTTGATCCGCGCCGGCTCGGGAGCGTCTGCGAAATTCTTCTTGGCGGCCTTTAGGGCGGCGCGATCCAACTCGCTCAAGCCGTTTCGAAACTTGGCTCCGAGCGCCGGGTCGGAATTGACAATGATATCGATGTAGAGCGGCACCCCCGCATCGGCCGCTCCGGGCGTATCGGTGCGGGGGATGATCATGTCCACCATGCGTGTGAGCGTTTTATACTCGCCCGCATCGAAAAATCTCGGATTGCCCTCGGCCAGGGGACGGTACCTCGGCTTCGCGCCGGCGTTGCCCGATCGCGCGGAGTCCCGCACCTGTTGCATCCACGCGTCGAGCATCAGCGGATCGGCGCCGGCCGCGGCCATCATTCCGAGCGCATAGCGGAGGGCCTGGCGGCGGTCCACATTCAGAATCGTTTCGAAAAGTTTATCCATCGCGTTACACGTCGCAGATCTGAAACGCCTGGCCTAGCGAAGTCAGAGGATCCTTCAGCGGCAGGAACTCCTGCGACAGGTATCCGTTGTAGTTCTTGTTGGCCAGCGCCTTGGCGATGGCGCGGTAGTTCAGCTCCTGCGTTTCGTCGATCTCGTGTCGCCCGGGATTCCCGGCCGTATGGTAATGCGCGATGTAATCCCAGTTCTGAATGATGGTTCGGATCACGTCGCCTTCCATGATCTGCATGTGATAAATGTCGTACAGCAGCTTGAACCGCGGCGAGCCCACGCGCTGGACCAGCTTGACTCCCCAGGCGGTGTGGTCGGCCATGTACTCGCCGGGTTTGCCTTCGAATTTGCTGTTCAGCAATTCCATGCACAGCGTCACTTTGCGTTGTTCAGCCTGCCCGATCACTCTTTTCAGGCCGATCGCGCAGTTTTCGATGCCCTCTTCGTCCGACATGCCTTCCCGCCATCCGGAAAAGCAAATCACATTGGGCACACCCGCATCCGCCGAAGCGTCGATAAAGGTCCGGAAATAGCGCTCCCAGGCGTCGTGATTCTCTTTGCGGTTGAGCCCGTATCGGATCTGCGGATCGCGAAGCGCGTCGCCATAGGAAGCCATGGCGCAAGTGAGTCCATATTTCTTGAGAGTCGGCCAATCGTCGGGCGGGACCAGCTCCACCGACTTCATGCCGATGGCCGCAGCGCCGTGCGCCAGCTCCTCCACCGACATTGTACGGAAACACCACTTGCAGACTGACTGGCGTATGTTGCCTTGCTGCCTGGCGGACACAACAGTACTCTGAGCCTTCCCCCCGTGGGATGCCGCGCCCAGCATCAAGCCCCCGCCTATTCCGTGTAACAAACCCCTTCGACTTGATTGCAAATCTCAGCTCCTCGCTAACGCCCCTCCAGTATCCGTTGACACACGTGTGCCGCGCGTAAGAGAATGCTACCTATATGGAATTGCCGGTGTCAAGACGTTTCTGTTTTCCATTGCCGATGATGACGTTTTGCTGCCGATTCCGTTGCTGCGGTCGCGGATAACGCTGCTCGGCTGGGGGACCTGAGCTGCGTGGTGCCCGTAACATCCATCAGCTATGTCCTGATTGCCTTGCTGGGCAACCTGTTCTTGCAACGTGGCGGCCCTGGCTCTTTTCCCACGGCCTCCAATCGAGTGCCTTTTACGGACGATGGCAAAGAAAACTCAATCATCGTCGTCGTAGCCACGCACCTCATTTAACGCTGTGACGCGGGATGCAAGAGGGACGCGAGCAGTTAGCGTCTGGATGACGGCGCATCCGTCCACTACTTCGCACTATTGCATCATCGTTTTGGCGGTCGAGGAGGACCGCTGACGATGGCACACAAGCGTTCCCCCAAGAAACGGCGGCCGTCCCGAAGACTGTGCTGCGACTGCCGGATCTCGATCAAGCGAAATCGGTGGTTCTCAATAGCCTGAGCTCTCGCGACGCTCAACGTGGTTACCGCCACGCAATTGATGAGTTCATTGAATGGTATTGCGCAGCGCCGAGACTCAAATCAGCGTTCCGGTCTCCTATCCAGGTCCGCAAGGAGCCTTCGTGGGCTTGGACCAGGTGAACGTGCAATTGCCCGCATCGCTCGCGGGCAAGGGCAACGTGACGATTCAGGTCACGGCCAACGGCATTGCTGCCAACGGGTAAACGTGACCATCCAAGTAGTGCTCTACTTTTATGCGAAGTTACCGGAAATGCTAACTCGCGCCTGTTATTTCGCATTGCACGTAGCCATCCTGAGGCCCGAGAGACACACCATCTCGCGGCGGCTCTCGAAGATATCGTCGCAGTTCTCTAACTGCTAAGGCGAACGTTATCGATCTATCGGAACATTATTTGGCTTTGGCCGCCTCGGCTTCTTGATGACGAGCACCGCGCATGACGTCGCCCAGGGCGTAGTTGCCTTCGTGGCAAGCGTACTCAAGAATTGGCTTGTCAGTGGCCGGCCAGGTCATTTCGCCGGTCCAGGGCCGATCCCAGGTTAGCGGGTCTTCGACCGTGAAGCGATAGAGCAGCGTCTTGTCGTCGACGCGCCTTAGGCGCTCAACAATGTGTAGGTTCTCGGTTGATCCGCGGAACCGGGTCTTGTCGGTAAAATTCGTGGTGTCGATGACGAGCGTGTCGCCATCCCAGTGCCCCACCGAGTCTCCCATCCAGCGCCGAATGTTCTTAGGCAGATGCTCTCGATTCATCCGGACGACGCGCGCGTCGTGAATCATCTCGGTGAGGATCATGATGTTGTCTGGCGTCTGGACAATTTGGTGCATGTCGTTGTAGAAATAGTCCGGCAGGATCGGTGGGCCGGAGGTCGACCCGAATCCGAGAATGCAGCGCTCGCTTAGGGGCCGCTGCTCCGGGTTGTCGTATTCGCCCCGGGACGCGGCTGTCTCCTCGTTCTGGCTTTGCTCGGCCGCATCGGAAGTGGGCAGCGCCTCGGAATCGGCACGCCGCGCCTTGGCAGCGGCGTTCAGGGGCGGCACTTTGCCGTCCGGGGGATCGATGACCAAGGACGTCCGGATCTGACCGTCGACCATCGTATATGTAGTGCCCTGATTGAGCCACTGGCGATTATATCCGCCCACATCCCCGCCGCCGAGCTCCTCGAGGAGTCCGAAGTACGAGGTTGCCCCTTCTTTGTCACCGGCCTTGGGCAGCAGGCCGCCGTCGGCGGTCCTGCGATCGGCTTCGGCTTTTTGGAGCTTTTCGGCCTGCTCTTTAGACAGCACGGCTGAGAGGCCTGGCAGGCGTTCAAGCGGCGTCATGGTGGCGAGGTCGTAAGTGCCCTGCAAGTCCGGATGTCCGTCGGGCATGCGGCGTACCGCGGACTTGGCTGAAGGGTTGGCCGTTTGGGCCGACGCGGGAACGGCGGAGAGCGATACGACCGCCAGAGTTGCGAGTCCAGCGGTAACTAGCTTTGAGATAACTCGATTGGGCATATTCTATTCATCAATTATACGGCGTACTGTCAAATCGGTATTTCGATCGCACTTCACCATTCATCCAGATTTAGCGGATTGATAGGACTTAGCGAGGCTTGAATTGCCAATCACGCGCCGGTCCCCCCTCCGACAGAACGTTGAAAGCGTTACTTCGAGGCGATGGTGGGGTTCACCCACCCGTTCTGCCATCATAGGCACTTGGATTCACGCCGGCTTCAATGAGGCCGCGACTGATCAGTCGCGGAAGTGCGAGAAGGTTACACTCAATAGACTGGTCAGGGCAAAAGCCAAGTCGTGGGCAGAGTGAAAGCAGGCGACAGCCGAACAACGGCGGAGGCAGTAGCCCGCAAATTGGGCATCGACGAGGTGATTGCCGAGGTGTTGCCTGAAGAAAAGGGCAAACATATCAAAGAGCTTCAGGACCAGGGAAGATTTGTGGCTATGGCGGGTGACGGAATCAACGACGCTCCGGCGCTGGCTCAGGCCCAGGTTGGGATCGCGATGGGAACCGGAACCGATGTAGCGATGCAGACCGCTGGCGTGACGCTCATCAAAGGCGATCTTCGTGGCATTGTTCGCGCGCGTCTGTTGAGCCAGGCAACGATGAAGAACATCAAGCAAAATCTTTTTTTTGCGTTTGTCTACAACGCAGTTGGCGTGCCAATCGCGGCGGGAGTGTTGTACCCGTTCTTCGGTTTACTCTTGAATCCGATGATCGCGGCCGCTGCGATGAGCCTTAGTTCGCTTTCAGTAGTGGGGAATGCCTTGCGGCTGCGAAGAGTGCACATTTAGTAAGGTCGTTTCCGCGTCCGTTAACTATATACGCAGCGAATGTGGAATGTGCCTCACTCGGGGTCAGCGACTGCCGGCAGGCGTTAACCAATTCAGCGAGACCAGCCAGAGACGCAGAGAACAGGCGCTGGAATCGAGTGGAGTTGAGGTCCAGTCGGCGGGCCAACCGGGGAGGGCTCAAACTGAGAGACGGACCGAGACTCGAAGTTTTTGGAAACACTGCACCAATGCGCAGCAGTCAGGCGTTAACAAATAACCCGGCAAATCAGTGGAGGGAACTAGTTTGGCTCCTCAAGTGAGAGTTGGGATGCCTTGGCGGCAGCACCCTTGTTCCAAATGCTGGACCGCCGCCAGCTTGAACTCCTTGGTGAACATCCTTCTCGACAACCCCATGACTCAATTCTCCTTTGAATGGATTTCGAGTCTTAACCAGAAAACGGCGGCCGCGCCGTCAGTGCTGACAGAAACGGCGCGCGATATGGGAGGCTGAACGGAGGACGCGACTCGGCAGCTAACAGCCGACA
>Ga0302325_10009042_pt1 | contig 21829 bp, 20 predicted proteins | sample Palsa_T0_2_FD_201948 | JGI IMG/M metagenome (GOLD analysis project Ga0302325, IMG submission 201948) | Peat permafrost microbial communities from Stordalen Mire near Abisko, Sweden - Palsa_T0_2 | ecosystem: Environmental > Terrestrial > Soil > Palsa > Peat permafrost | place: Sweden: Abisko...
CACGCGCGCCGGGAGCTGCACGGTGAGGCCGATCACGGTCGCCACACACACGGCGGGCACCCCGATTCCTTCTAGGCTAGCGGCAACGAAACGCCTTCGTTCGCCGGGTTCCGACCGGACCGAATCCATCCCAATGTCATCAGTCATCGCACACACTCACACGAGCCAGAGGCAGGGTGAGGCTCGCAGTCAGGCGATCCTCGATGCGGCGATCGAGCCTCTCGCCGAGGTCGGCTTCGACCGCATGACGATGGACGAAGTCCTCCCTGACACGGTGATCATGCACATCGTCCCGCTGGGCCCACACGGCGGCGAGGCGTTCATCCGTCGCCTGGTCGACGACGTTCTCCTGCCGCTGCTCACAACCGATGGCAAGCTGGACGGTGGTTTCTGATGCGCCAGGGACCACTCGCCGGCCGGTATCCCGCGGTCGCGCTCATGGTGATGTTGGCCCTGATCCCCTACCTGGCGCTGTCCGCCGCGCTCAGCCCGCTCACGCCGATCATCGCCAAGAACCTGCACATGAGCCTGCAGACGATGAGCCTCAGTTCCGGCCTCGCCAATGCCGCCTACGCGGTCGGCACGGTGCTGGCGGTTCAGTTCGCTCAGCATCTGCCGCAGCGAAGGATGCTGGTCGCCTACGCCACGCTGCTCGTGATCGGGTCGGTGCTTGCCGCGGCGGCGCAGGATCCGGGCATGTACATCGCAGGTCACGTACTTCAGGGCCTCTGCACGAGCCTGCTGCTCATCGCTGCCGTGCCGCCCCTCGCGATCGGCTTCCCGTCCAGCAAGCTTCGCGCCACCGCGATGATCATGAACGTCTGCATCTTCGGGGCGGTCGCACTCGGCCCGTCCATCGGCGGGCTGCAGGCGGAGTCCCACGCCTGGCGGCCGCTGTTCTGGGTCGTCGCCGCGATCGCGACCGGCGCCCTCGTTCTGGCCGTGCTGACGTTCGAGGACGCGCCGCCTGCCAATCCTGACTCGCCGCGCGATCTGCCGGCCATCGCGCTGGCGGCCGTCGGCTGCACGGCCGCGTTCTTCGGCGCCTCCGAGCTGTTGACCCATCCCTTCGTCAACGGCGAGACGATTGTGCCGCTCCTGGCCGGTCTGGCGACGATCGTCTTCCTGATCGTCTACCAGTTCCGCGCGAAGCGGCCACTCTTGACGATTCGCGCGATGCTCACCAGCACGATGCCGGTCGCCGGGATCGTGGTCGCACTGTTCGCGGCCGCCGCATCGGTGTCGGCGACCGCGCTCACGGCGGGCGCGCTCACCGGACGCTATCGGCCACTTCACCTCGGTCTGCTCTATCTGCCGGAGGTCGCCGGCGCGGTGATCACCGCCATCGTGCTCGGTGTCGTCCTCAAGACGCGCGCAATCCACTACCTCCCCCTGGCCGGCATGGTGTTCCTCGCGGCCGGAATCGCGGTCTTCCGCATCCAGGTGCCGTCCAGCCAAGCGGCCACGCTGATCGGCTCGGGGCTGACCGGCATCGGCCTCGGCGCGACGGTCGCGCCCGCCCTGTTCGTCGCCGGCTTCTCGCTGCCCGCCCCCAGCCTGCAGCGGGTGTTCGCGATCGTGGAACTCATGCGGGCGGTAGCGGCGTTCATGATCGCCCCGATCTTCGCCCACCTCGCCGCGAACGTCGGCGGCAACCTCGATTCCGGCACCGGCATCGCGCTCTGGATCGGCCTCGGGATCGCGGTCGGCGGCGCCGTCCTCGGCGTTGCGATCTACGCGCTCGGCGGCGCGCGCCCGCAGGCGGCGGACCTCGACCGCTTCCTGTCGGGCGCCGCCCCTGCGTGGTACTCACCACCGCTGCTGGCAAAGGTCCGTCGGGGCACGACCGCTGCGCGACCGGCGACCGAAAGCGCGGGCTGACATGACGTCGACCGACGCCGTCACGGCCACCGCTCCGGTGCTCTTCGCCTATGACGGCTCCGAGCTCGCGAAGCTCGCGATCGAGGAGGCTGGCCGACAGCTTGCGCCCGGGCGCGACGCGCTGGTCCTCTGCGTCTGGCAGCCGTCCGATGTTGGATTTGTGCCCACGAGCAAGCGGCACTTCGACGCCGCGGCGGCCGACGAGGTACGCAAGGCCGCGGAGGACACCGCAGCGTACGGCGCGTCACTCGCGGAGAAGGCGGGGTTCCGGTCGCAGAGCATGGCGATCCAGGGAGCGCCGACCTGGAAGGGGATCGTCGAGGTCGCCGAGGAGCGTGGAGCGAACCTGATCGTGCTCGGCTCCCACGGCCGCAGCGGGCTCGCGGGCCATCTACTCGGAAGCGTCGCCGCCGCCGTCGCGGCGCACTCGACGGCAACCGTGCTGATCGTCCACGAGCGGTCCTGAACGTCGCCGCTCTCCGGCCGCCCCGGGTACCGAACGACGTCCAACGTGCGCGCGACGAGCATCAAAACCGGATCGCGCCGACGCCATTCAGCACGCACGCGTGGTAGACACCGCCCCTTTCGGGGTCAAGGCGTGGGCCGCTCCCCCGGCCACGGCACCGAGCACAGACGCAAGCAGAACGAGAAGCCGTGCCCCCCGGATGCCGGTTGAAGCTCGCGAACGGGCCGCACAGCGCGACGCCGATCGTGGCAACACTCACTGAACTTGCAGGAGGTCGGACGCCTGTCGCTGCGCTCGCAGCCCCCTCCGCCAGACCCTGAGAGGGAACGAAGGAACACCGAGCCGGTGACGCTTTCATCCGCCGCCTCCACTGACCGACCGTCCTGGGTCTTGCGACCTTCCGCGTTCGATCCGTAGGAGGCGACCTCGACTTACTCGCGCCCCGTGCTCGGTGAGATGCGCAAACTACGCGACCGGCCGACCGCTGCGATGGTTCGAGCCACCGAAATCCCGCAACGAGCAAGAAGTTCTGAGGTCAGAGGCGTGCTCAGGGGCGTCAGAAGCAGTCGCGCCCGGCCTCGCGAACAGTGCGCGTGGACGTTGGTGCCCCGGGGCAGCGGTTCGTCGTTGGACTCTCTCCTCGTCGTTGCCGCCGGCAGCGACGGCGAAGAGGACGCGGCCCCACCTCGAGGGGATCACATGCAGTGGCGGCTCTCACGCCGGGACTACCCTGGGTGGGGTGACGGTCACGGCCGGCCTGGGCACGGCCTCCGCTGGAAGCGGCGTTGTTCGCCGTAGCCATGCCGCTCAGCAGCGACAGTGACGCTGACCTGCTCGGTCGCATCGTCGAGGAGCGGGCCTGGTCACCTGCGGCGAAGCGCAGGCTCCAGCGCGTCCCTCCCGGACTCTTTGGGAGCCATTCTCACCACTGCTCGCTGCGGCGCCGCTCATCGGTTCGTCTCCGACGCGCGTCCATGCGTTCGCCGTTCAGGTCGGTCATCGGCCTGACCATCGACTCCGATCATGATCGGTGCCGACCTTTCGTCGTCAACTATGTCGCTGCGTAAAATCGCTGATGCTGATGGTCCTGCGTTCGATGACGCACTCCTTGTCTGAATGAGGTGGTGAAAATGCTGAGCTTAGAGAGCTCCGCTGCAGATGACCGTTCGCACAGTTTTTGAGCGACCTGAACCAATTAAATGGGCGTCACAGGGCACACTCGAGTCGCCAATGTTTTGGGCGACTGCAGGATTCAAGCATGTGCTGCCGGGCGCCCCCCTTCACGCGGCCGCCGCCACCAGACGGCAGCTCCCGCACCGGCGGGCCGGGCCGCAGACGACTCGGTGACCCTGCGGGCCACCCGCGTGTACTCAGGGATCAGGAGCAGGCTTCCGGATCTGGCACGTGCCGGACGAGCCGCCACGAGCAAGGGCGGTGCGAAGACGATCGTGAGGCGCGCTCCCGCGCGCTGCACGGACTCCCGAGGCCGCCTCCCTCCGCCGGGGCCGCGTCGGGCCCCGAGATCCCAGGGCCCCTGCGTCTCCAGCCCAGAGTGGAGCGTGAGGGTGCCAAGGACCGCGGTCGAGAATGCGGGCGGCGCCGCCAGGACGGCGCCGGACTCACTCGACCCGAGCGTCTCGACCCGGTGTCCCGGAGTTCCGGAACGCAGGTCAGTGACCTCCCGGCGGAGAGCGGCCCCACGACCGTTCCTGCCACCGTCAGGCGACCGCACCACCACGCCTGAGGGCACCGTCAGGGTGATGACCGCAGCGCGCCGGCACCGAAGATCGACAAGCACGCATCGTCCAGATGGGGCGAGGTACGGTAACGGCCAACCGCAATCCAGATGGGAGAACGGAGCGACGATGGAACCCAACGAGCCCGACAGCACCGAGCCCAGCAGCGAAGACGCACTCGCGGACCAAGGTAGCGGCAAGACCGACACGGGAGTTGCCCACCAAGACCTCAGCGCATGGCGGGGTAAGGACATCTATGACCGCGACGGTGAGAGGATCGGCAAGCTTGAAGACGTGTACTTCGATATCGAAACCGACCAGGCCCAGTTCGGAACCGTCAAGGAAGGGTTCATCGACAAGCACCTCACGTTCGTTCCCCTCACCGCGGTAACCGTCGGCCCGGACAGCATCCAAGTCGACGTCACGAAACAACAGGTCAAGGACGCGCCGAACATGGAACACGAGGGCGAGTTACTCACCCAGGAGGATGAGTCATTGCTCTATCACCACTACCAACTGAACTACACACCGCCCGACAGCCAGGGTGGACGCCGACTCGCGCGCCACTGACTCGTCTCTCTCGCAATCACCTGCGCCCATAGCGTTCGTCCCTCGGTCGCTCGCACCAACGGAAGCAGCGCACCCATGGAAACAGCGCATCCATAGAAACAGCGCATCCATGGAAACAGATCCATAGAAACGGCGCATCCACAGAAACAGCGCATCTCTAACGGGACGCGCTCGAGCCGGGTGGCCGGACGGTGCGCAGGCCGGCGACGGCCGGCCCCAAGGCGCGCCATCAGCGCTCGCGTGAACCCCGGGGCCGGCCGATCGCGGGAGAGGCGATTTGCCACCGTCGGGAGGCCGCGCAGGTTCCGCGCCGGCGTCGCGAAGACGCGCACGATCGTTCATGAGCTCCCGCCGGAGCGGGATACGCGGCGTACATATCGGTCCCGCTCGGGCCCGCCCAACATCGCGTCACGCCTGGGATGGCCCCGCCGGGTGGGGGATGGAGAAGCGTGCGGTCCGTGCCGATATCTGGAGCATGAGAGGCGTGCTCGAAGCTGTTGGCCGTGGCCCGGAACGAATGCGAGGCCTGGGCGGGGCCGCCGCACTGTTGATCGGGATCTGGGTGCTCGGGTTGGTGGCCCTCGGTGCCGTGATCCAATTCGAGCGTCGGCTCGACGGGGCGCGTCACGCGCAGGTCGTGATCTCACAGATGCAAGACGAGCAGGGCGCGATTCTCGCAGTCGCATTTGCCCCTGCGACCGCTGCCACGGCCGAGGTGCCGGCGCCGGCGCTGACGGCGATTCGACTGAAGGCAGCCGAGGGCGTGTTGAACCGGTCGATTGCGACGCTCGAGGGCATCGGTCAGAACAATGCGCCCACGCGCCTCAAGCTCTTGAGCCAGGGGTACGACCGGGTAGTCGGTCACCTATCGGCACTCGTAGCCGACAACGAGTCCCGCACCGCCGCGCTCGAGCTCGGGCAAAGCGACCAGCCCCAGGGGGCAGCGGGCAGGCTGTCGGAAGAGCTGTTGCAGGCGAACAGCAGCTACGGTGCTGACGCCGTCCGATCGCGGCGGGTGGCGTCGATCGGGACCATAATCTCGATCCTCTTCCTCCTGATCGCATTCTCGGCCGCGTTCTCACGCTCGATCGGCGCGCGCAGACGCAGCCATCGTGACGCGTCGACCGATGCGCTCACCGGGCTCGGCAACCGCCGCAAGCTGTTCGACGACATGACCAGAAGGAGCGGCTCGCTGAACGCCCAGAAGACCGTCTCGGTCGGGATCTTCGACCTCGACGGGTTCAAGGCCTACAACGACAGCTTCGGCCACCCGGCCGGCGACGCCCTCCTCGCCCGTCTCGGCCGACAGCTCGCAACCGCCATCGGCCAACGGGGCAGCGCGTACCGCATCGGCGGCGACGAATTCGTCGTCATCACCGCAGAACCCGACGCGGAACGGATCCTGACGGAGGCGCAGACGGCTCTCACCGAGCGGGGTGACGGATTCGCCATCGGCTGCTCGCTCGGCTCGACCCTGGTCGTCGCCGGCGTCACCCTCGAGCAGGCGCTCCACGTCGCCGATCAGCGCCTCTACTCCAGCAAGCGCTCGTCGCGCCGAGGCGAGGACGCGCAGGCCCACGACGTGCTTCTGCGCGTCCTCGCCGAGGGAAGCAAAACACTCGCCGCACATGTCAGCAACGTCGGCAGGCTGGCCGCGGCCGTCGCGCACCAGCTCTGCCTGAGCGACGACGAGGTGACCCTCACCCGGATCGCCGCCGAACTCCACGACATCGGCAAGACCGCGATTCCTGACGCGATCCTCAACAAGCCGGGACCGCTCGACGAAGAGGAGTGGGCGTTCATCAGGCGCCACACATTGATCGGCGAGCGCATCCTCGCCGCCGCGCCGGCACTCGCCCGGATCGCGCCCATCGTGCGCGCAACCCACGAACGTGTTGATGGCACCGGCTACCCCGATAGGCTCGGGCAGGACGAGATTCCGCTCACCGCGCGGATCGTCGCCGTCGTCGACGCCTACGACGCGATGACGAGCGACCGCCCCTACCGCCAGCCGCTCACAAGCGATCAGGCGATCGCCGAGCTCCTCCGCTGCGCCGGTAGCCAGTTCGACCCCATCGTCGTCGACGCCTTCATCACCGTCCACCGCCCGGCCGCAGACCAGCCTGCCATCGCGGGCGCGCAGCAAACGGTGATCGCCGCCCACTCGTAGCCGGCGGAGTCCCTGCACGGGGATGGTCGGGCCCGACCCGCCGTCGACTTCCCGCCGTGCGGGCCATGCCGCGTCAGGCCGTCGATCCGTATCATCCTCGCGTGTAGCCCCGACCGCGTCCCGCCCCGCTCAGGGTGGCGCTGTCAGGGCGCGGGCGAGCCGGGACGCGCTCGGCGCGACGGAGTCCTCGGGGCCGCAGGAGCCGGGACGGACCGGCGATGATCGTCGCGGTCTGCGTCGGGCGGTTGTGTCGCGAGGGCCGCGGACGCCACCCGCAGCGGTCTCTCACGACCGACCGGGTTCGGATCTCCGTCGCGAGGAAGCGGTCGCTCGGCGGCCGGAGCAGGGTCGGCACACGGGTGAACATCGAGGCGCGACGGCGCCGCGAGCCGCGGAAGCAGACGTTGGCATTTCTCCCGGCGGCGATGCTCGTCGTCGTCCGCTTGCAGACGACTCCTCGGGGCCGAGCCGTCCAGGCCCCCAGGAGGACGAGGACGGCGCCATCCCCCGCCGGTCATCCGACAGGCCGCTGCGGCCACGCCGAAGATCGCGGGCGACAGTCGTCGATCCGCCGCGCCTCACACGTAGGATGCACGTATGTGCCGCAACATTCAAACGCTCCACAACATCGACCCGCCGACCACGCTCGATGAGATCCATTCCGCGGCACTGCAGTTCGTGCGCAAGGTCAGCGGCATGCAGCGGCCGTCGCGGGCGAATGAGGCGGTCTTCGAGGAGGCCGTGGAGGCGGTCGCGCGGGCGACCGAGCGGCTGCTCGGCGAGCTCGTCACCTCGGCGCCACCGCGGGATCGCGAGGCCGAGGCGAATCGGCGCCGCGCACGCGCCGCCGAGCGCTTTCGGCGCGTCGCCTAGCAGCCCCGAACCCCTGCGGTCGCCGCGGAGCCGTCGCGCGGCGTGCGGCCCGGCCGCCGGCCCCTTCGACCTCGCCCTGGTCGAGCCGGGGCCCTCCCGAGCGCCGGACTCCCGGATCCTCCGCACAGGGCCGGTGCTGCGTCCCGCCCGGCGTCCACCAGGCCGGCGGCCCTCCCTGAGCTCGGGGCACGGCGGCGGAACGGCGCGGACGCCGGGCGGGGGCTCCAGGAGAGTCCCGGAGCGCCCGAAGCCGGTGTCCGGAGCCGCCTCCGCGATCGGCACCATCACCTCCTCTGGCCCTGGTCTTCTTCACCTGGCCTCTGAACCTCGTCGCCATCGCAATCGCCGCCGCCTGCGAGGGAAGCTCGCGGGCGACGGAGTCCGCGACACGTGCCGGCGACGCGCCCGGGGCGAGTGCAGGGCTGAGCGCCAGCACCGCCGCCGCGATCGCGCCGCGCGGGCCGCTCGGGCAGGTGAAGGTGGACGGGTGACCGGGAGAGCCGGGCTCGCGCGACGCCCCGATCGGCGACGTGGCGCCGATCACCGCCAGCGCGGCCCTGACACGCTCACCGTCGGGCGCGGCGGGGGCTGAAGCGACTACCCTGGCGTGCGGTGGCGACAAACGAGCTCGACATGCTCGACAGCTTCGAGCGCTCCGTGCAGGAGGCGCTCGACTCGCTGCCTCCCGACATCGCCGCCCAGATCTCGAATCTCGCCGTGACCGTCGCCGCCGAGCCACCCGCGGGCGAACGGCTCCTCGGCCTCTACCAGGGCATCCCGTTGACCAAGCGCGGCGCCTACTATGGCTACGGGGGAGTGCTTCCCGACAAGATCACGATCTACCGCAATCCGCTCGAGCGACTCTACGGAGGCGACCCTGTCCGACTGAAGGCGGAGATCCGGCGCGTCGTGCTGCACGAGATCGCTCACCACTTCGGCATCAGTGACGCGCGCCTGGTCGAGATCGACCGCTACTGACCCCCGACCGTCAGGAGGAACGACGCATGCTCCGCAGACTCATGAACATCATCCGCATGAAGATGTACTTCCGCAAGCGCCGCTGACGCCCGAGCGGTCGACCCGGCTATCGTCGCCGGGTGAGGCTTCCTGCCTTCGTCGTCTGCCCGAGCTGCCGTGGCCCGCTCGACGAGCAGCTCGTCTGCGCCCTCTGCCTGCGACGCTTCGAGTCGGTCGAGGGTATCCCGCGGCTGCTCGACCCGACCGCGCCCGGGATCGAGGCCAAGCTGCGCGAGCTCGCCGCGTGGCCGGTGCTGGCCGGAGAGCAGGGCTGGTATGAGGCCGACGACCGGATCGACGCGGCCCTGCCGTTCCTCAACCGCGACCTCGGCTGGGACGACCGCGCCTGGGGGGCGACCGAGGTCGGCTTTCAGCTGCTCCTCGAGCGCTACGTCCGGCCGGGCGACCGTGTGCTCGAGATCGGTGCCGGGAAGAGCTGGGCCGCGCAGCATCTCCTGCCGCTCGGCTGTGAGTACGTGGCCTGCGACCTCGTGGTCGACCCCCTGATCGGGCTCGGGCGCGGCAGCTTCTTCGAGGAGCGGGTCGGCGCGTACCTGCGCATCCAGGCAGACGGCGAGCGCCTGCCGTTTGCCGGGGCGAGCTTCGACGTCGCCTTCTGCGTCGCAACCCTCCACCACGCCCTCGACCTGCGCGCCATGGTGGCCGAGCTCGCGCGGGTCACCCGCCCCGGAGGCATCGTCGCCGGGCTCAACGAGGGGACGCGCGCCCCCTACCGCAGCAGCCGGAACCCCGAGCAGGCCCACGAGCAGGAGCTCGGGATCAACGAGCACGTCCACACGATGTGGGCGTACGTGGCGGTGTTCGCCCGCGCCAGGCTGCGTCCGCTTCGGCTCGACTATGCGCAGGGCTCGGCCGAGCTCGCCCAGCGCAACATCGCGGGCAAGCTGCTTCGGCTCGGCCGCAGCCCCGCCACCCTCTGGGCGCTCAACGCCTACGCCTACTCGGGACTCAGCCTCTACGCGCGCCGCCGGTAGCGTTCCGGCCCGTGGGGACGATCGTCCAGAAGTACGGCGGCACGTCGGTCGCGGGGCCCGCAGAGATCAGGCGGGTCGCCGAGCGCATCGTGCGCACCGCCGAGGCGGGCAACAACGTCTGCGTCGTCGTCTCGGCAATGGGGGACACGACCGACCGCCTGATCGCCCTCGCCCGCGAGGTCTCCTTCGACCCGCATCCGCGCGAGCAGGACATGCTGCTGACCTCCGGCGAGCGGATCTCGATCGCGCTCGTCTCGATGGCGATCATCGATCTCGGACGCGAGGCCGTCTCGTTCACCGGCTCGCAGGCCGGGATCGTCACCGACACCCGCCACGGCAAGGCGAAGATCGTCGAGATCCGGATCGGGCGCGTTCGCCAGGCTCTCGCGGACGGCAAGATCGCGATCGTCGCCGGTTTCCAGGGCGTCTCGACGAGCCGCGATGTCACGACGCTCGGCCGCGGCGGCTCCGACACGACCGCGGTCGCACTCGCCGGCGCGCTCAAGGCCGACGTCTGCGAGATCTACACCGACGTCGACGGCGTCTACAGCGCCGACCCGAGGATCGTCGGCGGCGCGAGGAAGCTCGCAGAGGTCTCCTTCGAGGAGATGCTCGAGCTCGCAGCGAGCGGCGCACGCGTGCTCGCGCTGCGCTCGGTCGAGTACGCTCGTAATCACGGCGTCAAGATTCACGTTCGCTCGTCGTTCAACGATTCCGACGGGACCTGGGTCGTCAGAGAGGAGGACATGCTCGAACAGGCGATCATCTCCGGCGTTGCCCACGACACCGGCGAGGCGAAGGTCACCATGCGCGCGGTGCCGGACCAGCCCGGCGTGGCGGGCCGCATGTTCCGCCCACTCGCCGACGCCGGGATCAACATCGACACCATCGTCCAGAACGTCTCGGCCGAGGGCCACACCGACATCTCCTTCACCCTCCCCAAGGCCGATCTCGCCCGTGCCGAACCCGTGCTGGCGCGGCTCGCGGCCGAGGTCGACGCCGAGGGCTACGTCTGTGACCCCGAGATCGCCAAGATCTCGGTCGTCGGGGCGGGAATGCGGAGCAACCCCGGGGTGGCTGCGGACATCTTCGAGGCCCTCGCCGACGCCGAGATCAACATCGAGATCATCTCGACCTCGCCCATCCGGGTCTCGTGCGTGGTCAGAGCGAGCGAGGCGACGCGGGCGGTGCGGGTCGTTCACGAGCGCCTCAAGCTCGGCGACAGCTTCTACGAGGCCGAAGGCCCGGACGGCGGCTAGCCCAAACGGCGAGCTGCTGCCCGCGGCGCCGCCCCCCTCTCGGCAGACGGACTCTCGGAGGGAGATCGAGCTGCTCCTCTCGTCCGGCGGCGCCTCCGACCCGGCGGCCTGCCGGGCAAGGCGTCCCTGCGGCCACCGCTCGACCCATCCGCCTGCGCGTCGAGGTCGGGGAACAGATCCGTCCGCTGGCTGGCGGAGCGCTCGATGCGGAGCCGGACCGGGCGGAGCGCCTGCTGGGCCTTCTGCTAGGCCGGGGCCGGGTCGGTGGCGCGCGTTCCCAGCCCGTCGAGCGCGGCGGTCGCGGTCGCCGTGAACAGGTGGTAGAGGATCAGGAGCTGGATCAACGCGAGCGACTCCGAGCGATGGAGATCGTTGCCGATCGTGAACTCGCCGAGCCTCTCGGAACGGAGATGCTGGGCGAAGTGGAGACCCTGCCAGATCATCTCCTCGATGATCTCGGCGCGCTCGCGATCGAGACGGCCGGGGATGTGCAGGTGTGTCTCGGCGCCGTGCTCGCTGATGCGGATGCCGTCGCTCGTGTCGGCCTCGCCGTCGAGGACGGAGCGGAAGTCCGGGTGGCGGAGCGTCGGGCGCAGGACGAGCTCGGCGTCGAGGTGCTCCTGGTCCACGCTCGCGTTCGGGAGAAACGAGACGACGATGTCCGCGAAGGACTGCTGGGGGCGGATGAACGCCTCCGAGTCGGCTTCGCGCCGGTCGAGCTCGCTCAGCACCTGGTCGGTCGTGTAGCCGCGCCGCGAGCAGTCCCGCTGCACCTTCCAGCGGCGGCGCAGGTCCTCGGGAGGAGCCAGGTAGATCCTGACGTCGAAGAGGCGCCGGAGATCGTCGGTGTAGTAGCCGAGCAGCCCCTCAACCACCGAGAACCGCTTGGGCTCGACCCGCACGAGGGGCCCGAAGGTGCCGTCCTTGTGCTGGTAGACCGGCTTCAGGAACGGCTCCGCGGCCCGCATGTGCGCGAGGTCCTGCGCCATGATGTCGATGTAGTTGCAGTCCGGGTGAAGCGGCGTGATGTTCCGCTCGGCTCGCTGGCGCCGGTCGTAGCGGTGGTAGTCATCGACGCAGACATGGGTGACGTTGTCCTCGCCGAGCACGCGCACGAGCCCGCGCGTCAGCGTCGTCTTGCCGGCCGCAGAGTCACCGACGACGCCCAGGATGATCGATCTTCCCATCGTCTCCCGGCTCTCAGTGGGCGCCCCGCGCCGGCTGCTCGTCCTCGGGCTCCCGATCCTCCGCAAAGACGCTGCTCGCGAGGATGTCGTCCGGGGTGATCATCATCAGCTCCTCACGCGAGAGAACACCCGAGTGCTGGGCAAAGAGACGGTTTGCCTGGCGCAGCCGGGCGCGGTCGATCGAGTTGCGGACGCTGCGACCGTGGGCGAAGCGCGGCCGCTTGATGCGCCGCTCGAGGTAGGCCCGGAAGGCGTCCTCGGCACCCGGGCCGAGGACGTAGTTCTGCTGATCGAGCATCAGATGGGCGATCGACATCAACTCGTCGATGTCGTAGTCGGGAAAGTCGATGTGATGGGCGACGCGCGAGCTGAGGCCGGGGTTGGAACGGAAGAAATCGTCCATCCGATCCTTGTACCCGGCGAAGATCACGACCAGCTTGTCCCGCTCGGCCTCCATCACCTGCAGCAGGATCTCGATCGCCTCCTGCCCGTAGTCGCGCTCGTTCTCCGGACGGAAGAGGTAGTAGGCCTCGTCGATGAAGAGAACCCCGCCGTAGGCGCGGCGAAGCACCTCCTTGGTCTTCGGCGCCGTGTGCCCGACGTACTGCCCGACGAGATCGTCACGTGTGCAGGCGACGACGCGGGACTCGGCGATGTAGCCGAGGCGGTGGAGGATCTGCGCCATCTTCAGCGCCACGGTCGTCTTGCCGGTGCCCGGGTTGCCGGTGAACGACATGTGGAGCGAGGGCCGGTCGGAGGCGAGCCCGACCTCGCTGCGCAGGCGATCGATCAGGAGCAGTGCGGCGATCTCCCGGATCCGGGTCTTGACCGGAGCGAGCGCGATCAGCTCGCGGTCGAGCTGATCGAGCACCTCGATGACATTCGTCTCGTCGAGGACGGCGCCGAGGTCGGCCTGCGCGACGGGCGGCGGATCGGCCTCCTCCTCGTCGACGTCGAATTCCTCGGGCTCAGCGGCGAGCTCGGACGGAGGCGTGCGCCGCATGCCGAACTCGAAGCTCACAGACAGCCTCCGGGGGCGCTCAGGCGCCCTCGGAGCCTCCGTTGCCGACGTAGGCGCCGCTGGCCTCGACACTCGTTGGCCTGACCTCCTCGGCCACCAGCCGGTAGCTGTTGACCCGCCCCGGGCCCGAGATGCGGTCGAGCCTGAAGCGTTTCTCGACCGCCGGCCGATTGACGATGAACGCGAGCGCCGTCGTCTGGCGCGTGTAGGTCGGGTCGTAGGCGATCAGCTTGATGTAATGCTCCGGGAAGGCCTCGCGCGCGGCGCGAACCTCGCGCAGCACGTTCTCGGAATCCTCCGGCTTGACGTCGAACATCGGCAGACCCCACATCTCCCAGTAGGCGTTGCGGGGATGGATGTCGTCGGTGTACTCGATCGACATCGCCCAGCCGTGGTCGAGCGAGTACTTGATCTGGGCGTCGATCTGCTCGTCGGTGAAGTCCGGCAGAAACGAGAAGGTGCCCTGGGTGATTCTCATCGTGAGTTGCCTCCTGGCCTAGTAGCCGACCGACGGGACGAGAGCGACATCGGGCATATCGGTCGAGGCGAAGTCGAAGGTGATGTCCTTCCAGACCTGGAGCGCCGCGTCGAGCTCGGGGCAGCCCTTCGCCGCCTTCTCGAGGATGTCGGGCCCCTCCTGGAAGTAGTCCTTGCCCTCGTTGCGCGCCTGGATCATCGCCTCGACGGCGACGCGGTTGGCGGTCGCACCGGCCGCGATACCCATCGGGTGGCCGATCGTGCCGCCGCCGAACTGGAGCACGACGTCCTCGCCCAGGTAGTGCAGGAGCTGGTGCATCTGGCCGGCGTGAATCCCGCCGGAGGCGACCGGCATGGTGCCCGGCATCGAGGCCCAGTCCTGATCGAAGAAGATCCCGTAGCGCGGATCCTCGGGGATGTGGTTCAGGCGCAGGACGTCGTAGAAGCCCTTCGTCGTCGACGGGTCGCCCTCGAGCTTGCCGACCACGGTGCCCGCGTGGATGTGGTCGACCCCGATCAGGCGGCACCACTTCGCGATGACGCGGAAGCTGACGCCGTGGGTCTTCTGACGCGTGTAGGTGCCGTGCCCCGCGCGGTGGAGGTGCAGGATCATGCCGTTGGCGCGCGCCCACTTCGCCATCGACTGCATCGCCGTGTAGCCGACCGTGAGGTCGATCATGATGATGATCGAGCCGATCTGCTTGGCGAATTCGGCCCGCTCGTACATCTCTTCCATCGTCCCCGCCGTGACGTTCATGTAGTGGCCCTTGATCTCGCCCGCGGCCGCGGCGCCCCGCTCGACGCCCTCGATCGCGTAGCTGTAGCGGTCGTGCCAGCGCATGAAGGGCTGGGAGTTGATGTTCTCGTCGTCCTTGGTGAAGTCGAGGCCGCCGCGAAGCGCCTCGTAGACGACGCGCCCGTAGTTCTTGGCCGACAGGCCCAGCTTCGGCTTGACGGTCGCCCCGAGGAGGGGGCGTCCGTACTTGTCGAGCATCTCGCGCTCCATCACGATGCCGTGGGCCGGCCCCTGGAACGTCTTGATGTAATGGGTGGGGATGCGCATGTCCTCGAGCCGCAGCGACTTGAGCGCCTTGAACCCGAACACGTTTCCGATGATCGACGAGGTGAGGTTCGCGATCGACCCCTCCTCGAACAGATCGATGTCGTAGGCGATACGCGCGATGAACTGATCGGTGCCGGGAACCGGATCGACCTGGTAGGCCTTCGCCTGGTAGTGCTTGTGGTCGGTGAGCCGATCGGTCCACACGACCGTCCAGGTCGCCGTCGACGACTCTCCCGCTACGGCAGCGGCCGCTTCGATGTGGTCGACTCCCGGCTGGGGGACGATCCTGAACGCGCACAGGATGTCGGTGTCCTTGGGAACGTAATCGGCGTCGTAGTACCCCATTTCAGCGTATGGGGTGACGCCCGCTGACCAGCGCTCCTTCTTAGCGAGGGGGCCGGATCCTGTTGCTGGTGTCGGACTCATAGTGTCTCTCCCGCTCGGTCGATGGGCACATCGAGGGTAGGCCACGAACTTATAGAATGCAAATAAGACTTTCGGTCTTTTCTATTGAATTCGTTCGATACTGCCGTGCACCGGGCCGGACTCGCCCTTCGGCGCCGCCGCCCCGGGCCGACACGCACCTGGACTCGGACCCTGAGCCTATCAACGTGGCGGCGCGCCGCGCGGGCTCGGCCGGTTCCCGATCTGCTTGAATCGAGGCGTGACCGCCCTCTACCGCAAGTACCGTCCGCAAACATTCGCCGAGGTCGTCGGTCAGGAGGCGGTCGTTCGGACGCTCTCGAACGCGCTCGAGAGCGGCAAGATCCGCCAGGCCTACCTGTTCGCCGGCCCGCGCGGGACCGGGAAGACCTCGCTCGCGCGCATCCTCGCCAAGTCGGTGAACTGCAGCCGCGGGCCGACGGCGAACCCCGACAACACCTGCCACGCCTGCGTCGCGATCTCGAACGGCACCTCGCTCGACGTCATCGAGATGGACGCCGCCTCCCAGCGCGGCATCGACGACATCCGCGAGATCCGCGAGCGCGTCCTGCTGGCGCCGGTCGAGGGGCACTCGAAGGTCTACATCATCGACGAGGCCCACCAGCTGACCGACGCCGCCTGGAACGCGCTGCTCAAGCTGATCGAGGAACCGCCGCCCCACCTCCTCTTCGTCTTCTGCACGACCGAGCTGTTCAAGGTGCTTCCGACGGTGCGCTCCCGCTGCCAGACGTTCGTCTTCCAGCGTCCCCGCCTGCCCGAGCTCGTGCGCAAGCTGCGTCTGATCGCCGACGGCGAGGAGATCGAGGTGCCCGATGCTGCGCTGGCGTTGATCGCCCGCGGCGGCCGCGGCGCCTTCCGCGACGCCGAGTCGACACTCGACCAGCTCGCGACCGCGACCGCAGGTCGCGTGACCGTCCAGGAGGTGCTCGCGCTGCTCGGCGCCGTCGAGGACGAGGTCCTCTTCCGCCTCTGCGATCTCGTCGTCGACGGCGACACCGCCGGAGCGCTCGTCCTGCTCGAGGAGCTCTCCGAGCAGGGCCGGGACATCTCGCGTGTCGTCACCGACCTGCTCGAGCACCTGCGCCATCTGATGCTCGTCCAGCACACCGGCGAGGTGCCGGCGACGCTGCCGGTCACCGAGGAGGCGCGCGAGCGACTGCGCGAGCAGTCCCATCAGCTCGGCGCCGCGACGGTCCTGCGCCTGATCGATCTCCTCCACCTCGGGGTCGAGGACATGCGTCAGGGGGGGGATCCGCGCCTGCTGCTCGAGCTCGCGCTCGTCAAGGTGACCCGTCCCGGCTCCGACCTCTCGCTGGAGTCGCTCGCCTACAGGCTGGAGCAGCTCGAGCAGGGCCGCCGGGTCGTCGCAGCTGCCGCAGGCGGCAGCGAGCCGCATCCTGCCGTCGCTCCCGCGGCCGGGCGGCGCGAGCAGGACCCCCCGGCGGCAGGACCTGCCCCGGAGCCGCCGAGCCTCGAGCTCGCCCAGCTCCAGGAGGCCTGGCGGCGCTCGATCCTGCCCGCGCTCGAGAGGCGCTCGATACCGGCATCGGCGATGCTCGCCGTGGCGCGACCCGCGGAGCTGTCGGGCGACACGCTCACGCTCGAGTTCCCGCGCGCGTCGGCCTTCAACCGCGAGCGGTCCGAGGAGCCGAAGGTCGCCAGCCTGCTCCTCGAGGCGCTCTACGAGGTAACCGGTCGGCACCTGCAGCTCGCGTTCGCGACCGGTGAGGCTCCCGTGGGCGTGAGCGACGGCAACGATCACCCGGTGACCGAGCAGGAGATCGTCGAGCTCGTCAAGTCAACCTTCGACGCGCAGGAGCTCGACGTCTAGCCCTTCCCGCTCCGACACCCGGGCACGCTCCGGCGTCGTTCACGTCTGCTCCGGGGCCGGGCTCCAGCCGGAGCCCCCCGGCACAATGGCCTGGTGTTCAGCCCCTCGGTCGCGAACCTCGTTGCCCAGCTGACGCGGCTGCCCGGGGTCGGGCAGCGAACCGCGCAGCGCCTCGCCTTCCACATCCTCCAGCAACCCCAGGCCGAGGCGCTCGCGCTCGCCTCGGCGTTGACCGAGGTCAAGGAGCGCGTCCGCTTCTGCCGCGAGTGCGGCAACCTGACCGAGGAGACGACCTGCGCGATCTGCCTCGACCCGCGCCGCGACCGCTCGATCATCTGCGTCGTCGAGCAGCCGGTCGACGTCGTCTCGCTCGAGCGAACCCACGAGTACCACGGCCTCTACCACGTGCTCGGAGGCGCGCTCAGCCCGATCGACGGGGTCGACCCGGGCGACCTGCGGATCGGCGAGCTGATCGGGCGGGTCGAGGCCGGCGCGGTCGAGGAGGTCGTGCTGGCGACGAACCCGACGATGACGGGCGAGGCGACCGCCGCCTACCTCGCGGACCGCCTGCGAGCCCGCGCGCGCGTGACGCGACTGGCGAGCGGGCTTCCCGTCGGCGGCGACCTCGAGTACGCCGACGAGGTCACGCTCGGTCGTGCCCTCTCGGGGCGGCGCGAGATGTGACGACCGGCAGGGCCTCGGCGGCTAGCCTTAGCGTCATGAATGGCCTGGCGCGCATAGGAGTCGTCGGCGCGACCGGAGCGGTCGGAACGGTGACCGTCGAGCTGCTCGCCGCGCACGGCTTCGCCGACGTGCGCCTCTTCGCCTCTGCGCGCTCGGCGGGCGAGCGCATCGGCGCGACCGTTGTCGAGGAGGCGACTCCCGAGGCGCTCTCGCGCGGCGACATCGATCTCTTCCTCTTCTCCGTCGGAACCGCTGCCTCGCGCGAGCTCGTGCCCCACGCCGCCGCCGGCGGCGCGATCGTGGTCGACAAGTCCTCGGCCTACCGGCTGCAGGACGGCATCCCGCTCGTCGTGCCCGAGGTGAACGGCGCGCGCGCGTTCGGGAACGGCCCGATCATCGCCAACCCGAACTGCTGCACGATCCCGCTGACCTGCGTGCTCAAGCCGCTGCACGAGGAGGCGGGGCTGGTGCGGGTTCACGTGGCCACCTACCAGTCGGTCTCGGGAGCGGGCGCGCAGGCGATGGAGCGGCTCGCGGCGGAGTCCCCACACGAGCACGACCTGCGCATGGACTGGGAGTTCGACGGGGACGAGTTCGACGAGGAGTCGAAGCTCCGCGCCGAGACGCGCAAGATCATGGAGCTCCCCGAGCTCCCCCTCCAGGCAAGCTGCGTCCGCGTCCCGGTCATGGTCGGACACGCCGAGGTCGTCTGGATCGAGACCGAGGCCGAGCTCTCGCCCGCGCGCGCCCGCGCGGTCCTCGCGGCCGCACCCTCGATCCGACTGGAGGAGTTCCCGACTCCGGGGCACGCGGCCGGGATCGACGAGGTGCTCGTCGGCCGTATCCGCTCCGACCCGACGGTCGAGCGCGGCCTCGCGCTCATGCTCGCGAGCGACAACCTGCGCAAGGGGGCCGCACTGAACGCGATTCAGATCGTCGAGCTCGTGCTCTCGGGCAGCGCGGCGACCTCCACGCGCACCGTCCCTGCCGCCGCCCCGGCGCTGGCGCAGAGCAGCTGAGCCCGGCGAGGGGCTCGCGCTCGCTCGGGGCGGGTCGTCCGCCCTAGGGACGCGGTGCCGGGACCGGCTCGGGAAGGAATGCCTCCTTCACCACGCGCAGCACCCGCTCGCGCCGGCCCTCGACGACCGGCGCGAGGCCGCCCAGGTCGAGGCGCGCGAGCCCGATCCGACCCGCGCTGCGGAGGATCCTGAAGCCGAAGTCGCCGAGAAAGTCGACCGGGAAGATCGTCTTGTGCAGGAAGCGCACCTGCGCCGACTCGGCCTCGGGGTAGCGGCAGGCGAAGGCCTCGATCGACGAGGCGCCCCGGTCGCGGGCCTCGCCGATCGCGGCCAGGAAGAGCGACTGGAGCACCCAGGGGCTCGACTGGTCGGTGATGTAGGCGCACGTCACGAGCATCGCCTCGTCCGAGGGCGGCCCGGCGGGGAGCTCGTAGGCGTGCGGGAAGAGCGGCGCCGGGCCCCACTGCAGCACCCCCAGCAGGCGCCCCTCGTCTCCGTAGTAGACGGTGCCGAATGCTCCGAAGCCATCCTCGACCCGTTCCATCCAGCGGCCCTTGTCGATCTCGCGCCGGAAGGAGCGCGACTGCCACCAGACGCAGGCGTGGCAGACGGCCGGCGCCGTCTCGAGGGTGCCCCGGGTGAGGCCGGTGAGCCTAGGGGAGGACATCGACCTCGTCGATGACGATGTTGACCGCCGCCGGACGGGCGTCCGTCATCCGCTCGAGGTAGGCCGCGACGTTCTCCTGGACCGCCGGCCCGACCGCCGGGATCGAGGCGCCGAAGCGCAGTGCGAGGTGGAGCTCGATGGCCTCGCCGTCAAACCGTATCCCCCGGCGGACGCCCTCGACGACGCGCGTGACACCGTCGATCTCGCGCGCCGCGTCCGCGGCGTACCGCGCGACCACGTCGGGTGAGATGACGCTGTCTCCCTCCACCGGCCTACGGGTCGAGCTTCGCGAGCATGGGTGAGACGGAGACGACGTGGCGCCGGAACCTGAGCTCCGCCTCCCCGAGGCCCGCAGCGACGCCGATCAGCTGGGAGAGGTGGAGGATCGGCATCGCGAAGTCGCGGCCGGTGGTGGCGCGGAGCTTCGACTGCCACGCATCGAGCGACAGGTGACAGAGCGGGCAGGGCGTGACGATCGCGTCCGCTCCCGCCTCGAGCGCCTGCTCGATCGGCTGGACGAGCTCGCCCAGCGCGGTCTCCTCGCGCGCCTGGATGATCGGAAAGCCGCAGCACTTGAGCTTGGCGGGGTAGTCGACGGCCTCGCCGCCGCAGGCCTCGATGATCCGCTCGAGCGAGGAGGGTCGATCGGGGTCCTCGAACCCGAGCACGCGCGAGGGTCGGAGGATCTGGCAGCCGTAGAACGGCGCGATCCGCAGCCCCTTCAGCCCCTTGTGCGCCGCCAGCTTGAGGCGTTCGTAGCCGCTGCCCTCGGCGAGCTCCCAGAGAAGATGGCGAACCTCGACGTCGCTTTCATAGGGCGGAACGCCCACCGCGGCGAGGTTCGCGTTGACCCGTGCGCGCAGCTCGGGGTCGCCGACGAGCTGGAAATTCGCCTGACGGAGGTTGAGCGTGCAGACGTTGCACACGGTCATCAGCGTGTCCGCGCCGGTCGCCGCGGCGTAGGAGATGATGCGGGCGTTCAGGTGGAGGGAGTAGTCGGGCTCGGCCTCGTGGATGTCGCCGGCGCCGCAGCAGGTGACCGATTCGAGCTCGACGAGCTCGAGCCCGACCCTGGGGGCGAGGGCCTTGGTCGACGAGTCGAGCTCCTTGGCCGAAAGGGAGGCGAGGCAGCCCTTGTAGTAGGCGACGCGCCTCACCCCGTCGCCTCCTCGGCGGGGAGGAATGGCCGCGGGAACGAGCCCTCCCCGTAGGGGTCGCGCGCGCCCTCGACATGTCCGTGCGCGAGTCTCGCGAGCGCCTTCTCGCCCTGCACGATCCCTGCCCAGCCCTGCCCGTGCTGCTCCCCGAGCAGGTCGTAGAGCCGCCGCGACTCCCGCACGTCGCGCGCGACGTGCGGCGGGAAGGGCGGCGGCACCTTGCCGACGCGCGCGAGCCCGAGCGCGAAGCGGAGCTGCTTGACCGACTCGACGATGCCCTGGGTCTTGGGGACGAGCTCGGTCTCGCGCAGCCAACCGGTCGTCTTGGCGGAGGTCACGAACCACTTCGCGTGCTTGGCACCCATGTCGCGGTCGATCCCCTCTTTGATCGACTCGGCGCCGAGCTTGGCGATCGCGTCGCGCGGATCGACCCCCTTGGGACAGCGCTCGTTGCAGAAGTAACAGCGCGTGCACTCCCAGATCCCGTGCTGGCCGTTGACCGCCTCGAGCCGCTCGAGCTTCGCGCCGTCCCTCGGGTCGCCGGCGAAGCGCATCGCCTTGGCGAGCGCCTGCGGGCCGAGGAACTCGGGGCTCGCCTCCATCGCGTTGCACTCCGAAACGCAGCAGCCGCAGTTGATGCAGAGCGATTCCTTGTGGATCGTGTTCATCCGCTCCTGCGAGACGCGGTGTTCGCGCCCGGCCGGCGGCACCGTGTATCCGGGCTGCAGGTACGGGTTGACCGCGCGGTACTTCGTCCAGAAAGGATCCATGTCGACGACCAGGTCCTTGATGATCGGCAGGTTGCCCATCGCCGAGATCACCGGGATGTGGCCGGAGGCGGCGATGGCCTGCATCCGCGTCTTGCAGGCCAGAACGGCGGCGCCGTCCATGCGCATCCCGCAGGAGCCGCAGATCATCATCCGGCAGCTCTTGCGGTAGGCGAGCGTCCCGTCGTGGCGGTCCTTGATGATGTCGAGGACGTCGAGGAGCGTTACCCACTCGGGCGCCTCGACCTCGTAGTCGCGAAGTTCGCGCTCGCCGGTCGCGGCATCCGCGCGCCAGATCTTGAGCGCGACCCGCATCAGTAGGCCCGCACCGCGGGTGCCCACTTGGTGAGGGTCACGGGGCTCCACTCGAGCCGGGGGCCCGCGCCCCGCGAGACGACGAGCGTGTGGCGGAGGTAGTTGTCGTCGTCGCGCTCGGGGTAGTCGGAGGGACGCGCGTGGGCGCCGCGGCTCTCCTTGCGCGCGCGCCCCGCGAGCACCATGCACTCCGCGAGCTCGAGCAGGAAGCCGAGCTCGAGCGCCTGGGT
>Ga0302325_10009043_pt1 | contig 21826 bp, 17 predicted proteins | sample Palsa_T0_2_FD_201948 | JGI IMG/M metagenome (GOLD analysis project Ga0302325, IMG submission 201948) | Peat permafrost microbial communities from Stordalen Mire near Abisko, Sweden - Palsa_T0_2 | ecosystem: Environmental > Terrestrial > Soil > Palsa > Peat permafrost | place: Sweden: Abisko...
GCTTTATGCACAGGGGCTCCTGCCATTTTTGCTGCCCCTCAGCGTGATGCTGTTCGAGGTTGACCGAAAGAGCCGCAATCGCATGCTGCCGTTCGTTATCATTGGCGGAGGAACGACGCTGTATATTTTGTGGGCGTTGACGGCGTTCCCGTTGCAACTGTATGTCCGGGGAAACAGTATCGTCTACATCAATCAGGCGACGAACAATACAGCGATTGCAGTGCTCTATGTGATTGCAACCTGTGGTTCGCTGTTTTTCTCCAAGATTAGGATGATGGTCGTGTTCGGCGTGGCCAACCTGGCGATTCTGCTGGTTGTAATGGCGTTCAAGCGGTACGCGTTCACCTCGCTGTGGTGTGCTTACGCGGCCATCGCCAGCGTGATCATCCTCGCCTACTTCTGGAGAAGCATGGAAGAGCGGCCGTTCCGTTACGCGGTGCAATGAAGTCCGGACCATCCTGGTCTCTGGCAACTTGCGGCATCCGAGTCCGTCTTCTGGCTAGCGACGATTTATAATAGAAGATTCAGTTGCCAGTTTTGACGCAGCTGTAGTGCCAGAGGAAGATGTCGACAGAAGGTATCGTAGTTCGCGGGGCCCGGGTTCATAACCTCAAAAACATTGATTTTGAGATTGAGCACAATGCTCTGACCGTGGTCACCGGTGTGTCCGGTTCGGGCAAGTCCTCGCTTGCCTTCGACACGATCTATGCGGAAGGGCAGCGGCGCTATGTGGAGTCTTTGTCCGCATATGCGCGCCAGTTTCTGGAGCGGATCGAGAAGCCGGACGTCGATGTGATTGACGGGATCGCGCCGGCCGTTGCCATCAAGCAGAAAAACGCAACCCGCAATCCGCGGTCTACCGTGGCTACGGCTACTGAAATTTTTGATTACCTGCGCCTCCTCTTTGCTCGCGTCGGACGCACCTACTGCCTGCAATGCGGCCGGGAAGTGAAGAAAGATACGGTAGACGAAGTCGCCGAACGACTGCTGGCCCTGGGCGAGGGCACTCGTCTGAATGTGTTCTTTCCGATTCAGGCGCACGTGCCGGCTGCCGAAGAAAAGGGGGCCAGGAAGTCTCGCGGAAAGAAGAAGGCGATCGAGTCCAATCTGCTTGCCGACGCGATCAAGGTTCGGCTCTTTGATTTGCGGAAGCGCGGATTCAACCGGCTGATTCAGAACGGCAAGGTCTTTGAGTTCTCGACTCCGGAATCGCTGCTTGACGTCAATTTTGCGGAACCTGTTTTTGGTTTGGTGGACCGCCTGGTGGTTTCCGCCGACCAGCGCTCCCGCATCGTCGATGCGGTCGAGATCGGCTATCGCGAGGCGGGTGAGGTGATTTTCGAAACCGCGCCGCGCGATGGCGATGACGAAACTCCTCAGCGACTGCGTTTTTCGCAACGCTTTGAATGCAAGAACGACGGCAGCAGCTACGAAGAGCCCGAGCCGCGCCTGTTTTCATTCAACAATCCTTATGGCGCATGTCCGCGCTGCCAGGGATTCGGCAACACCATCGATTTCGATCTCGACCTCGTCATCCCGGACAAAGGCAAGACGCTGAATGAAGGTGCGATCGAACCCTGGACGAAGCCGAAGTACCGTCCACTGTTCACCGAACTCAAACGCTTCGCGCGCCACGCCGGAATCCCGCTCGATGTGCCCTGGTATGAACTGGACGCCGAGCAACAAAAACTAGTGGTTTATGGTGACGGCGACGGGGGTGGGAGTTTCGCCGGCATCCGCGGATTCTTTCAGCATCTCGAGCGCAAGAAGTACAAGCTGCATGTGCGCGTCTTTCTCAGCCGCTATCGCGGATATTCGGTCTGCTCCGCGTGCGGAGGGACGCGCCTGCGAGTGGAAGCGCGTCAGGTAAAGATCGACGGCAAGAACATCTGCGAGGTGTGCAGCATGACGGTCGAAGAGGCAGCCCGCTTCTTCGGTCAACTGAAACTTTCGACGGAGCAAGCTGCGATTGCCGAAAAGCTGCTGATCGAACTTCAGGAACGGCTGCGTTTTCTTAACGAAGTCGGCCTTGAGTACCTGACTCTTGACCGCCTCGCATCCACGTTATCGGGCGGCGAAGCGCAGCGTATTCAACTGGCGACTTCTCTGGGCTCGCGACTGGTCGGCACACTGTACGTGCTCGATGAGCCTTCCATCGGGCTGCATAGCCGCGATACGCACCGGCTGATCAAGATCCTGCACGACTTGCGCGACCTGGGAAATACTATTCTCGTGGTGGAGCACGATCCCGACATCATGCGCGCCGCGGACCACATACTCGACCTTGGCCCGGGCGCCGGAGAGAACGGTGGAAAAGTCGTGGGGGCCGGCACCTACGACGAGATCCTGAAAATGCCGCACTCGCTCACCGGCCGTTACCTTGCCGACGAAATTCACATTCAGATTCCGGCGAAGCGCCGTGCGCCGGGGCCGCACAAGATACGCATCACCGGCGCGCGCGCACACAACCTTAAGCGCATCGATCTGGAAATTCCGCTCGGCATGCTGGTCGCGATTACCGGCGTCTCCGGCTCGGGGAAGTCCTCGCTGCTGCACGACGTTCTTTATCAGGGGCTGGCTACGGCAAAGCGGCAAAGCGGCATCAACAATTCCGGCAACCATTCAGGTGCGGTTTTGTGGGACAGCATGGAAGGCGACGAATTTCTCGATGAAGTCATCCTCGTCGATCAATCGCCTATTGGCCGCACTCCGCGGTCGAATCCGGTCACGTACATCAAGGCCTTCGATATTATCCGCGAGTTGTTTGCCTCGCTCCCTGAGTCGCAGAAGCGCGGCTTCCCTGCCGGACATTTTTCCTTCAACGTGCCCGGTGGGCGCTGTGAAAACTGCCAGGGTGACGGCACGGTGACGGTGGAAATGCAGTTTCTGGCGGACGTGGAGCTGATCTGCGACGAATGCAAGGGCACGCGCTACAAACCGCAAGTGCTCGACATTCATTACAAAGGCAAGAACATTCACGAAGTTTTGAACCTTACGATTCGCGAAGCGCTGAAGTTCTTTGCCGAAGTTCCGCGGCTCACGGAAAAATTGCGCGTGCTCGACGAAGTCGGGCTGGGATATCTGCGTCTGGGGCAGTCGGCGACCACGCTTTCAGGAGGCGAAGCGCAGCGGATGAAGTTGGCGGCGCATCTTCAGCCGGGAACCCGTCAGCCTGTCGCCGCTCGCGCGGGGAGCCGCGCCGGCGAAGGTGGCGATGGGCCCAAACGCAAGCGTCGCATGCTTTATATTTTCGATGAGCCAACCACCGGCCTGCATTTCGACGATGTCAGCAAACTGCTTTCCGCTTTCCGCCGTCTAATCGATGCGGGAGGCTCCATCGTCGTCATTGAGCACAATCTTGAGGTCATCAAGACCGCAGACTGGGTCATCGACCTTGGTCCGGAGGGCGGCGACCGCGGTGGGAACCTGGTCGGTTTCGGCCCACCCGAAGCGATCGCTGAGTTGAAAAACTCTTACACTGGGCATTACTTAAAGCGGGTCTTGAACGGAAACGGCATACGCCATGGGGACCGGTAGAATACATGTGGATCGCCGGGTGTCTTGCCCGGTCGAGACGGCCCGCGCATGAACCACCCTATGAGCAAAGCGATGCTGCTCATCATCTTCACGGCCAGTGTCCTCACCGCCAGCGCTTTTGCGCAAGACCAGACTACGGTTCGCCATCACAAGGAGCGGATCGATGCGCAAGCGCCGGAAATCGCGCAGGCGGAAGATGCCATCCAAAAAGGCGATTTCGCCGGCGCGGAGACGCTGCTGAAAGCGGCTCTCGACAAAGACGCTAACAATTACACGGCATGGTTCGACCTCGGATTCGTGCTGAACCACCTTGGCCGCTCCGAGGAATCCATCGCGGCGTATCGCAAGTCGGTGGCGGCCAAGCCCGACGTTTTTGAATCGAACCTTAACCTCGGGCTGATGTTGGTCCGCGCCAATAATCCGGATGCCGAGCAATTTCTGCGCGCTGCCACAACCCTTAAGCCGACGGCTAATATCGAAGAAGGCCAGGCTCGCGCCTGGCTCGCACTGGCGCATCTGGTAGAAAACAGCAAGCCGGAAGAGGCTCTGACGGCTTACCGCAGAGCATCCGAGCTCACACCGAAAGATCCGGAGCCGCATCTCTCTGCCGGGCTGCTGCACGAGCGGCAAAAAGAATTCACCGCCGCCGAAGCCGAATATAAACAAGTTCTGGCAATCGATCCGCACGGCAATGACCCTCACAGCGGCGATTCGCACAGCGCGGAAGCGATCATCGGCCTGACCAACATATATATGAAGTCCGGACGCCTCGACGCTGCTGAACCCCTGCTACGTCGGCTGGCCACCGAGCGCCCCGATGACGCCGGCATTCATCTTCAACTGGGGCGCGTGCTGTTCGCACAGGGCAAGAAGGACGATGCCATCGCGGAATTTCAAACCGCGCTGAAATTGGCCCCGGCGGACTCGGACACGCAGCGCGAATTGGTAGACCTCTATGTAAGTGCCGGAAAGAATGATCTGGCGGAGCCGATCTATCGCACACTGCTCAGCGCGCATCCGAAGGATGCCGAGTTGCACCGTGGGCTTGGCCAGGCCTTGCTGCGTCAGAAAAAATTCCCGGAAGCGCAACAGGAATTCTCGACCGCGCTTGAGTTGAAGCGTGACTGGCCTGAGATCTACGTGGACCTGGCTTTTGCCGCCAGTGAGAATAAGAACTACGAGCTCACCATCAGAGCTCTCGACATACGGGCCAAGTTTAAGGAGGATATGCCGGCAGTGTGCTTCTTTTTTCGCGCTTCGGCCTATGACCACCTACGCGACTACAAACAGGCGTCGGTGAACTATCATCTCTTCCTCGACTCCGCCAAGGGTAAGTATCCTGATCAGGAGTGGCAAGCTCGGCATCGCCTGATCGCGATTGAGCCGAAACAGCGTTGACGACTATGCGCCGGATAACCATCTCGATGTTGCTGGTGATCTTTGCCTTCCACTTGTGCGCGGGGGCAAAGGAAGAAACCGTCGACGAACTCAAATCGCGGTTTGAAAGCGCGCGTCCCGAAGACCGCGCCGAACTCGGCATCCGGATCGCGCAACATCAGCTTCACAACGCTGACAGGCTCTACAGCGAGGGCAGGGCCGAACCGGCTGTCGCCGCTGTCGATGATATCGTTGCCTACTCTGAAAAGGCGCGCGACGCCGCCACTCAAACCAACAAACGGCTCAAGAATGTCGAGATCGATGTCCGAAAAATTGCGGACAAGCTCCGTGACATCAAGCGTACCCTGGCCTTCGAGGACCAGCCTGCGGTCGAACAGGCGATCCGGCGACTCGAAGACGTGCGCACCACACTGCTCAAAGTAATGTTTGCCAATGACAACAAGAAGGGGAAGAAATGAAGGGGGGGAGACCTGTGCGCACTGTATTTGGACTGGCTTTGTTGCTGGTCAGCCCTCTTTTGTGTTTGTTGTGGTATCCGCTCCGCTCCCCGCTTGCGGCGCAAGGCCGCCGCGACCCGCTCAATCCGCTGGAAATCGATCAGCTGCGCGATGCCATGCTTGACCCTGAGCACCGCTTAAAGCTTTACATTCAGTTTTCCCGGGATCGCATGACAAAACTTGAGCAAATGCGCAGTGATCCCAAGACGGCAGAGCGTGGCCGCCAGACCCATGACATGCTGGAGGATTTCCTGGCCGTTTACGACGAGCTCAACGACAACATCGATATGTATGTCGGCCGGAAGGACGATATTCGCAAGCCTCTGAAGGCTGTCATTGAAGGCGACACCGAATTCCAGTCCAAGCTGCGGGCCCTCAAAAACTCCGCGAACACCAATGCCGCCGAAGCGAGCCAGTACGAATTCCTGCTGACCGACGCGCTCGATACTGTGGATTCCAGCGCCGACGACCACCGTAAAACCGTCGCCGAAGTCGAGGAATATATGAAGCACAAGAAGAAGAAATAGGGGCGGCGCGGCAGTTTACCGGCCACCGACATAAGCCGCCGGCAGAATTGAGACCTTAGGTAGTGGTGCAATGTGCGAAATCTTTAACCACCAAGGGCACCAAGGCACACTAAGGAACTACCTGAAGCCAAAAGCCTTCGTGATCCTTCGTGCCCTTGGTGGTTCAGGATTTCAGCGGTTCCATCGTGAAACTGCACCACTACCAGACCTCACTGACTACTGACTGCCGACAGCCGCGCATGCTACTCTTCCGTCAACGTGTCTCCTAGGCTCGCCGAAATCTTTCGCGACGCGTATTGCGAACTCCGTCTCAGCACGCCCGCGCCTCCGATGGACGTTCGTTTCTATCCTTTTGTCTCCATCAACAACACCATCCGTCTGCGCCAGCGAGAGCTTTACATTCGCCTCTCCGACCTGCTGGAAGGCGCTCCCGAAACCGTGCTGCAGTCGATCGCACATATCCTGCTCGCCAAACTTTATCGCCAGCCGGTCGATCGTAGCCGCAGTGCCCGTTATCGCCGTTATGTCGCCGGTCACGATGTTGCTGCCAAAGCGCGGATCGTCCGCCAGATGCGAGGGCGCAAGCACATCCGCTCCGCCCGCGGCCACCACTACCATCTCGAAGAAATCTTCGAAGACCTCAACCGCCGTTTCTTCCACGGACTTATGGGGCGTCCCCAGCTCACCTGGAGCCAAAACCACGCTCGCAGCAGCCTCGGCCACTACGATCCGGCACACAACGCTATCGTAATCAGCCGCGTCTTCGACGGCCCGCGCGTGCCGCGCTACGCCGTCGAATACATCCTGTTCCACGAGATGCTGCACCTGAAGCATCCGGTCAGACTCAGCGGCAGCCGGCGTTGTGTGCACTCCCGCGAGTTTCGCGCCGAAGAAAAACTGTTTCCGGAGCTGGAACAGGCGCGCAAATTTCTGCACATGGTGTAGGACGGAACTCCGTTCAATGCGCCGTTTCCCCGTGCGGTGTAAATCCCCAGCATCCGCGATTCACGGCGTTGACCGTCCGCACTCGAAGCCCGTATCCTATTGATATTGAAATTGAATCAATTTCAATTAGAAGGCCCTGTTTTCCGATGCTCCAGGCATTCATCATCACGCTCCGCGAAGGCGTCGAAGCCGCCCTGATCGTCGGCATCACCCTGGCGTACCTGGCAAAGATCGGCCGCAATGATCTGCGCAAGACGGTCTATGCCGCCCTGGGAGCCGCTTTCGTCGGATCGATTGCGGTGGCCGTCCTGCTCTCTCGCCTCAGTTGGAACGAAGACATCTTTGAAGGCTGGGTAATGCTGGTGGCTGCCTTCTTCGTCGTCAGCGTGATCGTCTTCATGATGAAGACAGGCCGCAAACTCAAAGGCGAAATCGAGAATAAGGTTGGCTTGTTTGCCGGTGGCGGCGTGGGGAGTGGCGACAAATCGATCGGCCTGTTCCTGTTCGTCTTTCTTATGGTTCTGCGCGAGGGCGTCGAGACCGTTCTGATCCTTTCGGCTGTAACGCTGAACTCGAGCGAACTGATGAGCTTCATTGGGACGGTGCTCGGCGTGGTGGTCGCCGTACTGTTCGGCGTGATGTTCGTAAAAGGCAGCGTCAGGATTAACCTGCAGAAATTCTTCCGGGTTACGACCGCGATTCTTTTTCTGGTAGCGGCGCAACTTGTAATCTCCGGCCTGCACGAGCTTTCGGAGAACGGGGTGCTTCCCTCGTCTCGTCAGGAGATGGCCATCATCGGCCCGATCGTGCGCAACGAGCTCTTCTTCTTCATCACCATCCTGGCTCTAGCCGCGTTGATGGTGCTGTTTGAAATGAAGAGCCGCCAGCCGGTCGAGGTGCCAGCAGCGGGCGCGGCGCGGCGCAAAGCTCTCTGGACCGCCCGGCGCGAGCGTCTCTGGATGGCCTCGGTTTATATGTGCTCTTTCGTTTTCATTGTGATGGTCACCGCCAGTTTCATATACGAGAAAAGCGCGAGCGCGCTGTCGCCCGCCACGGAAGTCACCTTTGTTGACGGCAAAGTTTCCATCCCAGTGAAGGACGTTTACGACGGCGAACTGCACCGCTATGAGACCAACGAAGGTGGAATCGAAGTCCGTTTCTGGCTCTATCAGAAGCCCGACGGGAAAATCGCGACCCTCTTCGATGCGTGCGAGATCTGCGGCCCCGTCGGATTTTATAAGACCTCGCATGGCGTGGTTTGCAAGAACTGTGCCGCGCCCATCAACCCGCAGTCGGTCGGCATGGCGGGCGGCTGCAATCCGATCCCGCTGAAGGCGCAGGTTACCGGCGACGCGGTGATTGTGTCCGAAGCTGACATCGCGGCCGGCAGACACTACTTCGAGCAGAAATAATAAATGTTCTCGCGTCTCGTCTACGAATCGTTTCGCCACCAGGCTCGCCGCAAACTTCTCGCAGGCATCGCGATCACGCTGGGCGTGGCGGTTGCCACTGCCATGATCGCGGTCGCCACCGACATCGGCGACAAGATGAATCGCGAGTTGCGCAGCTACGGTGCCAATCTGATTGTCACTCCGCAGGAAGACACACTTGACGTGGAAGTCGGAGGCGTCAACCTCAAACCGCCGAGCGACGGCGCGTTCCTCAACGAGGCCGACCTGCCGAAGATTCGCGGCACCTTCTGGCACAACAATATTGTCGGGTTCTCGCCGATGTTGCCCGTCAACGTGAAAGTCGGCAGCGGGAGCGACGCAAAAGAGGTCACGCTGGTGGGGACGTACTTCAACAAGCCGCTCAGCTTCGGTAAAGAAGACTTCAGAACCGGCGTGAGCATAACGCATCCGTGGTGGAAAGTTTTGTGCGGAGATGGCAAGGAGTCTCGTGACTGCGCTTGGCCAGCGGACGACTCTCAGAATGTGGTGCTGGGCGAACACCAGGCGGCGCGGCTTGGCAAGCAACCGGGCGACACACTCGAGATATCTGGCCGCCAACTCACCATCTCCGGCATTCTCTCCACGGGCGCTGCGGAAGACGACCAGATCGTCGCGCCGCTCGCGCTCGCGCAGCAAATTCTCGGCAAACCGGGCGCGGTGCGCCGCGTTTACGTCAGTGCTCTTACCAAGCCCCAGGATGCCCTTGCCGTTCGCGACCCCAAGACGATGACCCCCGAGGTCTACGATCGCTGGTACTGCTCGCCTTACGTTCAGTCGATCGCCTATCAGTTGCAGGAAGTTATTCCGCACTCGCACGCGGAGCAGATTCGCCAGGTAGCGCAAAACGAAGGCACCGTGCTCTCGCGGATTAAGGGGCTCATGCTGCTGGTCACGCTGGCCGCACTTTTCGCCTCTGCGCTCGCCGTTTCCGCGGCCATGGCGACGGCCATCTTCGAGCGCCGGGTCGAAGTTGGACTGATGAAGGCTCTCGGCGCCAGCAGTCTCGCGGTGTCGGCGATCTTCTTTGCCGAGGCCTTGCTGCTCGCGATCGCCGGCGGTATCGCTGGATTCTCCGCTGGAGCGCTGCTTGCGCATCGGATAGGACGCTCGATCTTCAACTCGCAGATTTCGATTGAGCCCGTGCTCTTTCCCGTCATCCTCGCCATCGCCGTTCTTGTAAGCTTTGCCGGAAGCGCGGCCGCCATCCGCCGGGCCGTGAAGTTTGATCCTGTTTTCGCTCTGCGAGGTGAAGGATGAGCGCTGGTCCCGACACGCCCAACACTTCGGAACAGGTCGCCGCTCGCCGCGCTCATTCCCCGCATACATCCATGTTCGCGCGCATGATTTTCCGCGCCGCCGTGCTTCGTCGAGGGCGCGCGGCCGCAGCCTTGGTCGCCATGATCGTTGCCGCCGCCGTCGCCACCGCGATGATGAACCTGTACGTCGACGTGCAAGCCAAGCTGCGCACCGAGTTGCGGAATTATGGCGCCAACGTAATCATCGTCGCAAAAGAGGGCCAGTCCCTGCCCGCTGATGCGCTGGCCAGAGTCGAATCGGTTCTCGATTCGAAGACGCTGGCTGTTCCCTTCTCCTATGCTGTCGCTCGGACGAAAGACGGACGATCTGTGGTTGTTGTCGGTACCGACTTCAGGCGAGCTCGCCAGTTAAACCGCTGGTGGAAGGTGAGCCATTGGCCCGACGCGCCTGACGAAGCTCTCATCGGCATGCGTGCCGCCAATATAGTCAGCCCAAGTCGCCAGCCCTTCGAACTTACCTTCCAAGGCAAGGCGATCCAACTTGCTCCCGCCGGCATGCTTCAGACCGGCGCGGGCGAAGATAGTCGCATTTATCTCGATCAAGCTGAATTTCAGAACTGGACCGGCGTGGCGCCCTCCACTATCGAGCTCGCCGCCACTGGAACCGCCTCGGAGGTTGAGGCGTCGATTCGGCAACTCGCCGAGCTTCTGCCCTCCGCTGACATTCGACCCGTCCGCCAGATTATGGAAGGCGAAGCCAACGTACTGAACAAAACGCGCGCCACCCTTTACGCCTCAGCCGTGCTGATCGTTCTCACCTCCGCTCTCTGTGTGCTGGCCACGCTCATGGGATGGGTCTTCGACCGCCGCCGCGACTTCGCCATCATGAAAGCCCTGGGCGCGTCCGAACGTCTGGTGAAGGGTTTTTTCGCTGCAGAAGCGGCGGCCTTGGGCTTAGTCGGCGCAGTTCTCGGCTTCGTCATTGGCATCGGTGTCGCGGCCTGGATCGGACGAGTTAACTTCCATGCGCCCGTCGTCCCGCGCTTCAGCGTGTTCCCTTATGTGCTGGCAGGAAGTATTATCGTGGCGGTTCTATCGGCCATCCTGCCAATTACTATGCTGCGACGCATCCAACCCGCTATGATTCTGAGGGGAGAGTAAGGGATGATCCGGCTCAACCAGGTCACCAAAAGCTATTCCGCGCGAGCGGAAGCAGATATTGGGGCCCTCAGCCTCGGCCTTATTAAAGCGCTCGATGACATCTCTCTCTCTATCGCCGCCGGCGAGTGGGTCGCCGTGATGGGGCCGTCCGGCTCCGGTAAGAGCACACTGGTCAACCTCATCGGATGCCTCGACCGCCCCGCCAGCGGCGAGATCTGGCTCGACGGAAGGAACGTCGCCAACCTTAGCGCCTCGGAACTTAACCGCGTGCGCGCCGAAACCATCGGCTTCGTCTTTCAACATTTCCACATGATCCCGTATCTCACGGCGGTGGAGAACGTCATGCTCGCGCAATACTTCCACAGCATGACGGACGAGAAGGAAGCGCTCGAAGCGCTCGATCGCGTCGGCCTCAAAGACCGCGCTGGGCATCTGCCTTCGCAGCTCTCGGGAGGCGAGCAGCAGCGTGTCTGCATCGCCCGGGCTTTGATCAACGATCCTAAGATCGTGCTGGCGGACGAACCTACGGGCAACCTTGACGCAGCGAATGAAGAGATCGTCCTGCGGCTCCTCCGCGAGCTTCACCAGCAGGGTCGTACCATCGTGATGGTGACGCATGATCCTGTGGTAGCGCGCCTGGCTGACCGGCGCATCGAATTGCATCACGGCAAAATCGCCGCCCAGGAAGTTTTTGCGATGGCGGACGAGGAGCAGTTCGACGAAGTGCTGGAAGAATTATTTGCCATGGAAGAGAACGGCCAGATCGCTGAGATTGGCCGGATGGAAGTCCACGGCGCTTTGCCCGTCTCCATCGCCGTCGAAAAAATGGCTGATATGGGACTGGTAACGACGCGCCCGCATCCGCCAGAAGTGCACGATCACAAGCCTTTCATCAATCCTTGCCACGACGCGCTGAAGCCTGCCGGCTTTTCGACGGGCGACGGCTCCGCGATCGTCGAACTCACCGCGCGCGGACATCAACGCGCCGCCGACATCATCCGCCGCCACCGCCTCGCCGAGCGCCTCTTCACCGATTCGCTCGCCATGGACAGTGAAACCGAAATCGAACAACAGGCCTGCAAGTTCGAGCACATATTGTCACCCGAAGCCACCGACAAGATCTGCGCGTTTCTTAACCATCCGCTCACTTGTCCCCACGGCGCGCCGATTCCACCCGGCCCCTGCTGCGGGCGCCGAGCCGAACCTAGGCAAAGCTCTGCTGCGTTATCCCGTCGAGATTAGTTGTCCTCAGAGGTGGGACTTGCCGCGTCTCTACGGAAATTGTAGGGGCACGGTTACTTCTTTTTCCCGAAGAACTTCCCAAAACCCAACCGCACCTGCACCGAATTCACACCGGGATTGGGCACGGTCAGCCCGGCGTTTGAAATATGCAGGTAGCGGACATCGATCGACCATGCGTGCTCACCAAGGAAATAAGTCCCGAACGCCGCGCCCGGCGTGAAGTTTATTGTCGAGGTTCCCTTCGGCACTTGATGATCGGTAAAGAGCACCCCGCCGTTCAATTCGAGGAACGGGGCAATGTGTCCGCGCGTGGCAAAGATCCATTTAAAGCCGACCGGATTTACTCCTGCCCCATACGCGGTGTTGGCTCGCTGAAACACAACGAACGCCGGCACTGCATCGACCGCAAGCTCGAATCGGCCGCTGAGAAAACCCGGCAGGTGCGGCTCTGTCAGTATCCACCCATATCGAACTCCCGCGTTCCACTCGTTGGTATCTTTCGTGCCACCTGGAACCGAATGTCCGCCGCCAGTCCAGACTTCGAGCTCATGACCGCCGTCCTCCGGGCGATCTTGAGCAACCGCAAAAGAACCCGCAAGAAACATGGTTAGAAGGAATGTCAAAAACAGTTTCCGAAAGGAAGAGCGCGCGCCCGGAATGGATCGTGTCATAGGATGGTCAAGGTTGAAAACGAAGGATACGCGAACCGAACGATACGCGAATTCAGGCGAGGAAACAAATCCAATCCTAAAGCCCCAGGCCGCCATCCACCGCCAACACTTGCCCGGTAATAAACTGCGGAGCGGTGGCAAAGAACATCACGGCCGCGGCAATGTCCGCCGCCGTTCCGCTGCGTCGCATGGGGGTCTGCTTCGCCGTCTTTCTCATGAATGCAGCCGCCGATTTTTCTCCCAGGTCAATCATCCCCGGAGCCACCGCATTCACGGCAATCTGCGGCGCCAGCGCCTTCGCCATCACTCTCGTCAGCATGTGCAGCGCCGCCTTTGACGAACAATAGTGCGCATGCGTCGCCCAGGGCCGCAGCCCGCCCAGCGAACCCATATTCACGATACGGCCCCGGCGTTTTTTTAAGTAAGGCAGCGCCTCGCGCGACACCAGAAACGGTCCGCGCGTATTCGACGCAAAAATCGCATCCCACTGCGCCACCGTGATCTTGTCGAATTCGGCGGTCTCATAATTCGCGGCGTTGTTTACCAAGACATCGATTCCGCCCAGCTCTCGGGCCACTTCCTTGACCATTTCCCGGACGCTCCGCTCGTCGGTAACATCGCATCGCACCGCTACCGCCTCCACGCCATGCAGGGCCAGTTCTTCGATCACCACCCGCGCTTCGCGCGCCGACTCGCGATAGGTGATGGCCACGTCCGCGCCATTCTCGGCCGCAGCCAGAGCAATCGCCCGCCCCAGTCGTTTCGCCGCTCCGGTCACCAGCAGCGTCTTTCCAGCAAGAACCCCGTTGGTCGTCATTCCGAGCGTCGTCATACCGAAATTCTACGCCCCTCCGGTCTTGGAAACCCTGCACCAAAACTGCTACACTGCCTCGCATGACGCAGGCCCGGGAAGTTATTGTTTATTCCCGCAAGGGATGTCATCTATGCGAAATCGTCAAGGAGAGCCTCGTCAAGCTGCACAAACGCGGCGGCTTCAGCTGGCGCGAAGTTGACGTAGATTCCGACGCGGAAATCCGGCGCCTCTATACCGACGAAGTCCCGGTAGTCTTCATTAACGGGCGCAAAGCCTTTAAGTACCGTATGGACGAGCAGGAATTCCTGCGCAAACTGAGCGTTTGAGCTTCGCTGGCGGTTGCCCTGACTTTGCAAGCTGACTTCTAACGTCCGCAATCTCCGTTACAATCAGCCTCGATGCTTCGCACCGAACTTTATGCCGATCCCGCAGGCCGCTTCGTCCACGATGTGGTTCTCGACAGCTGCAGAAAAAACTCCAGCAAGACAGCACTGATTGACACCTCCTGCGATCGCCGTTTGACTTTCTCGGAATATGGCAGCCTGGTCGAATCCCTTGGCCGCGGCCTCATCTCAGCCGGACTTGCTCCCGGAGAAGTGATCGCTATCTTCCTTCCCAACTCGTGGGAATTCGCTATCACCTACCATGCGGCCACACTCGCCGGAGGAATCCCCACACTACTTAATCCCTCCTACCGCGAACGTGAGATACGCTATCAACTGGAAAACTCCGGCGCCGCTTTCCTGATCACCGACGGTCCATTGCTGGAAAATGTGAACCTTGCGGGACTTCCCAGTCTGCGTCGCGTCTTTACTACGCGCAGCGTCGCCAGAGAAAGCGCAGGCTGCGAGGACTTCGCGAGTCTGCTGCGGCCGACCTCGGCCAGGTTTCCGGAAGCTCGACAGAACTCACAGCAAACCATTGCCGCACTTCCCTACTCCAGCGGCACCACTGGAATGCCCAAGGGCGTCATGCTCTCGCACTACAACCTGGTCGCGAATGTATATCAGACCATCGGCCCGAATGCTACGGCGCTCACTCCCGATGACGTCATACTCTGCTTCCTGCCGCTCTACCACATCTACGGACTCACGGTGGCGCTGACTCTTTCGCTGACGCTCGGATCGACTCTCGTTCTGATGCCGCGCTTTGACATGCAAAAACTGTGTGCTCTCCTGATCTCGGAAAACGTCACCATGATGTTCGCGGTCCCGCCCGCCATCAATGCGCTCTGCCAGGCCGTCGAGGCCGGCATTTTCCCCAAGAACAACAAAGTCCGCTGGATCAAGTCCGGCGCCGCGCCGCTCGCTCCCGAGCTTGCCCGTCGCTTTACCGACCTCACCGGCATCATCGTCACCCAGGGCTACGGCATGACCGAAGCTTCCCCCGTCACCCATGTCGGCTACAACGCTCCACCTGAAATGCATCGTCCGGCCTCGATTGGGCAGCCACTGGCGCTTACCGAGTGTCGCATCGTCGACCAGGAAGGCAAGGAGGTCGCGCCTGGCGAGGCCGGCGAACTCGTCATGCGCGGTCCGCAGATCATGCTGGGCTACTGGAAAGAGCCGCAAGCCACCGCCGCTGTTCTTCGCGATGGCTGGTACTTTTCGGGCGACATTGTGCGCACCGACGCCGATGGTTTTTACTACGTCCTCGACCGCAGCAAGGAAATGATCAAGTACAAGGGATTCCCCGTGGCCCCGGCCGAAGTCGAAGCCGTGCTGCTTGAGCATTCTGCTGTGCGTGACTGCGGCGTTGTTGCCAAACCCGATCTTGCCGCTGGAGAAATCCCTTGCGCCTTTGTTGTGCTGCGTGAAGGATTCAGGCCGTCGGACGGGTTGGAGAAAGAACTCCGCAACTTCGTCGCCGACCGCCTTGCCCACCACAAGCAGCCCCGCGAGGTGCGCTTCGTAGATGCCGTCCCGCGGACGCCCTCGGGCAAGATCCTTCGTCGCGAACTGCGTAAGGCCTTGTCTTAACCGCTGTGTCGCTTGCTGGACGGACAGGGGCGCCCGTCGCTCCACCGGGCTCGCTGGGCGCGGTGTAAAATACTTTTGTTGCCATGACCTTCTCCAGCTTCGTTGCCAAATCCGCGTTCCGCAATAAGCGGCGCAGTGTGCTGACGGTTGCCAGCATCGCTTTTTCTCTGCTCCTGCTCGGCATCATGCTCTGCGTCTGGCGCAGCTTTTACATCGACAAGGGAGCCCCCGACTCCGCGCTTCGAATCATGACGCGGCACCGGGTCTCGCTGGCTAATTTTCTCCCCATCTACTATCGCGACAAGATCCGGACTATTCCCGGGGTCGTGCATGTCGTTCCCATGACTTGGATCGGTGGCAAGTATATAGACGATAAGCCGGAAAACTACTTCTCCCAGTTCGCGACCGATCCTGACGAATACTTCGATGTCGCCGCCGATAAGATCATGCCCGCCGACCAGCTGGCCGCCTGGAAGCGCGACCGGGCGGGCTGCGTCGTCGACGCTGAACTTGCCAATAAACATCACTGGAAGATCGGCGACCACATCGTGCTGCAGGGGAACATCTTCCCCACCAATCTCGATCTGACGTTGCGCGGGATCTACACCATCGACCCACCCAACAGCGCGCTTTACCTGAACACCAAATACCTGGAAGAATCCGTCAACTGGTTCAAAGACACGACCGGCTTTTATTTCGTTCGCGTCGACACACCCGAGCACATGCCGGTCGCTGCCCGCGCCATCGATGACATGTTTCATGGCACTCCGGTTCCGACCAAGAGCGAGAGCGAACAGGCGTTCAAACTCGATTTCATCAACACGTTGGGCAGTGTCAAAGCATTCATCCTCAGCATCTGCGGAGCGGTAGTCTTCACCACCTTGCTCGTCTGCGCCAATACTATGGCGATGTCGGTCCGCGAACGGACTCGTGAAGTCGCAGTCCTGCGCACTCTCGGCTTCACTCGCGGAAACGTCCTCAAGCTGCTCTTAAGCGAATCGATCGCCATCTCTCTGATCGGAGGGTTGATCGGCATAACGTTCGCGGCCGGAGCCATTCACTTCCTGTCGCGCCCCGGGATCGGGTTGCCGGTCTCGATGCACATGACCACCATGACTGCGCTAGCCGTCATGGCGGTCGCATTGCTCGTGGGACTGGTCAGCGGTCTGATTCCCTCCTACCGCGCCTCAAACCTTGGCATCGTGGACGCTCTGCGCTACATCGGGTAGCGCGTCACCACTTTTTCCGTCGGCATCATTACAAAGACATTCCTGGTTACGGACATGGATACGGCGTGCCCGGAATGATTGTCGGCGGTGTGCCCGGCGAACCCGGCGTATAGCACATGCCGCGGTCGTAGGGTGGATATGGCACGGGGCGTGGGGCAGCCATTGGAGCGGCAACCGGGTGCTCCTGAGCCCATCGGACAGCATCTGCGACCTGGTTGTCGGACAATGTTAAAGGTTGCGGCAGCGTCATTTCCATCGGCGAGCCGACGTCTACGAAGAAGTGGTGACTGTGCAAGAGAAGGGTGAGCGAGACCGCGAGCCCAGCGCCCAGGCCAGCCAAGCTCCCGATCGCCAATCCCTTGGGTGTGCTGGAAGTGAGCGTCGTTCCACCGAGGGTGGAACTCTGCGTGGTATGCGCCTCGCTGCCGATCAGCGCGCCGAGGCCGGCCCCGGCCATCGGCGCGATAAGCGCCCCCACCGTTGCCCCGCTACTCGGATCGCGCCAAGCCGTGCCCTCGTCGCTTTCGACGTTCAGTGGCCCTGCGATGCCGGCCACATAACCGTCGGCAAAAACAACTGAGGCGGATTTCATCAGCATTGCGGCTCGATTGCCGTTACGCGTAAGTTTTTCGACCTTTCCCTGCACGAAAGTTCCGGCGGGGATCAGCACATGGTCGCCGACAGTGACGGGAGCGGTGGTTTGCGCATAGATCAAATCCCCGCGACGCATGGTCTTGCTTGCAACCGGATTGGTGAGCACCAGCGCGAAGCTGGTTCCCGCCGGAATAGTCACCGTGGATGGTTCTGTTCTTGCCGAGACTTGTGAGCTGGTTTGTGAAACGGGAGGTGCGGTTTGCGGTTGATCCTGCGCAACGCAAGTACACGCGAGAAGGAGCGTTGAGACGAGCGTGACGGCTTGCCTTGCATTGATTCGGGCCAGAGTTGGAAACGCAGCAATGGCGAAAACGATTCGACGACAGCGACTCTTGTCAGGCATTTGGTGCCTCCAGTGTGAAGCTTTCGCATGGCGCTTGCGATTCGTTCGGACTTTGGGATAGGAAACCCGCGCCCGCTCAGTTGGACCCGGATTTTGGCGGGAGGGTAGCAGTTCTATTGGTAAAGGTTTGCATAGAGAGGGTAGGGATTTGTAAAGGCCGCGCCAGACAATAATTCTGAACCAGGGTGCGGTGGAGAGACGGGCGCCCTCGCCCGTCCACGTGAAGCCATTGCGCGATCGAGGTGGCCGTCCTGCTCCGCGGAGAGCGAAACCGCGGCAGTGACCCGCTGCGAGTGCTAAACTCGCTTCGCATGCGGACGGACATCCTGCCCCTTTGCGACCAGCACTATCGCACCATGGAACCGGGACTCGCTCCCTATAATGCCGACTTTTCCATCGAATTCTTCCGCTGCACCGACAAGTTCTGCCATCGCTGCTTCGGCGAGCGCATCGGCTACACCACGCCCAAGCGCGGAGATCCGCCAGTCCTGACCCCCGACCAGCCCACCTGCGACCGACACGGACGGCCCATGTTCATCATCAGTCTCGACCGCCAGCGCAATCACGTAACCTATGCCTGCCCCGAACCCGATTGCGGCGAGCGCATAGTTCGGACCTAAAGTCTATCGGGTGGCCCACTCCTTGCGGCTCCATCGCAAGGGGTGGGAAACAGCGCATCCTTAGAACGCGCAAGCACTGTCCGGCAAGTTCCCGATTCTGATCCACTGGTAGGCTTCAACAGCCTCCCCGCGGGGCGCGTAACTGATCTCGAGCGGATTGCCATCGCGCAACAATTTGAGCGTCAGGACTGCTTCCTGGTCGCCCTGTATGCGATCCTGAGGAACCGGTTGCGTGATTTCATCTCCGTCTCGAACCCCGGCACGTTCCGCCGCTGACCCTGCAGTCAGACCTCGAACGATCCGCTTGGGCTCGGTCAATACTTTCGGTTCGAAGCCCAGCTGATAACGGCGCAGCATCTTCGCGGTGCGGGTAAAGCATGGGCCAAACCCGCCCGGTTCGGGCAGCATGACTGCACCCGACAGCATCGCCTGGAATTCCCTTCTTCCTTTTTCTCCCAACTGTTTCGTTACCAGATCCCTCCACGCAGATTCATCGAGCGGTGGTTTTTCCTGCCGCCGTGCGAGCATGGCGAAGAGCAAATCATCGAGCGTTCGCTTTCCACCGGAGGCGGCGCGCACCTCCCCGTCGACGACCGCGAAATACATCGAGCCCCTGTCGTAGGGCAACACCCGAACGCGTGTATCCGCCCAGAAGCGCGCGGGAATTTCGGCATTCGGTGTTGCGATGAGAGCGTTGGTGTAATAACGTCCCGCGGTCGTGTTCAGATCTTCGAGGAACTGGGCGGGCGTGATCTGGCCAGCGCGCAGCGCCAACAGCCGAGCGTAGTAGACGGCCATCCCTTCCGAGTACCAGGAACTCGACAATCCGCCCGGCTTCTCAATACCGCCAACAAACGTATGAAGCATTTCGTGCGCGAGCGTGATTTTCAGATCATCGAGCTTTGTCTTCGGCCCAAAGGTCGCGACAAAGGAACCCGCGAGTTCCACGCCCCCGCCTGCATTTACGGGATTCTCACGCAGGAATACGCCATAGGGAGCGGCCGCCGGCTGTTTGAAGAAATTGCCGTAGAAGGCGTAGAGCTTCTCTTCAGAGATCATCAGGTCACGCAAGTCAAACGGCGCAGTTCCATGCCAGGCGGAGAAGAATCCAGTTTTGGGAGGAGCCGAGGGATAAAGACCAAGCTTGCCCCCCATAAAAAAACAGGACTGCAATGAACGCAGATCCTTCGGCCGAGGCGCGGTGACATCGTCCTTCCCGAGGCAGGAGATTCCCACGGCCCCCTTCGTCATGTCGTCGAGGTTCCAGCGAATCTCAGTGGGCTGGAACATCGGCTGCGATGAATCCACTTCCGGCAAAATCAGGAAGGTTTCGCCGGCGCCCGAAAATGCGCCGCTGTCGGAGCGCAGTTCCAATGGGGGAGCCGCGCCTCGCGGGGCAGCTTTATTTGAGATGGGTGCGCGGTATTGAACCGTAAGCGTGCCTTTGGTCGCGCGGGATGCAACCCAGTGTCGATACGTAACGTCGCCGCTCTCAGGATCGTCCTTGACAGTGATGGCAACTGGGCCGCTCGCATCTCTGACGGAAAGAGCCTCGATAGTCTTAGCGACGGTTTCCACGTTGGAGGTGACGAACGCCATTTTCAGGAGCGGCTCCCCCGCGGTCACCGGCGGAATCGTGCAGGTCAGCGTGATGTCGATATATGGCACGCGCTGCTGAGAGTCCGCGGCGGCGGGCCGCAAGGTAATTGTGAGAGGGAAAGCAACGGAGTCGGCGGCACGTACCGCCGAGTTAAGGAGAAGGAACGGCAAAGCCGCGACCAATGCCAAAGAGCGCAGACTTTCGACCTTAATCCTAAGGAGCATGCGCATAGTTGTTCTCGCGATGAAACCTTCGTCTTGGGGCGCATCAACAAAAACTTAACATAAAGGAACGAGGTTTTAAAAATTAGTTGACTATGCAGCGGCCTTTCGATATGGTCAGCCCGCGCAGGCGCCGCCGCGCACCGCCAATTCATACGACCTGGCGGATAAACTGGCGACAAGATCACGGCACTCTTGGGAGATGGATGAATGAAATTAATGAACGGGGGGAAACGCCGCAGCCAAAGTCTTATCGCCCTGGCCTGCGCCACCGTTCTCACTTTTCTCTTTCTGCCGGTAGTTGTGCGCGGCGAGGAACAGCCGGTCGTGACGCAACACCAGTCCCAGATGGGAGGCCAGCTGCTGAAGTACACCGCAGAAGTTGGCCGGATCGCGATCTGCGACGTGGAGACGGGCGAGCCGCATGGATACATGTTTTACACGGCATATCGCATTCCTTCGCCGGGCGCGCCTCGTCCCGTAACATTCGTGTGGAATGGGGGTCCCGGCGCTGACTCTGCATTGCTGCATTTTTCCGTGGTCGGCCCGAAACTGGCGCAGGGCGGCCATATGGTCGACAATCCCGATAGCTGGCTCCCCGCAACCGACCTGGTGCTGGTCGATCCCATCGGCACCGGATTCAGCCGCCCGGTGAAGGCGGAGTACGGCGCCGAATTCTACGGCACGGTTGGTGACGTCGCATCGGTCGCCGAGTTCGTGCGCGCCTGGCGTTTAGTCCATAGTGCCGAAGATGCACCTGTTTTCCTCGCGGGCGAGAGTTGGGGCGCAGGGCGCGCGGCGCACGTGGGTTATGCGCTGGAGAAGCGCGGCATTACCGTCAGTGGACTGGTCCTGATCTCGGGCGGGTGGGCGCTAAACAAGGAATACGGCTCTCCCGACCTACGCTCCGCACTGCAAGTGGTCGATATGGCCAGTAGTGCGCTGTACTACGGCAAAACGGCGCCCGACCTCGGCAAAGATGTAACGGCGGTGAGGCAAGCGGCGGAGACATGGGTGCGCGAAACTTACGCTCCTGCATTGGGCCGGCTCGAAGGCCTTTCGGACGTGGAACGAACCGCAATCGCGGCACAATTGTCGCGTTTTACCGGCCTCTCCCAAGAGCAAATCCACCGCAAGACACTGATGATCGCGCCCCGCGAGTTTCGAACCGGTCTGTTGAAAAGCGAAAACAAAGAGCCGTATATCTTCGACCTGCGCCAAACCACATCGCCGGGAAATGACGCTGCGCAAGCGATCCTCCAATATTTCCGCCACGAACTCGGCTATCACACCAGCTTGCCTTACCTCGGGTTGGAAGAAATGGACCAGGGCTTCGCGCCCAGCGGAACTTATCCCGAGCCGGTGAACGCACGTTGGAACTATGCCACGGCCAAGATCACGCCCGAGGAACTGAAGGCCGCGGTGGAAGAAGCAGGCAAGCGTGGCGATGGGCCTCCGCGTCTCGGTCCGCCGATGCCTGGAACCGAAGAAGCGCTGGCGCTTAATCCGCGCATGAAGGTGCTGGTTGCCGCCGGAATGTATGATTCTTTTTTGCCCTGCGCCAGCGGCGCTGAACTCGATCGCCAGTTGCCCTCCAACCTGCGTCAATCGATCACCTTCAAGTGCTACGTAGGAGGACATGCGATGTATAAAGATGCGTCCACACGCACGGAGTTCAGCC
>Ga0302325_10009044_pt1 | contig 21824 bp, 24 predicted proteins | sample Palsa_T0_2_FD_201948 | JGI IMG/M metagenome (GOLD analysis project Ga0302325, IMG submission 201948) | Peat permafrost microbial communities from Stordalen Mire near Abisko, Sweden - Palsa_T0_2 | ecosystem: Environmental > Terrestrial > Soil > Palsa > Peat permafrost | place: Sweden: Abisko...
CGCACCGCCCGGATTCTCCGTCCTGGGCAGCACCGCCACATGCTCCATCGCGGCCATCGAAGCTCCCGCCCGCGGCCTCTACGCCGTGCAGTTCCATCCTGAAGTCGCGCACACCTCGCGCGGCCGCAAGATTCTGTCCAATTTTCTGTTTGGCATTTGCGATTGCCGGCGCGATTGGGATCCGCGTCACCGCGTGCCCCAAATCGAAGACGAAATCCGCCAGTGCGTCGGCGATCGCAATGTTTTCTTCTTTGTCAGCGGAGGCGTCGATTCAACGGTAGCCTGCGCCCTCTGCCAACGGGCGCTCGGCCCGGAGCGGGTGCAGGGCGTCTACGTCGATACCGGCCTGATGCGCGAAGGTGAAACCGATTCCATGCGCCGTATGCCCGGCCTCTCGGTGGAGTCCGCCGAAGATCGGTTCCTGGGCGCACTCGCCGGCGTGCGCGACCCCGAGCAGAAGCGCCACATCATCGGGGAGGAATTCGTGCGCGTCCAGGAGCGCATCCTGGAGGCCCGGCATCTGCTGGATGGCCGCTGGATTCTCGGCCAGGGCACCATCTATCCCGATACCATCGAATCCGGCGGCACCGAAAAGGCCGCCCTTATCAAGACGCACCACAACCGCGTGCCCGGTATACAACGGCTGATCGACGCCGGCCGCATCGTGGAACCCCTGCGTTCTTACTATAAGGATGAAGTGCGCGAGATCGGGCGCGAACTCGGGCTGCCCCCGGAGATCCTCGACCGTCACCCGTTTCCCGGACCGGGCCTAGCCATCCGCTGCCTCTGTTCCGACACCGAGGCCGGCGTCCAGGCTACCGCGGATGGCTACATCCTGCCAATTCACTCGGTCGGCGTGCAGGGCGATAGCCGGAGCTACGCGCCAGTACTGTGTATCGACGATCTCGATCAAACCCGCGCCACCGAGCTGATCAATCGCATCTCCGGCGTCAACCGCGTGATCGCGCAGGTGCGTACGGCGGCGCCGATGCAGGACCTTCGCGTGCGCATCAGCGCTATCGTGCCCGAGCGCCTCGCGCGCCTGCGCCATGCCGATGCTATCGTCCGCCGCCTCTCGCATGCCAGCGGCTTCGACCGCCGTATCTGGCAATTCCCGGTGGTATTGATTCCGCTCGGCACGTCCGCCGCCCCGGACTCCGTGGTCCTCCGCCCCGTCGACTCCCTGGATGGCATGACGGCACAGTCGGTAGCTATGCCCAGTGACTTACTCGACGCTATCTCCGCTGAGTTACTATCGGTCCCGGGTATTAGCGGAGTATTTTACGACCTGACTCACAAACCTCCAGCCACTATAGAGTGGGAGTAGGACCGGACGTTCCGGCTTGTCACTTCCTGGAATCGCCGCTGCACTCCGGGCTCACCCACCTGGCAGTGCCTGTTGTATTGATCTTCATGGTATGCGAGCCGTCGCCCGAGCTGATCTGCGAAGTGAACTTCATATGTTCCGGATCGATAGCTTCGATGCGCACCGTTCCGGTTGCTTTTATCCCGGAGTTGGTGCATTCAATGCGCAATTCCTGCTTGCTGGACGACGAGCTCACCACAGTACGCTGGCACGATCCGCGATCGTCGCCGAAATTCAGCGGCTTCCGCAGGTCTTCGTTCGTGAGGCATTGCTTCCTGACAGTTGTCTGCGGCGCCTGCGAGTCCTTCGTCTTCATGCGCGCCTCAAGCGCGGCCTGCTGCTCGGGGGTCATTCGCGCCAATATCTCCGGGGGGATCGGCGGTGAGCCGCTTCTCTGGGTGGTCATCGTGCCCTCCCAGTTTCCGGGTCTTATTTCGAGCGGAGGAAGCACGTCGGCCGCCCAAGCCGCGCCCGCCAATAGAGCGAATCCAAACGCGTATCTTGTTCTCATTTCGTATTCCCATTTTACTCCAGGCTGGCCGCGCCCCCATTGATTTCCCTATGTGGCGCCCTCAAACAGCCGCCTATGAGCAATCTTGACCGCATTGTCCCGGATGCCTTGAGCAATTGTGAACAGACTGGGACCCCTCGCAATTGTTATTTGATTAGAAGAGTAATTAAGACGCTTTTTGGAGAAATGCGTATGGCAAGCACCGCGAGAGTGATTCCCCCCCTAAGAACGTTGGAAAATCCCCTGGCTCATCTGCCGTGTTCCAGCGTGCTGGAGTACGAGAAAGGCCAGAACATTTACAGTCAGGATCAACCCTCCACCGGCATTTACCTGGTGATCGAAGGGAAGGTGCGGCTCTCCCGCATGGCCGGCGAGGGCCACCGGGTAATCTTGGACATCTATCAACCCGACGAGTTCTTCGGCGAATCGGCGCTCCTCGATCTCCCGCGGCGCGCCGAACAGGCCACTGCGATGGAGAACACCCGGTTGATGACTTGGACCACCGAGGAGATCGAAGATGTCGTCACCAATCGGCCCCGGTTGGCCGTGGCGCTCTTGCAAATCCTGGTCCAACGGACTTTGGAGCTCGGACACCGCATCGAAAGCTTTTCGGTGGATAATATCGCGCGCCGGCTGGCCCGCGCCTTGATCCGCTTCAGCGAGCGGTTAGGTACGCCCGAGCAGGATGGCACCGTGCGCTTGACACCGTTCACTCAAAAGCTGCTCTCGCAGTATGTGGGCACCTCTCGGGAATTAGTCAACCACTACATGAACCAGTTCCGCCGCGAAGGCTACCTGCGCTACTCGCACAAAGGCATCGTCCTGGACCGCGACGCATTGAAAGCGTGGCTAGGCCGGGGCGAGTGATCGGCAGCCGCCGGAACCAGTTCCAGCCGTCACTGAAAGCCCACGTCTGACCGCGTTCGCCACGGGATCGGCAGAATCGTCCTGGGAGGCGTTCTTACGGAATTCACAAACACAAATAGTCTTCGCGGTTCCATTTATGCGCCAGTTGTTTCAACTGGTTTATAGTTCATACCAAATGGGACTTGGATTCCAGGGGCATTTCTTGCCGCGTGCGCATGGATCGGGTGGGTCGATGCTCGTCCAGAGTGAGCATTCTTACAGAATGGACAAGAAAGAGCGTTCGTGGTTACCATTTGTATTGCGGGTAAAGACAATAGCATATTTATTAGTTCCGCCCCGCGCTGATGGATTTCAAAAGCCTTGTCGTCACGCGGGCAGATAGGCTGGCGCGTCGATCGTCCCGGCGGAAAGGATTACTTGCCCCCACTCCAATCGCTTTCGGTTGTGAAGTAACGATGCAATGGCTGAAGAGGCAGAGCCAACCGCAGGATACGGCTGCTGCGCAAAAGGCTGTAGAGCAAGCCCGAAAAGCCGCAGACCAGGCCCGAAAGGCCGCCGAGCAGTGCCGCAGAACTACACGCTGGCAGTTCGCTGGACTCACAAAGCGGCCGAGCAGGGGAACGCCGGCGCTCAGTACAACATCGGCTGTCTGTATGCCCAGGGCCGCCGCGTGCCACAGGACTATGTACAGGCACACATGTGGCTGAACCTTGCGGCTTCACGTGCAAGTGGCGACGAACAAAAAGCCTACGCCGGTCAACGGGACTTCCTCGCCGGGAAGATGACCGCCCAACAAATCGCCGAGGCGCAGCGGTTCGCGCGAGAATGGAAACCCAGCGCCGAGATAAGAACCGACCGCCTAATAGACCTGCCAGAGCAGTCCAGAACCGGCACAGGGTTTACCTTACGTTAATCAAAAGTCGGCTTTGGGTGACGAATGCGGGAGCGACCGGGAAACGTAGTATTCAGGATCGGCGAACTTCTCCTGAAACACCTGCTCCCAACGCGCGTTATTACCTTCGAGTTTGCGCTGATGGCTGCTCTTGGAACTCTCGTCGCCGGCGGCCGCTTGCCTGCCGGGACGTCTCTGCGGTTGCGTGCGCTCTGCCTCGGGCTTACGCTGTGCGCCTTCGAGCCAACCGGCTGCACCTGGCGTCGCGCGATGCGGCGCTTGCAAATCGGCCATCTTGGATTTAACTTGCCCCGGTTGGGAACGGTGGAAGAAAGAGGCAACGCAGGTCCGGAATTCGTGCTTGTCGATTGAGAGCGCGGCACTGCCCGGCTCAATTCGTATAATAGTCCCTGACGCGATCAGGCTTAGTTGAACCGAGTCGAGCAGCAGGACTGGCCACTTGATGTACACTTCCGCGCACGTATCCAGAGCCAGGGCGCGATCCGTCGTAAAGAGGGCGACTCTACTGCTGATACTCACGATCTCTCCCCAGCCGGATTCTCCTCCGACCTGGTAGCGGACCGGAAGTTTAATCGCAAAGGGGATGGCTTGCTGGCCTCCATCCGGACCTCCGTCAGTCTTGTAAGGCCGTCTCGACCAGTCCCGTGAATCGGAACCTTGCAAAGCAAAAGATGTGTGTATTAGCACGATAGCTCTCCCTGTTCGCCTTTTGAAAAACGAAAGACCATAAAAAGCAAAAGCATTTTCTTGTACCGCGCTTTTCTCAACTTAGCGGATATAATGTTGCTTCCGTGACTTGCCAGTAGCTAACGGACAGTTTCTTCCGCGGTCCCAAAAACTGACGCTACCTAGGTACAAGGAATGTTTTCAATTCCTTTCCTTCTGGGATTTGACGGCGAATCGGAGGAGATGGAACCCGGACGATTGGCGAGAAATCAAATGTCGTCTTAGTATAGCACACTAATTAGTTTCAAAATGGGCGCCAGGTTTTCCTAAGTTTTCCTAAGTGCTTAGCCGGTTCGGGGATCATGATGCAAATGCCCGCCGCTTGGCAGCTTCGATCGAGGAACGGGCGTTGTGCAGCGCCTGGCCAGCCACGTTGACCGCATTGCGTCAATTCGATCTCCAGTGCGTGGGTGGCTATCTTGCTGCCCGGCGACGCGAGGTTGACTCGCGCCCGGGCCGGGGGTCACTCCCTTAGCATCGTCAGGTAGACGGCGGCGGGAACCACGAGGAGGATGGCCGCCATCCCGAGCAGCAAAGCGCCATGTGCGGCGATGAATGCGGCGGCGAAGGTGACTAACGCTTGGAATTTGAACGCGGCAAAGCTCAACACGGTCTGGCGCAGCGCCGACTGAAACCAGGCCGAGGTGGCTCCGAAGCAGGCGCCGAGCAGGCCCATAGCGCTGGCAAAGGCGATCACTTGGGCTGCCGTGATCGGACGGCCGGCGGCTTGGGTGGCTTCGCGGCGGACGCGCATCTGGGCAATCCACCAAACACGGCCGGAATCTGGCACCACCGCGTGCGCCCGCATCTCTTCGCGCCCGTCGCCAATGGCGCCGCCGACGACCACCAGATCGGCGCAGATCGCGCAGGCCGCGACATGCTCGCGAAGGCTGGCCTCCACCCGCTCGGGCCAGCGGTTCTGGAGCACGGCAGCCAGAACCTCAGATTCCAATTCGCAATCGATCGGCTTCATGGCTCGCCTCCTTGTGGCTCGCGGCCCAACAATTCGGCCAGCTTTCGCCGCGCCCGAAACAACATGGATTTCAAGCTGGCAGGACGCACGCCGAGAACATCCGCGATCTCGCGGTGCGAAGCGCCTTCGGCATACGCCAGCCATAACATGGCCCGTTCGCGCGGCTTCAGGCGCGACATGGCGCGGGTCAAATCGGTCATACGCTCGGTGGCTCCCGCACCCTCGCCGGAGGGAACCCGCTCGATGTCGTCGCCGGCAGGGCCGGGTTCCGCGCGAGCCACACTTCGGCGACGGGCATCCCGTGCTAGATTCGTGGCGATGCGATACAGAGAATTGCGGCGGTGAGTCTCGTTGTCGTAAGCGGCGGCGGCGCGCAGGAAGCGGTAGAACGTCTCCTGAAGCAGGTCTTCGGCGAGTTGGCGATCTCCGGTAACGCGTACAAGGTATGCCCACAATCCACGCGCGGTCCGTTCGTAGAATGCGCGGAACGTCTCCTCGTCCATCATGAAACCCGCAGAGGTGGCATCGAGTGCGCTATCGCGTTGGATATCGTTATAGGCCGTCTCACGAAACATAGGAAGCGCGCGATCTTATCGTGGAGTGTATCTTGAATGTGGACTATCGGGCTGGCATCGCCGCCCGGGGAGCCGCAGACGCCGGCTCGATCAACCCCAGCCGCTGGGAGATCACAAAGGAGATTATCGCCGAGATCACAAAGCCCACGCCGAGGGCGATTCCGATAACGCCCAGGGCATGCAGCGACTGGGAGGCGGGGTCGGCGACTCGTCCCCCAACGATGTGCAGGCCGATACCGCCGGCAATCAACACGACGCCGCCCTGCACCGACCAGAGAATGCGGCCGAGCGGCGCGCCCAGGCTGCGGGGAGCCGCATCCAGGGTGATGGGCGAGGATTCGAGGAACTTGGCTCCGGCAGGCGATTGAATGTAGGCGAGCAGATCCTCGTTTGCGGTAAAGCGATCCAGGAGCTTCGTGTGCGCGTCGGTCTGGACTTTGGCCAGCCGGCTCCACCTTTTGTAGTCGACCAGCGTGCGAATGAGCCAGACAAGCAGCCCGACCGCCAGGCTGAAGCCGGCGAAAACGCTCAGGCCACCCAGCACGTCCCGCCATAAATCCAAGACCTGGGAGGCGGGGTCCTGGCGAGAGCGCGGGAGGATACCCTCGCCCATGTAGAACGACGGATTGCGCGCGATTTCGGGGTGGGCGTTGAGAAAGCCGACGAGCGAGGGGTATGGCGCAAGGTAGGACGGATTGCCCAGGAGGCCCGGGTCGAGCGCCAGAACCCCGCGCAATGAGGGCGGATAGTGGTCCAGCAGCGTCGACAGTTCGTCTTTGGCCCGCTGAGCGTCGGGCTGCTCGACCGTCAGGATGGACGAAGGTTGCGCGGCCGGCGGCGTGCTCTTTGGTGTCTGCGCCCACGCGTGCGGCAAAAGCGTAGCGGTAGACAGCGCCAGCATCGCGACTTTCAGGACCGGGCGGATTCGGGTTGGTGTGACCATGACATTCCTCTCTACCGCATAGTTACGCGGGGAGGGGGCGCAGGTTAACAGCGGAGCTAGCGAAATAAATGGTGGCCTATGCTGGATCGGGCTAATTGCCGATCTCGTGCGGCCGATTTGCTGGGCGCTGGGTGCCCTCCGCAACTAACCTGAAGTGCCGGACTGCGTTCGCTTGGGGGGCGCCTTCCGTGACATCGCGCACGCGCGGGCGATCCTGCAGGAACAGCGCCGCCAGCCATTCCTCTGCCAACGCATCGTTCCAAGGAAGGTAATGGTCCAACCCGGCGAAGCAGAGTTCGGCATGCCAGTTGCCGCCTGAATCGCGCCTGAACGTGACCGTGACACCGGACGGGAGGTGCCGGGCAGACGTCCTTCTCAGGTAGTTCTCGCTGATCTCCCGCAGGCCGCCCAGGAGCGGGCCAGTGCGCAGATAGTCCTGGCCGGCGTTGAAACGCAGCAACTTCGCAACATTCGCAATCGTCCAATCACTGCCGAAAATCCGGCCCAGGGTAGGCTGCGGTTGCAGCGGAGCGTCCATGACTCTTTAATGATCCCATGGATTTAGAGGTTGCCCGCGACCCGCCCACGGAACGCGAATGCTACTTTGTCTGCAGGTGCACCTGGCTGTCCACCGCCTCGTGAATATCCCAGGTCGCAAGATCGTCGCTTGCGTTCGCCAAGCCGCCCCGGATCTCGCGGGCATGCGTCCTCTCCCGCTGCGCCTGCTTCTTCATCTTCAACCTGTCGAGGATCAGCGCGTGGCTTTCGAGCAAATCGGCCAGAAGAGGGTGCGTCGGGCCATATGTCCTTGCGGCCGAGGCGAGTGCCCGCTCCATGGCGGGCTCGGCCTGGCGGGGCCGACCCATCATGTATTCGAGTGAAGCTAAGCTTGCGTAAGCCCGAATCAGGTTAGGGTGATCGGGGCTCAGCGTGTGCTCCCACACCCGTATGGCTTCGCTCTCGCGGCCGAGCGCTTCGGTATAACGCCCGGTGCGCATCTCCACGGCTGCCAGATTGTGCAATACCGTTGGACGGAGATCCCCCGCCTCCGGCGATTGCGCCGCTGTCTGCCAGGCGTGGCGTAATTCCTCCTCCGCCGCGGACAACTGTCCGCGTTTCAGATGCAAGGCGCTCCAGACGTTCAGAAGCTCGGCACGTGCCAGGCCGCCGGCGACGAGCGCAGACGATTCCCCGGCTTTCTGAAGAGCAGCCTCCGCTTGACGATCTTGCCCCGCTTCCAGGAGCGCCGTCGCCAACATTACGCGGAGGTGCAATAGCTCCTCGGCGGGTGCTCCGGTTCGGAGACGTAGGTCGAGCCCGCACGCAAAGGCGGCGGCAGCCTGGCTTGGGTTTCCCGCGTCGAGCGCGCGGTTTCCTTGAGCCATCCATTTCATTTGCGGCCCGCAAAGGCCGTTCGTGATCACTACTAACGCAATCGTCCAGTTCATGCCGTTAATACGCCGCCGTGCTTCGCGGCGGTATGCGCCGACTAATGCCTTCAATCGCTTGCGCAGACGTGGCGCGAATTGGCACGGATTGGCGTGGCCCCTTCCGAAGACCTAACTTTCCTCGGGCGGAGTCGTCATATTGCTTAAGGTCCGATGCGGCGGTCGAACCGGTGTGCGTTTCCATCCACCGCCGGCAAACTGATTCCGACGGTCCGTGATGTCTCATGCTCCCCTTTGCCTCACTAGGTCCCGAAGATCGCCTGGATTCCTGGAAAGAGATCGCCGGTTACCTGAAGCGTGGTATACGGACGGTGCAGCGCTGGGAACGCGTCAGCGGTTTGCCCGTTCACCGGTTGGACCGGCAGGGTTCGGTGTTTGCCTATAAAGCCGAGTTAGATGTCTGGTGGGCGGGCAGGCAGCAGACCGATGCGCCTGCGGAAGAACAGGAGTCGAGCGATCCGGCGCCCAGCGCGCGTTCCCGCTGGATTGGAGCGGTCATCTTTTCGGTAGCGCTCGTCGCCATCGTAGGGGTTGCTCTGGCGCGCTGGGCTGTCGTCCCGCGTTCGGACTTCACCGTTCTGGACCCGGTTCCGTTGACTTCCGATTTAGGGTCCGAAAGCGAACCGGCCTTTTCGCCGGATGGCAATCAGGTGGCATACGCCTGGGATGGTCCGTCTCAGAACCAATGGGACATCTATGTGAGGATGGTCGGCTCGGACGCACCCCTTCGGCTGACCAAGGGCCCGGCACAGAATGTATCGCCGGCCTGGTCGCCCGACGGCCGATTCATCGCTTTCCGCCGATTCCCGGCGAAGGGTAGGACGCAGGTCGTTTTAATTCCACCGATTGGAGGGCACGAAAAAGTCATTTCCGAGGATCCGCGCACAATGGACTCCCTGGCTTGGTCGCCGGACAACCGCTGGATCGTGACTTCAGCATATGAAACCGCGCCGGGACCTGTGGGGCTTGCCGCCATCGATGTGAACACCGGAGAAATGCGCCGCCTGACCAGACCGCCTCGGGAAAACTGGGGCGACTTCGAACCGGCCGTTTCGCCCGATGGCGCGAGCATTGTATTCTCGCGCGATCTTGGCAGCACGTCCGAACTCTACCGGCTGAAGCTGAAAGACGGTCTCCAACCCGATGGTGAGCCACAGCCGCTTACCGCGCACCATCGCTGGACCGGTATGCCCGCATTCACTGCCAACGGAAGGGACGTCGTGTATTCGTCCGGGATCAAGGATGATGTTTCGAATCTGTGGCTGCTGCCGCTAGCCTTCGCGGGGCAGCCGCGCCCACTGTTTCGTTCCACCAACTCGTGTTATCAACCCGCGCTCTCGCGCCGGCGAAACCGATTGGCTTTTTCAGTCGGTAGGATTTTTCGGGTGGATACCTGGCGGCTGGATCTCACGCCTGACTTCAAACCCGCGGGACCGCCTGTGCGTCTGATCTCCTCTACGCACACCGATTACAACGCTCAATACTCGCCCGATGGCAAGTGGATCGCATTCCACTCCACGCGTTCGGGTGCATCCGAGATCTGGGTTTCGGAAGCGGACGGCTCGAACGCCGTACGCCTCACCAACTTCAATGCGCCCATCACCGGCAGCCCACGCTGGTCGCCGGATGGGCGGTGGATCGTCTTCGATTCCAACAAAGAAGGCCAATTTGAGGTGTACCGCGTGCCCCCCGAGGGAGGCGTTCCGGAGCGTCTGACGCGCGACCCGGCGACCGATGGTGTTCCGAGTTACTCGCGAGACGGGCGATCGATCTACTTCATGTCGAACCGCACTGGCAGCAATCAGGTTTGGAAGATGGACGCTAACGGCAGGAATGCCCGGCGGATCACCCGGCATGGCGGCTATCTCGCGTTCGAGTCGTATGACCGCCAATGGGTGTTCTACTCTCGCGAGGATGGCGATAGCCCGCTTTACCGCGTACCGGCAAACGGCGGGGAGGAAACGCAGGTGTTGCCCAGGGTCTACGAATTTGGATTCAGTGTCACGCCCAGGGGCGTGTTGTTCGCGGGAGGCGAGAACTCGGCCGGAATCGAGTTTCTGAGTTTTGAGACGGGGAAGGTTTCGGCATTTTTTCGTCCGGATCGGCAGATGACAGTTGGGCTGAGCTTGTCACCGGATCAGCTGCATCTTCTCTACCCGCAACGGGAGTCGTCGGGGAGCGACCTGATGCTGGTTGAGAATTTTCCGGAAGATCCATAACTGAATCCGGGAGGGGCTTTTGAGCGGGCAGGTGCGGGTTCTTCGTGGCGGCTTATTCTATTCTCCTGGTTCGAGCCCGCTTTGGAAGCGCTTAGGAACGGCAGCAAATCACGCCGCCCGCACCCACACCTTCTGCGCGGCCGACCGGCCCAACTGTACGCGCTGGCCGGCGACCCGCAGAGTCAGCGTGTCGTCGGCATTGCGGGATTCCACGCTCACCTCGGAACCCGGCCGCACTCCCAAGCCTTCCAGGTATTCCAACAGCCGCCGATCGCGCTCGTACACACTGGCGACGGCCACGGCTTCGCTGGCCGCACTTTCGTCGAGGGTTTTCAATCCACGGCGGCGCCGGTCGGCGGGCGTGTCCACGCCCACGCGGTTGCCGTGCGGGCAGGCTTCTCCAGCGCCCAGTTTCTCGACCAGCCTGCGCTCGAAGTCGCCCGAAACGGCGTGTTCGAGCTGCTCGGCTTCTTCGTGGACCTTGTACCATTCCATGCCGAAGATCTCGGTCAACATGCGCTCGATCAAATGGTGGCGGTTCAAGATGCGATTGGCAATCTCGCAGCCGGCGGACGTCAGCGTGATGTGGCCCTCCTCGCCCACGCGAATCAGCGCATCGCGCTTCAGGCGCTTGATGGCCATGGTTACCGCGGGCGCCGTGACGTTCAGCCAGCGCGATAGCGTGGCTGCCTTGACGGTTTCACCCTCGGATTCAGCTTCCGCGATCGCCTTGAGGTAGTTTTCCTTGGAAATGGTGATCTTCACGCGCTTGCTCCGATTGTATCGCGCTGTGGGAGAATCGAGAGCGGGACGCATCACCTATGGAGCAACTGCTGCGGGCAATCCAATCGGCGCGCATCTACGACCTGGCGCAGCCCTATTATCCGGGGATGCCGCACCATCCCAACCATCCTCCGTTCCTGTTTGGGCTGAATAAGAAGCATGGCGACTACGTGGCGCGCAATGGCGCGAGTTCGGCGTCGGAAGGTCTCACGCTGGGCGGCCACGTGGGCACGCACATTGATGCGCTGTGCCATTTTTCGTGCGGCGGCAAGCTGCACGGCGGCGATGCAGCAGCGGGCCTGCAGACCTACGCCAGCGGTCTCGAGCGCCATACGGTCGATACGATCGCGCCCATCCTTCGCCGCGGCGTGCTGCTGGATATCGCGGGACAGGCGGGTGTGGACGCGCTGCCCGCCGATTTCGAGATTACTCCCGAACATCTGGACCGAGCCACGGCTGCGGCGCAGGTGGAAGTGCGGCCCGGCGACGTGGTGCTGCTGCGCACTGGGTGGGCACGCTTTTGGGACGATGCGGCGCGGTTCATCGCGCAGGTGCATGGTCCAGGCCCGGGCGAGCCTGGCGCGCGCTGGCTTAGTAGCCGGGGTGTATTCGCCGCCGGTTCCGATACCGTGGCCTTCGAGAAGGTGCCCGACTCCAACATGCCGGTGCACGTGCATCTGCTGGTGGAAAGCGGCATACACATTATCGAGTGCCTGAACCTGGAGCAACTGGCGGCCGCCCGGCAGTATACCTTTCTGTTCGTGGCGGCGCCCCTGAAAATCCGGGGCGGCACCGGATCGCCCATACGCCCATTGGCTATCGTATGAGTACGCCGTCCGACTTCGCCCCCGTCCGCGAAGGGGAACAGATCGACACGCAGGCGCTCGCCGCTTACCTGCGCGGCAAGCTGGAAGGCGTCGAAGCTGGACTGACCGTGCGCCAATTCCCCGGCGGCCACTCTAACCTGACTTATCTATTGGAAGCCGGAGGGCGCGAGTATGTGTTGCGGCGTCCGCCACTGGGTCCGGTCGCGCCCAAAGCGCACGATATGGCGCGCGAGTACAACGTGCTGGGCGCCGTGCATCCTTTCTTTCCGCAGGCGCCGCGCGTGTTCCTGCTGTGCGGCGACCCTGCGGTCATCGGCGTGATTTTTTTCCTTATGGAACGCCGCCGCGGGTTGGTGCTGCGCCGCGACGTCCCCGCCGAATACGCGGCCGACCCCGGTTTCGGCGGCCGCGTGAGCGAGGCATTCGTGGATTGCCTGGCAGCGCTGCACGCCGTGGATGTGAACCGCGTGATGCTGGGGAAGCCCGCAGGTTTCCTCGAGCGCCAGGTGAATGGCTGGGCCGAGCGCTGGCAGCGCGCGCAAACCGAAGCGCTGCCGCAAATGGACCAGCTCATCCGCTGGCTGCAGGATCGCCTGCCCGAATCGCCCGCGCCCACCCTGGTGCACAACGATTACAAACTCGATAATCTGATGCTGGCCGCCACCGACCCCAGCCGCGTGGAAGCTGTGCTCGATTGGGAGATGGCTACGGTAGGCGATCCGCTGGTGGATCTGGGCTGCGTGATGTGCTACTGGCCGGAGGCAGGCGATCCGCCCGTGCGGCGCGATGCGCTCAGCGCCATCACCACCTTGCCCGGCTGGTTCACGCGCGCGCAGCTTGTTGAACGCTATGCGCGCATCACCGGTCGGGATGTTTCCGGCCTCGGCTATTATGAAGTGTTCGGGATCTTCAAGATCGCCGTGGTCCTCCAGCAAATCTATTTCCGGTACCACCGCGGGCAGACGCGGGACCATCGCTTTCGCAACTTCGACCAGCGCGTGCGCGGGCTCGTGGAGATTGCGGCCGGCCTCGCGGAATGGGCTGCCGAGCCGGGCCCACGGGGCGCCCCGTCGGGGAGTGGAGCGACCGGTTGAGCTCCCTCTATCTGATCCGCCACGGCCAAGCCGGCACGCGCGGGCGCTATGACGCGCTGTCGGATCTGGGCCGGCGGCAGGCCTACCTGTTGGGCCAATATCTGGCTGCGCAGCAGGTCCCGTTCAAGGCGTTGATCGCCGGATGCCTGAATCGCCAGCGGCAGACTGCCGACGAAGTTTGGCGCGCCTACCGTGAAGCGGGCGTCGTGGTGCCCGGCATCGTTTCCGATCCTAACTGGAACGAATTCGACATGACCGCCGTCTTCAGCGAATTTGCGCCGCTGTTGAGCGAAGCCGACCCACGGTTCAAACACGATTACGACGAATTATTGCGGAAGCTGGAGGATGCGGAATCTCCCATCCATCAGGCCTGGACCGACTGCGATACGCAGGCGATGCGCGCCTGGATGGAAGGCCGCTACCCGTGCCGTACCGAATCATGGGCGGCATTCGGCCGGCGCGTTCTGAGCGCGCGTCGATCGCTGGGCGCATATCAGCCCGGCGACGCGGTGGCCATTTTCACATCCGCTACGCCGATTTCGATCTGGATTGCGGCGGCGCTGGGCGTGTCCGACAGCCACATCATGCGGCTGGCCGGCGCGATGTACAATTCGGCCGTCACTACCATGCGCCTGCGGGACGACGATCTGATGCTGTTCAGCTTCAACGGTGTGCCGCATCTGAACGAGCCGCAACTCCGCACCTTCCGGTAATCGCCATGCGAATCATTGAAACAGTCGAAGAATTACGTTCGTTGATCGGCCAGGAAGTAGCCGTCGGCGAATGGTTTTCAGTCGAGCAATCGCGTATCGACGCCTTCGCCGAAGCCACCGGTGACCACCAGTGGATCCACCAGGACGTAGAACGCGCCAGGACCGAATCGCCCTTCGCCCGTACCATCGCGCACGGGTTCCTGACGCTGTCGCTGTTGAGTTGCCTCTCGCACGAGTGCTTCGAGATCCGCGGCGATTTCAAGATGCGGATCAATTACGGGCTGAACCGCGTGCGCTTTCCATCTCCGGTGCTGGCGGGGGCGCGCATTCGCCCGCGCTTCACGCTGCAGTCGCTGGAGGAGTTCGACGAAGGCTATCAGGCCGTGTGGGCGGTCAACATCGAGGTGGAAGGCGGCCGCAAACCGGCTCTTTACGCCGAGTGGGTGGTGCGGCTATACACGTAATGCGGGCTTATTTAGGGATTATCAAACGATACAACTTCTACCCTGCCAGCCGATCTGTGTCACGCACCCTTCTTCCACCAGGACCGGCACCGACCGCTGGCCGCCCGCCAGAGCTTTCATACGCTCCAGCGCCGCCGGGTCGCGCTCCACGTCGTATTCCACGAAATCGAGGTTTCGCAGCTCGAGCCAGTCGCGCATTTCCTGCGTGTAGGGACAGCGCGCGGTGCCGTACAGTTCGTATCGAGTGGCCATTATCCTAGTGTAGTGTCCACGAAATAGCTGGACAGCGGATTTAGCCGTGGGGCAGGCCATCGTTGTTGGTGGCCTGCCGAGTTCGAGCGCGGCGCGCAGACGACAAACAACGAATTGGAATCCCTATTGCAACTGCCAGAGCCATGACCTTGTGGCGGCTGGCCAGTACGGATCGGCATTCACCGGTAAGCTTCCGCTCTTCACCGAAAAACACGGGACTCACCGCAGCCCGATCGCTTACGCTTCAAATAGGATAGACTTCCTGGCCTGTCCCAGAGTCCGCATATTACAGCACGGTGTGCGTGTGTCCGAACTATAAAGTTGCCGACTTACAATTAAGTATCTACCACTTATTCTCAAAAACAGCCTCCGCAATCGCAAGCGTACCACTCTGACGGTGGCGAGTATCGCGGTCTCATTCTGCCTGCTAGGATTTCTGCTCGCCATGTATCGCGTGCTGTTCTATGGCAAGGAAACGATCCTACTCCCGCGCAGGCTCTCCGCCTGCTCACTCATCACCGCGTCTCTTTGACGCAGCCCATGCCGTCCTCCTACGAGGCCAAAATCGCGAAGGTGCCGGGCGTGAAAGCGGTGACTATGTGGCAATGGTTCGGGGGCGTCTATAAAGACGCGCGCGACCCCAAAAACTTCTTTATGCGCATGGCCGCGGAGCCCGCCGCGCTCTTTGACATCTTAACCGAAATACAGATCCCGGGAGGCCAGAAACAGGCCTTCCAGCGCGACCGGACCGGGTGCATCGCAGCCAAAGCCCTGGCGGACCGCCAAGGCTGGAAACTCGGCCAGCATATTGCGATCGTGGGCGATATCTTCTATGTCAACCTCGATCTTACTCTGGATGGCATCTTCGACACGCCCGATCATTTGGAAATGTTATTTTTCAATCACGACTATCTGCGCGAAAGCCTCTCGGGGCCCGCCCGGGCTATCGACACGATGTTCGATAACTCGCTGTGGGAGATGCGTATGAAGGGAAGGAGCGGGATCTCGCGGGCGCTCTAACGTGACGGCTGCGCGCCAGCGCGTGGTCATCTTAATGGTTTTTGTCAAGAAAACCGAGAAGACGCCGCGCCATGAAATCGATTTGGCCCTGTCCCGAGCGAAACTGATCGAGGCGACGGAGAAGTAAACAATGGCACGTATCACCGAATTGCACAAGAAATGGATGAGGGAGCCGAAGTACCGCAAGGCCTATGAGGCGCTGGAGGAGAAATTCGTCCTCTAGCCTCGGCGGTGATCGACGTCCGCAACCGCGCCGGGCTGACGCAGGAGCAGCTGGCGCAGAAGATGGGCACCACACAGCCCGTTGTCGCCCGGCTGGAAAGCGGGCGTTCCCGGCCGTCGATGGGCACGCTCGAAAGGCTTGCGGACACGACGGGCTCTCGCCTGCTCATCAGCTTCGCGCCGCGCACCGCGAAACGGTCGGCTTAGGCGAACTCGCGAACTTTCGTCGATCCGTGGCGCGAACTATTTCCTCTTCAGTGACGATGGTGCTCGGTTGAAGAGCCACATCGTACTTCGCACGCTCCGTATGTTAGGTATTGTCGGTATCGACGGACGCCGCCAGCTCGCCGTTACGGCCTACTGCGTGCACAGCTTTTTCGACACGTACCTCAAGCATGTACCCCGAGATTCGCGCTGTGGGATCCCATGGGGGGCAGGCGTCCACGCCTGCGGTGGGTCTCCAGACCCGCCCGGTATCGCTGTGTTTTTCTGATACCCAGCGGCCGTCCCGCTCAAAATCCGCTGGGAACGATCCAAAAGCTCTCGCGCCACTGGCTACCCGGCGGGATGCTTTGCAGTTCTTTATACACACCCGCGTGCGCCAGGTTGAAACCGTCGGTCACGGCGGACATGGGTTCGAAGCAGATGAACTGGCGGCCAGGCGGCGCGTACACCACCGCGACAGTGTACTTCGGCCCATAAATAACCGAAATCTTCTCCCGCGCGCCTTCCACCGAAAACGCCGCCTTTCCGGATCCGTCGCGTACCAGCCCGCCGAACACATCGTCGAGTGTTACGCCGGCCAGCGGCAGCGGATCGGCGAACTCCACCGGCTTTCGCTCGCCTGTCGGGATCAGCATTTTCGACAGCGTCAGGTGATCGCGCGCAGCCAGGTGCACCTTCCACTGCTCGCGGGGTGTGTCGTGAAGTTGGAAGTAAGGATGGTATCCGAGCCCCACCGGCATGGGATCGGCCGAGAGATTCTCGATCGTCGTGCGGACTTCAAGTATGTCGTCGCGCAGGGAATACGTCGTCTCGATGGTGTGCGCGAACGGAAACTGCGCCATCAATTCCGGATGCTTCCAGAATTCCAGGCGGCTGGTCACTCTTGCCGAATTGTCGTCGGCGTCTATCGCGGTCACCTGCCAGTCCGGCGAAAATGTGAGCAGGCCGTGAATAGGCTTCTGATTTTGGTCGCGGCGGATATTGCCCAGATCCGGGTTGACCCGGAATTTCTCGCCGTTGGCGAAGAACGCGTCTTCGCTCAGGCGGTTCGCCCATGGCGCCAGGAACGGAATGCCGCCGAATTGCGGCTTGGCCTTCATCTCGGCCAAAGTTCCATAGGGCAGCCAGAGCACATTCTTGCCGTTGACCTTGAACTCGTACGCCAGGTTGCCAAGGGATGGCGCGACGGACACCTCGATGTTGTGTGCGGCGTGGGCGAGGTGTACCACTTCCACGCCATCCACGACGGCTTTATGGGCGGAATAATCGGCGGCGATCGACATAAGCGGAAAGAGCAAAGCGGCGAACAGGCGCATTGAGTTGACTATACTATTGATCTTGATCCGGATCGCGGAGATCCAGCAGCGTTTCCTTTTGGCAGCACCAGCACGGCCCAGGCGCATAGGTGCGGATGGAGCAGACGTCGCACCAGTAAGTGATCACCTTCACGTGGCCGTCCTTGTGGATGAACATGGCCTTCGTGTGAATCGGGTCCACCAGGAACTGGTCCGGCGCGGTGAAGTGCCCCTTGGCTTCCAGGTCGAAGCCGGCCATCCGGGTATCGTTCAGCACTCCCTTGGTGGGTTCGTCGCCGTCCAGGAAAATGGCGTGATGGCCGGCCGCCTCGATGGCGGGTGGCTTGCCAGCCCGCTGCACAAGCGTGCCGCGAACGGTCGCGGGTGCGGGACTCTCGGCCAGACAGCCCACGGCCAGACTGGCGCACAGCAGGAAAGCGGCAGGTCGCATCGCTTTCATTTTACCGGATGCAAAGTCTCAAAGCCCGAGCGCGGTCGGGTGCGTGGGCTGGTACAACCCGAGCGTACCGCCGCTGGGCAAACGAATCGTGGTCTTCATCCCCCAACGCACCTTGTCGATCGCCGTGCATGTGACATTCTTGGCCAACAGCCATTCGATCGTAGCCTGCAAATCGTCGCACATCAAATAGAGTTCCGCGCCCAGCATCGCGTGCCCCGCGCCGGTTTCCGAGCCTTCACCGTCCCCGGGGTGCAGGGCGGCTTCCGCCGTGGGCAGCTTGAAGATGAGCCAGCTTCACCCCACGTCCTCCCAGCCGTCTGCGTCCCACGCAAGCCATTCCTCGTCCGCCGAAAACTCGTCGCGTGAAGGCGGTACGGACCGGTAAACGGAGCGTCCGCGCCCTGCGTCGGGGCAATCAACCGCAGCAGACGTACGCGTTCCTGAAGCGTCAATGATGCGACTAGCGGAAGAATGTCGTCGGCCGATAGAGTTTTGGCCATCGATTGCATTCTAGCAGGATCGCGCTACCGGGCCAGACCTGGCGACGCCCGTCGCCGGCAACCCGTCGGCCTCTCATAGGGATCGACTCGGACGAGAGGTCGGCAAGCCTGCCGCGTGGCCGAATTCCGAGGCGGTATGGAAGCACGCACGCGTCAGTGATACGTGAAATCGACCTTTTAACGCCCCTCCCTCGAGCCTGCTCCCGTGAAACCATGCAAATCATCCACGCCATGGATAATATGCAAGGATGATTCCCCGCCGTCCTCAGACCGCCGTTCAGAATGCTCTGGCGCGGCAGGCCGCCGTTGCCCTAACCGGCCCCCGTCAGGTCGGAAAAACGATGCTGGCCCACACCTTAGGGCCAAAACGCCGTCCGTTTACCTGGACCTGGAAGCCAGCGAAGATCGGGGCAAACTCGCCGATCCGGCCGCTTTCCTCGGCCGTTACGAGGACCGTTTGGTGTGCTTGACGAAATTCACCGCGTGCCGGAGTTGTTCGCTACCCTGCGCGGCCTGATCGATCGCGGACCCCGTCACGGACGGAGGACCTCCCGGTTCCTTATTCTCGGCTCGGCGTCGATGGATTTGCTGAAACAGTCTAGTGAATCGCTGGCCGGACGCATTGCCACGTCGCCATCGGCCACGACACCACCCCGCTCTGGATTCGTGGTGGTCCTGAATCTGGGAGGTGCGGCAGCACTGCGCTAGTCTGTCCCGGTAAACGCCGCTCACGCTTTTGTCAGGAAGGGTCGGCGGCCAAAAGCCTGTAGTCGCAACACGAGGGGTGGTTGCCGTCGCCACCCACTCAGTCTCAAACAACGATCTCGGGAGTTCCGATTGCCGAACGATGCTCAACAGTGTGCCGCGTGGCGTGTGATTGTGAAGCGGAATCAGAACGGTTCGAGAATCCTACAGATCTCCGATCCCGAAAGAACTCGGAGTCTACCCAACCGGGACCTCAACCTGAGTCACGAAAATCTCGTTGCGAGAGCGCCGGGCGACTTCGGACGGGGCGGCAGTTTCGAAGAACAGCGTCAGTGCCTCGATGAGGTTAGTTCGCGCTTCCTCAATGGAGGCGCCCTGGCTCGCGATGTCGAACTCCGGGCACAACGCCACAAAAACGTCGTCCTCACGCTCGATAATCGCGGTTAAGCGCTGGGCTCGTGTCATGATCCGAGTCTACCCCAGTTCCATATGAGCGTGTAGTCGCCGAACTGTCGAAGTGCGGCCGGCGAGGGACGGCGATTGCTGGTGCTCGAGAATGCGGGACATGCCGCGCAGCCCCTGACGGCGATGGTCAACTGGCCTGCGCTGCTGAACAAGGCTGCCAGCTTTCAATGATCAGCCGTTAGGCTCCGCTTAAGTAACAGTTCGGCAGTCAGGGATGCCTTCAGCACGCTGCGCACGCGCGTCAAACGAAGCCGGTCGGCGAAGCCCGAGAAGGGTTTTTATCTGGCCGTCCAGGACCCGAAGCCGGATCGCCAATTCCCCGTGAATTCCGGCAGCCAACGCTACCCAATAACGAATGGACTTGAGGCCATCGGTCTGGCCGAAATGGCCACGATGCTTAACGCTGCCTGGCAACCTTGAATCGGGTGTAAGCTGAATGGGGATAGCTTGGAGGAATACGGGAATGAGAGGTGTTGTTCCCATCGCGGGGGGGGTCCTGCTTTGTTTCACGATGTCGGCGCATGCAGACGAGGCTCCATCTTTCGCCAAAGATGTAGCTCCCATCTTCGCCGCCAACTGCGCAGGGTGCCACGCCAGCAATGTCACCATGGGCACCCTCGACCTGGACACGTTCACCGGTTTGCAGAAAGGCGGCCATAGCGGCCCGGTGATTGTGCCGGGCAAGAGCGGCGAGAGCCTTTTGTATTTGCGGATCACGGGCGCAGTGACGCCGGCCATGCCATTGAGCGGTAAGAAGCTGGCGGACGGGGAAATCGAGATTATCCGCAAGTGGATCGATGCGGGGGCTATGCCGCCGGCCGCGGGCGAATTGGTGGCGAAGCGCGCGCCGGCGATTCCCGAAATCAAGCCACGCACCGCGGTGAAGCCGCTGATCGGCGCGCTGGCTTACCGGCCGGACGGCAAACTGGTAGCGCTGGGCACTTTCAAGGAAGTCCGGCTGGTGGAACCGGAAACCGGCAAGGTGGTGACCACGCTTCCCGGTGAGGCCGAAGACGTGCGCGCGGTGGCATTTTCGCCGGATGGCAAACTGCTGGCCGCGGCCGGCGGCTTGCCTGCGCGCAGCGGCGAAGTGACGATCTGGGACGTCGAGAAGCGCGCCGCATTGCGCACCATTGCGGGCCATGCGGATTGCATCTACGCGGTGGAGTTTGCGCCGGATGGAAAGTCTATCGCGACCGCCAGCTACGACAAGCTGATCAAGCTGTGGGATGTGGATAGCGGCAAAGAGATCCGCACGCTGAAGGATCACATCGACGCGGTCTATGCGCTGGCGTTCACGCCCGATGGCAAACGGCTGGTCTCCGCATCGGCGGACCGCGGCGTGAAGGTTTGGGACGTGGCCTCGGGCGAGCGCCTCTACACCCTCAGCGAACCGACCGACGGGTTGAACACCTTGGCGATCGATCCGGCGGGCAAGCGCGTGGCGGCGGGCGGCCTGGACCGCACGATTCGCGTCTGGTCGTTGGGCGAGAAGAGCGGTACGCTGCTGAATTCACTGATCGCGCATGAGGACGCGATTCTGCAATTGGCGTGGTCGCCGGATGGAAAATATCTGGTTTCATCGTCGGCGGATAAGGAAGTGAAGGTGTTCAAGGCGGACGATCTGAGCTTGGTGAAGACGTGGCGCCAGCCGGACTGGGCGCTGTCTGTCGGATTCGCGCCGGATGGAAAAAGCTTCGCCGTGGGCCGGTTCGACGGCTCGTTTGAAATTTATCAAGTGGGGCAGGCTCAAAGCCTGCGCGGGGCTCGCAGCCCCGCAGGAGCCACGGAATGAAACCACTGCTAATCTTCAGCTGCGCCGCCGCGGCCTTCGCGGCCAGCACCACCTCGGATTGGCCCACCGGCAATCGCACCACGCCGCCGACCATCAATTCCGTCTCTCCGCGGGGCCTGCCGCGCGGCGCCACCACCGAACTGACGGTCGAAGGACTCAACCTGGCCAAAGCCAGCGCCGTATTCTTCAGCGAGCCCGGCATCCAGGCGCGCATCTTGCGCATCAAGGAATTGCCCGATGGGCCGGATGTCCGGCTCGGCTCCAACGGCGGCGTTTCCACCGTCGATGTGGGTCCGCTGCCGCCGCGCAACGAGGTCACGCTGGAGTTGGATATCAGTCCGGATGCCGACATCGGCCCCGTCGATTTTCGCTTGCAGACGCCGCTCGGTACCAGTCCCGAGGGACGCTTCCTGATTGAGCCGTACTACGGTGAGAGCGCCGACCGCGAGCCGAACGACACGCC
>Ga0302325_10009045_pt1 | contig 21824 bp, 20 predicted proteins | sample Palsa_T0_2_FD_201948 | JGI IMG/M metagenome (GOLD analysis project Ga0302325, IMG submission 201948) | Peat permafrost microbial communities from Stordalen Mire near Abisko, Sweden - Palsa_T0_2 | ecosystem: Environmental > Terrestrial > Soil > Palsa > Peat permafrost | place: Sweden: Abisko...
CAATGCAGGTATGCGTCCTCCAGCGTGGCCGCCACCTGCACGGCGCCCGCCGGCGCGAATTCCGTCAGCAGCCGCACGTGCACGCCGTCCGCCCGGCGCACAGTGCCGCTGATCGAATAGCGCTGCTTCGCCGCGTTCAGCTCCGCGCTGGGAACGACCCACTCCCAGACTCTGCCCTCGGCCGCGCGGAGCAGGTCTTCGGGCGGCGCATGCGCTACCAGCATGCCTCCCGCAATCAGGGCAATTTCCGTGGCGGTGGCTTCCACGTCGGACACGATGTGCGTCGACAGGATCACGATGCGGTCCCCGGAAAGGTCCGAAAGCAGATTGCGGAAGCGCACGCGCTCTTCGGGGTCGAGTCCCGCGGTAGGCTCATCCACTATGAGCAATTGCGGATCGTTCAACAGGGCCTGCGCGATGCCGATGCGCTGCCGCATGCCTCCGGAATAGCCGCCCAAGGGCCGCTTGCGCACGTCGGTCAAATTAACCAATTGCAGCAACTCGTCAATGCGGCGGTGGGCGCCGGCGGCATCCAAGCCCTTCACGGCGGCGAAGTATTCCAGGAATTCCACCGCGTTCAGGTTGGGATACACGCCGAAATCCTGTGGCAGGTAGCCGAGCACGGCGCGTACCGCGTCGGGGTCGCGCTGGAGATCGGCGCCGTTCCAGGTCACCGTGCCTTCAGTCGCGCGGGTGATGGTGGCGACGATGTTCATCAGCGTGGTCTTGCCCGCCCCATTCGGCCCCAGCAGGCCCAGCACGCCCGGGCGCAGTTCCAGACTGAAATTCCGCAGCGCCCAAACCTTGCCTTGCCCGCCGCGATAAAGCTTGCCGGCTTTGTCGATGATTAGTTGCACCGTGTTCTCTGTAACGGTGAAACGAGAAACCGTCCGCCGGAGTTCCTTCGAATCGCTTATCCCGAGTAGCTCATCATCATCACTATATGGATCTGGTTGAACGAGTCACCATGTCCGCGGAGACGGCGCCGGCCGATCACCAGTACGCCAGCTTCATCGATGTTCTCACAAGCATGGGACTATTGCATAACGTGCAGGCGTGGCATAACGGGCGCGTCCAATACCTGGATGAAATGACGCAGGGTAGCCCGGAGAAGCTGTTGAAGGTGATCGACATATTTCAGAAATGGGCGGCCCGGCGCGGTCTCCGGTGCGAGGACCTGCCGCCGCACTCTTCCTTTATCCGTACGCCGCCGAAATACCACACCGCCAGCCAGTTTCCGGTGCTGGAGCAGGCCTTCCGGCAGCACTTTGTCTCACCGCAACTGCCGGAGAAGAAGCTGCGGTCTACCACGATGTCGAGACTGGCGTACCAACGGTCCTCAAGAAGCGCGGGGCGAAGTCCTGCTATGAAGCCGCCGTGTTCCGAGACTTGGTGTACACTGCGCAAAAGGCGGCCATCAGCCGCATGGGCATGGCGTAGGCGCGCGCAGAGGATCGACCTCGCCAAACTGGCCGCTTACGCCTGCTTCGCGGCCAGATCGCCGATCACAGGCAACACCACCTTCTTCCCCTGGTAGGTCTGCAGGAGCATGTAAATCCACAGGAGGAAGAAGAGCAGATCGACCAGGCCCATTAGACGCCAAACGCCCCAGGGGAGAACGATCCGGAGCGCCCACCAAACGACCATCACGGCCACGCCTAGAAAGATCGATTGGAAAGCGTGAAATCGAATCAGTTTGTTCTTGTTGTAGGGCTCCAGAACCAGGAAAATGATCCCGGTCACCCATCCCAACAGGTAACAAAGAGCCGCCGCGGTATTCTCCGGTAATCCGGCAGCCGATATTGGCGGTATATTCACGGCCGGTGTAGCCGGGGCGCCCGGATCCACCGCCGTCCCGCACTTCGCGCAATAGCGCCCTTCGACTGCGGCGCCGCAACTCGGACAGAAAGCCATAGTTCCTCCGTTTTCACACCTTAAAGGCTCAGGCGGCTCGTCCCACCCGCGGGGCAGCGATGGAAAATACCAAGCCTCCCAGAGCCGCCCCCAGGATGATCGCCACATTTCCCGCGCCCATCAGCGCGACGACTAAGCCGGCCAGCCCACCCATCGCCATGCCGACCAACGCCACCACGAGCCTTTTTAACATATTGCTATGCTCATATTAGCGGTGAATACGGGAATTGTCATCTTTGCGCACGGGTCCAGCGTCCCATCTGCCAATGAGGCCGTCAGGGTTGTGGCGGAAGCGGCGGCCACCGCCGGAGGGTTTGAGCGTGTGGAGACCGCCTTCCTGGAAGCTCAGCCGGGCCTGGCCGAAGCGGTAGCGCGTCTAGCGGGTTCCGGCATGACCCGAATCCTGGTGGTCCCTTATTTCCTGACGCTGGGGATTCACCTGCAGCGCGACTTGCCGGCCATTGTAGAACAACTGGCCAAAGCCCACCAGAATGTGGAGATTCGCATCACGCCGCCGCTGGATGGACATCAGGCACTCGCTCAGATCCTGCTGGAGCGTGCCGAAGCGGCGCTTATCGATTGGAAATAAACAGCTTACTGGACCTATCGAACAGCCGCCCGATGGGACTTGACAATAACGCACTAAAATTTAATAATGAGAGTGTACTAATGAATGTCGGGAGGATTTAGAAACATGGGAAAGATTATAGGCATCGACTTGGGAACTACCAACTCCGTGGTCGCCGTGATGGAAGGCGGGCAGCCGACCGTGATTGCCAACCAGGAAGGCAACCGCACCACGCCGTCGGTTGTGGCGTTCACCAAGGGCGGGGAAAGACTGGTGGGGCAAGTCGCCAAGCGGCAGGCCATCACCAATCCCGAGAACACGATTTTCTCGATCAAGCGCTTCATGGGGCGGCGCTATGACGAAGTCACCGAAGAAATGAAGATGGTCCCCTACAAGGTCGTGCGCGGCGAAAACGGCGATGCGCGGGTGGACATCGGCGGCAAGAAGCATTCACCGCCGGAAATCTCGGCGATGATTCTGGGCAAGCTGAAGGAGGCCGCCGAAGCTTACCTGGGCGGCAAGGTCACGCAGGCCGTGATTACGGTTCCGGCCTACTTCAACGACGCGCAGCGGCAGGCCACTAAGGACGCGGGCAAAATCGCGGGCCTGGAGGTGATGCGCATCATCAACGAACCCACCGCGGCGGCGCTGGCCTACGGGCTGGACAAGAAGAAGAACGAGACCATCGCGGTGTACGATTTCGGCGGCGGCACGTTCGATATTTCGATCCTGGAAGTAGGCGAGGGAGTGGTGGAAGTGAAATCCACCAACGGCGACACGCACCTGGGCGGCGACAACATCGACCAGCGCGTCATGGATTGGATTGTCTCCGAGTTCAAGCGCGAGTCCGGTATCGAACTATCCAAAGACCAGATGGCCCTGCAGCGGCTCAAGGAAGCCGCCGAAAAAGCCAAGATGGAACTGTCCACGCTGCTGGAGACCGAGATCAACCTGCCGTTCATTACGGCGGACGCCTCGGGTCCGAAGCACCTCACCATGAAGCTGACGCGGGCGCGCTTCGAGCAGATGGTGGAGGATATCGTGCAGCGTTCCGTGGGGCCATGCAAGCAGGCGCTGGCGGATGCCAACGTGACGCCCAGCCAGATCGACGAAGTGGTCCTGGTGGGCGGCCAGACGCGCATGCCGCGCATTCAGCAGATCGTGCGCGACCTGTTCGGCAGAGAGCCGCACAAGGGCGTGAATCCGGACGAAGTCGTGGCGGTGGGAGCGGCGGTGCAAGGCGGCGTGCTGGGCGGCGAAGTGAAGGACGTGCTGCTGCTGGACGTGACGCCTCTGTCGCTGGGCATCGAGACGCTGGGCGGCGTGTTCACCAAGCTGATCGAGCGCAACACCACCATCCCGACGCGCAAGGGCGAAACATTCTCGACGGCGGCCGACAACCAGCCATCCGTGGAGATCAAGGTGTTCCAGGGTGAGCGCGCCATGGCGCAGCACAACCGGTTGCTGGGCGTGTTCCAGCTTGGCAACATCCCGCCTGCGCCGCGCGGCATTCCGCAGATCGAGGTGACCTTCGATATCGACGCCAACGGCATCTTGAATGTCGGCGCCAAAGACAAGGCCACCAGCAATGAGCAGAAGATCACCATCACCTCCTCTTCCGGTCTGGCGAAAGACGAAGTGGACAAGATGGCCAAGGACGCCGAATTGCATGCGGCGGAGGATCGCCAGCAGCGCGACACGATCGAGACGCGCAACCGCGGCGACGCCATGATCTACAACGTGGAAAAGACGTTGAAGGAGCATCGCGCCAAGGTCGGCGATGAGGAAGCGCGGCACATCGAAGAGGCCATTGAAGAGACCCGCAAGGCCATGCAGGGGAATGACGTCGGTGTCATCAACGCGGCCATCGACAAACTGACCTCCGCCAGCCACAAGTTGGCGGAGGCCATGTACAAATCGGCTTCGGGCCCTGGTGGCGCCCCGCCCACCGGCGGACAGCCCGAACCCGGCGCCGATGGCGCGGCCGGCGGCCAGCAGAAGAAAGACGATGTAGTGGACGCCGAGTTTGTGGACGTCGACGACAAGAAATAATAGCCACCAGCCGACGGTGTTTTATGTCTCCCAAGCACGATTACTACGAAACCCTAAAGGTGGCCAAGGGCGCCAGCCAGGATGAGATCAAGAAGTCTTATCGCCGGCTGGCGCGCAAGTTTCATCCCGATGTGAACCCGGGCGACAAGTCCTCCGAGGAGCGTTTCAAACAGGTGCAGGAGGCATACGACATTCTGAGTGACGCCAAGAAACGCCACGTCTACGATCAGTATGGTTTCTATTCGGACAACATACCCGCCGGCGGCGGCGCGGGACCGGGATCGGGTCCGCAGCCCAACATGAATTTCGACAGCTTTGACTTTTCGGACTTCCCGAGCGGAGCCGGGGGTAGCGGGCGGCGCGCATCGACTGGAAGCGGCGGAAGCGCGGGCGGCTTCCGGGACATCTTTTCGAACCTCTTCAACCGCGGCGAAGGGCCGCAACAAGCGCCGGAGAAGGGCGAGGATCTCGAGTACTCGCTGAATATCGATTTCTGGCAGGCCATCAAGGGCACGCAAACGCGGCTCAATATCACCCGCTACGACACGTGTCCCACCTGCAACGGAAGCGGTTCGGCCGGCGGCCAGACCGTGACCTGCCCGGAATGCAACGGGACCGGCTCGGTTTCCCAGATGGCCGGCGCCATGCGCTTCAATCTGACCTGTCCGAAGTGCGGCGGCAGCGGCAAGTTGAAGAATGCCTGCCCCACCTGCCAGGGCGAGGGACGCATCGCGCATACCGAGACCGTGGAGGTGCGCATTCCGCCCGGAGCGCGCAGTGGCTCGCGGCTGCGGGTGCCCGGCAAGGGCAATGCCGGCTCCATGGGCGCTCCCGCCGGCGATCTCTACATCACCACGCGCGTGGAGGAGCATCCCTACTTTCAACGCGAGGGCGACGACATTCACATCCGCGTGCCGGTAGCGGTGTGGGAAGCCGGGCTGGGCGCCAAGATCGAAGTGCCCACTATCGACGGCCGCACGCTGCTGAAGATCCCGCAAGGCACTCACAATGGGCAGAAGTTCCGGCTGCGGGAGAAGGGCGTATTCAACGCCCGCACCAGCCAGCGCGGCGACCAGATTGTGGAGGCCGCCGTTCAGACCCCCAAGGTTCAGGACGAACGCACCAAAGAGATTCTGCGCGAGTTGGCCGGGCTGCACCCGGAAGATCCGCGCGCGGATCTCTGGACAACGCTGTAAGGACCGCCATATGCGCAAGACGATGGGCAAGGGAAAATCCAAAGGCTCGTACATGATCTCGTCGGTGGCCGAGCAGTATGCCATCCACCCGCAGACCTTGCGTCTTTACGAAAGAGAAGGGCTGCTGAAGCCTTCCCGCAGCGATGGCAACACGCGGCTATACACGGATGGCGATCTGGAGCGTCTGGAAGTGATTCTGCACCTCACGCGCGAACTCGGCGTCAACCTGGCTGGCGTGGAAATTATCCTGAATATGCGGGAAAAGATGTCTGAGATGCAGGCGCAGATCGAAGAATTCGTGACCACTCTGAACCGTGAGCTGGTGGCCCGCCGCCGGCCCTTTTCGCCGGCAGAGAAGCACTCCCTGATTTGCGTGGTCAACTACTCGGGCGTTGCGCCGCCAACTACCCCCCGAAGACTGAAGACAGAAGTCAGAAGTCAGTAGTCGGAATAACGCCGGCGCAGGAATTCTGCCTTCTGTTCCCTGTCTACTCCCTTCTGTCTTCTGTCCGCAAGGTATAGTAGCGACCTGGCAGAGTGCATAGGCTCGGCGCCGAAAAAGTATCGGCCCGCCAATCTGGTTGGCTTCCGAAATATAGATCGGCTGGGGCCGGGAGGACTGCCCCGGACCGCCATCGTGCAGTTGCCGTGCAGTGTAGGTGTGTCGGTCAAACTCAATCGTGGCCGGCCCAAGTTGCAAGGGCAAGGCCACAAACCACCGGATGCCAGTATCGCCTGCATGTTGGGAAACAGCCGCTCAAGAATGGCTTCGGCGTCGAGTTCGGGCTCCGGTGTCGTCTCAACCAGAAAGCTATATTTTCGGCGCATCTCGGCAAGAAGCTCGGCGGCGCTGGCCGCGTATCCCTTCATCCAGCGCGTCAGCAACACTCTTTCCATATCGCTACGCGCAGCCGTCCAGTTGCGCCCTCCGTTCCGGACTGATGGGCATTGCGTCCAGGTGGCGCTCGACTAGAAGTATAAGACATCGTGGAAGCAAGCCTGGCATCGGTGGATTCCGCGCAACTCACCTACTGGGACGCCCTCATCCTCGCCGCTGCGTAACGACGTCCGGTAATGCGTCATGATGGTCATCCTCGAAGTGCGAATTACAGACGCGCCCTTCGGCGCGTCCAAGCCGGCTGAAAGCCGGCTGCGGCCACGATTGGCCGCCCCACAAGAAGACTATGGCATGCCGTCCAGATCGACGCAGTCGATAAAGCCTATCACCGCCATATCGATGGGCGACTGCATCCGGCCCACGCTGCTCATGGCCGCGTAGCCATCGGTGGTCAGCAGCACTTTGTCGCCGATGCCCGCGCCTATGGCGTCCAACGCGACCACCGCGTCGCCCCGATTCGAGCCATCCAACTCCAGCGGTTGCACCAGCAGCAGATTGCGCCCCTCATGGCTGGGGTGCTTCTGCGTGGCCACCATCTCACCGACGACGCGCGCGATCAGCATGCCTCGGGCCCTCCTTCAGATGGATGGAGTCTACGATGCCCACGATGGTGCTATCGACCGGCACCTCCGCGGGCAGGAACGCGTAGCTGGCTTCCTTGCTGCGCGCCCAGTAAACTAGCTCGCCCGCTCCGGCGCCGGTCCAATCGGCGCAGACCAGACGCTTGCCGGTGGGCCTGAGCTCGGGAGTGAGCGGCTGCACCAGCAGCAGACGCTGGCCCTCCAAGTGGCTATCCTTCACGGTTGACCAGACGCATCCGACTACGCGGCCCAGCAGCATGTCAATCCAATCAATCCAACCGCACGTCGTCCACGATGCCGACGATGGCAGTGTCCACGGGCAGATCCTTGCAACCCTCCGCCATGCGCGCGGAACTGCCGGCCACCACCAGGACGCGCTCCTTGAATCCGGCGCTGACGGTGTCTACGGCCACCACATAGCCGGCTTCGTCATTGCCTTCGGGCGACACCGGCTTCACAATGAGGAGCTTCTTGCCTTCGAGGCGCGGGTCCTTGCGTGTCGCGACCACGGTGCCCACTACGCGGCCCAAGATCATGGCAAGCCTATCGGCCGGCTACTTTCCAGCCGCGGCATTTTGCGTCTTGCCGATCGGCAGAATGTCTTCCAGGCTCTGGTGCGGGCGCGGGATCACGTGCACGGCGATCAGTTCGCCCACGCGGCGCGCCGCCGCCGCTCCCGCATCGGTGGCTGCCTTGACGGCTGCCACGTCGCCACGCACCATGGCGGTGACGTATCCGGAGCCGATCTTCTCCCAGCCGACCAGGTTCACTTTGGCGGCCTTCACCATGGCGTCGCAAGCCTCGATCATGGCCACCAGTCCGCGTGTCTCGATCAATCCTAACGCTTCACCCATCTAGACTCTCCCACTCCGCTCCCTTACGGTCGCGGCTCTGAATGTGTTACCGGCTCAACTTACACCGCGCGCCCGCAGCGCCTCGTCCACCATGCCGATCAGCTCTTCGCGGGTCACGTAGAATCTGTCCTGTTGCGGCATTTGTTCGGCATACACCGGACAATCCGGCTCCATGCCCGCACGCGCCTTTACGCCATATCGCGTTCTGGAATCGAACAGCTTCTCCACTTCAACTTTAGGCAGCACGGTGGGACCGCCCAACAATTCCGCCACCAGCGAAATGCGCGCGAAGTGCTCTACGGTCTCCATACGGAAGAATGCCTTGTAGACGTCTTCGCCGTAGCTCACCACGCCGTGATTCCCCATCATGATGGCGTCATATTTCGGAATGTACGGGATCAGCGGCTCGGTCAGTGCAGGCGTGCCGGGCAAGCCGTATTCCGCCAGCGGCACGCAGCCCAACCCGATGATCACTTCCGGCAGCAGCGCCAGGTTCAGGGGGCGGCCAGCCGTCGCGAAGCCCGTGGCCACCGGCGGATGCGCATGCAACACCGATTGGATATCCGGACGCATTTCGTAAATCTTCATGTGCATGGCGACCTCGGAGGTACACTCTTTGCGGCCGCTCAGCTTCTTTCCTTGCATATCGATGACGATCAGATCGTCGATATGCATCATACCCTTGCTCACGCCCGTAGGCGTCGCCAGAATGCGCTGCGCATCCAGACGGAGGGTGATGTTACCGTCATTGGCAGCCACCCAACCCTTCTGATAGACCAACCGTCCGATATCGACGATATCCTGCCGGTATTCTTGCTCCGTTTTCGCCATTACGGGAAAAACGATTGTAACAGACGCAGTGCGACCAGGGGGTCGCGCGCGGACGAGGGCGTCCGCCCCACAGACGACACTTTGGCGTCGGCGAACTGCCAGCGCGCCAGGTAGGCGAGGACCAGGCGCTGGCGCACGGCGACGATTGTCTTGGGGTCTGTGAGCAGAGAGCGCCGGGTGGCGAAGACGGTGTGGCTGAGATCCAGGAGCTCTTGGCGCAGGGCAAGCCTGTATGCGCCGCGTGCGTCGCCGAGGCTTCTTGAAATTGCTTTTGAGTCTTGAGCCACTTATTTATGGTGCCGCGATGCAGCCCAGCGGCGGCGGCAGCTTCCGTGATGGTGGCGCCCTTAGCCAGGGCATTGGCTACGCGCGCTTGGCGCGGCGTGAGCATCGATGGTGTCGAAGGTTCGGAAACGGGAGGCGACATCTTTCTGCAAGAACAATAGCACAGCGAAAATCGCGGACGGCGTCATCGTTAGTGGGCTGACGTGTGTTTTCTGTGGGATGCGGGGAGGGCTGGTCTGGCTCGGAATCTGCAAATGAGCTGCGATGGAGGAGCACCCGCGGGGCGAAGGCGTTCCGCTGGAGGGCTCCGGATTTCGCGCGGCTCAGCCGCGGCGTGATGCGCGGCGCCGTCGCTCCGCTCCCCACAGCGCCCGGAACGCTCGACGCGATTCATTTGGCATCGGCTCTTCTGTGGAGGAATAGGGCGGCGAAACGACGTTCCTGACGCATGACCCGCAATTGGCTACCGCCGCCAGAGCGTGCGGTCCGGACGTGCAGACAACCCCTTAGGTTAGAGTGGCAGTATGCACATCGAGACGCTGGCTGTTCACGCAGGACGCCGCGCAGACCCCGCCACTGGCGCCATCGCGCCGCCGATTTATCTATCGACCACTTTTGAAAGAGCGCGCGACGGCGAGTATCCACTTGGATTCAGCTATTCGCGGGACGGCAATCCCAATCGCGGGCGCCTGGAAGAGTGCCTCGCCGCGCTGGAGGGTGGCACCGAAGCGCTGGCATTTTCTTCCGGCATGGCCGCGGCCAACGCCATCATTCAGGGTCTGGAACCGGGCGATCACATCATTGCTCCCGACGATGTGTACTACGGGCTGCGCAGACTAATCGGCGAAGTGTTTGGCAAGTGGCGGCTGGAAGTGTCCTACGTGGATATGAGCGACCTGAACGCCGTGAACGCCGCCGTTCGTCCCAACACCCGCCTGGTTTGGGTGGAGACGCCCTCGAACCCGCTGCTGAAGATTACGGACCTGCCGGCCATCGCGGCCATCGCTCGCCGGGCCAATGCGATCAGCGTGTGCGACGGCACCTTCGCGACACCGGTCTTGCAGCGGCCGCTTGCATGGGGCATCGATATGGTGGTGCATTCGACGACCAAATATATCGGCGGACACAGCGACGTGCTGGGGGGCGCGTTGACCGCAAAATTCCAGAACTATCTGTTTGAGAGGGCGCGCAAGTCGCAGAAGATCGGTGGCGCGGCGCCTTCGCCCTTCGATTGCTGGCTGATCCTGCGCGGAGTGGACACGCTGCCATGCCGTGTGCGGGCGCAAACGGAGAGCGCGGGCCGAATTGCCGCATTCCTGAAATCGCACCAGGCGGTGGAGGCGGTGCATTACCCGGGCCTCGCGGAACATGCGGGCCATGAGATCGCCGCGCGCCAAATGTCCGGGTTCGGCGGTATGCTCTCCATGCAATTGCGTGGTGGGCGGGAACCGGCGATGCAGGTGGCCGCCAGTGTCCGGATCTTCACTCGCGCAACTAGTTTGGGTGGCACGCACAGCTTGATCGAGCATCGCGCATCGGTGGAAGGCCCCAACACGCGCACGCCGCAGAACTTGCTGCGCATTTCAGTGGGGCTGGAGAATACGGAAGATCTGATCGGCGATTTGGAGCAGGCGATGGGGTGAGTCTTGCGGCTCAGTGACGATGCCGGCGGCGCTTCGGGCCGCGGAGGCGCTTCCGCTTATTTTCGGTGCGATAGTTTTCCAGGTTGCTCTCGACAGACTCCCGGAACGTTTGGTAATGCCGTTTGAGGCGCGCGACGTAATCGCTTGACTGAAGAACGAATCGAAACAGATCCGGGAGTGTGGATGGAGTACTCGGTTTGTGTGTTGAGCGGATCGAGGCACGGCCCCTTCATTTCGATGGGATCGCTGTGCGCTCCGCCCCATCTCCTGTAGAAATCCAAACTCTCCCAGCCGTAGGCGATAGTGGCCCTGGTCTTGTTCCATCCAGTATCCGGGGATGATGTGAAATCACCCCGCACGCCTACGGCGTGGATGATAGGACAACACCCCGCACGCCTACGGCGCGGATGATCTCCGCTTCCATTCCTAGTTCTGTTCCCGGGTCTGGTCACTTCAAACGAGCGCTACCGGGTCATTTCCTGCAATCGCCGAAGAACCGGGGCCAGATAGCACCCGACCCCGGCTTTCGCGCTGGTTTACAGGCGTCTGAGCCAGATCGCTAACGTCCTCAACCGGCCACAACAGGCAGCCGGAAATCAAGCAGCAGAAGAAAGATAAAGCGTTTCTCCTTTCTCGCTCCAGTGGAGGGTCCGCCCATTAACCCGGCTCTCCCGCATAAGCTCCGTAGTTTCACTCGGCAGCCGGCCCACCCCACCTTACGCCAGAACCCGAAAGCCAGCTCTGGCGGTAAGGCCCCGCTAGCGATATTCCATTGGGGATATTTCCCGCTGGTACCAAACGCCTTGACCTTCTACACGTCATAGTCTAATGTGTAGAAGAAGGAGGCATGCCAATGACGGCAAAATCGGATCTCCCCCAAGGCACCCTGGACCTGTTGATCCTGAAAGTGGTCGCGCTCGGCCCAGTGCACGGGTACGCCATCGCGCAACGGCTGCAGCAAGTGTCGCACGATGTGGTGCAGGTACCGCAAGGCTCGCTTTACCCGGCCTTGCACCGGCTCGAAAACCGCGGCCTTCTGGCGGCGGATTGGAAGGATACCGAAACCGGCCGGGAAGCCAAGTTCTATCGCCTGACGCGCAAAGGGCGGGCGCAGCTCGAATCCGAAGCCGCGAGCTGGCAGCGATTGACGGAAGCCGTCGGCCTGATCCTCAGGCTGTCAGAAGCAGGCGCGCGATGACTTGGTGGCAACGCCTGTCGCGCAGAAACCAAATGGAGGAACAACTCGAAAAAGAGATACGCTTCCATCTTGAACAACACACCGCCGATCTAATCGCGCAAGGCCGCCATCCCGAGGAAGCCCGGCGGCAGGCCCGGCTTGCCCTCGGCGGTCCGGAGCAGGTGAAGGAGAATTGCCGGGATGCCCGCGGCACGCGCTGGTTGGAGAATCTGTGGCAGGACTTACGCTATGCCGTTCGCACCCTCCGGCAGCGGCCGGGATTTACGGCTGTGGGCGCGCTCACGCTGGCGCTAGGTATCGGCGCTAGCACGGCCATCTTCAGCGCGGTCAACCCGATCCTGTTCCAGACGCTGCCATATCCGCAGGCTGGCCGGATCATGATGATCTGGGATAGCTTCCAGGGCGTACGCTGCGACGTGACATTTCACACTTATCGCGAGCTGGCAGCGCGCAGCCGTTCGTTCCAGGCGATGGCGGTAATGGAGGCGTGGCAGCCGGCGACGATCGGCGTAACCGGCACGGCCCAACCCGAACGCCTCGATGGGCAGAGTGTGAGCGCCGGTTATTTCCGCGCGCTGGGCGTCTCGCCGGTCTTGGGCCGGGATTTCCTGCCAGCCGACGACCGCTTCAAGGGTCCCCATGTGGCGATCCTCAGTGACGTATTGTGGCGGCGGCGCTTCGACGGCGACAGTGCGATTGTAGGTCGCGAGATCACGCTCGACGGCGACCTGTACACCGTCATCGGGGTGATGCCGAGGGGTTTCGAGAACGTCATGGCCCCCTCGGCGGAAATCTGGGCGCCATTGCAATACGACGCGGGGAATATCGGCAACTACGAAAGCCAGGAGTGGGGCCATCATCTGCACCTGGTGGGGCGGCTGCGGCCAGGCGTCACGGCGGATCGGGCGCGGCGGGAACTGAACGCCATCGCGCTCGCCAAGGTGGGCGACTTTCCCCGGCCGCGTTTTGCCTCCCTCCAGTACGGGCTAATGGTCAATTCCCTGCAGGATGAAATCACGCGCGGCGTCAAGCCGCTGTTGCTCGTCGTTCTCGGCGCGGTCATGTTGGTTCTGCTGATCGCGTCTGTAAACGTGACGAACCTGCTACTCGCGCGCTGCACGCAACGGCGCGGCGAATTCTCCATGCGCGCCGCGCTGGGCGCAGCACGCTCGCGCCTGATCCGGCAACTGCTCGCCGAAAGCCTGCTGCTGGCCGCCCTGGGCGGCGCGCTGGGGATGCTGGTCGCAGAGTCCGGCGTGGAAGCGTTGGTGGCGCTCAGTCCTGCGGGCCTGCCGCGCTTGAGCGCCATCGCCGTCAATGGCGCTGTATTTGCGTTCGCAGTTGGCATTACCGCGCTCGTTGGGCTGCTGGTCGGGCTGATTCCGGCGTTGCAGGGATCCCGCGGGGATCTGGTCGCGGGAATACAGCAAGGGTCGCGGCGTACGGTGGGAGCGCGCCATTGGACGCGCCGGGTGCTGGTGGTTTCAGAGGTGGCGCTCGCTATCGTGCTGCTGGTGAGCGCGGGATTGCTGTTCCGCAGCATCCAGCGTCTGTTCGCGGCCGCTCTGGGATTCGATGCCGCGCACCTGCTGTCCATGCAGGTGCAGGAGTCCGGTCACCGTTACGACGACGACGGCGCCCGGAGCCGATTCTTCGTGCAGGCCCTGGAAGCGGTGCGCCACGTTCCGGGTGTCGCCGCGGCGGCGTTCACCAGCCTTTTGCCATTGAGTGGCGAGCAATATGGCGTGTATGGCACGCAGTTCGAGGACGGGAACGGCTACGACGTATTTCGATATGCGATGACGCCGGGCTACTGCGAGACGATGGGGATCGCGCTTCGCCGCGGCCGCCTGCTAGCTGAACAGGACGCAGCCGGTGCGCCGCCCGCCGTGCTAATTAGCGAATCGTTGGCCAAACGCGAGTTCACCGGCCAGGACCCCATTGGCCGGCACGTGCACCTCGGCCCCCTGAACAGACCGTGGTACACCATCGTGGGTGTAGTGGGCGACGTAAAGCAGACTTCCCTGGCCGAGAGCCAACCGGACGCGGCGTACATCACGACCGCCCAGTCGTGGTCGGCGGACAATTCGATGTCTCTAGTGGTCCGCGCACGTGGCGACGCGGCGGCCCTGGCGCCGGCCATCCGCAAGGCCATCTGGTCGGTAGACAAGGATCAGCCGATCGTCCGCGTTGCCACCATGGACACCCTGCTGGCCGCGTCGGAATCGCAGCGGCGCTTCGCCATGATCGTATTCGAAGCATTTGCAATGGTGGCGCTGCTGCTGGCCGGGGCCGGCATCTACGGCGTACTGTCCGGAAACGTCACCGAGCGTATGCGCGAGATCGGAGTCCGGTCGGCGCTGGGCGCGTCGCGCGGCGATATCCTGGCGCTGGTGGTTCGCCAGGGCATGGCGCTTACCGGGATCGGCGTGGCGATCGGACTGATTGGAGCGGCGGCCGCCAGCCGCGCTCTGGTCACACTGCTGTTCGGTGTTTCGCGTCTCGACCCAGCCTCTTATGCCGGCGTGATCGCACTGGCGGCGGGCGTGTCGGCGATCGCATGCTGGGTGCCTGCGTGGCGTGCGGCGCGCGTGGACCCGGCCATCACGTTGAAAGGGGAGTAGATATATGACGCACTGGTGGCAGGGCCTCTGGCGGCGAAAGAAAATGCAGCTCGATCACGAACAAGGATTTCGGCCTTGTCGCGCAGTCTGTGGCTAACTACGATGAACCCGTACCACCGAATTCTAGTTGTGGTACTTATCTGCGAGCCTTCTAACCCGAGTGACCACGGAATCCATACGGCTTAACTGATGTTCCCAAATTCGCAGTACTTTCCAACCGTCCTTCTTCAGACTAGCGGACACTGTTCGATCCCGCTTTCTGTTCCTCGCGATTTTCGGACTCCAGTATTCGACGTTGGAACTGGGGACGCGCTTGCATGCTGGACAGCCATGCCAAAAACACCCATCGACGAATATCGCGAGACGCCGGGCTGGAAAGGCAAAATCGGGTCTTCCGGGCACGTCGCCAACGTTCAACGTCCAGCCCCGAATGCCAGCCCGGGCCAAGGCCGAACGCAGACGCCACTCAGTTGAGCGATTCCGTTGAGATCGAACCCTTGCCATCACCCTTGAGCGGATCTCAGGGGAAACCGTATCCATCTCAAACCTCTTCATCGGCTGGAGCCGCCTGGTTTGGGTCTTCGGAGCGCGCCTGCATCACCGGCTGGGCCGACTCCGGGTACGTCACTTCGCAGTCCGTCAGAGTCATCAAAAGCGTCGCGTTATTCTTGACCCATTGATAAGAGATGTTCTTTCGGTATCGCTGCTGGTAAGGATCTGGAAACTTATCGAGCCACTTACGAAAAAAGTCCTCCATCTGGCTCCCATGCGCGAACCGGAGATGTACGACGCGCAGATTGTTACCATGCTCGAAAAACAAATGCCCGGCCTTCATGTCGGCAGCCAACTTTGTCTTTCCGGTGTTCTTGTGATATTGATATTCGTAGCTCCCTCCATCGGCCGCGGACTTAACCTCGTAGTGCGACAGATCAATCCCCGCGGCCAATTTCTGTCCCAGATCCTTTACGAGGATCGACGCAAATACTTCCCAGTCAGAAGAAATTGCTGTGCCAGCGGAACGAACATGGCGAGCGGCGTACAGTCGGAGTTTCCCTTGTAGCGGGCCGTACATGTATGCATGAAAAAACATGAGGGCCTTCTCGAAATCGAGTTCAGTCGGCGGCCCGCTATACGCCTCCTCCAGCATTAAGAGCGAGCGTAGCACGGTTCGCTGAGGCGAGCGGCGTCAGAAGATTGGCGCTCAAAAAACGCACGACTGGAACGACTACGCCGTCGCCGAACAGATGGTACGCGTCGTTGTACCTGGCCGGCAATGGATAATCCTCTGGGGCACCCATCAAACGTGCGGCCTCACGCGGTGACAAGAGCCGCGACGTGATTTGACGCCCTTCGACAACGACGATGGTCTGGCGGCTGGATCCTCCAACAGGCGTCCTGAGGCATCCCGAAATTTGGTCGAACCGAATCTCCGCCCTCTGAACCACAACACCATCTTCGTTGGGCCGGGTTCTTTTGTAAACAGTGCCAACAATCCGCTTCCCAAGCCTTTGAGCCTTTCTCAGCTTCTCCAGATGGAGCGGAGACATCAAGCTTATGAGCCGTTGCGTTTGTTCTTTGGAGTGCCATTCCACGCCAGCCGGTTCATTCTCAATGATCGCTGCGAATCGTGGAACAGGAGCCGTTGGAACCGGAAGGTACCACCACGCCCAAGAGTCCTGCAGTCGACCGGGCAAACGTGAATGCGCCGCTCGGAGCGGCGATGTGTGCCAAGGCTCCGAGGCACTGGAGAGCATGTAGTCTGAGGGTACCCTGGTCGTCGAGTGGACTGCGACAACAAAGAGTCTGGGTCGGGACTGCGGCACGAACCGCACCGCGTCAATCGCAAGCGCGCCCACCCGGTAGCCCTCCTGGGCCAGAGCGCCGACAATCGCAGTGAAATCTTGGCCTTGATGCGATGTGAGGGTACCGGTCACATTCTCCAGGACGATTACTTGCGGAATCCCGCCAAGGCGAATGACGTCCCGCATGAGCTTCCAAAATGGCCTGAATGTTCCGCTCTTATCGCCTTGGAGTCCAGCACCGTTTCCGGCAAGCGATAAATCCTGACAGGGGAACGAAGCCCAAACCAAATTGGGCACGCCGGGAAGATCGTCCGGCGTCAGGCTCGCCACGTCCACAACCTTCAGCTCGGAATCGCCAAAGTACGCCCTGTACGCAGACGCCTTCTTTTCGCAGATATCGTTCGAGAACGTGCAATGCCAATCCGCCCCCAAACCGAGCCGGGCCATTCCGCCGCCCGCAAAGAATTCGTAGAAGGCCAACTGTTGCGATCCCATTTGGGTGAATTTTAACCGGTCACAAGCGTCCATGTCCACATCTTCAGATCGGCTGAAGAGATCAAAGCCTTTATCGGCGCCCGGCAGGGCCGCACGATAGGTTGGGGTCGCCCTGCGCCTGCCCGGAAAGGAAATCTGCAAGCTCAATTGCGGACAGGCGGCCCGGCGAAGTGGCAGCGGACTCATTTCGGGTTTCAACAAGCGCTCGTCGGCGCAGGGTTTCCCGTTCGACCCACTGGCGGAGTTCACTAAGCCCCTCGTCGCTCAGAAGCTCCAGCCCCTCAACTTCGAGTGGGAGTCTGTTGGTCTCGGTCGCCATAGTGCTGGTCTGTTCGTCAATGTTTTTATTTCGCATAACAGCTACTTCCATAATATACTCTTACACCCCTAAGGTGTCAAGACGAAATCCAGACATGGTGAAGGAATTTTGGGGGCGTTAGGTGTACGATATGAGCATGGCAAAGAAAATGCCTCGGGAGGTTCTGGAATACCTCCGCAGCGCAGGTAAGGCATACGGCAAAGTTGGAGGGAAGGTCGCGGCCCAGAACATGACGCCAGAGGAACGCACTGCTCGCGCTAAGAAGGCATCAGAGGCAGCGGCCCGCAAGCGTACGGCCCAACGTCTAGTCAGGGAACGCGCCACCAAACCCGCCGAGCACAAGTAACGCGATTGCGCCATCTGATTAAGGCTATCCTCGCTTGTTCTCCCTCCTTGTATTGGTAAGCGTCCGATAAACCCCTCTTCCCAAACCTGCCGGGCCGGCTGCATATTGGTTTCATGACCAAAGCCGTCGTAGGAATAGCGACAAGGGAAGACTATTGGCGCGCGCGCATCGCCGAGCAAGAACAGACTGGGATATCGGTGGAACGGTTCTGCCGAGAACAGCGACTCACCGGAGGCATCTTTCTATGGCTGGCGCAAGCGGCTCCGGAAACCTGCCCAATGGTTCCGTATGCGCAAAAATCGCCGAACACCAAGGGACTCTGCAAACGACAACTGCCCCCCTGCTATCTGAACAAAGATAACCGGTTTGGATCACGTGCCGAAGTCGGCCGGGATCTCCGTGAAAACAAACCCTAACCTTCAACTCACCCGCCGAAACCGCCAAAGAGCAGTGGTACTCTGGTCTGCTGGAGGCAGAGCCCTCGGTGTCCTATTACAGCCCGGCGCTCAATGCCTCGATTCAAGTATCCCTGCGATGCAACGAACGCAACCCAGTGCAACGCAATCGCGAAGATCGGCGGTTTCTTGCGGGCGCTACTATCGTCAACCGGCTTGGCAAAACCAATCCGCCCTTCGTGCCTGCTAACCAGCTTATTATCCAGGCACTTGGGCTTTGTTCGCTCCATTTCGCACCACGGCGGCGGCGATCCGGGCCGTTCACCCCACCGCAAAAAATGTTACGCGATGCAACATGAATCGGGCAAAAGAACCAACCAGAGCGTGCCGTTCAGCCGAATGGTAGAATGGTAGAATCTTCGGAGGTTTTACAGAAAAATCGAGTATGAAATCCCTCAACATCAAAGATCCTGAAGCGCACCAACTCGCGGCGGCCATCGCCCAGGAGACCGGGGAAACCATGACTCGTGTCGTAACCAACGCTCTCCGGGAACGCTTTGCGCGACTGCCGAGCCGCCGCGGCAAGGCCAGCGCCGAGGAACTCCGCGCAATTGCCCGGCGTACCGCTGCCCATGTCAAACCCCATACCTGGACCATGCGGACTACCTGTACGATGAGAACGGTCTGCCGAAATGATTCTCGACACATCCGCCCTGGCTGCCATTTTCTTTGGAGAGCCTGAACTGGAACTATATATCCAGGCTATTCATGACGCGGCAACTTGCCGCATCAGCGCTGCCAATTTTGTCGAACTGTCCATGGTGGTTGAGGGCCAGATCGGTCCTGAGGCGGGCCGCCAGAGCGACGTATTCTTCCGGCGAGCCGAAATCGTCATCGAGCCGGTCACCGTGGAACACGCGCACCTGACACGCCAGGCCTTCCTCGATTTCGGTAAAGGCCGCCATCCGGCAAGGTTGAATTTCGGGGATTGTTTCGCCTATGCGCTTGCCAAAGCGACTGGGGAACCTCTGCTGTTTAAAGGAGAGGATTTCAGCAAAACGGATGTCAGGGCGGCCGTAACTGCTTAACTCCTCCCGATTCCCCAGCTAACATGCAGCTAACATAGTATTCTGCCATGCCCGACGCACCGGCCATCGCCGTCCACGACCTGCGCAAACTCTACGGCGACAAAGCCGCGGTGGACGGCGTCAATCTCGTGGTGCCGCGCGGCTGCTTCTTCGGATTCCTGGGTCCCAACGGCGCGGGCAAATCCACCACCATCCGCATGCTGACCGGCCTTATCCCGCCTTCGTCCGGCTCAATCGAACTGCTGGGCATGCGGCTGCCGGATCGAGAACTTGAGATCAAGCAGCGCATCGGGCTGGTGCCCGACGAATCGCTGCTCTTCGACCGGCTTACGGGTGCGGAGTTCCTGGAGTTCGTGGGCCGCATGTACGGGCTGGCACGCCCCATAGCGATCGAGCGCGCGCAGTCCCTGCTGGATCTCTTCGAGCTGCGCGAAAAACGCAAGCTCATCGCTGAGTATTCCAAGGGCATGCGTAAGCGGTTGGCCATGGCCGCCTCGCTCATCCATCACCCCGACCTCTTCCTGATGGACGAGCCGTTCGAGGGCGTGGACGCCGTGGGCGCGCGCCTGATGAAGGACATCCTGCTGGATCAGGTGCGCCGCGGCGCCACCATTTTCCTCACCTCGCACGTGCTGGAAGTTGTCGAGCGCCTGTGCGACCGCGTGGCCATCATCGATAAAGGCAAGATCGTGCGCGAAGGCTCCATGGATGAACTGCGCGGCGGAACAGAATCGCTCGAAGATGTTTTCGTGCGTGTGGTGGGAGCCGGGCACGAGTTCCACGAGTTGGAGTGGCTCAAGTGATCCCGGCCCTTCTGCGCGCGCAATGGCTCAGCATGCGCGTTTTTCGCATGGCGTCCAGCCGGGGCGCCGTGTTTCAGTTGCTGATCGCGGTACTTTGGTACGGCTTCTGGTCCGCTCTTGCCGTGGTCGCCGAGCAACTCGCGGCGGCTCCGGGACTGCGCGCGCAAATCGAGTCCTGGCTGCCGGTGGGTCTGTTGGCGGTGTTCGCTTATTGGCAGTTGGCGCCATTGGCTTCCGGCACTATGGGCGCGTCGCTCGATCTGCGCAAGCTGCTGGTCTATCCGGTGCCGCGGCGCTCCTTGTTTCTGGTCGAAATCCTCCTGCGCATCGCCACCTGCGCGGAATTGCTGCTCCTGCTGGCGGGGGCCGGCGTCGGGCTGCTGCGGAATCCGGCATTCGGCGGGTGGAGTTCGCTCGCGCGTGTGCCTCTCGCGATGGTTCTTTTCGGCGCATTCAACCTGATGCTGGCGGCCGGAATGCGCAACCTGATCGAACGGTTGCTCAGCCGCAAGGGCATCCGCGAGGTGCTGGCGCTGCTGCTGATGCTGGTCGGCGTCCTGCCGCGATTGCTGATGGTCACCGGCGTCGGAGCCCAGCGGATCGAGCGCGTCTTCCCCACGGCCTCTAATCCGATCTGGCCTTGGGGCGCCGCGGCGCATTTCATGCTGGCGCCGGCCGCCGGGAAGCTCCCCGAGGCATTCGCCGTGCTTCTATCGTGGATGACGGCCGCTTATCTGTTCGGCCGTTGGCAGTTCAACCGCAGCTTGCGGTACGACTTTCAGCAAGCCCAAGCCACCGTCGCCTCCGCCAAGGGGCGTCCCTGGGCCGAGCGGCTGTACCGCCTGCCCGCGCTGGTGTTGCCCGATCCGCTGTGCGCCATAGTCGAAAAGGAACTCCGTTCGTTGGTCCGCACGCCGCGCTTCCGGCTGGTCTTCGTGATGGGTTTCTCCTTCGGCCTGGTAGTCTGGTTGCCGATGATGCTGCGCGGGCGCGTGACGCATTCCGCGGTCTCCGGCAACTTCCTGGCGGTGGTCAGCCTGTACGCCTTGTTCCTGCTCGCCCAGGTCACCTACGGAAACGCCTTCGGCTTCGACCGTTCCGCCGCGCAGATCTATTTCTCGGCGCCCGTGGCCATCTCGCGCGCGCTGGCGGGCAAGAACATCGCCGCGGCCATCTTCATCTTTCTGGAGATCGCGGCGGTGGCTGGCGCCTGTTCCCTGCTGCGCCTGGGAATCTCGCCCGGCCAAATCGCCGAGGCATTTCTGGTCACTGCCATCGCCGCGCTATACCTGTTGGGCATCGGCAATTTGAGCTCGGTAAATTACCCGCGTCCCATGAGTGCGCAAAGAGTCTCGGGGGGCGGTGGCGGCGGACGCGCGCAAGGCTTGCTGTTTCTGCTCTATCCGATCGCGTTGCTGCCTGTATTTCTCGCCTACCTGGCACGGTACGCTTTTGACAACCAAATCGTCTTCTACGGAATCCTGGCATTCGCCGCCGCGTTGGGTGTGGCGATTTACTGGATGGCGATGGAATCGGCGGTGTCGACGGCGCGCAACCGCCGCGAGACCATACTGGCGGAGCTATCGCGCGGAGAAGGTCCCATGGCGGCCGATTGACCTGGATGCGTTTTGGTATGATATTCCGAAGCATGCATGGGCGCTGCCGGTCTGCGGAAAGGGACTTTCCCGCCATTCGGTTTCTCGCAGTCTGAAGAACCTTCTTTCAGCCCGTTCAGCGGACGATGGGCGCAAATTGAAAGGAGGCCGTATGCCGGCCAATTCCGAGGCGCCCCGCCTCAACCTCGAGTATTACCGCAAGCAAGCGAAAGCACTCTGCAAAGCCGCCCAATCGGGCGATCCCATCGCACTTGAGCGTGTCTCGCGCCACCAGCCGAAATTCAATCCCGCAGCGCCAAAGCTGCACGACGCGCTA